>Ga0209425_10001282_pt1 | contig 29264 bp, 30 predicted proteins | sample COG_05_FD_184749 | JGI IMG/M metagenome (GOLD analysis project Ga0209425, IMG submission 184749) | Pelagic Microbial community sample from North Sea - COGITO 998_met_05 (SPAdes) (version 2) | ecosystem: Environmental > Aquatic > Marine > Neritic zone/Coastal water | place: Helgoland, sampling...
CAGGATCGTCAAATCCGCTCACATCGTTCAAGCAATCAACCCCATAAGCCAAGGCCTTTTTAGCAACGCTCGCCTGCCTGGTATCGATGCTTAACACTGGAATATTGCATTTTTCCTTTATCGCCGCAAGAACAGGCTCTAATCGAGACCACTCTTCCTCGGGTGAAATTAGGATAGCACCCGGTCTCGTTGACTCCGCACCAACATCAATCACAGTTGCACCCTCAGCCAAGCATTGATTAATGCGCGCAATGGCTTTTTCAACATCAACATAATCGCCACCATCAGAAAAAGAATCGGGCGTAATATTAATTGCAGCAACCAATTGCGCAGACTCAATCGATGCGTTAATTTGATGCGTCCTAAAAGGCGCACTCTTAGAGAATCGCGACCCCCAAGATGCAGAAAGTGCGCTGGCTGTTTTGCCAAAGTGACTTCCAGAAACAGGGCAAATCCAATCAGGCGTTAGATCAGCGAGCGGCCATAGCGCAAACGGACGTTCGGCCAAACCAATATGAGGGATTGTTAAGTGAGGTAAATCACAGACCCTATCGCCCCACGCTAAAATATCAATATCAATCACGCGTGGCCCCCAACGACCACCAGCTTCACGACCAATATTTTTTTCAATTTTTTTTAGGATTTGCAAAATATCATCAGGTGACTCAGTCGCATCACAAGCCACTGCCATGTTTAAATAAGGCGTATCCCACGCGTCCGGCGCACCTTCAGGCAACAGCGCGTCAGATTCATAAATTGGGGATGTGTTTTTAACCGTGAAATGTGCGCGCAAAGCAACAACCGCTTGACGCAAATACATTTCACGATCAGCAACGTTACTGCCTATACCTAAAACTAGCATTCGATTGAATCTCCATACCCACACGCAGCTCCACCGTGCAAGACATCAATGGGCGGATTCAATTTAACAACGCGTATAAAAACCTTATCACTCTCGGAAAATTGAGAATGCACCAAACTGTGCAAGCGCTTGGATAAATGCTCCAATAATTTAAATGAATTGTTTTCGCAATATTCTCGAACAAAGGCAATCAACGTATCATAACAAACAGAATCATCAAGCTCATCGGTATCACACGCCTTAGGTGGTGTAGCAAAAAGGATATCGACATCAATCCGCATTGGCTGCAACGTAGCACGTTCCTCTTCTAAATGACCCACACTCATCATCAGCTGGATGTCATGCAATCTTAATGTCGCTTTCATACTGTTAACCTATTTTGACAATCATATTCATAATCGAACGGGATAAAAATTTTGTATTTTTTAGCGGTCAACGCAATAGGAACAACTTGCACCCCATTGGTTACGCGCTCTGGCTGCAATATAAGCATATGCCAGTTCACTATAAACTCATCTCCCGGCACGAAACTTTGAATCTGAAAACGCGCTGCGTATTCATCACCGTCTTGATGGTATTGTAAGTGCTTAATGCCTGCAAATAAGGGCTTACTTTTAGCAGGAGGCGCCAACTTCTTAGGCCACATTGAATGCGCGCAATAGTATTGCAACGGAAACCCGGCCGTCACCAACAACGCCGCCCCATTCTCCGACGCCATTGCCAAGGCTTTAGATCGTTCATTATCAACAGTGCGCTTCGTTGCACACGCACCTAGCGTTAATAGCAATAATGATAACAGCAATCCCTTCGCTGATCTAAACATTAACCGATCTCCGTTACTCCGTTCATGTAAGGGTGTAAAATTTCAGGTATCTGGATACGGCCATTCTCATCTTGATAATTTTCCATTAACGCGACCAAAGTTCGGCCAACCGCTAAACCTGATCCATTCAGAGTATGAACGTATTCTGTTTTCTTGGTTTCGGGATTGCGCCAACGTGCACCCATGCGTCTTGCCTGAAAGTCATGGCAATTGCTGATCGACGATATTTCACGATACGCATTCTGCCCTGGCAACCAGACCTCAATATCATAGGTTTTCGCGGCACAAAAACCAATATCGCCCGTGCATAAAACAACAACGCGATACGGTAAGTTTAAAAGTTGCAAGACTTTTTCAGCGTTTGACAACATAGATTTGTGCGCAGCTTCAGAGTCTTGTGGGCGTACAATTTGGACCATCTCAACTTTTTCGAACTGGTGTTGACGAATCATCCCGCGTGTATCACGACCGTACGATCCTGCCTCACTGCGAAAACACGGCGTATGCGCCGTTATCTTCAAGGGCAACTCATCAATTGATAAAATAGAATCACGCACTGTATTTGTTAGCGTAACTTCAGACGTGGAAATAAGGGATAGATTCGAGTCCCCATCCACGTTAAATAAATCTTCATGAAATTTTGGCAGCTGTCCTGTGCCAAACAAGGTTTCTTGGTTCGCTAATAAAGGCACGTACAATTCTTCATAACCGTGCTCAGTCGTATGCAAATCCAACATGAACAAGGCAAGTGCCCTGTGCAAGCGCGCCAAAGGCCCGCGCAAAACAACAAATCTTGCACCAGACATTTTGCTCGCGGTTTCAAAGTCCATGCGCTGCTGACGTTCGCCTAATGCCACATGGTCTTTTACCTCAAAATCAAAAGAGCGAGGCTCACCCCACTTTGAAATTTCGAGATTATCATCTTCACTCTTACCGTCCGGCACATCATCGGCTTGGACATTCGGGAGAGAAGCCAGCATGGTTTGCATATCATCTAAGATAAGCTGTAATGCGTCTTCTTTCTCTTTGAGTTGCTCACCAAGACCACTGACCTCGGCTAGCAACGGGGCGATATCTTCACCCTTTGCTTTTGCCTGCCCAATGGACTTGGAACGTGAATTACGGGCGTGTTGTAACTCCTGCGTATCAGTCTGAAGCGTTTTACGCTTAGCCTCTAACGCCTGAAACTGCGCGACATCCAGTGTTGCGCCCCGCTTCGCTAATTTATCAGCAACCCCCTGAATATCCTGCCGAATGATGTTCAGATCAATCATATTACCAGCCTGTTAATTCCTTCAATGCATTACCCATTTCAGCAGGAGACTGAACAGTTGTAACGCCCGCTCTTTCTAAAATAGCAAACTTCTCTGCGGCTGTTCCTTTACCACCTGCAATGATCGCACCCGCATGCCCCATACGCTTACCTTCTGGTGCAGTCACACCTGCGATGTAAGAAACAACTGGTTTTGTCACATTGTTTTTGATGTATTCAGCCGCTTCATCCTCAGCTGTTCCACCAATTTCACCAACCATGATGATCGCTTCAGTTTGTGGATCTTCTTGGAATAATGCCAATGCGTCAATAAAGTTTGTGCCTGGAATAGGATCACCACCAATACCGATACACGTGCTTTGACCGAAACCTAAATCGGTTGTTTGCTTAACCGCTTCATAGGTTAATGTGCCTGAACGTGAAACGATACCAACTTTACCTGGCAAGTGAATATGACCTGGCATAATACCGATTTTGCATTGTCCCGGTGTGATAATACCTGGGCAGTTAGGACCAATTAAACGTGCATCAGAATTTTTATCTAAATAATATTTTACATCCAACATATCCAAGGTTGGAATGCCTTCAGTAATACACACGATCAACTTGATGCCAGCATCCGCCGCTTCAATGATAGAATCTTTACAAAATGCAGCAGGCACATAAATAACAGTCGCCTCAGCGCCTGTTTCTTTTACTGCTTCTTTAACTGTGTTAAAGACTGGCAAACCTAAATGCGTTTGACCGCCCTTACCCGGTGTTACACCACCGACCATGTTAGTGCCATATTCAATGGCTTGTTCTGAATGAAGTGTCCCTTGCTTACCGGTAAAACCTTGGCAAATGACCTTCGTATTTTTATCAATTAATACACTCATGTTCTTCTTTCCTCGCTAAACTGGTTAAACCGCTGCATTAATTTGTTTGGCAGCATCGGTAAGACTGGTGGCAGCAATAATATTCAAATCACTGTCGTTTAATATTTTTGATCCCTTATCCGCGTTGTTCCCTTCTAAGCGTACGACCACGGGGACTTTAATGCCAACCTCAGCAACAGCGCCTAAGATACCTTCAGCAATTAAATCACAACGAACGATGCCGCCGAAAATATTCACTAAAACACCTTTAACATTGGTATCTGATAAAATAATTTTTAACGCCTCTGTTACGCGTTCTTTTGTCGCGCCTCCGCCCACATCTAAAAAGTTAGCTGGGTTTCCGCCGTGAAGCTTCACCAAATCCATTGTTGCCATCGCAAGACCGGCACCATTTACCATACAACCGATGTCGCCATCTAATGCAATATAGTTAAGCTCCCAGTCCTGAGCACGATTTTCACGCTCATCTTCTTGTGTCACGTCACGCATTTCACGGACTTTAGGTTGACGGTAAAGCGCATTCGCGTCGATGTTGATTTTGCCATCTAGACAGATCAAATCGCCCTCTTTAGTTACTACCAAAGGATTCACTTCGAGTAACGCAAAGTCTTTCTCAACAAACATCTTCATCAAACCCATCAGGATTTGTGTAAACTGCTTAACTTGCTTACCTTCTAATTTCAAACCAAACGCCAAATCACGGCACTGGTATGGCAAGATACCTAACTGCGGATCAACACTCACTGTTAAGATTTTTTCAGGCGTTTCTTCAGCAACCTTCTCAATTTCAACGCCGCCTTCAGTAGAAGCCATCACAACTACACGTTGCTCAGCACGATCGATGACCGCACCCAAATAAAGTTCTCTATCAATATTGCAGGTTTCTTCAATCAACAATTGATTGACTGGCTGACCATTCTCATCTGTTTGGTAAGTCACGAGATTGGTTCCCAACATACCTTTAGCTGCTTCTGCTACCTCGTCTTTGGTACCCACAAGCTTAACACCGCCTGACTTACCACGGCCGCCCGCATGGACTTGTGCCTTAACAACCCAACGATCGGTTGTTAATTTATCCGCAGCGCTTACCGCTTCTTCAACACTCCAGACCACTTCCCCATTTGGTGTATTAACCCCATACTCGCGAAACAATTGTTTTGCTTGATACTCATGTATATTCACAGATTTTTCTCACTCTTTTAATTGAACTTGACAAAAAACAAGCGCCGCAAATGAGCGGCGCTAAATAGTAACAGTGTTTTTACACACCTAAAATAATACGCGACGGATCTTCTAATAATTCTTTAATCGCCACTAAGAAAGACACGGAATCTTTACCGTCTACAATACGGTGATCATAAGACAGCGCTAAATTCATCATTGGGCGGATAACCACCTCTCCATTTTCAGCAATTGGGCGCTCCTTAATAGCGTGCATGCCCAATATCGCACTTTGTGGCGAGTTAATGATTGGCGTTGATAACAACGAACCAAATACACCACCGTTCGTAATTGTAAACGTGCCACCGGTCATGTCATCCATGGTCAGTTTGTTATTGCGTCCCTTCAGCGCGTATTCGCGAATTTGAGATTCAATATCAGCCATAGACATATTTTCAGTATTACGCAGTACTGGCACCACTAAACCGCGGTCTGTCGACACGGCAATACCCACATCACAAAAGCCGTGATAGACAATATCAGAACCGTCAATTGATGCGTTAACAGACGGGAAACGTTTCAACGCTTCACAACACGCTTTCGTAAAAAATGACATAAAGCCAAGCTTCACGCCATGTGACTTTTCAAACTGCTCTTTATACTTAGTCCGTAATGCCATCACCGGCGCCATGTTAACTTCGTTAAACGTTGTTAACATTGCCGTGTTGTTATTCACATCTAACAAGCGCTCAGCGATTCTTGCACGCATACGGGTCATTGGCACACGCTTTTCAGCGCGATCACCAAGAGGCGCATCAACAACTGCAGGCGCTTTTACGTGTGGCGCAGATTTTGCTTGAGAGCCACCTTCATTCACTAACGCCATTACATCTTCTTTTGTAATCTTGGCGCCTTTACCGCTGCCTTTAAGCAACTTAGGATCGATATCATGCTCAGAAACCAAACGGCGTACCGCAGGTGATAAGGTAGAATCTGACTGAGCATCAGGCGCTGACACTTCAGGTGCGACCGCTGGCGCAGCAGCTTCGGAAGCAGCACCGGGTTTGAACACACCGATGACTTCATCAGCCAACACCGTGTCACCTTCACCTTTAGCCACACTTTCTAACACGCCATCCTCAGGCGCCGGCACTTCTAAAACCACTTTGTCGGTTTCAAGATCAACAAGATTCTCATCTTTTTTGATCGCTTCGCCTGGCTTCTTGTACCACGTAGCAATCGTTGCATCGCTAACGGAATCTGGTAATTGTGGCACTTTAATTTGAATTGTCATTTTCTAACCCTTTTGCTTTTTTAATGCTTCATTTACTAATGCTTGTTGTTCGCGCTTATGGACTGAAGGATAACCCACAGCCGTTGACGCAGAAGGCTTACGTCCCACGTAACGCAGTGTCTGACCTGATGCTAATGACTCAAAAAAGTTATGTTGTGATGAATACCAAGCACCTTGATTCTTAGGCTCTTCTTGACACCACACAATATCTTTTGCGCTCTTATATTTTTTCAATAACGCAACAACTTCCTTATCAGGAAAAGGATAGAGCTGCTCCACTCGAACAAGCGCAACATTCTCTTGTTTGTTTTCGTCACGAATAGCCAGTAAATCGTAATAGACTTTACCGCTACACAATACAACACGATCAACGTCTTTGGCTTGCACGCTCGCATCATCAATCACTAACTGGAATTCACCACTGGCCAATTCGTCCATCATCGAAACTGCTTGGCGGTGCCTTAATAAACTCTTAGGCGACATGACTATCAAAGGCTTTCTAAAAGGCCTTACCGCTTGACGACGTAACAAATGATAAATTTGAGCCGGTGTTGATGGCACGCACACTTGCATATTATCTTCAGCACATAACTGCAGGTAACGCTCAAGACGCGCAGACGAATGCTCAGGGCCCTGGCCCTCATAACCGTGCGGCAACAACATCACAAGACCACACAAGCGGCCCCACTTCTGTTCGCCAGAGCTGATAAATTGGTCGGTATAAACTTGCGCGCCATTGGCAAAGTCACCAAATTGTGCTTCCCAAATTACGAGCGAATTCGGATCGGAACCTGCGAATCCATATTCAAAACCTACCACACCCTCTTCAGACAAAGTCGAATTGATTACAATAAACGGTGCCTGTTTATTTGAGAGGTGATTTAACGGCGTGAGTAACTCACCTGTTTTATAGTCATGTAACACTGCGTGACGATGCGAGAAGGTGCCACGCTCACAATCTTGACCGGACACTCGCACAGGATAACCCGCTTCTAACAAGGTCGCATACGCTAATGTTTCAGCATAACCCCAATTTATGAGTTCGTCACCTGATGTCATAGCCGCTCTTGAAGCCATCATCTTTTTCACCTGCGGCTGCAAGGTGAGCTTCGTATTTAACTTATCTAACTTCTTAGCAAGCGCCAACAAATCCTTTTTAGGAATGGACGTGTCTGCTGGCGCTCTCCAATCACGGTTGTAATATACAGACCAGTCAATCACAAACGGATTTTTCATTCCTTCTAATGTTTTAACGGTGCTCTTGCCTTGATCATAATGATCTTCACTGTCTTTCAAACAAGCGTCAACATCAGCCTGCGTTACACTGCCATCGGCAATCAAACGCTCTGCAAAAATCTTATAAGGCACAGGATGCTTTTTAATCACTTGATACATCAAAGGCTGAGTTGCCATCGGCTCATCAACTTCTTGATGGCCATGGCGCCTGTAACACACCAAATCGATCACGATATCTTTGTGGAATTTATTACGGTAATCCAATGCAATTTGAGTCGCAATAAACGCTGCTTCAGGATCATCGCCATTCACATGGAAAATAGGCGCTTGAACCATTTTTCCAATATCGGTGCAATATAATGTGGAGCGCGAATCAAGTGGATTGCTGGTGGTAAAACCAATTTGGTTGTTTACAACAAAATGCACTGTACCGCCCGTGCAATATCCACGGGCTTGAGACATATTAAATGTCTCCATGATAACGCCCTGGCCTGAGAAGGAAGCGTCACCGTGCAACAAAACAGGCAAGACTTCATCGCGTGACAAGTCAGCACGACGACGCTGACGCGCACGCACAGAACCCTCAACAACCGGACACACCGCTTCTAAATGCGAAGGGTTAAATGCTAATGCCAAATGTGCAACACCGCCGGGGGTGTCAACATCGGCTGAAAAACCCATGTGATATTTTACGTCACCCGAACTCGTCTCATCAATCTTGGTGCCTTCAAACTCGCCGATTAAGTCGTCAAAAGGTTTACCCATGACGTTAACCAAGACATTTAAACGGCCCCTGTGCGCCATGCCAATCACAAACTCTTTAACGCCTTGCGCCCCGCCACGATGCACAACTTCATTCAACATCGGAATTAAGGAGTCGCCGCCTTCTAAAGAAAAACGTTTTTGGCCGACAAACTTTCTGCCTAGATAGTTTTCCATGCTATCGGCATGAATAATATCTTCTAAAATTCTGACTTTCTCTTCCTTAGTCGCTTTTAAGCGATTAGGATCTTCAAACTGACTTTGCAACCAATCGGTTTCTTCGGTATTGGTGATATGCATATATTCCAAACCGTAAGAGCCGCAATAAATAGATTTTAACTTAACAAGTAATTCACGCAAGGTGAGTTGATCAACATTGCTAAAGTCACCCATGCTAAACTGCTGATCCATGTCTTGCTCAGTAAGACCATAGTATTCAGGATGAAGCGAAGGCACATTATGTCGCTCAGTCAAACCCAACGGATCAAGGCTAGCATGCTGATGACCGTGACTGCGATAAGCATTGATTAATTGTGTCACTTTGTATTGCTTGCCTGAAGAAGCATCAGAACCCGCGCTAACTGCAGCTACCGGACGCTTAGCACGCTCAGCAAAATATTCACGGATAGGCGAATGCGGAACATCAACCGAGCCATTTTGTTTCGGTAAGTTGTTAAAGTATTCTTGCCAAACTGCATCAACACTGGAAGGATCTTCAAGAAAGTCTTCGTATAAATCCTCTAGGTAAGTCATGTTAGGACCGGAAAGATAGGATGTCTGCGTCAACTCGCTCATGTCATTTTTTTTCATATTAATATTCTTCCTTCAAGATAGCGTGCTTAATAGAAGAAATCGCTTTTGTTGGATTCAACCCTTTAGGACAAACGCTGACACAATTCATAATACCGTGACAACGGTATAAGCTGAAAGCATCTTGCAATTTAGATAAACGTTTAGACTTTTCTGTATCGCGACTATCGACGATGAAACGTTGCGCTTGCAACAACGCTTGCGGGCCTAAGAACTTATCTGGGTTCCACCAAAACGAAGGACACGAGGTTGTGCAACACGCACAAAGAATACATTCATAAAGACCGTCTAACTTGTCACGCTCTTCAGGTGACTGCAAACGCTCTCTCACAGGCAAGGGATCATTGTTTTGCAAGAACGGTTCTATCTTCTCATATTGCGCGTAGAACTTTGTCATATCGACAATAAGATCACGCACAACAGGCAAGCCAGGTAAAGGACGAATAACAATCGTGCCTTTTAATTCAGCCAAACGCGTAACGCAAGCCAAACCATTCTTACCATTAATGTTCATACCATCAGAACCGCACACACCCTCTCGACACGAACGACGCAGCATTAAGCTATCGTCTTGCGTGTCTCTAATGGCGAGCAAAGCGTCCAAGACCATCACACACGGATGCTCATCAAGATCAAGTTCATAATCCTGCATGTAAGGCTTTCTATCTTTAATAGGGTCATATCGGTAAATTGAAAATCGCATAAGTATTCCCCTTAATAGTGCCGTTCTTTCGGCGGAAATGGATCCATTTCTTTTGGTTGCATATTCACATCACGGTATTCAATACGCCCAACACCTGTGCCATCTTCCGAGTCAAAGTAAACGGTATGCTTCAACCAGTTTTTATCATCTCGATCTTCATAATCGAAACGCGCGTGCGCACCACGACTTTCAGTACGGTGGTTAGCCAACACTGCCGTTGCAATGGCAGTTGCCATTAAATTATCTAACTCCAATGCTTCGATACGGCTCGTATTGAACACATCACTTTTATCAGAAAACGCAGCGTGCTGTAATCTTTCACGTAGCGCTGTCAATTGTTTCAAGCCTTCAGACATAGGGCCCGCATCACGGAAAACACCAAAATCATTTTGCATAATGCTTTGCATTTCTTTACGAATTTCAGAAACACTTTCACCTTTAGCCGTTCTGTTCCAACGATTCAAACGCTCCATTGCAACTTCAACGCCACCACTACTTGATTTGTGGGCACCGAAATGACCTTCTTCGAGTGACTGTAAAACATGCTTACCGGCAGATCGACCGAACACAACAATGTCTAATAATGAATTTGCACCTAAGCGATTAGACCCATGAACAGATACGCAAGCGCACTCGCCTGCCGCGTAAAGCCCTTCGATGGTAATGTCATTTCCTTCATGATCCAATGAAAGCACCTGTCCATCGATATTAGTTGGAATGCCACCCATCATATAATGACAGGTTGGGACAACAGGAATAGGTTCTTTAACAGGATCAACACCAGCGAACGTAATAGACGAGTCACGAATGCCGGGTAAACGTTTGTTAATTAATTCTTCACCTAAATGATCGAGTTTCAACATCACGTGATCGCCCTTCGGCCCACAACCACGTCCTTCGCGAATTTCAATTAATGATGAACGAGAAACAACATCGCGGCTGGCAATATCTTTAAAGGTTGGGGCATAACGTTCCATGAAACGCTCACCATCTTTATTAAGGAGGTAACCCCCTTCACCACGACACCCTTCAGTCACAAGCACGCCTGCGCCTGCAATACCGGTTGGGTGGAATTGCCAAAACTCCATGTCTTGCACTGGAATGCCCGCACGCATCGCCATACCAAATCCGTCACCTGTATTAATGTGCGCGTTAGTGGTTGTTTGATAAATACGGCCTGCGCCACCTGTTGCTAAAATGGTTGCTTTAGACTGCACAAAAACAGTTTCGCCATTTTCAATATTAATCGCAACCACGCCAACAATAGCGCCATTCTCACCTTTCACAAGATCAACGGCATACCATTCATTTAGGAATTCTGCTTTTGCACTAATGTTGCCTTGATACAAGGTATGCAACATTGCGTGACCGGTACGATCAGCTGCGCAACACGTTCGGCTTGCCATATCTGTGCCGAAGTTTAAGGTTTGTCCGCCGAACGAACGCTGATAAATTTTTCCTGAATCCATGCGCGAGAAAGGCAAACCCATGTGCTCAAGCTCAAGCACCGTTTCAGGCGCCTCTTTACACATGTATTCAATCGCATCTTGGTCGCCCAAATAATCCGATCCCTTCACTGTGTCATACGTGTGCCAACGCCAATCATCTTTACCCGTATTGCCTAACGCAGCGTTGATGCCGCCTTGTGCTGATACGGTGTGTGAACGTGTTGGAAACACTTTAGAAATTACTGCAACTTTTTTTCCAGATTGCGCGAGCTCAAGCGAAGCGCGCAAACCTGCACCGCCACCGCCAATAATAACCGCATCAAATGAAAGTGTCGTTAAAGACATAAATTAAATACTCCAAAGAATCGTGATACCCCAAAAGAAGAATGAGAATAGCGCTACAAGAACCAGCACTTCTAAGGTTCCGCGCAAAACAGAACACTTAATATAATCTGTGAAAACCGCCCAAATGCCAATCCACGCATGCCACATCAACGCCAAGAGCGTTAACATCGTTGCAACTTGCATAAACATATTCGAATAAAGTTTTTGCCACATCATAAAATCGACTGAAGCATGCAGCATAAAAAAACCAGTGAGAAATAAAATGTAGCCCGCTAGCACCACTGCGCTGACGCGCTGAATAATCCAATCGTGCAATCCTTTTTGACTTACACCCATAACCACACTCCTAACGCTATCGCGCCCAATCCAAATAAGATAAAAACTGTCAGCGATGTTGCTTTCGCGCTCGTTAGCGTTTCAGCGAATCCTAAATCCATGACGAGATGCCTAAGACCGGCAAGCAAGTGATAAAGCAATGCCGCTAAAAACCCCCACACCAAGAATGTGGTCAGCGGGCCGGACAAAAGCGCGCGGACTCTTTCGAATCCTTCAGGCGAGTCTAGCGAACAGCTAAAGACACACAATAAGACGGGTATAAATAAGAATAAGATAACACCGGATGCTCTGTGCAAAATCGACACTATCGCGGTAATAGGGAATCTCATCGTTTGAAGGGACAGGTTAAGAGGTCTGTTCACGATTAAATCGTTTCCTTATGTTGATTAACAAAAATTATGGGCTTTTATTACCCAATTTCTCAATGCCGCTTGCATTATATCTCTAATCTACATTGAACTCAATTGCTGAGCAAGTATACTATAAAGCAGTCTCAGTTCGAGTCGAACCTGATGAGATCGACACAAAAATGCACACAATATTCTTAAATATTATTATTCTTCAAGGTTTACTTAAAGCTTGAGCGAGCTGCGAAGAGCGTAATCGCACAAATAACCAACAGCTTGACTGGGCTAGAAATATTTACCTTCTTATTATTCTGAGAAGACTATCGGACGGTAACATCAATCATTTTACAGGAACTTGAATCCGACCATTCGCAAAGCATGGCTGTATATTATTAGCATCTTCGAAAGCCGTGTTGGAAAACAGGTTCGACAAATGCGGCTTGGCTCTGTCGATCAGTTTTTTTGCACAATATCCTAATACGCCTAACACCAAGGCAGCAACGACAAGCCCCGCAAAAACTGCAAGCCCTGCCAATCCAGCGCCACAACTCACCCCAAGTGATACTTTCAGGATCGTACACATCAACGCTGCATACTCAGAAAATACGGCAACACACGCCAGGTGCGCGGCTCCAGCGAACACAGTAGAGGCGACCGCCGCTACACGCAACGTATTCCTCTCAAGAAAATTAATGGGTGCCGCAGGATAGGCAGAGGATGAGTCAGTCTGTTTTTTTTCAAGCAAGCTAGATCTCTCTGTAACATGCGCAACATCCTCGACACCTTGGCTTTTCTTATACTCTCGTTGTAGCTCATGTATCTTAGGCAAGACGAATTCATTAAAATGTTTCAGCATCTCCGGGTAAGCCGCTTCAAAAAATCGTGTCGCATACTCGTCACCAATCGCTGCATACACTTCAACATAATGGGACACCCACTCTGCTTCCTTTGCTTCTTGAGAACACTGATGGAACGCACGCATGATTTTAAGCGCTTGTTGATAAGCCCGCCATTCTTTCTGCTTAAATGCTTTGATCTGTTCACAAACGAGATATTTATCTACGATTTGCTGCTCTGTCACTGTCGAGGTAAGACTCATTCCTTGCAAACGTTCATCGTTTTTGGCATTAAGCTTATTCAACTTAACTTCGGCTTTTAAAAAACGTTTCGCTAATGAAGGGGAAAGTTTGAGCTGTTCGCAATGCGTGCCCGATGCAGCTAACATTGCTTGACAGGCCTGTTGTGTTTTTTTTTCATTCTTTAAAAACGTTTTCGCGCTGTTACGGAAAACCTGCTCCATAAGATAATGCGTTAGCTCATGTGCTAAGACTGAATCTTGCTTGATTGGGTTTTTTTCGCTTTGCTTAACTTCTTTACCCGCATTAATATAAACACGATTATCGGAACGTTGATAAACTCCCCACGCGTCGATGTGATGCAAAAGAAATAAATTAAACGACATCTCAGAACATATCCAAATCTGTAGTGGTTTCACGCCCTGGTTTTCATGCTCGGCTTGTTGAGCACAGGCATCTATCACGGCACGTAGCACACCAGTCTCAGAAGAGTTGTGATAAGCTCGTTGAAAATTCACCGTTAGTTCGCTTGCTTTAATATCTTCTTCTTTACGCGCACGACTCAAGAGCCGCTTTGCAGCATTCCCTTTTTCATCTGAAAGTGTTCTCGCACGTCCAAAAGCCAATGCCCGCTCCTCATAATGTTGTGAGAACGTCATACCTTCGGACAACGATACCCCTGGAATAACAGCACCATTAGCTTCTAAAAGCGCAATAATAGTCGAGCTCGAATGGAACTTGAAGGCAATACCGAGCGCATTGAGACCGCTATCTAGTGCCTGATTGATGGATTTTTGATGTTTTTCCTCGTCCAACAAGTGCGCCACCTCGGCAGCATCACCCTTAAAGACAGCACGCATCAATGCCGTATCGCCACTTTCTTTCTTAACATCTTGATTTTGCATAGCCCCCCCAGGCAGATTCAAGCTTAGCTAAATTGTACATACTTTCAACACCCCAGTCAAGCTACACGGCTGATCCTCACCATTTGCTAGCGATTTTAAAAACCCTGTATAATAGATGTATAAGACAAATTTATGCATATAGAATAAACACACAAAGGAATCCCAATGACAGACAAACCAGGCAAACTCACAATTGGCAGCGATGAATTTGAATTACCCGTTCTAGAAGGCACCCTGGGGCCCGATGTTGTCAGCATCAACAACATTCTTAATAAGCGCGATATTTACACATTTGATCCTGGCTTCACCTCTACCGCGTCTTGTGAATCCAAAATCACCTTTATTGATGGTGACAAGGGTGTACTACTGCATCGCGGCTACCCTATCGATCAACTCGCTGAAGATTCTGACTTTCTCGAAGTCTGCTATTTATTGTTAAATGGTGAACTGCCTAATACTGAAGAATACAAAGGCTTTGTTAAAGACATCAACAACCACACAATGGTGCACGAGCAAATGCGTGAGTTCTTCACAGGCTTTAGACGTGACGCTCACCCAATGGCAATTATGGTCGGCGTTGTCGGCGCCCTGTCTGCGTTTTACCACGATACGCTCGATATTAAAAATCCTGAACACCGCAACATTTGCGCGTTACGCTTAATTGCGAAAATGCCAACGATTGCTGCGATGTGTTACAAATACTCTATCGGTCAACCTTTCATGCACCCGCAAAACAAATTACCGTACGCTGAAAACTTTTTGCAAATGATGTTTGGCACACCGTGTGAAGAATACGTCCCTAACCCCGTTCTCGCACGCGCTATGGATCGAATTTTCACATTGCACGCTGATCATGAGCAAAATGCATCAACCTCAACCGTACGCTTAGCGGGCTCAACCGGTGCCAACCCATTTGCGTGCATCTCTGCAGGCATTGGCGCATTATGGGGACCGATCCACGGTGGTGCGAACGAAGCGGCATTGAATATGCTTAAAGAAATTGGTGACATTTCGCAAATTGATAAATACATTGCAAAAGCGAAAGACAAAAACGACCCATTCAGACTCATGGGCTTTGGGCATCGTGTTTATAAAAACTATGATCCTCGCGCAAAAGTGATGAGAAAGACTTGCCATGAAGTGCTTGACGCTGTTGGGGCGCACGACGACCCTCTTTTCAAACTTGCGATGGAACTAGAACGAATTGCATTAGAAGATCCATACTTCATCGAAAAGAAACTCTACCCGAACGTTGATTTCTATTCAGGCATCACGCTCAGCGCGCTTGGCATTCCAACGAACATGTTCACCGTGATCTTCGCGCTGGCAAGAACCGTTGGGTGGATTTCACATTGGCATGAAATGATTTCGATGAGCACACCGCTCTCCCGTCCGCGTCAACTCTACACGGGCCCTGAGCAACGTGATTTTGTGAAACGAAAAAAACGTAAATAAATAGGTAAGCTGCAGGGACAGGTTGATGCCTGCCCCCTCACCTATAGACTATTTACGACCTCTAAGATACGTCACGGCGGAGCTATCAACAAAGTTTTCATAATTATAGAGGCAGGTAGTGGTATCCCCTGACACATACCCATACTGACCATTCACTTCACGAAACGTCATATCTTCCACAAGGCCATTCTTATCAAAGTGCTTTGGCTGCGCTGATGAGGCACTGAAAAATTGTGCGCCATTATGCTCACCGCTGAAAAAACCAGCGCTATTGGGTATTGCTGGATTAGCCTCATTAAAGGTAATCCCACCCTTTGGCGAAGGACAATATCGCTGAGCTTGCTCAATTGTCTTAAAAGAAACAGAATCAGCAAATACATTGCTTGAGCATGCTACCAACATTAAAAATAGGTTACGTACTTTCATTTAAATTCCCTCTTTTTTTATAAAACATGTAGGCGCATGATATCAAATTTACTGGGATGCAACCAGGAAGCATTCCAAGATCCCGGCAGGGCCTGCACCTTCACTTCCGAAAGGTTGTCATATTCGACGGGGTCTGACCCCGTCATGTTTGCTGACTCCGGTTGGTTTGACCCCGGCTGGTTCGGTTGGTTGACCCCAGTTGGTTCCGATTGGTATTTATTTCACTTTGTGTCAATATTGGGCTACACCGGGAATCACTCAATGACAATGAGACAGTAAATTTGAAAAAAGATGATTTCACAGCCGGAAAAGTAACACAGCGAAGAGTTAAGATTTTTTGTGCCGCTGTGTTTTCGTTACTGATGCTTTTTAGCTTAATATCATTTGGCAAAGATCTCGCTCATGAAGTAGCCCGCTGCCTATCACGCGTCGATGGAACTGCTATCATTACACAAGTATATCAAGAAGACTCTAAAAATATCTTTATAGACGATCAATATGTTGTAGACGAAACAACCCAAACACACACACGAGCTCCTGTTCCAGCTGGCTACAGAGGCTAAGTACCTAAGAGCCAGGATAAAACTCTCTAGCATTATTCTCGCTATTATTGCAGGTTACTTCATTGTTAAAGGACTTAATTTGCTCATAGAGCACAATGATGAAATAGCATTCTGGCAATATGCCTCTTTGCAATTAACGGGCAAGCCAACCAATGCTGTAGTTATAAACACTCAAATGGACACAACAGCAGCCAATCCATTATTCAGATTCCGTGTTGCAGAGGTGGTCTTTCGAAAACCAGAAGGGAAAGCAACGATCTCCAGGCTAAAAATAAGCTATCATGGAAATTACAAGCCAAAAGACGTTCTCCCGATACTCTACGATCCTGATAAACCTGCGAACATCATGATGAACATTCTCCCCAGTGAATACCTGTTGTTCGGACTACTAAACCTTCTTATAGCTTGCCTCATTGGAGGTCTCCCAGCTATTAATGTGTTAAGGCTATGGAAAAGATATAAATTAGGAGCATCATTGCAGCACCATCATAAGAAAACCATGGCCACCATTACGCGAGTCCAGTTTCGTTTGCGAAATAGGTTTTAACCTCGGTTCAAACTTAACTTCTCCTTTGTTGACCATAACGGACGCGCTGTGAACAGCAGCACAAATTTCGTAGCAAGGCCCTCGAATGAATATCAAGACGTCATCTATAATGTGGGTGATAAGATTCACATTTACTATCATCCCGCAAGGCCTGAAAAATGCGTTTGGGCCGCTGAAGTGGCGTGGTTGAAATAGGGATCCTCTTCTTAATTTATGGTTACTTTGGCGGCATGTTTGTCGCCCCACTAAATGCGTTAATGCAATTCCACGCGCAAGAAAAGAAAATCGGTAAAACATTAGCGATCAATAACTTTATACAGAATGTTTTTAATACTGACGGTCGCTGCTACCATGCCAGGCTTACCTACAAGACTTTTGCTACTAGCCTTGATAGTGAACGCATGCCTTGGTGCGACCTACATTTACATCACCCTCAAAACAAGGGTTATAGACTCAAACTCAACCCTGCATTCACCCTACCCGGAGAGTTAGGCAACTCTATAATGTCAACTTTTTCAACGCGCACACACTGATCATTGGAGAAGCGCACAAGCCAAACTGTTAACGCATCAAACGAAACCTCATCAAAACGAACGACAACACTTTTATCGCCCGCCTGCTTAAAATCAACCAGGCGCTCTTTTATTGGTGATGCATTAATTGATGCTTGCACTAACCCCATCATCTTAAGAACCGAGATCGTAGGCGACGAAATTTTACCTTTATCTAGCGCAGTAATCTTATCAGACGTCAATTGCATTTCAGACAATAGATTCTTATTGATGTTGATATTTGTTTTTAACGCTGCAACCTTATTTTGCAACGGTGCCACAAAAAAAATAGCGATGCTCGCAATCAATATCAAAAGGCAACCGAGCGAAACTAAATATCGACTAAGCGCCGAAAGCTTGCCCCACGCGGATGTTAGAAATTCAAACTGAAGCATCACGAATCTCTCCTCGTTATCGTCAATGTTGTTGTGACATTAGAACCCGCCTTCACAACATTGGATTGCTCAACCTTCAAATCAGACTCGTTTAAGCGTTTTTTCAATTCAATCACCTCATTAAAATCACTTGCAACAATTCCAACAACCAAATGATCGCTTTCAAAGTGCAATCGCTGAATATGGATGTTCTCTTGGTGAGAAAAAATCTGACCCACAGCGGCAAGCAATACATAAAAACCAGATTGCGACTCGTTAACCTCTAATGCGCTTAGTTTTTGATTCAACCTGTAAGTAGGTGCAACGACACTTCTGGCTTCCGGGAAATGCTGTTTGTAAATCACACCTATCTTATCTTCTAATCTTTGATTTACGCTCGATAACTCAGTCGCTTGATTCAACAATGATCCCAACTGAAGAACCACACAAGCAACAAGTGTTGTAACAGATACAGACCAAAATAAAATAGAACGGCTATTTTTAGATTTTACAGAGAACTCGCCTTGCATCAAGTTAAAGCGAGGCGACTCAACAGTGAAGGTCGCCATCAAATCGTCACCGTGACAATCATGATAGCGAAGCTCTGGATGATTCAATTCAAACGCCTTTTGAGAATAATTGTATACGTCAATTGCTGGATCTTGCGTTTCACACATTGAATCAATCAAGAAACTAGCGCTCTCTAGAGAGCTGGTAACGCCATAGTCATTACTCGTGCGAATTAAAACGGTGTCATCATACACATAGAGCCCCCAAGCAGGCGACGTGATTGGCACAGATAAAACAGACGGAAAGACAGCGGAAACCGTTAACCTTGCCTGCTGACAAGCAGATAAAATATCAGCGAATCGCTTCTTGGCAATGTACGCCACAGCAAACTCATTTTTCTTAGCGCCTGGCTCCACACAGAAATGATAAGCCTCAGGACTTTCAAGCAAAGACTCCTCTAGCGCATAAGGCAATGCCTTTAATTGCTTAGTCTTATTTGTCGCAGGGAGCTCAACAGATGTTAAAACAACATCCAAGCCTGATAACAATAATACAACTTCCTCAGAATCACTAGATGCATCTGACAGACTTCCAGCCTTCTCTTCACCCTCTACAAACCAACGGTGCAACGTGTCATTTGTTGGATGGTATAACAACAGTATTTTTTCTTTTAGCTTACCCATACAACCTCAACAGTAGACTCATTAATTCGTTTCAACAACCACTGGCGATGAATACTTGATTTAGCATTCTTGACAACCGCATTCACAATAAAAAACTCACTCTGAACAGTCAGCAAAGCGCTGTCTTTAAAGTCATGCCGTTTAACCAAAGGGTTCAGGGAAAATTCTGCAATATTTTCAAACGGACGTTGCTCTCTTAACAAGATCAGCTCATCTGCTTCACTGCTCGTCAAACCCGGCACTAAAGCCATTAAAACGCGCTTATTCAGGGAGTTGATATTCAGCTTAGCCTCAACCGGTAATGCTACAATAAAAGGTGACAACGCTTCGAATAAGGTCTTCGTCACCCCGTGCACTAAACGCAAAGAATGCTGATCAACTATTTCTGTGTGTGCGGCCCTATACCGTTTTTCGCGATACTGATTATCATATTGAGAGCTGCCCATTCTAACCTCAGTGATCCAGCTTCTGATAAATCGAACAACATCATCCGGGGAGCCTGACTCTGACGAGGTTTGCAAGATTAATCGCTCTAGTAAATTAGAAGCATCATACGAGCTCGACAGGTGCATAAGATTAATATTAAATAGCGATTGAGCATCAACCAGGCTACCTGAGAGCTGAACGCCATCGACAATACGACCAGGAAAGACTGAAGGTACAGGATTTTCGAGCAAAGAGGCTTGCGCCCAAGTTAGAATTGCGCTGGAAAGAATGTTCGCTTTCTCTTTATCAATAATGCTGCTGGTAAAAATCACGGCATTGGTTGATCGTGTCAACACCAATAACGAGATCGCCGCGATGATTGTTAATATGGAAAGTGATAATAAAAGCACAGACCCTTTTTGGCTACGTCGCATCTGAAACCTCCGAAGCACTGGGCAATAGATACAGCTGCGTTAAAACGCCGCGCCCTTTCACATAAAATGACACTTGCACAGCACTAGGCAATGGCGACTTAAAAAGCGTTGCCGGTGGCGGCCAAGCATCATAAAACAACAAGTCTTCGCCTAAGTAACGAAAAAGAGCGACGGAGTCAATCGGTTCGATATTACCAATCAGCTTTCGAAAGTGCGCGTCCGCTTTCTTGGCGTCAAGATAAGGAATCGTTGCACGGGATATTGATCCATTTTTAACTTTATATTTAGCCACCATGGGCGAAGTCACACTGAGTCGTGAGAAAGACATCTCCTGATGAGTCCCCCAAAATGCAGGGTGCTGCTGCACACCGTCAAAACTTCCACGCTGGATTGAATGAATTAAATCATCGGATAAGGTATGTAAGCCTAACTGTAACGATTTAAATTCGTCAGCATTGTGTTTAACGATTTTCTGTGTATCAATAATGCGATACAGCGCAGTCGAGATGGCAACGATAATCACACTGCTAATCAGTAGCGCGATCACAATTTCTAGCAATGTAAAACCGTCAGTTTTTTTCATTCATCTTGACCTATTGGTTGAATGAGATAACCCACTAACACGCCACCTTCCTCAACCTCTACCGTCACTCGTTTAATGGAAGACACCTTCGTATCAGCAAGCTCTGCTGACCAGCGCCAGTCTTGCCCTAGCATATTGGTTGTCTTGAAAATTTTATGTTCCGTATTTTGCACCTTGATCGTACCGGCAATAATGGCATTCACCGCCTGCAAACCCACCCAGTGCGCAATTTGTCGTTGCTGTACAGCATTAACCGTGTAAGCGCTTTGTATACTGGCTTTGAATACCGCTAGAAAACCCACTGACAAAATAACCATGGCCACAAGCACTTCAATCAATGTAAAACCTTTTAGACGTTTAGCTTCGATCATTGTTCCAGTTTCCAATCACATTGGTATCACTCATGGAATCACCCGACTTACCTAAAGAATAAATATCAATTTCACCATGCTGCCCAGGCTGTAAGTATTGATACTCTCTGCCCCAAGGATCGAGCGGCAAACGCTTCACATAACCGCCTGCTTTCCACTGTCTTGGCACAGGATCAGATGTCGGTTTTAATACTAGCGCTTGAAGGCCTTGATCCGTAGTTGGGTAGACGCCATTATCCAATCGATAAAGTTCAACCGCATTTTCAATTGACATAATATCTTGCTTAGCTTTTACGAGCCGAGCTTGATCAGGCCTACTCATCACTTTAGGTACAACGACTGCTGCCAAAATACCGAGGATAACAACTACAACCATCACCTCAACCAAGGTGAATCCTAAACTTTTATTCTTCATTTCAAACCTCATATTAATTAACTAATTCATTCATTGAAAATATTGGCAGCATGATGGCAAGCACAATAAACAAGGTTATAGAACCCATCACTAAAATCATCAGGGGCTCAAAGAGCGTTAGAGAGACATCAATAAACCGCTTAATGTCGCTTTCCTCATTGTTAGCGGCTCTCTCAAGCATGCTTGATAACTCACCCGAGGCTTCACCACTGGCAATTAAATGCAAACTCATAGGCTGGAAATATCCCGTTGACTTAAAAGCTAAGTGAATATTTGCACCTTCGCGAACTCGATCAATTGCCAATCTCAAAGAATCTTGAATCACTCGGTTTGAAACCAACGCAACCGAGGCATGCAGTGCGTTTAGAATGGGGATACCCGCTCCCAACATGACAGATAACGTTTTTAAGAAGCGTGATGAATTAATTAGCTTCACATGATGCTTCACAACAGGGGTGACCAGGAACAGACGATGAACGCTTAACTGAAATGCCCCAGCCCGCTTCATCGTCTTACGTATCACAAAAATGATTGCCGATATTCCAGCAACAGCAAGCACGCCATCATTTTTAAAAAACGCGCTAATTGATAATAACAAAACAGTGACTGTCGGAAGCGATTGGTCAATATTGTCAAACAACTCAACCATTTTAGGAACAACATAGGTCAGCAGAAACGCTAAAATTGAAATTGAAACCAGCGTCATGATGAGCGGATAAATCAATGCAGTCTTTATTTTTTGGTGCATGGCTTGTTGGGATTCAATAAAATCAGCCAAGCTTTCTAACACTCCCGGCAAATGGCCCGAGTCCTCACCAGCTGCAATTTGAGCGCAATAGAAATCAGAAAAAACCTTAGGATGAAGCTTAAACCCCTGCGCTAATGTTTGGCCTTCACGAACGGACTGGCGTATAGAAAGCATGACGGATTTCACATAAGGTAAATCCGTTTGCTCAGAGACCGCTTTTAACGCCTCTTCAATAGGCAAACCAGCAGAAATCAAAGTGGCAAGCTGACGTGTAATTAGCGCCAACGTTGAAACAGGCAAAGACTTTCTTTTAAATGAGATCTGCTTAGACAGACCTGATTGTTTCACGGTCACCACCGGGGAAACATCCACAGGGAATAATTCTTTTTCACGCAATAAAGAACGGACTTGACGCTCATTCTCACCTTCTAGCACACCGCTCTGGCTGGCGCCTTTAGAATTTAAAGCTGTATAATTGAATGCTCCCATTTATACCTCACTCGTCACACGTTGAATTTCTTCGATGCTTGTCAACCCATTGGCAACACATTCAACGCCTGCTTGACGCAAACTATCTGTCTCACAGATTTTTTTTATCTCAGCCTCACTCGCATCCTGATGAATCAATGCTTGCAAGCGCTCATCAACCTCAATTAAATGATAGATGCCGATCCGCTTAGTATATCCTGTGCTATGACAGTCTTCACAGCCAACAGGCTCATAAATATTAATCGAAGCATCGAGACCTAACGCCAGCAATTGATTCGAACTCACATTAGCCACACGCTTGCACTCATTGCATAGAAGCCTAACCAAGCGCTGAGCTAACACACCGATTAAACTTGACGATAACAAGAAAGGTTCAATACCCATATCAGATAAACGGGTAATCGCGCCAACAGCGCTGTTAGTGTGCAAAGTCGATAACACCAAATGCCCTGTTAAACTGGCTTGCACTGCAATTTTTGCGGTTTCAATATCACGTATCTCTCCAAGCATCACAACATCTGGATCTTGACGTAAAATAGCACGCAAGCCTTTTCCAAAGGTCATCCCCACTTTAGTATTAACCTGCGTTTGGCCGACACCCGCCAAATAGTATTCAATGGGATCTTCAATCGTCAGAATATTTCTTGCTGTTTGATTTAACTCCGTCAAACCAGCATAGAGTGTAGTGCTTTTACCAGATCCCGTAGGACCTGTTACCAATAAAATTCCGTGAGGCTTGCGAATTAACGCCGATATTTTTTGACAGAGTTTTTCGCTCATACCAAGATTGCTCAAGGCGAGCTTAACCGACCCCTTGTCCAACAACCGCATCACAATTCTTTCACCAAAATGTGTCGGCATAACTGAGACCCGAACATCGACAGCTCTTCCACCAATCCGCAAACTAATTCGACCATCTTGCGGTGTACGTTTTTCAGCAATATCAAGCTTTGACATCACCTTAATACGTGAGACTAAAATGGGCGCCAACATTTTCTTTAATCGTTGCACCTCATGCAAAACACCATCCACACGAAAGCGGATAAGTAAGCACTCTTCAAAGGTTTCTAAGTGAACGTCCGATGAACCACGCTTGATGGCCTCTGATAATAACGCATTAAGCAAACGTATCACAGGTGCATCGTCTTGCTGCTCTAGCAAATCTTCATTATCAGGAATGGACTCAATCAAGTCCGCAAGGTTAATATCATCAGTAAATCGCTCTACTTCTTGCTTAGCAAGCGTAGAATCGAGCGCGTACGCATTCGATAAAAGCAGATCAAATTTCTGTGCGCCAATTTTTTCAAACGACAAACACTCTCGTACAAAACGTGAGACCTCTTGAATAATCAGCTGGGACAAAGGTTGCTTATAATAAGCTGTTGAGTCCATCAACACAACGCCGTGCTTTTTAGCAAAAGCAAAAGGCACGCGTTTTTGATTGACGTTTTCAACCTTCAAAAAAAACTCCTAAAATGGGGATGGCAATATTAACAATTGGTTTCTCGGTGGTAATAATCGATCGTTAGGCTTATCTTCGCCGTCCAACCAACTTAATTGCCAGTCTTTCTGCACATCACGCATCGCGTTATACCGAGATTCGCTGATTCGCGTGCCGTCCATAGGCGTTTTCAAAATAACGGGATGAATGAACACCAGTAGATTTTTCTTTTCAAGACTGTGTTGCTTGTGGTGAAACAATTTTCCGAGCAATGGAATATCACCTAAAATAGGGGTTTTACTTAAAGAGTCAGTTAAACTGTTACTCATCAATCCACCTAACACCAAAATATCGCCCGAGTTCACTAACACGGTTGTCGAAATTTGTGAGTTATTCACGATAGGCTTATCCCCAGGATTATCCGGGTTTTGTAAGGTGTCATTTTTTTGCGTAATTTCTAACTTAACAGCTTCGCCCTGTCCAATCTGAGGCGTCACGTCTAACTCCAGACCTACATTCTCACGATCATAGCTCGACGTGGTGAAAGGAATACCTTCTGAGGTTGCGGCATTGGCAGCACCCGTGCTGTCTTTAATAACAGAGACTTGCTTGCCTACTGAAAAAACAGCCTGACTGTTATCTAAGACTACGATCGTTGGTTGAGATAACACATCCGCATTACTGATGCCTTTAATCGCTGAGACCAACGCTCTGAAATTGCCGGCGCGAATCACACCCACACCTAAGCCTGACTGAAAAGACGCATCAACACCTGTGCCATTCTGCGAATCATCTTCCATTCCCCATTGAATGCCCAGCTTTTCAGTGGAACTTGCTGATAGCTCAACAATCACCGCTTGAACCAACACTTGTGAGGGACGAATATCGAGTTTTGCGATGACATGTTTCAAGGTTTTTGTTAAGGATAGTGGCGCTGATACGATAAGGGAATTTGACTCGAGCTCTGCTTGGATCTGTACTGCATCATTAGGACCAGGCTTAGCCGAATTGGCTAACCTCATCATGCTCCTGGCAATTTTCTCTAAGATTGGGGCAAAGTCTTTTGCCTTCAAGTAACGAAGATAAATCACTTCTGTGCTATCGGTATCAGCTGACGCGGTCTCATCCATTTTTTCGATCAACAGTCTCGCTTGTAATCGAGACATTTTATCGCCACTAATCAAGATGCGATTATTCTTTTCATCCGCAATAACCTTGGCATGATTTTTACTGTTCTGCGCAACATTACCTCCTTGCAATGAGGTGACAATCTCCGCGACTTGAAAAGCACTTTCTGTTTCAAGCTGAACGATATCAACCTGGGTCTCTGAACTTATATCAATGTCCTTAACCAAATCGATCAAGTGCGCCATCGCACCAGCGTGACCAGAAAAAATAAGGATATTGCTAGGACCATAGGCATTCACTTGCGCCCACTGCGGAATCAACGGGCGTAACAAACCCACAATTTGAATAGCGGAAATATTATGGACCTGAAAAACGCGGATAACCAAATCATCATTGTTCGGATCATCAGGATTGAACGGCGCACCAGAACGCACCGCTTCTGTGTTTGGAATGATTTTAATAACACCTTCAGCTTCAACAGCGGAAAACCCGTGCGCATCTAACACCGATAAAAAGACAGAGTATAACGCCTCGCTTGATAAAGACGAGCTCGAGATTAAATTCACTTGCCCATTCACACGCGGGTCAACGACAAAATTTTTGCCTGTTTCTTTTGAGACAGTAGCGATAACGCTACGGATGTCGGCGTTCTTTAAATTCCACGACTGCCCTGCAGATTGCGGTTGATTAGCTAAGCAAATCGAACAACAAGCAGCAGACAATATCGCACAAATAAAGCGCTTAAATTTTTTATTAATGAAAGAGCCCTCGTTATTTTTTTATTGTCTCAAACTTGATATTTAATCTTATAGTATTATAATTAAACGCTCGAAACAATTGAAATGGAATAATAATTGACAGAAACTCGCACGGAAGCACATTAAAAACTCAGGCGAGACGAAAATATGTTCAATAGAAAATGCAAGCCAAGATCATGGGTGCCAAGCATGCACTTCACTCAAGGCCTACCTGCCGCCATCATTATGCAACTTTCTGTGATAATGTACAAACAGATGGGATTATCAAACAGCTTATCCGCACTTTTTAGCAGCTTACTCATCTTACCTTGGATCGCTAAAATATTCATCGCGCCCTTTGTTGAACGACACTTTTCAAAAAAATTGTGGGTAATACTGATGCAACTAGGCTTCATCACATCAGTCGCACTCTTTATAGCAAGCTTTTCTTCAAACAGCCCATTACTCATCTCATCAGTGTGCCTTGTGATTTTAGGCTTTTGCTCAGCCACTTACGACATCGCCTCTGATGGCATTTTCCTTCAAGTCTTGGACGAAAAACAACAAGCCTTTTACGTTGGCATAAAAACATTTTGTTATCACAGTGCAAATCTTGTGACGAAAACAGGCGTTTTGTGGTTAGTTGGCCTCTTAAGCGTCCACTACAGTTTACAAGGCGCGTGGCAAATTTCATTACTGCCCGTTTTGATAGGCTTCGTTTTATTCGCTACGATTAATGTAATTACGATCCCTAACGATGACGTTAAATGCAAAAACACAGAATCATTTTTTGGCATCATTAAACAGGCCTCAAACATTCCAAATTTGCTTTGGGTTTTAGGTTTTGTCCTTTTATTTCAAGCGCCTTTCTACATGGTGCATAAAGTCGCCCCGCTTTTCTTTATGGATTCTGTTTCTCAAGGCGGATTGAATCTACCAATGAGCAAAGTCGCTGCGCTCTATGGATTGTTTGGGCCTATTTGTTTTATATCCGGCGCCTTTGTTTCAGGCTTACTACTATCACGAAAGGTTACGACACTGAAACTGGTCTCGTGGTCACTCTTGCTTGCCGCTAGCCACGCCTTGTTTTTATGCATCTCCGCGTCCGACCCCTTTTTTATGCAAGTGATGATTTACGGATTAACAAAATTAGCTGCAGGCTTAGTGACCGCTCAATACATGTTTGCATTACTCAAAATTGCAAATCACTCAACTTTGAAGACAACAGCGTATGCAATCATCACTACGGTCATGTTGTTTTCATCCCTCTTTTTCGCCGCAATCAGCGGTATGTTGCAAACAATATTGGGTTATCGTGACTTTTTTGTCATGTTAATTTTAGTGAATTTTGTTATAGTTTTATTTACAGCAGCGTTCCAAAGAAGGTCATCTGTTATATGATAATAGAAGAACTAGAAAAAGCACTTCAATCATTCAAAAACACCTCCTCTATTGATGCGTTAAACAATTTATTATTAGTAGCGCTTGCAGATTTCCACATTCACACCTTCTCTTTCACATACTACCAACAACACCCTAAATCGACACAGCGCATTAAATACCATTTTTGCTCACCTTCATATCTTCCTTGGCATGAACATTATCTTAACCAACAATACAACGATATTGACACGACATTGCATTCAGTAAGCAAATCCATTTTACCTTTACCTTGGAATTTGAAAGAAAAAACATACTGTGCAAAATCTCAACAAGAACAACAGATGCGCTTAGACAGCATTGCGTTTGGTGCAACCGGTGGCGCTTCCATACCCATACACGCTCCTGACATTGAATTTGGCTGCATGAACCTCGTTCAAATGAAAGATGAAACCTGGCTTGAGACCCTTAAACAAACACAAAAAAATTTGCAAACGCTTGCTATACACTACTTTGAGCACCTAAGAGCCCACACGTTTCATAAAAGCTTTGCAAGCCAAAACGCTCACCTTTCGCCCCGTGAACAGCAATGCCTTAGTTTAACGAAAAAGCGCTACTCAGTTGAGGAAATTGCCAACCATCTAAGCATCTAGACACGAACCGTTAACTTTCACTTACAGAATATCAACAAAAAGTTGGGCGCAAGCAATAAACACGAATCCGTTAACATTGCCGAATCCATGCTTATGCCCCTTTGAAAACCTGTCACAAATGACAGGTAACCTCACCTCAGCCAACAACCTACTCTATATCTAAGCAAAACATTAACTGAGGAATCACCATGAAAAAAACAGTGATCGCCAGCGCTTTAGTCGCTTCCTTGCTCTCAACTCATGCAGTAGCTGCTAATTTGACTGCCTACACGACTGAGTGGCAAATATTACGCTCACCGACTCACGGTGACGAAACACAAACCTGTAACACCTTAGGCACTGCCGCCTGTGCAGCAGCGCAGCTAAATTCTAAGACCGGTCAAAAATAATTATTTCAATTCTTAGATAATCAATGGGTCGGCGGACGCGGGAGTTTCCATGCGTTTATTACTTCCAACAAATTCAATAATGCCAAACGTATTTTAGCAATTGGTGGAGCTAACACTGAGATGAATCACTCAGTGAGTGATTACACATTTAGAGAGATCTTTAAAGACAACACCCTATTCTTGAGTAGCCTGCAGAAATGGGTACAAGCTTACCCTAACATTAAGGGCGTGGATTATGACTTTGAACCACCGCTCACGGAAAGTGGCGGTCAAGAGTCACCTGGCGCAGGCACGATTGCAGATTATAAAAACTTAATGCAACTGGTCAAAAACACGAAGGCCACGATGGGTAATGATTTTCACGTGTCTGTGACCATCACAACCAACATCGATTATTTGAATTAAATAAAAGAAGCAGTAACCAATCCGGATGACGGCAATTGGTTTGAACAGCTTTATAATGTTGTCGATGAACTCAACATTATGAACTATGACTTGCATGGTCCTTGGAGTCAAAGCAGCGATCCACGCACCAGCATTCACAGCACTCTACTGCAAGCAAACAATGTTCCAGGTAAAGAAAACTTTGCCATTCAGTATGGCGGAATTGAAGCGATCAATACCGTACTTGATGCAGGATTTGGTGCGGACAAATTGCAAATGGGCATCGCACAATACGCTCGCGCATTTGGCGGCGTTGAG
>Ga0209425_10001286_pt1 | contig 29246 bp, 31 predicted proteins | sample COG_05_FD_184749 | JGI IMG/M metagenome (GOLD analysis project Ga0209425, IMG submission 184749) | Pelagic Microbial community sample from North Sea - COGITO 998_met_05 (SPAdes) (version 2) | ecosystem: Environmental > Aquatic > Marine > Neritic zone/Coastal water | place: Helgoland, sampling...
TTGATATGTTTTTTCATTAGGAAATTCTTTTATGAGATAATTACTACCTTTTTCGAGGTATGGAAAGATGTATGATTGATCAACATTTATTGGCCATTTATCATAGTTATAAACAATATGAGCTACTGAAAATATAAAAACTGAAATAATATATGCTCTAATAAAGCCAAAAAAGAATCCAAAAGTAACATCTAAACGACCTATACCTGTATAATTAATTGCTCTACTGATCCCTTTGTTAATTAATAATATTAAAAAAATAACAACTATAAATATTGCAACTCCAAGACTTACATCTAGTACATATTCGTTATCTATTATATCTTTAAGATAAGGTTTGATCCTTGGAAATAAGATTAAAGTTATTACATAAGCCAATAACCATTTTGCCATTGATAAAATACTTAAGACAAAGCCATTTTTATAACATTTTATTAATGATAAAATTGTTATTATTAAATAAAAAAGATCTATTATAGAAATAGCCTCATAAAAATCTTTTAAAAACCCTAACATCAGACAGATTTACTAAACGGTTTTACCATCAAAATTAAAGCAGGCAATAAAGTCAAAACAGATATCATTGCTAGCAACATTGCAAGGCCAGTAAACATTCCAAAATAAATAGTTGGTATGAAATTTGATAAGACTAAAATAGAAAATCCAAAAACTATTGTGATAGAAGTATTTAAAATTGCAACACCAACAGTTGAATGACAAATTTTTAAAGTTTTATTATAATCATTGATTTTATGAAACTCTTCTTTGAATCTATAAATATAATGAATACTATTATCAACTGCTATACCTATAGTTATAGCTGCGATAGTTATGGTCATCATATCTAATGGAATTCCAAGCAAACCTATAATGCCTAGTATAAAAAATGCTGCTATAAAATTTGGTATGACCCCAATTAATGACAGTTTGGTATTTTTAAATAAAATAATAAACATTGAAAATATTCCTATCATTACAAGTCCAAGTGTTAAAATCTGAGATTTAAATAAACTTTGTAATAAATTGTTAAATAAGATTAAAACACCTGTAAGTTTAAATTCGCTTTCTTTTAACCCAAATTTATCCCTTAAATCAAAATTGATTTTTTTAATTAAATCATTTCTTCGCAAATTTTTTTGTGAATCAACAATTCTTAAACTGATCCTAGCTTCATTATGTTCAATTGATATATAAGGATCTATTATCTCTGTTTTTATATTTTCTGGAATTTTGGAATAAAGCACCCCCATTTCCAAAGTATCAAGAGGTTTATCATTATTTAATTGTGTTGCAACTTCTATAATTGATGAGAATGACAAAACTTTACCAACTTGAGGTAAATCATCTAAGTATTTATGAATTGAACTAATTTTATCAATTTTATCTTTTGTAAACCAATATTTATCATCATTACTTTCTGCTCCATCATCCCAATCTTCAAACTCATCATCTTCATTTAAGATTTCTTTTTTTTCTTCTTTAGGAAATTTTAGAATGATTTCCAATGGTGTAGTACCACCCAACTCTTCATCAATAAGTTTCATCCCTTTATATATTTCAGTTTTTTTATTAAAATAATTTATAAAACTATTCTCAACTTCAAGACGACTAATCCCAATTACACTTAAAATTACAATCAAACCTGTTGTTGTAAAAATTATTTTTTTGTTATTCAAAGAAACTCGAGCTAAAAAATTTGTAATTATAGAATCTTTTTCGTTTTCGATAGAAATATTATTAGTAGGTGCAAAATTTAAAAGTGTAGGCAATAAGGTAAAAGTTATAATAAAAGACGTAATTAAACCAAATGTCATCATCCAACCAAAATCAATGATGGGTTTAATCTCACTAAAAATTAATGATAAAAAAGCAAAAATTGTTGTTAATACTGTATATAAGATTGGCCAAAGCATCTTACTTGTTGTTAAAGATATAATTTCAAGGTTATCTTTTAATGGAAAATCTTTTTTGAGTTGCAAAAAACGTGTGCTCATATGAATATTCATTGCCATTGTTAAGATCAGCATCAATGCAATAAAGTTGGATGAAATTACTGTAACTTTCCACTCAAGAATTCCAAGTAAACCCATCATGATTATAACAGAAAACAAACAACTACTAATAGGAACAATAATCCAAATTAATTTTCTAAACACAAACCATAAAGTACCAATAATAAACAAAAGAACTCCCAAACCAAAAACTACAATATCACTTTTAATAAAAGTCATCATGTCATCAGCTATCATTGGGATTCCACCAAGATATATTTTTCCTATATCTTCATAACTTTGTATGACTTGTCTAATTTCTATAATATTCCTGTGGTTTTGTTTTTTAATTTCATCTTTATATTTCTCTATTTGTTCTTTTGTTTTATTTTCAATATTTTCTAATTTATTTTTTGCTTTAATATTAACAATGATACCACTTGTTTTACCATTCTCACTTATTACAAAGTTTCTAAAAACTGGACTATTCAAAATCTCATTAAAACCTCTATCTTTATCCACATCTTCATCTTTTAAAGTTTTAAAATTTTCCAATCTTTTTTGCAGAGGCGCTTCAGAATTATTAAGTAAGGGTATATCTAACAATGTAATTACACTATGAACCCAATCAAGACTTTGAATTTTATATTTTAAGCTTAATAAATTATAGATAGAAGTATCAGTTATCATCCCCTCATTTGGGGTATAAGTTAATATTAAAAAGTCTTTAGACCCATATCTTTCAGATACTTTTTTTAGGTATGCTAAATCTGGGTCACCTTCAATTAATAAAGTTTCAGATGAAGCATCTAACTTAAAATCTTTTGTGTAATAGCCAAAACTCAACAATATAAATATTAGAAGAAAAAAAATTGACTTAGGTTTTTTGAGTACAGTGTTTTGATATAAATTAGACAGCATTTAATTCTAATATATATTGGAAATTAGCTAATTTGAGTATCTTTAAATTTGGTAAACATTGCTTCAAATTCAACCATAATATTACCAGTAGGACCGTGCCTTTGTTTTCCAATAATAAGTTCAGCTAAATTAGATACTTCATTCATTTTTGCTTGCCATTCTGCATGTTCAACAGTTGCTGGTCTAGGTTCTTTTCTCTCTAAATAGTATGCCTCTCTGTAAACAAACATTACTACATCGGCATCTTGTTCAATTGACCCTGACTCTCTTAAATCTGATAACTGAGGTTTGTGGTCATCCCTTTGTTCTACAGCTCTAGATAATTGTGAAAGAGCAATAACAGGAATTTTAAGCTCTTTAGCCATTGCTTTAAGACCTTGAGTGATCTCAGAAATTTCCTGAACTCTTCCATCTCTATTATTAGAAGAACCTCTCATTAGTTGGATATAATCAACCACTATTAAATCTAAACCAAATAATCTTTTAATTCTTCTTGCTCTGTTGCTCATTGCAGCAATACTAATTGCTGGGGTTTCATCTATAAATAATGGTAACTCAGATATATTTTTTGAAGTTTCAATAAATTTATCAAATTGCTCGTCAGAAATTCTTCCCCTTCTTATATCATTCGATTTTATTCTAGATTGTTCAGCTAAAATTCTAGTAGATAGTTGTTCTGACGACATTTCTAGTGAAAAAAAGGCTACTGATGATTTTTTATCACTTTCTTGAAGTTTTTGAGCGGCGTTAAAAGCAATATTAGTTGCTAAAGCAGTCTTACCCATTGATGGACGACCAGCAATAATAACTAAATCTGAATCATGAAGGCCACCAAGTCGGTCATCAAGATCTCTTAAGCCCGTCGGCACACCAACAATTCCTTCATCATTCTTATAAGCTGCTGAAGCCATTTCTATAGTTTGTTTCATTGCTTCATCAAATTTTATTAAAGATGAATTAAAAGAACCCTTTTCAGCAAGATCAAATAATAATCTTTCTGAGTTTTCAATTATGTTTTGACCGTTAACATCAAGATCATTAAGTTTTGCAGCATCAATTGTATTTTCAGATATTTTTATTAATTCCCTTCTTACAAACATATCATAAATAATTCTTGAATATTCGATTGCTTGCCTTGAGGAAGTTGAAAATTTTGTAATTTTAACTAAATATTCTGGAACATTTAATTCATCTTTTTCATTTTCAAAATAATTTTTTAAAGTAATTGGGTTTGCAAGCATTCCTTTGTATATGAGACTCTCAATTGCAGCAAAAATTTTTTGATGCATAGGATCGTAAAAATTAATATTTGATACAACTGTATTGATTTCATCGAATATTTCATTTGATACTAATATAGAGCCAATAACTGATTGTTCAGCATCAATGTTGTTTGGCAATTCTTTAAAAGTGTCTTTAACTATATTTAAGCTGTTTTCCATAATTAAATATTATCTGAAATAAAATTCAAAAAAATATTAAAAATTAGCTGGGGAAAAAAATGTATAATTATTGAATTGTTTCAGCTGTAACTACGTTAATAGTAATTTCAGAATCTACTTCAGAGTGTAAAGTTATTTTTACCTTAAATTTACCAAGAGATTTAATTTCATTTATTGGTTGTATCATTGAAGGTTTAATATTCACTTTATCTTTTTCTAATATTAGCTTCGCAATTTCCGTAGGTTTAACCGAACCATAAAGCTCTTTGTTTTCTGTGCTTAATTTTTTAATTAAATATTCTTTATTATTAATTTGTTCTGAGGTTTTTTGAGCTGACTTCTTTTTTTCTGCATCTTTCTTTCCTAGTTCTATTTTAATTTTTTGAACTTCTGCAATATTTTCTTTTGAAGCATAAAGTGCTTTTTTGTTTGAGATCAAATAATTTCTAGCAAATCCTCTTTTAACATCTATTATTTCTCCAATAGAACCAATTCTTCTTAAATTTTCTAATAATATAACTTTCATTTAAATTAATGCTAAGTTTCTAGCTCTCTTTATCGATGATGAGAGTTCTCTTTGTTTTTTTTGACAAACGTTTGTAATTCTTGATGGTAAAATTTTTCCATTTTCTGACATATATTTTTTTAGTAATCTTATATTTTTGTAATCAACTATTGGAGCTCCTTTAACAGACAAAGGGCAAGTTTTTTTAAACTTATATTTATTAGGTTGAAATATGCTAAGTTTAGCAAAGTTACTTTTTTTACCTTTTTTATTATCATTTCTTTTTTTTGATGGCATAATTAATCTCTTTTTTGATCTTTTTTATATTCTTTTTTTTCGAATTCATCTTTCTTTGAAAAATATTTAGTCTCTAAATCAAATTTTTTAACTTTAACAGTCAAATATCTCAAGAGATTTTTATCAAGTGCTTCATTTTTTTCTAATTCATCAATTATTTTACCAGGGCCTTTAATCTTAAAATGAATATAAGTTGCTTTCTTATTTTTTTTTATTATGTAAGCTAGATTTAATAGCCCCCATTCCTCTGCATGAACTATTTCACCCTTATTTTTCTCTACTATTTTAGAATATTTTTCTGTTAGTTGTTTAATCTGAGCTGGACTAGTGTCCTGTCTAGCAACTATAGTATGTTCGTATAAATTCATAATTGTTATTTAGTAAAAAATGAGGATATACTATTATAATTATTGAATTACAACACATAAAAACGATAATTAATTTAGATATTTAAATGTTTTCTGTTATTTTTCCAGGCCAGGGTTCACAATTAGTCGGAATGGGCAAAGACTTACATGATAAATATAGCTTAGTTCAAAATTTATTCAAAGAAGCTGACATAACACTTGGTTTTTCATTATCTAATTTAATTTTAAATGGCCCTAAAGAGGAGCTGGATTTAACAGAAAATACTCAACCAGCTATATTCTTATTAAGTTATTCAATATTTAAATTAGCAAAAGATGAATTTGGTATTGATTTAAACAAAGCAAAATTTTTTGCAGGACATTCACTAGGTGAATATTCAGCCTTAGCTTCTGCAGGTGCTTTATCTTTTTCAGACTCTTTAAAAATATTAAAGATTAGAGGAAAAGCAATGCAAAGCTCTGTGCCAAAAGGATTAGGTGGAATGGTTGCTGTTTTAGGATCAGAAATAAAAGTCATAGAAAATATAATTAAAGAGAATAAGAATAAATATGAGTGTTTTATTGCAAATGATAATTCTGATGGTCAAATAGTTTTAAGTGGTAAAACTTTAGATTTAGATCAAATAATGATTGATTTAAAATCTAAAAATATAAAAAATATAAAACTACCAGTCAGTGCACCTTTTCATTGTAAATTAATGAATAAAGCAACAACAGTCATGAGTGAAGAGATTTCTAAACTAAAATTTGATGAACCTAGAAATAGACTTATTTCAAATGTTACTGGAAAAGAAATAGTAAATTCAGAAGAATTAAAAAATTTATTAATTAAACAAATTGAAAGTAGAGTTAGATGGAGAGAAAGTGTTTTATTTATGATTAACAAAGGTGTTAATCAATTTATAGAAATTGGCCCAGGGAAAGTCTTATCTGGTTTAATAAAAAGAATAGATAAAAACATAAAAGTTGGTGCAATAAATACTGAAGAAGATATAAAGTTAATAAATATTAATGAATAGTTTAAAAAATAAAAATATTATTGTAACTGGAGCCTCAGGAGGAATTGGCAATTCTATAGTTGAAAAACTATATGAAAATGGTGCAAATATTTTAGCCACAGGAACAAAAATTGAAAAATTAGAAAAACTTAAAGCAAAATTTGATAATATCAAAATATTAAGTTTTGATATCTCAAACCATGAAAAAATTGAGGAATTTATAGAGAATGCTACGAATAAATTAGGAGGTTCACTAGACTGTATAGTTAATAATGCTGGTATAACAAAAGATAACTTAGCAATCAGGATGGGCCTTGAAGAATGGACAAAAGTGATAAATATAAATCTGACATCAACATTTTTAATGAGCAAGTATTCAATTAAAAAGATGCTCAAAAATAAATCTGGAAAAATAGTTAATATAACATCTGTTGTTGGTCATACAGGCAATGTGGGTCAAGCAAACTATACTGCATCAAAAGCAGGAATTGTGGCCATGTCGAAAAGTCTTGCAATTGAATATGCTAAAAAAAACATAAATGTTAATTGTATATCTCCAGGGTTCATCAGTACTGCAATGACAGATCAAATAGATGAAAAATTTAAAGAAGGTATTATAGCTAAAATTCCATCCAATAGGCTAGGAAAACCAGAAGATATAGCAAATGCTGTAATTTTTTTAAGCTCAAATCTATCAGATTATATTAATGGGGAAACTTTACATGTTAACGGAGGCATGTATTTGGGTTGACAAAACTACTTTTTAAACTAATAACGAATTATAACAAAAAGGAACAATATGTCAGAAGATATTTCAAGCAAAGTAAAAAAAATTGTTGCAGATCATCTAGGTATAGATGAAGCTAAAGTCCAAGATGACTCAAGTTTTATAGATGATTTAGGAGCGGATAGCTTAGATACAGTAGAGTTAGTTATGGCTTTTGAAGAAGAATTTGGTTCAGAAATTTCAGACAGTCAAGCAGAAAAAATTTTAACTGTAGGTGATGCAATTAAATTTATTGAAGGCAAATCTAATTAAAAAATTTAAATGTCCATAAAAAAAGATGGGATAATGGTAATTTTATCATCCCCATCTGGGGCAGGTAAAACAACATTAGTAAAGCTACTTTCAAAAAATAAAGATTTTAATATATCAGTATCTCACACTACAAGAAAACCCAGGCCTAACGAAATTCCAGATCAAGATTATTATTTTATAAATCAAGAGAAATTTGAAAAGTTAATTAAAAATGAGGAGTTTTTAGAATATGCAAAAGTCTTCAATCACCTTTATGGAACAACTAGGACACCGGTTATAGAAAAATTAGAAAAAGGTGAAAATGTAATTTTTGATATTGATTGGCAGGGTGCAGACCAAATTAGAAACAAAAAACTTAACTATAAGTTAATTACTTTTTTTATACTCCCTCCAAGTAAAGAAGTTTTGTTTGAAAGGTTATCAAATAGAGATATGAAAGATAAATTAATTGTAGATGAAAGAATGAAAGAATTTAGTAGAGATGTACTGCATTGGATTAATTATGATTACGTGATTATAAATGATGATCTTAAAGAATGTTATTCTAAAATTAACAATCTAATAGAAGCTGAAACTAATAATGGATCAAAAGATTATGATAAAGAATATATTAGAAAACATGTTAATCTACTAACTTCTTAAAGTTTCATATTCTTTAGTGAGATTAAGATAAATTTCAGGATCTAAATTTTGAGGTCTTAAATTTAAATTAATGTTAAATTTTTTAGAAACTTCTTCTGGGTTCTTAAATAATTGATTAAATGGTTTTTTTAGCATTTTTCTTCTCTGACTAAAAAAAACTCTAGTAACCATTTCAAGATTTTTAGCGTTTTTTAATTCAAAAAATTTTTTTTTTGGAGTAAATAGCAATAAAGAGCTATCCACTTTAGGTTTTGGTAAAAAACTCTGAGGACTTATGTCCATAATTTTTTTTACGTCTAGTTTCCAAGTAGATAAAATAGATAATCTGCCATACTTAGAAGTATTAGACTTTGCAATTATTCTTTCAGCAACTTCTTTTTGGAACATCAGTACTAAATTATCAAACCAAAAATCTTTTTTTAAATTAACAATCCATTTGGAGAGTATTTCAGTTGATATGTTGTATGGTAAATTGCCGAAAACTGTTAATTTCTCATTACTGATTTTATCTTCAAAAATTTTTAAAATATCTTCATTAATAATGGTTATTTGGTTGTTGAATTTTTCTTCTAGTAATAAAGATAAATCATTATCCTTTTCAACAACGTAAATTTTTTTTGGTTTTTTTTTTAAAATATATGACGTTAAATTTCCACTTCCAGGTCCTATTTCTAAAATTACTTTTTTTTCAACATCAGCAACATTAACGATTTTTTCTAATATATTACGGTCTACTAAAAAGTTTTGTCCTAAACTCTTTTTTGCTTTTAAAGTCACTTATTTATCAAGAAATTTTAAAGCCCAGGTAAGACTTGTTGGGTCAGATGAGTTTTTACCAAGCATTTTGGCATTTGGTCCATGATCTGGAGATATTCTTAAAAAAGGTAAACCTAAAGTTATATTTATTGCATTAAACCCAAATAATGTTTTTACAGGGGTTAAAACTTGGTCATGATACATTCCCAAAACTACATTATAGTTTTTTATTTGATTTCGCATAAAAATTGTGTCAGCAGCAAAAGGACCATGAACTTTATATGCGTTATTAACAAGTTTTTTAATAGTTGGTTTAATAATTCTGTCTTCTTCGCTAGACTCATAATTGCTCTCACAATGAGGGTTTAAACCTGTTATTGCTATTACTGGTTCTTTTTTAAAAAATTTTTTATAAAATTCATTAATCAATTTAACATGGTTAATAATTCTATTTTTAGTAATATTTTTACAAACATCCTTAACAGGTAAGTGAGTAGTTATAGGACTTACAGATAATTTTGGATTATAGATTAACATTGCTACTTTATTAGTTTTTGTCTGTTTTGCTAAATATTCTGTTATCCCAAGATGTTTAGTTTTTAAAAAATTTTTTTTAGAAATTGGACCATTAATTAATCCTGAAAACTTTTCACTTTTGAGTAAAAATAATGCAATTTTAAAAGACTCAGAAATATATTTATTTGATTTATTTGTAATTTCATCAAAAGCTTTTTTAAATTTAAATTTTACATCAATTATGTTGATTTTTTTTAAACTAAGATTCCCATAATTAATATTTTTAAAATCTAATAAGTTTATTTTGTAATTAAAATTAAGTTTTTTCATTTGATGAAGAAACAAATTTTTTGATACAATTAAAATAATAGGTTTCTTAAAATTATTTTTTTTTAAAGTTTTAAAAAAAATTTCTAAAAAAATACTATAAGGTTCACCAGCTACAACTAAAATAGGTTTATAATTTTTCAACATTTGTATTAATTTTAACTTTATTAAAATAAATTTTAGATAATTTTTGTAACTGTCTATTTCTTTCAAAAATAATCATTTTTTTTAGTTCTGACTCTTTATCAACTTTAACTTTTTCATTTTTAATATTAAGAACTTTAATTATCAAAAAATTACCACCTATTTGCATAGGCTGTGTATGAGAACCAATATCTAAAGAAGAGATTTTATTGTAAATAATTTCCGATAGATTTTTTTTCATAACCCAACCAATTTTCCCTCCAAATTTTGATGTATCACTAATACTAAAAATATTGGCAGAATTTTCAAAACCCACTTGTTCAATACTTTTATTTATATCTTTAATAGTTTCATCTATTTTTTTATCTTTTTCTTTTTCAAATAAAATTTCTGATAATAGATAACTAGTCTGCATATTTAACTTTTCTTCTTTAGAGATTTTAACTTTAAGTTTTTCTTCATTAATAACAACTTGATTTCTAAATCTATCATAAATCATTTGATTCCATAAATTTTCTACTTCCATTTTTTCTTTTATTTCTTGAACGGTCAAACCATAACTGTCTAAATAGTTTTGAAATTCATCTGGACTATTTAAGTTTAATTTTAGATAAAAATTTTTTATGATTTCATCTAAATAAGGATTTTCCTGGTTTAATTTAAAAAATTTAGATAATTCATTTTTTTTAATTTTTTCTCTTATTAACGACTCTTTTGCAATTATTGCGATCCTCTCCTTTCCTAGATTTTTTAATTGATTATTTAATGCAACTAAATATTGAGCCTCTTTTTGAACATCTACATTAGTAATAATTTCATTATCGATTTTATATAAAATAAAAATTTCACTCATCAAACTTGTTTTTAAGTTTAAAAGTAGGAATACCAGAGATAATAAATATATTCTTTTCATTATTTTTTCAGATTAGGACTGCTTGCTTGACCAAAAGGCATAATAGTAAGTCTAAAGAGGATGTTTTCTTCTGGTTTTAAATCTCTATCATTGTAATAGTCTTTATTATATTCGAAAGCCGCTAACAGACAATCATTTCTGTATTCATATATTAAATTGTAAAATTCAGTTAATCTGGTTTTCTTATTTCTTCTAGTTTCATAAGATAGTTTTTTTGTATCATTAATTATATACGATGTTTTATTTGTTAAATAAGTTTCTTTATCTCCAGTATTATTTTGATTTAGATATTCAAACTTTGTTATGAAATTATTTACACTTATTTCAGTTTCAAGTAATTGATGATTTGTATCAGATAAATTTTCATCTATTGAAAAGTCGTATTTAATATTTAAATTTTCATTCAAACTTAATTTAAAATCACCAACTATGTCTGATGTTTTTCTTCCTAAAGAACTATTTTTTGGTAAATTATTGTCTTCATCGAGCCTAAACATACTTGCAATTCTAGCTCCTAATATTTCTTGATCATCTTTATCTGTTTTTATGTAATCCAAGCCATATGTGAACGAAGCACCCCCTTCAAGTGTATCATTTGCCCCAATTCTTCCTAAACTAAAAATGTTATTTATATCAATACGTCGTTCCTCATCTCTTAAATTTTTATTATTATTTGGGCTAAATCTTAATGAAATTTTTGGTTTTAAAATTTCTTTATCATTGTCAGAAGTTCTCTTTAATGGGTATGAAATATTATTCTCAAATATTGTAGCTAATTTATGATCAGTTGTGTTTTTGTATCTTGTTGATTTTTCAGAGTCTGTATTAATATTTTTTAAAACAACATTATAATTTTTTTGAAACCCTTGGTCAGAATATTTTGGACTAGAGTTAAATATCAAATCGTTAATAAAAACAGTCTCATACACATTAGTGTCGTAGTTTTTCAGAAAACCAGCAGACTGTAGTGAAAGATTTCCATTTATATTTTCTAAATTATTAAATTCTTTTAGAGCAGTGAAAGACGGGTATATAAATTCATACCTATCATTTTTTGATTTGTTTAAATCTTCGAATACTGTTATTTCAGAATCTAAAAAAAAATCTTCCCTATAAGCTGAAATTCCTACTGATGAAGTTAATAGATTTTCATTATCTATTATGGGTGATTTTAATTTATGTGTCTTTAAATAAGTATCATTAGAAGTTTGTTGTAAATTAAAGGTTACTTCACCTTCATCAAAGTTGTTTAAATTAATCTTAGTATATGATTTAGAAAAAAAATGACTTTTACTTGGTTTATTTTTTTGTTGAATTGAGCTGAAATCAAAAATGTGCTTAGATCTTTTATTTACTTGTCTATATTCGGTTTGAAGTAATAGTTTATCATTTGAATAAAATCTTGGGTTAAATGTAAAGTCTTTATTATCAGCTACAACTAAGTAATAAGGAGTAATAAAGGAAGTTCCATTACTAGAAGAGTTTTCAAAACTAGGCATTAAGAAACCAGACTGTCTTTTTACTGTAGGGTCAGGATGAAAAAATTTAGGAAAATAAAATACTTTTTTATCATATAATGTGAGCCAGGCATTTTTATAATTAACTAATTTTTTTTCTTTATCATGCTTAATTTCTTGAGCAGAAAATTGCCAAGGCGGACAGTCATCATTTTTTTTACAGGTTGTAAAAACTCCCTTAGTTATAATTGTTTCGTCTTTATTTGAAATTATAGAATTTCCTTTGAGTCTTGGTTCATTATCCACTAAAAATTCATTATTATTAAAATCAATTGAAATATCTTTACCAATTAGTCTATTGGATTTTAAATCGATAAAAGCTTTTGATATTTTATACTTATTATTTTCTATATCAGTCAAAAATGCATCATTTATTTTAACTAGTTTATCTTTAACTTTATAGTTAAGGTTTTTTGCAACAAAAAAATTTCCTAAGCTATCTGTCATTTCACTCTTATTATCTGATTTTAAAATTTCATTTTTGATATTAAATGTAATACTTTCAGTTTTTATATTAATATCGTTAATCAAATCTTTTACATCTACATTTCCATAAGCTTTAATTAAAAATTTTTTTTCAAAATATTCAAAATTATTTGCTTTGACTTCAATATTTTTACTGGCATAAGTCGCAATACCATTAAATGCTTTTAATAAAGATTTTTCTTTATTATATTCAAATTCTTTTGCAGAAATTAACAAATTGTTTTGGGTAGATCTAGCCACACCATTAAATGCTTTGGTTAAGTTTCCTTCTTCATAAATTTGAATTTCTTCTGTTTCAAAAGAGAATTCATTCGCTGAAGCAACCTTTAATGTAATTAAAGATAAAATAAGTAATAATAAAAATACTTTATATCTATTTTTCATTGAGTCTCACAAGTCCAATAGAAATTAAAAATGTTAACATTAGAAGTGGTAGCCAAGTTGATAATACAAGTGGAACTTTAGCATTCAGTCCAAATAAATTAAATAAAAAATAAAAATAATAAATTGTTACAGAAAGAAAGATTCCAAGGATTATATGAACGATAATTGGCTTATTACGTTTGATATTGAGCATAATTACTGAGGAGAGAACAGCCATAATTGATACATAGAAAGGAAATGAAGATAATTTACTTAAGTGTGATTTAATCTCAATTGTTGAATATCCTAGCTCTTTATAATCACTATTGAGTTTCATTAGCTGTGTAATATTTAATGATGATAAATTTCTAAATAAACTATTTATTTTATCTTTATTAAAGTGAGTTAATAAATTGTAATTCTCCATATTTGTGGTTTTATTATCTTTAGAAATTTTTGGATTTATTATTTTCCAATTATAGTTTGATATATCCACTCTTTTAGATAAAATCAATCTAACCAATTCAAAATTTAGATTAAATTCGGCAATAGAAACTTCATTAAGATATTCTTCTTCCATTCTTTGAGCATTAATAATATATATTTTTTGATCAATTTCATCCTTTATCCATAATCCATTTTCAGTCACTATTGCTAAATATTTATTGTCATTAGAATATGAATTTTTTAAATCTAAATATATAAATTTAAGCTTTGATGAAAAACTATAAAAAACAGTAATTAAAAATAAACCAATTAAAAAAGAAGTAAAAAATATAATTTTTATTATCTTTATATTATTTAAACCATTAAATTTTAAAACTTCTAATTCATTTTTATTTATTAATTCTATAAAAAAAAATTGAGCAGTGATTAAAAAAATAAAAGGAAAAATTTCAAAAAGTGTAGAAAGTGAATTTAACGCAGTCATCAAAAAAGGAAAAAAAAATTTAACATCTAATTTTTGAAAAAATGTAATTTCATCAAAAATACTTAATATAAAAACTAATGCTAAAAAAATTAATGATATATTTAAAAATTTTTTCAAAAAAAGTGTAATCAAATACTTTTCATAAGTTTTTATCATATAATTATATTTTGTTTTTAAACTTTGTTATTAAAAATAGATAAGGTGTAAGAAAAAATAAAATAGGAAATAATGTAAAGAATAAAAAACCAAATAAGTGCTCACCAGAAAATCTTAAAGAAAATTCAGAAATAATGATAATTAAAAAAGAAAATAAAAAAATATAAGTTTTATAAGAGTTGTAATTTTTATTTTCTTTTGATTTCATTATTAATAATGAAATAATTAATCCAAGTAATGGTAAGTAAAAAGGTTTATAAGATCTTTTCAAAAATTCTTGAATAATCTCTGACATCCTTGCTTTGTTACAAACTAAAATCTCAGACAAAAACACTTTTTTTATTTTGTTATGGATATGAGACATACATCTTAGTAACTCTTTAGTATTAACCTCCTGCAATTTAGGAAAAAGTGTACTTTTGGATACATATTTTGCTAAGTTGAAATCTATTCTCTCAAAAGTGAAATCTGTTATCTCTCCACCATTATTATTTATTATCCTTCCATCAAATAATTTAAAATATCTTTTGTTATTTTCATTAATTAATTTCCCACTTTTGGCAAAAATTATTTGGGATTTGTCGTTAATTTCATTTCCTATTCCTTCAGATGAGTCTTTTAAGAAAATATTTTTATAGTTTCCCAAATCATCCTGTTTATCTATAAAAATTGTTAAATCTGAAACTGTATCAATAAATTTACCTTCTTTTATTAATGAGGGAAAAAAATCAACATTTGATTTTCTTATAAAATCCCTGGCTTTATCCTGACTAAGTGGAGATATAAAAAGACCAAGAAGTTGCTGAGCTAAAGTGATAATAAAAGAGTATACTATCACTGTATTTATAAAGTTAATTTTAGTAATCCCATTTGACCACAGCACTAATAATTCATTTTTAGCTTCATATTGTATTATTTGATAAAATAGTGAAATAAAAAATACAAAAGGAAATATTCTATGAATTATTTTTGGGAGATTGAGTAACGTATAAGAGAAGTATACTTTAAAACTATGCCCATCTTCAGTTACAAAGTCTAAAAATTTAACTGCCTGCACTACCCAAACAATTAAACTGACTGATAAGCATATAATGATAAAAGTTTTTACTACATCGAAGATAAATTTTTCAAATATTAATTTTTTCATTGAAATATATTAATTTTAAACATATATAGCATCGAACACGCATAGAGTGTATTTAAAAATTTATGTCTTTACAAATTAATTATAAAAATAGCAGTCAAAAAAAACTTTCATCTAATCTCATCTTGTTTGTCGATGAAAATTTCAGTATTAGCAGTCTAAAAAAATACATTTCAAATAATGAATTTTCTTACATATCTGACTTACTAAAAAATAGTGATTTAAAAAAGGATTTACTTGTTTTTGAAATTAATTCAAAAAAAACAATATTTTTAGTATCTATTAAGAAAAATATAAAGATATCAGATATAGAAAATTTGGGAGCTAAATTTCATAGTCATATTAATTATGATAAAAAAAATGAATATTTTGTAAATTCAGATACAGCTCAAAGTAAGATAAAAAATTTTGTAGGTTATTTCTTACATGGAATGAAATTGAAATCCTATGAATTTAATATTTACAGATCAAAAATAAACAAAAAAATAGTTTCTATAAATGTAGTGGGAAATAAAAATAAAATATCTGCTCAAGATCATTTAAGGTTTAAAGCTCTAGAAGAAGGAAGTTTTTATGCAAGAGACCTTGTCTCAGAACCAGGAAACGTTTTACATCCAGATGAATATGCAAAAAGAATAAATTCACTTAAAAAATTTGGGTTAAAGATAAATATATATGATGAAAAAAAATTAAAAAAACTTGGAATGAATGCTTTACTTGGCGTAGGGCAGGGAAGTATTCGAGGATCATATCTTGTAACAATCGAATGGAATGGAGCAAAAAATAATTCTAATCCATTAGCTTTTGTTGGAAAAGGAGTTTGTTTTGACACAGGAGGCTATTCATTAAAACCTGCAAAATTCATGGAAGACATGACCTATGATATGGCAGGGTCTGCTACAGTGGTTGGTTTAATGAAAAATTTAGCCATAAGAAAAGCAAAAATTAATGTAGTTGGTGTTGTAGGGCTTGTAGAAAATATGGTTAGCGGAAATGCTCAAAGACCTGGTGACATCGTAAAATCTTACAGTGGAAAAACAATTGAGATATTAAATACAGATGCTGAAGGTAGATTAGTTTTAGCTGATGCCTTAACCTTTACTGAAAAAAAATTTAAACCAAAATTCATTGTTGATCTAGCAACTTTAACTGGTGCCATTATAGTTTCTTTGGGTTCTGAATATGCTGGTTTATTCTCAAATGATGAAAAATTGGCAAAACAATTATTAGAAGCAGGAGATAAAGTAGAAGAAAAATTATGGAGAATGCCTTTACATAAAAATTTTGACAAACTAATAGATTCAAAAAATGCAGATATGCAAAATATTAATTATGTTGGTGGTGCAGGATCAACAACTGCTGCACAATTTTTACAAAGATTTATTTTAAATAAAACACCATGGGCTCACTTAGACATAGCTGGTATGGCATTTTCAAAGTATGGTGGAGCCTTAAACTCAGGTGGAGCAACTAGTTATGGAGTAAGGTTATTAAATAAACTAATAGAGGATGATTATGAGTAATACAGAACAAACACTATCAATAATTAAGCCAGACGCAGTAGAACGAAATTTGGAAAATGAAATAAAAGAGATGTTTAAGAACAATGGATTTAAGATAATTAAAGATAAAAAGATTCAAATAGCCAAATCGGAAGCTGAGCAATTTTATAAGGTTCATGAAACAAAACCTTTTTATAATGATTTATGTACTTATTTGTCATCAGGACCGATAGTTGTGATGGTGCTGGAAAAAGAAAATGCAGTTTCAGGAAACAGAGAGTTAATGGGAGCGACCAAACCCGAGGAAGCTGCAGAGGGAACTATAAGAAAAAAATATGGAATTTCTATTGATAAAAATTCTGTGCATGGTTCTGACAGCATTGAAAATGCAAAAATAGAAATTGATTTTTTCTTTAAAGACTAATTAAATATTTTTTTTATAGCTGCGGGGTATAGCTTATGCTCTTGTTTTAGAATTTTTTTAGCCAAAGAAGTAGGGGTATCTTTTTTTGAAATCTTTACTTCTTTTTGTAGAATTATTTTTCCAGAATCAAGTTTTGCTGTGACGAAATGAACGGTACAACCAGATAGTTTGTCTTTATTTTGTATAGCTTTAATGTGAGTATTAAGTCCCTTATACTTTGGAAGCAAAGAAGGATGTATATTAACTATTTTTCCATTAAACTTTCTAATAAAATTTTTAGATAAAATTTTCATAAAACCAGCCAGACAAATAAATCTTATACCTTCTTTTTTTAATAAATTTAATATTTCTATTTCAGCTATTTTTAAGCGTTTAAAACTTAATATTTTTTTTTTTATATTAAATTGATTTGAATATCTTAGTCCTTTGGCTTTAGATGTGTTTGAAAAAATTAAGTCTATAGATATAGGAGATTTCTTTATTTTAGAAAACTTTATTAAACTTTTAAGATTACTTCCAGTTCCAGATATAAAAACTGCTGTTTTAATTTTTTTAAGACCAGTCAATTTTACCATTAAGTTTAACTTTATTTTTTCCCTTATCTATTTTTCCAATAACATAGGGCATAAATTCTTTTGTAAAAAATTTCATAATCTTATTTAAATTTTTAGGATTTATTATTAAACAAAAACCAACTCCACAATTAAATGTTTTTAACATTTCTTTATCTTCAATATTATTTTGTTTTAACCATTTAAAAATTTTTTTTGTTTTGATTTTATTTAAATCTATATTAGCAAATAATCCATCTGGAATAACTCTTTTAATGTTGTCTGCTAGCCCACCACCAGTTATATTTGAGCAACCATTTAAAAGATTATTATCAATTAAATTTAAAATTTCCCGTACATAAATTTTTGTAGGTCTTAGTAATTCTTTTTTTAAAAATAAATTATTTTTTAAATTTATTTTTTTTTTATTGAGAACATTTCTTACTAGAGAATAACCATTGGAGTGAACCCCGCTAGATGGTATAGCTAACACTAAGTCATTTTTTTTTATATTTTTTTTTGTTAGGATTTTTTTTTCATCTACTAAACCTATAGCAAAGCCAGCTATATCAAATTTACCTTTTTCATAAGTACCTGGCATTTCTGCAGTTTCACCACCAACTAATTCACATTTAGAGATTTTGCATCCTTTTACAATTCCTTTGACGATAGATTTTAATTTTTTTAAGTCTATTTTATTAATCGATATGTAGTCTAAAAATATTAATGGCCTAGCTCCTTGCACAATCAAGTCATTTACACTCATCGCAACCAAATCTATCCCAATCGTATCGTATTTGTTGAGTATATTTGCAATTTCTACTTTTGTACCAACTCCATCTGTACAAGCTACAATTTTGGGACTTTTTAAATTCTTAGGAATGCTCGAAATTGAACCAAAATTACCAATGTTATTAAACTTTTTTTTGCCTTTATTCTTTGATGATATATTAGATATAAATTTAACAAAGTTGTCAGCAGCACTTATGTTTACACCACTTTTTTCATAGGTAAATTTTTGATTTTTCATTAGTATAAAATATGCAAATTATAAATAAATTTAAACAATTAATAAAAGTATATATATTTTTTATTTCATTCGTTCTATTTATAATAATTTTTTCCACAACTTTTTTATATGCAAATACATTTAAGGTATCCAATATTGAAATTTCATCACCATTTGAGCTAAATTTTAAGAAAAGTAGAGTGATTGATAATGGGTTTAGAACTTCATTTTTGAATTTACTTTCTATGATTACAACCTCAAGTGACAAAGACAAAATTAAGAATATACCTTTGAAAGAACTTAAAGGCATGATTGATTCTTTTATAATTAGTAATGAAAAATTTGTTAATAACGAATATTTTGCTTTGTTAGAAACTACATTTAACAAAAAAAAAGTTTTAAATTTTTTAGAGAGAAAAAATATATTTCCATCAATACCTATTAAAAATAAAGTATTATTAATTCCTATATTAGTAGATACAGAATTAGAAAAAATTTTTTTATTTAATGAAAATATTTTTTACCAAAAATGGAATCTTGATAAAAAAAATTATCATTTACTAGAATACTTATTACCAAGTGAAGATTTAGGTGATTTGAATGAAATTCAAAAAATGTCAGAGTCCATTGAAAGCTATGATTTTATTAATCTGGTTAAAAAATATGATTTGAAAGATTACATTATATTGATTGTTTTTAAAAACAAGAATGAAATTAAAATACTTTCAAAAATTAATCTTAATAACTCCCTTAATATAGACAATCAAAAGTATACAAAAAATAATCTAGAAAATGAAAAAGACTTTCTAATGATTGTAGAGCAATTAAAAACAACCTATGAAAATCATTGGAAAAAGTACAATGAAATTAATACATCTATTAAACTTCCAATAACAGTAATGATAAACTCAAAAGATTATAAAAAAATTAAAAACTTAGAAAAAACACTTAAAAATATTGATTTGATATCAAGTTTTTATATTCAAAAGTTTGATAGTAGTAATACATATTATAAAATAATTTATAATGGATCACCCAAGGTTTTTTTTAATGATATGAGTAAAAAAAACTTTGATTTGGAAATGAAGAATAACACTTGGACTATTAAATGAAAAATTTAAATCAATTATTATTAGATTTTGATTATAAACAAAATTTTACAGATGATGATTTTTATGTGGGACAAAGCAATTATTTTATTTTTGAATTGCTTAATAAATGGCCAAATTGGGAAAAAAATTTCTTAAATATAAGCGGAGAAAAACATTCAGGTAAATCACATTTGGTAAATATTTTTTTAAAAAAATTTAAAGGGATAAAAATAGAGTCTAATTCATTAAATAATGATAATTTGAAATCTATTAAACCTTATCAAAATATAATTTTAGAAGATTTAAATTTGGATATTGATGAAAAACTTGTCTACACATTGTTTAATATTGTAGATCAAGATAATAAGTATTTAATAATAACATCTACTCAACCAATAGCTGCATTAAATTTCAAATTACACGATCTTAGATCAAGAACAAAAAATTGCCTTTTAGCAATTATTGAAAACCCTGATGATGAATTAATGTTTGCACTTATATTAAAAAATTTATCTGATAGACAGATTACATTAGATAAAAAATTGATTGATTTTATTATTAAAAGAATAGACAGATCGTATGGCAAAATATTTGAATTCATATATAAAATTGACAAGATTAGTTTAAAAAAAAAAAGATCAATCGATTTTAAGATTATAAATGAAGCGTTAGAGGAATAAGTGAATAAATACAGAACTCATAATTGTAATGGATTAAAAAAAGAAAATAATAGTCAAGATGTTGTACTTTCTGGATGGATTAATAAAAAAAGAGACCATGGAAATCTTTTATTTATAGATTTAAGAGATAATTATGGAATAACACAATGTATTATAGACAAAAGTAATTCTAGCTTTAAAGATTTAGAAAAAATTCAGTTAGAAAGTGTAATTAAGATTAATGGCAAAGTTATTGAGCGGAGCGATGAAACTATTAATCCTGATCTTCAAACTGGAGAAATTGAAGTTAATATAAATTCATTTGAAGTATTGGGCACATGCAAAGAGCTTCCATTGCCTGTATTTAGTGATCAAGAATATGCTGAAGAAATTAGACTTAAATATAGATTTTTAGATTTAAGAAGAAAAAAAATTCATGATAATATTATTTTGAGATCTAAAGTTATTTCATTTATTAGAAATCAAATGTTTGAATTAGGTTTTTTAGAATTTCAAACTCCAATATTAACATCATCAAGTCCAGAAGGAGCTAGAGATTTTTTAGTTCCAAGTAGACTAAATCCTGGTAAGTTTTATGCTCTCCCTCAAGCTCCACAACAATTCAAACAACTAATAATGGTTTCAGGTTTTGATAAGTATTTCCAAATTGCCCCATGTTTTAGAGATGAAGATGCTAGAGCTGACAGAAGTCCTGGAGAGTTTTATCAACTAGATTTAGAAATGTCATTTGTTGAACAGGAAGATATATTCAAGGTTGTTGAGCAACTAATAGTTAATGTATTTAAAAAATTTTCTTCAAAAAAATTAAAGTATGAAAATTTTCCAAAAATTTCTTATGAAGAAGCTATGCTAAAATATGGATCAGATAAACCTGATTTAAGAAATCCGTTATTAATTTCAGATTTAACAAGTATATTTAAACGTGATGATGTTTCGTTTGAAATATTTAAAAAACTAGTAAAATCTGGATCAAAAGTAAGATGTATAGTAACTAAAAAAACCAAAGATAAACCTAGAAGTTTTTTTGATAATTTAGATAAGTGGGCAAAAGAAGAAGGTGCTTCTGGTCTGGCATATTTTACTATTGAAAAAGATCAAAATCTTTCAGCAAAAGGACCAGTAGGTAAATTTTTCTCAAAAGAAGCATTAGAAGAAATTATGAAAACAACAGGAGCTCAAGTAGGCGATAGTATATTTTTTGCATGTGGAAAAGTTAATGAGATAGAAAAAATTACATCACAGGCAAGAGATAAAATTGCGAAAGATTTAGATTTAATTGATGAAAACTGCTTTGCTTTTTGTTGGATTGTTGATTATCCAATGTTTGAAAAAAACGAACTTACAAATAAAGTTGAGTTTAGCCACAATCCATTTTCAATGCCTCAAGGAAATATCAATGATATAGATTTTACAAACCCACTCAATATTAAAGCCTATCAATATGATATTGTTTGTAATGGTATAGAGTTATCTTCTGGAGCGATTAGAAATCATATACCAGAACTAATGTACAAATTATTTTCTATAGCTGGCTATAATAAAGAAAAAGTTGATGAAAAATTTAGTGGTATGATTAACGCTTTAAGCTACGGAGCACCACCTCATGGAGGAATAGCACCTGGTATTGATAGAATAGTGATGCTTTTAGCAAATGAAAAAAATATTAGAGAAGTAACAATGTTCCCAATGAATCAAAATGCCCAAGATTTAATGATGAGTGCACCGTCAGAAGTTAATGAGGAACAATTAAAAGAGCTTGGCCTTACTTTAAAAATAAAAAAATAATTTTATTTTTTACCTTTTAAACTAATCTTAACATCAGATAAATCTACAAGATTTTTTTTATAATTACTTCTAACAAAACCTTTGCTAGTAATATCTTTAACAATTTTGAGTAATTGGTTTTGATCATCTGAATTTTCTTCTTCTGATAAAGATTTATCATTTTCACCTATTGCAGGAGTGTGAGCTAGGTCTTCTCTGTTTTGGTAAGATATTGCTAACTCTCTAAAAATATAATCTAATATGGACGAAGCACTTAATATTCTATCATTACCATGGACTTTACCTGATGGTTCAAATTTTGTATCAACATAAGCACTTATAAATTCATCCAGCGGAACTCCATACTGAAGTCCTAGTGAAATTGCTATTGCAAAATTATTCATTAATGCTTTTACCAATTCACCTTCTTTACTTGTATCAATAAAAATTTCACCTATCTTTCCATCTTCATATTCTCCAGTGTGTAAATAAACTTTATGATCTCCAATGGTAGCTTTTTGAATATATCCCTTTCTTCTATCGGGCATACTAAATCTTTTCTCCACACCATCATTAATTTTTTTGATGAAATTTGAATTATTATCTTTTGGTAAAATCTTAGGGTTAACTTTTTCGTTAATTATATCTAGCTTTTTATTTTCAGTTTTTTTATTATTAGGGTCTAAACTTTTAGTTTTTCGCGTATCTAATTTGACATCCAAAACTTCAAATTTACCATCGTCTCGTTTTTCCAAATTTGCAAGCTCAGTTTCATTGATATCATCTAAATAATGATTTACTTTAAAGCTACAAGTATAATATGTTTCTACTAAGTATTTTGCCATTTTTCCTTTTATTAATTTTTATTATGAATCTTAAGATAATTAATTTATATACAAATTCATACTTTAGTCTAATTTAAATTATACAATTTTAAATTGAAGAATTAATAAAATAATATGTTGACATTTTTTAAAAAAATTTTCGTTTGGTGGAATCAGGAAACCCTAGGGACCAAGTTAAAGACATTTTTTTTTGGAAAATTAGTAGGAACTGATTCTTTGGGAAATAGATATTACGAAAGTAAATCAGGAAAAAGATGGATTATTTATAGTGGTGAAATAGATGCCTCAAAAATTCCTAATGAATGGTATTCTTGGATTCATTTTACTAAGAATAAAATTGAAAATAATCATGATTTAAAAAAATATGATTGGCAAAAACCTCATTTATCAAATCAAACTGGCACAGAAAATGCTTATCACCCAAATAGAAATAATGAACCAATTAAAAAAAAATATAAGAGTTGGAAAAGTTAATTTTTTAATAATTTTAATTTTTTTTTTTCTAATTATAACAACACAGATACTTTTAGCCTCAGATGATTTAGAGGGAGATTTTATTGAAATCAAAATTTTGGATAAAGTCAGCTCCAAAAGCAGTCTTGTAAAGCTAAAAATAGGAGAAGAAAAAAAATTTAAAAATTTATTAATTAAAAGCACAAAGTGTAAAAATTCAGAATTTGATGATAATCCAGAAATTACTGCTTACCTACAAGTAGAAGATTTAACAAATAGAGATAACGATGAGGTTTACATATTCAATGGATGGACTTTCTTATCAAGTCCAACAATCAATCCTTTTGATCATCCAGTTTATGATATATGGCTTACTAAATGCTATTAAATTATCTTTTCATTATCAAGCCAACTAACATTAAAATCAGAGTCTAGAAATTTTTTATGATTAAGAAGAATTTTATGAAGTGGTATCGTTGTAGTAATACCCTCAATTACAAATTCATCTAATGAACGATTCATTCTTTGAATTGCTTCAGTCCTGTTTCTTCCATGTGTAATCACTTTGCAAACCATACTGTCATAATATGGAGTAACTTTATAACCTTGAAAGATTGCCCCATCTACTCTCGTTCTAAAACCTGAAGGCTGATGACACATACCAATTGTTCCAGGAGATGGTTGAAAATTTTTACTAGCATCTTCAGCATTTATTCTACATTCAATAGCATGACCCCTAGGATTAATGTCACTTTGTTTTAAAGCAGTTTCACCAGTAAAAGCAATGAAGATTTGTTCTTTAATAATATCAATTCCAGTGACCATTTCTGTAACCGGGTGCTCTACTTGAACCCTTGTGTTCATCTCTAAAAAATAGAATTTTCCGTCTTCATATATAAATTCTACAGTCCCAGCGCCTTCATAGCCAATTTTACCTACCATATTTACAGTTCTTTCAAAAAGGTCTTTTCTAATCTCATCGGTTAAGACTGGACTAGGAGTTTCCTCTATTAACTTTTGATGTCTTCTTTGAACAGAACAGTCTCTTTCATGCAAATGAACAGTTCTATTTTTCCCAGACAATACTTGAACTTCAATGTGTCTTGGATTTTGGAAAAATTTTTCAATATATATTTCATCATTACCAAAATATTTTTTAGCTTCAGACTTTGCTGTTGAGAACAAAGTTTCAAATTCTTCTTCTTTATGAACAATTTTCATTCCTTTGCCACCTCCACCAGCTGAAGCTTTAATCAAAACTGGAAAACCTATTTTTTTACAAAGTTCTTTTGCCTCTTTTATATCATTTATACCACCCTCAGAACCTTCAATAACAGGCAGCCCATATTCTTTAGCAATTTTTTTTGCTTGAATTTTATCTCCCATCATTTCTATTAGTTTTGAAGAGGCACCAATAAATTTAATATTATTTTCTTCTAAGACTTTAGCAAAATTAGCATTTTCAGACAAAAAACCATAACCTGGATGTACAGCTTCTGCCTTCGTAAGTTCGATTGCTGACATTAGTGCAGGAACATTTAAATAACTATTTGCAGGTTGATGAGAACCTATACAAACACTTTCATCTGCAAGTCTAACATGCATGCTATCTTTATCTACATCAGAATGAACAGCTACAGTCGCTATCCCCCATTCTTTGCATGCTCTTATAATTCTGACTGCAATTTCCCCACGGTTTGCAATAAGGATTTTTTTAAACATTATTCAACGATGATAATTGTTTGGCCATACTCAACTGGTTGACCATCCTCAACACAAATTTCTTTTATTATTCCATCAGCAGTAGAGGGGACATGATTCATTGTCTTCATTGCTTCAACAATCATAACCGTTTCGCCTTTTTTAATTTTTTTTCCAACTTCAGCAAATTTTTTAGCTCCTGGCTCTGGGGCATGATAAGCCGTCCCTATAATCGGAGACTTAACTTCAGTACCTGATATAGTTATAGGTTTTTCCTGTTTAGGTGATGAATTAGATGAAGCAACGCTTACAACTTGATTTGAATTATTTGATTTTGACACTTTAATTTTAGTATCTTTATCGGTGTATTCAATTTCAGTTAAATTAAACTCATTTAAATAGTCAGTTAATTCTTTAATAATTTTTTTATCTATTTTCATTTTTTATAATGTTTTGCATTGCAATTATGGCTAAAATATATCCGTTATCACTTAATCCAAAAATACCACCAGTTGCAATATCACTAATTAGAGATTTTTGCCTAAATTCCTCTCTTTTGTATATATTGGATATGTGGAGCTCAATAATTGGTTTTTTATAAATATCTAAAGCATCTCTAATAGCAACTGAAGTATGAGTAAAACCAGCAGCATTTATAATTATTCCATCAAATTTTTCTTTTGCATATTGAATTGTGTTAACTATCTCTCCCTCAATATTTGATTGTGAAAATTCTAAATTAATATCCAATTCTTTTGCTTTTTTTAAACAATTACTTTTTAATTGTTTAAAAGTTATTGAACCATATTGTGATTGTTCTCTTTCACCTAATAGATTAAGATTTGGGCCATTAATAATTATAATATTATTATTCATTCGAAACTTATATAGCATGAAAAAAATAAAAAAAATAAAAATCAAGATAAATGGTAAATTTTCAACAATTAATGAAAATTTAAGCCTAATAATTTTTCTTAAACAGTTAAAAATTCCTCTTAAAAAAGTAGCAATTGAATTAAACTTAGAAATAATAGATAAAAATAAAATAAATAAAATCAAACTAAAACAGAATGATAAGATAGAGATAGTTCATTTTATTGGAGGTGGTTAAATTGATAAAAGATAAATTAATAATAGCTAAAAAAAAGTTTACCTCTAGATTGATAGTGGGTACTGGAAAATATAAAAGTATGCCAGAGTGTGCTAAAGCTATAAAATTATCAGGTGCAGAAATAGTAACTGTTGCTGTAAGGAGAGTTAATATTTCTGATAAAAGAAAACCATTATTAATGGATTATATAGATCCCAAAAAAATTACCTACCTTCCAAATACGGCTGGATGTTTTAACTCTGAAGAAGCTCTTAGGACATTAAGATTAGCAAGGGAGATTGGTGGATGGAAATTAGTAAAATTAGAAGTATTAGGAGATAAAAAAAATTTATTTCCAGATATGATTGAGACTCTAAAATCTACTGAGGTTTTATCTAAAGAGGGATTCAAAGTGATGGTATATTGTAATGACGATCCATTAATGGCTAAAAGATTAGAAAATGTTGGTGCTTGTGCTATAATGCCATTAGCAGCTCCGATTGGTTCTGGTCTAGGAATTCAAAATACAACAAATATTAAAATTATAAGAAGCCAGACAAAACTTCCTTTGATAATTGATGCAGGGCTTGGTGAAGCTTCAGATGCAACTATTGCTATGGAGTTAGGTTGTGATGGAGTTTTAGCAAATACTGCTATTGCAAAAGCTAAAAAACCATATTTAATGTCTTTAGCTTTTAAAAATGCTGTTATTTCAGGTAGACAATCATTTTTAGCAGGACGAATAGAAAAATTTTTGTATGGAAGTGCATCATCACCCAAAAAAGGAATTATCTAAACTGCTTTCTTATAAAATTTTTTTTTTTTAAAAAAGGGTTTTTTTTTATAAGTTTTTTTTTTCACTAATTTTTCTTTTGAATTAACTTCTTTTTTCTGTTCTTCAAGGTTCTTTAATCTTTCTATATGCTCAACTTTTTCAATTGTCTTTTTAGACTTATTCTGAAGATTGATTATATATTCTGGAATAATTAATGAGTTATCAGCAATAATATCAATTTTTATTTTATTTTTATTTTCAAAATAATTTAGATCTTCAATGAAATTTACCTTCATAAAATCTGTTATTTTTTCACAAATTTTAAGTTCTACAAATTTAGCTTTAGTTAAAACTGCTTTTACTTCCACTAACTTCAATATTTTCAAAGCAAAAGACTCATCTGTTAGAGTTACTTTCCATTTTACAGCACTCTCTCTAAGTCTTTGTCTAGACATCTCTAATAATCCAAAATTACTTACCCTTCCAATTTGAATTCTTGCTCTGTCAAATCTACATTTTTCTTTAAGTTTTTTTTCAACCAATCTTCTATTCCCAAAGCTTAGCATATCTATAAAGTCAATAATTATTAAGCCTGACAAATCTCTAATCTTTATTTGTCTTGAAATTTCTTCTGCTGCTTCTAGGTTGGTATCTAGCGCGGTGCTTTCAACATTTTTTTGTTTTATAGAGCTTCCCGAGTTTATATCAATCGAAACTAATGCTTCAGTTGGATTAATTACTAAATAACCACCAGATTTTAATTTAACTTCTGAGTCATAAATTTGATTAAGTTTTTCTTCAATTTTTTCGCTAAAAAATAAGGGAGTTTTGTCTCTATATTTCTTAATTCTTTTAACATGAGATGGCATCATCATTTTCATAAAATTTTGTGCTTTTTTATATCCATCATTTCCTTCAATAATTATATTTTTTGTATCTTCATCATACATATCCCTTAGTGTTCTTTTTATAATATCACTTTCTTGATGAATTAAGGATGGGGCTATAGAATCTAAAGCAGATTCTTTTATTCCATTCCAAGTTTTTATTAACGTTTGAAGATCATGATCTATTTCATTTTTAGTTTTATTAGATCCAGCTGTTCTAACTATAAGACCCATCTCCTTAGGTATAACTATATCATTTAAAATTGACCTAATTTTTTTTCTCTCTCCTGGATTAAAAATTTTCCGAGATATTCCACCACCTTTAGGAGTGTTTGGCATTAAAACTATATATTTACCTGCAATAGATATGAAGGTGCTTAAAGCAGCTCCTTTTTGACCTCTTTCATCTTTTAATACTTGAACTAAAATTACCTGGTTAGGTTTTATGACTTCTTGAATCTTGTATCTTTTAAATCTAAATTTTGTCTCTGGTTTTTTTATATCATTAGTTATAACAATATCTGCTGTATCACTATATTTTTTTTCTTCCTCAATAGAGACTTCATCTTGCAAGTTTGTCTCTGGTTCTGGTTTTACTTCAACAGGGTCATTTGCATCTAAGTTACCCTCACTAATATTTTTTTCCTCTTCTTTTTCACTTTTTTTTTGAAGCTCTTCTCTTAATTTTTCCTCTTCTTCTTTTATTTTATTAAGATCACTTTGAGGGATTTGGTAATAATCTGACTGAATATCATTAAAAGATAAAAAACCATGCCTATCCCTACCAAAGTCAATGAAGGCGGCTTGTAGAGATGGTTCCACCCTACTAACTTTTCCAAGATAGATATTATTTTTGATTAAATTATTTTTTAAACCTTCGTACTCGTAGTCTTCAATACTATCACCTGATTTAAGTACAACTCTAGTTTCATTTGGATGCGAAGCATCAATATATAAATTTTTTTCCATATTTTTTTGATTAATTGTTTCATTTTATATTTAAATAACTTTAAATTTT
>Ga0209425_10001290_pt1 | contig 29207 bp, 27 predicted proteins | sample COG_05_FD_184749 | JGI IMG/M metagenome (GOLD analysis project Ga0209425, IMG submission 184749) | Pelagic Microbial community sample from North Sea - COGITO 998_met_05 (SPAdes) (version 2) | ecosystem: Environmental > Aquatic > Marine > Neritic zone/Coastal water | place: Helgoland, sampling...
ATATTATTGGTAATCACGTATACTTCAATAGGTTTAGCATTATCTAGTATAAGTCAAAGTAGATTTTTCTCCGCTATCGCCTTTTTGAGTATAATTTACGGGACTAAATTAGTTGCATTATTGGTGGATCTTCAGTTTGAAACCTCGATATTATATATTTTGAGTCCCTATGACTGTCTTGCTCATTTGGGTCAATGGTTATTAGGTTTAGAATTAAATTATTCTCATTCATTATCCTTATCAATAGTTTCTTTGATACTAATGAATGTTGTTTCAATTATAATTCTAGTTTCAAGAGTTAGTTCATTGGAGGTGACACGTGAATGAATGAAAATACTAAACCTCCTTCCGTTATCTTAGAGAATGTATCGAAATGGTATGGGCAGGTTATTGGAGTCAATGATGTTTCACTAGCAATTGAAGGTGGGGTAACTGGTGTTCTCGGTCCAAATGGTGCTGGTAAATCGACACTATTCAAGCTACTAATGGGTAGGATAAAACCAAGTCAAGGTAGCGTGAAATTATTTGGGATTGACCCTTGGACCGATTCTTCTCCTTATCGAAGAATTGGTTATGTTAGCGAATCGGAAAGACTCTATGACTGGATGACTGCTCAAGATTTTGTCTCTACGCTCGCTAGATTACATGGTATGACTAGGGATGAAGCAAATGCTAGATCTGAGCATGTACTTGAGTTCGTGGGATTACATGATGTACGTCACAAAGAAATTGGAAAGTATAGTAAGGGTATGAGGCAAAGAGTAAAAATTGCCCACGCATTAGTTCATGACCCAGATTTGATAATATTGGATGAACCATTACATGGTTGTGATCCAATTGCCCGCACTAGTATTATGAATGTAATTAGAGAACTTGGTCGTCAAGGTAAAACAGTACTTGTTTCTAGTCATATATTAGAAGAAATTGAAAGAATTACAGAGCAAATAGTAATTCTTCATAATGGGCGTTTACTTGCTCTAGGGAATTTATATGCTATTCGTGATTTACTAGACAAACATCCTCATAGAATCATGATTACTACAGATGAACCCCGAAAATTGGCTAGAGCATTTATTAGCGAAGATCCTGTATTTGGAGTGAGATTCCCAGAAGAAGGAAAGTTAGAAATTCAAACTAATGATTTATCGGCTGCTCATTCAGTATTACCACGAGTAATTGTTAGTTCTAAAGTATCTGTATCGAGAATAGATAATCCTGATGATAATTTAGAATCTCTTCTAGGATATCTAATTGGGGGTGAATAATATGGATGAACAGGGCAGAGGTCTTTCCGCAACAGTCTGGACTCAATTAGATAGGAAAGCGGGTGCTATTGTCGAGTTGACCATACGTCAACTTCGTAATAGAATATCAACTTGGGTTGTATTAGGCGTTGGTGTCTTATTGATATCTCTATTATTGGCATTCTATATTGATTCAATAAGAACTGATTTTGAATCAATTGATAATGATGGAGATAGTGAAGACTGGGATAATGATGGATATCCATTAGGTCAAGAAAGAATCTATGGGACTAGTGATTATGAGAATCAAGAATTCCCTGGTTCATCCGAGTATATATATCTAGGTGATATTGATTACAATGATCAACCACGAAATCATTTTGGAAATCATACTTGGGTTGCTGCTTGGGGCTATTTCACTCCTACGTGGATTGATGTAAATGCCACTACTCCTCCCTATCCTTGGGTTGAAGAATCCTTGATTGTCTGGAGTTTAGGTGCTGTAAGTTGTGAAGAAGAGGGGTTATCCTCCAATCCATTCGAAAATTGGTATACCAATCCAACAATAGGAGCAAGAAATCATTGTCTTTATGAAAATGGCACTTATATCATGTTTGGTGCTACTTTTACAGGAGAAGGAGATCTTTTTGTTGAGCCCGGGTATTCTTCTGAATGGGGTTTTATGACCGAATCATTTTTTGTTGAAAAACATCCAAAATCAATGTATATTGATGAAGATGATATTGATTGGGATGGTAATTCTGGTTCACAAGGTTTTGATGACGATGGCGATTGTCTTAAGGACGAATACATTACAGAAGATAATTCTCAGAGTGATAGTAATAGGAACGGAATATATTGTGATGTTGAATGGTCTTATGATAGCAATGGGGTCTTATTCCAAATTCGTGCAGACGAAAATGTCGATGAAGATCCTGATGATGCAAAACATATTGGCGAATCTAGTCATAGAACATTCGTAATCGGCACAGGAAAAATCGCTTTTGTAATGATTTTAGGTCTATTCTTGCCATTATTCCTCGCTTTAGGTTTAGTAAGGGATGAATCTGAAAATGGTACTCTTCATTATTTACTATCCAAGCCGATTCATCGTGGTGAATTTATTCTTTATCGCCTATTGGGGTATCTAGCTGTAGTGGTTTCATATACTGTAATACTTATTTCAATTGTCGCAATCATTACTTCTATTATTGGACCGGGTGATTCTATAGTTAGGCTATCTGATTTTCCGGTATGGATGGGGATTGCTCTCTCTACAATTTTAGTCCTAACAGCATATGGGTCAATATTCAATACAGTAGGTTTAGTTATGCCCAAATATGGTGTATATATTTGTATGATTTATGGTATTTGGGAATTTTTAATGGGTTTATTTACGATTACCATACCCTCGGCAACTATTCCTATGCTTTCAATTTCACATTGGGCTATTCAGATAATTGATGCAGTTGTTCTAATCGCTTGGGAGGATACTTCTCTGATTCAACAAAAAGCGGATGCATTTGGCCTTGAGACCGGTATTTCGTTTTTCTGGCATCCTCCTGTTCATACGCTAGAAACTGGAAATCCTTTTGTAGCATTATTGATTAGTACAGTGTTTATTCTAGCAATTAGTATAGGTATGGTTGCTATTGGTCAATTAATTTTTAGAAATAAAGAGATTATGTGAGATTTTATTATGGTGGAAGAATCCGAACAATTCACAGGAGATTATTCTTCATTATGGCGTCTAGATATGATGCCAAGTTTACCGCGTCTTTCATGGTGGTGGTGGTGGGTGATTCTGTTTATTCCCGATCCTGAAAACCCTGGTCGCTCAAAACAATTAATGGTACTTTGGTCATCTAAAGAAACTCCTGCTATACGTGTCAATGATCATTGGTGGAAACCCGGCTCACGGATGAGAATTGATGAGCATGGTGGGCATGTTGTACCTGGAATGGTATGTTCATGGTGGTTTGATGGGAAGGATATGCATGAGCCATTGGTAATACGTGAATGTAAAATGGTTTCAATAGACGATAAACATCCTTTATGGCCATCAGAAGGTCAAGGACAAGGTTCAGGGGCAGTAATACCTTTAGTCGATGATGATCTATCTTTAGGTTTGACAAAAGATAATAAGAAATTTTGGTTGAACTTAGTTAGCGATGAAAAAGCACAGATGAACGGGGCGCCTAAATCAATAAGTGCGGAATTAACACCATGGTGGGGGCCACCAAGTAAATTGACATACAAAAATAATGTATTCTTTTCAGATATGGGTTATGATATTTTAAGAGTCCAGGGAACTAAAGCGTCTATTGTAATTGACGGTGAAAAATTCGAAGGAACCGGTTACTTTCAGAAAGTCAGTGTTCAGGCCCCAACCTTCCCCTGGTTTTGGGGGATGCTACATTTTGATGATGGTTCTTACCTAGACTGGTTCATGCCTCATATCTCATTCTCAAGCCTCAACTTAAACGATAAACCATGGAAACTTAGAGATATATTTAGGAATCCTAAAATCGGAACAGGTATATTTCATGATGCGAAAAGGAATACTACTGAAGAGTTTAAGAAATGTACAGTTGAGCTAATAGAGCCCGATAATAATGATGAATTAATATTAGATAATGATGGTAATTCTTTGCCCAAATTCCGTGTTCAAGTTTGGAATGAAGATACACAGATTGCTTTAGAAGTAAGAGCAGTATCTCGAGCAAAATGGACATTTGATCAACCTACAAGGGCGGGTATGGTAAGTCATCTGACTTACAATGAATATCCACTTCAGGTGTTAAAAATAGCCATAAAGGATGAAGAAGGTCTCCGGACTAAGAATGATTATTCATGGATACATGGTAATGCAGAACATTCATGGGGTTTTCTTCATTAATGATTAATTATAGAGGTAGGTGTTATTTTTGGAAGACATAATTTCAACTTTTAGAGATTCAATTGAGCTGGATGTAATCAGTAAAAAATTTCCTTTATTATCTGATGATGAAACACCAATTTGGATTGGTTCACCTTCATTTTCATCTTATCTCCCGCGTTACTTCTTAGCGATTTCTGTTTTCTTGATTCATTTTTGTTTCTACAGAGTAGCAGTCACAGTTTACGCAGAAGGACAAGCAGGGTACCTCAACGCCTTAATACGTATAATCGGTCAATTATTTGATTGGATAGATGTATTTGCTTTTATTATTGTTATGTTAATATTTGCTAGAATAAATTTTTATCTCAATATTACTACATCTAATATTAGGACGACGCTTTTTTTGATTGTTATCGGCTTGATTCCTTCTTTGTGGTTTATCATAAATATAGTTGATTGGCTCCTTCTAATCATTGGCAAAGAATCATTGAATATACCTGAATGGTTTGATACTTGGTTCTTAGCTTTGGGTATAATAAATTCATCAATCTTAATCTTATTTTCCATGATATCTCAATTTTCATATACATATTTGATAACTGATCAAAATTTTCATTTCCGTAAAAGTCATTTAATTTTCTACAATTCATACACTTGTATGAGTTTTGAAGAATTTGATAATCTCAAGACTCAGCAATCTTTGATGGGTAAATTAATTGGTTTTGGTAATATATTACCCATAGTCGATTCGAATAAATCTATTGACTCTAATGGAGATAATAATGTTAAATCTACAGTCGAGAAGTTTTCTTACTTATTCAAATTATTATTATTCTACCAAAGATCAGGTAAAGAAATTATGATGTCTCCTTCCGAATGTCTCTTTGGTATCAAACAACCAATGCTAATTTATGAATTAACAAATGAATTAATAGATATTAGGAATGGGAGACCTGATTTGATGGTTCAAAATGAATAGATAACTAAGATTACTATTCCGCACCGTTCATAATGTAAAAGCCATTGAGATAGTCATAGAGGGATTCCCTATGTCAGAAGAAGATGTCATTACAATTGCAGCACAACACATTACCAAAGGAGATTTCATGGGTGCCATGGAAATTTTTGAAACACATGTTACAAATAATCCTAAAGATCCTGCAGGATACCATGGTTGGGCTGAATCAGCAATGTTTGAGATACAAGAAAATGGTAATTTTGATGATAAAGGAAATGACCGAATTAATGAGGGAAAAGTTCAATCATATCTCCGTAAGGCTGCTGGCTTAGATCCAGATAATGCTGAATATCAGGCTGCTTTTGCAAATGCACTTATTGAATTTGATAGAGTTCCAATGGCGGTAAGGGAATTTAAGAAATTGATCGAACTTGGTAAAAAAATCGAAGATGTCGATGTTTCATTCCATCTTTATGAAGCGGCTAAGCAATTAATAGATTCAATTGATGTTAAGGTCGGCTATGATCGTAGTGAGCAGTTTGCCAGGCAGTTCATACCAGTAGCAATAGAGTTCGCAATTCTTGGTCTAGGTTTCTCATCAGTCGATGAAGCGATGGAATATCTATCTACTGAGGAATGAGCGGAGGATTCTAATTGGATCGCGGCCGAATTATGGTCGCTTTTGGCTATCATGGTGATTTTTTCCATGGCTCTCAGATCCAGCCAAATGTCCCTACTGTACAAAAGGCAATTGAAGATGCGCTTAGGAAAGTAAGTTGGTGGAGCGACGGCTGTTTAGAAATGTCTAGTAGAACTGATGCAGGTGTTAGCGTAAGGATGAATCTTGCCTGTATTGATGTTCCTCTAACTGTTTGGGATGAAGTAAATAAAAAAACAATTCTTAGAGTTTTAAATAATAGATTTCCTGAAGGTCTGTGTGCTTGGGATGTCATCAAAGTAGAATCTAATGTGCGAAGTAGAGCTGCCCAAGCAAGAACTTATTTATTTAGAACTGAATTAATCGAAGAATGGTCATCTGGAATTGATGAAATATTATTTATTGATGCTTGTAAAGTTATAATCGGTACTCATAATTTCTCAAATTTTTGTAAATTAGAAGATAATAAAAATCCAATCCGAACTATCGATAAGTGTGAACCATGGTATTCCTCCGATGGCCGAATAATTGGAATCTTAATATGTTCTGAGGCATTTCTTTGGAATCAAGTAAGAAGATTATCAGCAGCAATTACCGGTGTTGCAGTAGGGCGTATCAACTTAGAAACTCTCAAATCAGCATTAGACGAGCCCGATGTATTGGTAGATCTAGGTCGTGCACAATCAAATGGACTAATATTATGGTCAATTGAACATGAGTCTTCTCAAGAGATGGGATTACATTGTAATCCAGATACTATTGGATTCTCTATTCCACCCGAAAAAAGATATCGATTTAAGAGATGGCTATCTATGGCTAAGTTAGAAATGGGATTATTACTAGAAAGAGATTGGGAAGATTCACTTAATTCAGCTTAATTTTTAATTTATCTCCGTCTTTACAAGGCAAAGATTCTCTTAAGAAAGATCCAGAAATTACTTCTGCTGTTTCCGTATGTCTTGTCAAGTCAGGAATTAATATTGCACATTCAATCCAATTTTCATTATCTACAGATATTTTTGCAAGAAAGGCTGTTGCGCCTCCAAATGATTTCCCATCTCTTTCAAATCCTTTAATCCTAAATGAGTTAGTATGATGCGATATATCACCTTCTTCCAAACCAGAAAGAATCCTTAGATTCTTATAATTTGACAAACTAGATTCATCCATATCAAGATTTAATGTACCTGGCCATGCACTAACATCTAGTACTTGTTTAAACTGCTCTTGGTAATGAGGTTGGGCCATGAAAACATGCGCTCTTCCGAGTCCACTTGATACCTTACCGGATAGATGCATATTTGTCCGTCTCATCTTATGTTCAAGAGGATTGCCGCTTAGAATTTACTATAATGACTCAGTCTTATTCCTTTTACATATACCCCAACCATATGATTCAACTAACTTTCTTTCCTTAGAATTTTTATCATTGACAGGATTTGAATGATTTAGGTGTATGAAAGAAACATCAGGGTCATTTTCTTTTTTAACACCTAAAAGGCGAATACTATCTTCTATTGTAGGGTGAGGGATTTCTGATAAGTTTCTTCCAGGTAATTCGTTAAGACTCCAGAATGTTCCATCTATCCATGCTAAATCTATTTCTAACGATTTTAAAAATTCTCGTATATTATTTACTGAATAATTATCCAATGTCTCAATCCATGAGTCTTGATCAGGCATAAATAAAAGAGTTCTTTGTAAGCCCTTGATTAGAATTGCAGAAGTATCTCCTAATTCACTCCTATGCGGAATAGAGATTAACTTTAGTGTAAATCCACATCCTTTTTTTGGCTCAAATGTTTGATGATATTTTCGTGAAATAAACTTCAGGTTTTTTTCTTTAATCATTAGTTGTATATCATTTCTTTCTTCAATTGAATTTTTATTCATTTCAGACAAATAAATTGGCATATTTTTTATTCCCATTACTGGTTTACCAAATTGTCCAATGCCTTCGATATGGCCAAGGTGTAAATGAGTAATAGTCACAGTATCTGGAATAAATATTTTTTTAGTTGCCATTTTATCACTCCATAGCCTCAATTGTTCAGGTAGATTTCTTGTAACTTCTATCAGATGTTTAGAACCATCAATTCCTTGTATTCCTATAGATACGGGATATTTCTTAAGATCTCGATTATTATGTGCATTTAAGCATCTATCACATGAACATCCTGCCTGTGGAATCCCTGCATCTTGTGCTGTGCCGAGTATTGTTACGATTACTCGAGGGTTCATCACGGAGTCGTAAGGGCGTACATGTTTAACTCGTATGTTCATTATAATCAATATCTTATCATCGAAGCACCAATGTACTTAGGTGCTCTGTCAGGGTTATGGTTGCAGATACGTCGTGGATGTCTAAGCGTTTCAATGAACTACAAAATCAAGGTTTAGATTGGAATCCTCCAACTCTTGAGACTGCCAATGATGCCAAATGTACCATTGATGGCAAGCAAACAATTATGCTTTCAGCGAATAATTACCTTAATTTGACAAATCATAAAAGGGTTATCGATGCAATGACCTCTGCTACAGAGAAATATGGTGCAGGAAGCGGTTCAGTTAGGGCGATTGCTGGAACTATGGACATCCATCTTGCAGCAGAAAAAAAAGTCGCAGAATTTAAGAAAGTCGAATCTTCATTAATTTATTCAGCAGGATATACTGTGAATGTCGGGCTTATACCGACATTAGTCAGAGGATCTCAAGATGTAATTATCAGCGATGAATTAAATCATGGTTCTATAATTGATGGAGTCAGATTAACAAAAGCTCGTCGAGGTGTTTATGCACATAATGATATGTCGGAATTAGAGGCAGTTTTGAAACAAAATTCTGATGCAGAAAGAAAGTTAATCATCACAGATGGTGTATTTTCAATGGATGGAGACATAGCTCGATTAGATGAAGTGACTAAATTAGCTGAAGAATATGATTCTATGATTTATGTAGATGATTGTCACGGTGAAGGGGTTCTTGGTGAGAAGGGTGCAGGCATAGTAGATCATTTCAACTTACAAGGAAAAGTTCATTTTGAAACTGGCTCTTTCTCTAAAGCATTAGGCGTTCAAGGCGGGATACTGGCCGGAACAGAGGAAGTTCGAAATCATGCATTGAATCATTCTCGATCTTGGCTTCTTTCAGGTAGTCAACCACCTGGTGTAGCTGCGGCTCAAAAGGCGGCAATAGAGGTGCTAATGAGTGAACCTGAACATCATTCTAGGCTATGGGATAATACTAATTATTTTAGAAAAGAATTACAATCTCTTGGTTTCGACACCGGTCTCTCAGAAACTCCAATAATTCCAATAATGTGTGGTGATTCACTAGTTGCTAAACAATTATCTTCTGAACTAGGTAAAGAAGATGTGATGGCCGGAGCTATTGTATTTCCGATGGTTTCACGTGATAAAGCCCGAGTTAGAACTCAGATGTCCGCTAGCTTGAACAGAGGTCATTTAGATCACGTTCTAAGTTTATTAGAAAAAATAGGGCTAAAGATTAATTTAATTTGAGGTGAATGAATGGTTAAATCTTCAACTTTAGATACTCAAGAAATAGAATCAATGATGCAGAGGATAAATTCAGTTCCTATTACTGATACTTTGAATATGCAGATAACAAGGCTGGATAAAGGCGAATGTGAAGCTCATGTCCCCCGAGAAAAAAAATGGGATGGAATTTTTGAAACATTTCATGGAGGACTTCTCGCGACAATTGCAGATAGTATTACTTGTTGGGCGATTCTAACAGAAATAGGTCCTGAATCTAATGTTGCCACTACCGATTTTAATATACGTTTTTTACGACCATGTAAGACAGATGTCAGATGTTCCGCTAAAGTCATCAAAGTAGGCCGAACAATGAGTCTCGCTGAAGCAAGAATATTTGATGATGAAGACAAACTAGTTGCAATTTCTCATGTTAATTACATCTGTCTGTAGATATTATGGCGTGTCTAATTCTTCGACTACATTTTCAATCTCAGTATTATTATTTACAATATTTTGACTCTCTTTTTTCTCTGAGAAAATTGTCATAGACATTCCTTCAAATGGATCTAAATCTCTATCTATTCTTTCTAACATTCTCCATCTTGGAGCATATGATAATTGAATATATAATGGTCCTGGTAATATAATTAATAGATACCCAACCCATTCAATTTCTTGAGATGTAGAAAATGCGATTGCAATAGTCGTTATCAAGAACCCAAGAAATGGTAATGGGTAAAGGTACCTCCTTCTTTTTTCAAGCCTAATTGGAGGTCTTTTGAATATCGATGACATCATAGTTGAGGAACCGCCTAAAATGGCACATATGCATAGTATGATTAGGCTTTCATTCAGCCATAGTTCAATAATCAAGCCTATTTCTTTAGAGTTAATATAACCTTCATATACGTTGGGTAAAATTAAGATTAAGTTTATGATTAAGCCATAAATAATTCCTATGAAAACTGGATGGGAGAATGTTAGTGGATATCCTAAGAAGAGTTGACTAATTGACCCTCCCTCTAACATGAATCGATGTTCTTCATCGAACTCATCTAGGCGTTCACGCCACCTTGACATATTTTGTCGGCCCAAGTAATTGCTCTTTCACTATTGTGGGCAACAAATGTCAAAATAGTAGTATTTAAGCTCATTAATGAATTTTTGTCTTCTAATCACAGTATCGGAGATATTATCACTTGTCTACATTGGGGGATGAGTTTGTGGTACTAGATGAGTAGTGAAGATGTATTGTTTACGATTACTGGTAAGAACCTAGATTCAGGCCTCAGGGGTGTACCTGTAGGGACTTGTCAAACCTCATTTGTAGACCCCCTAGAGGGTGTTCACTATGTTGGTTATCCAGTTGAAGATTTAGTAAATATGGAAGAAGAAGATGTGATATTTTTATTGATGCACAAACGTCTCCCTACTGAAGAAGAAGCTCAAGAATTTCATGCAGAATTAACTCAAAGAGGCGAAAATATACCTACCGGTGCTCTTCGTGTTTTAGAATCTTTAACTCCAGGGAGTGGTCATCCAATGGACTGGCTTTCGATAGGGATAATGGCCCTTGGTGCAGCAGAAAATACAGGTGATACCAGAGCAGATGCAATGAATTTGATTGCTCGAATGCCTGAATTAATGGCACGAATTTTCCGATTAAGAGGTGGTGAAAAAGAGAAGTTACAGCCTCGTAGACCTGGTCTTGGATTAGTTGAGAACTTTGTTCATATGATGGGATTCGAAGGTCAACAAGCTAGAGATATAGAGAGAGTTCTACGTTTCTTCTTCATCCTACATATGGATCATGGAGGGGGTAATTTGTCAACTTTCTCTGGTAAGGCAGTAGCTTCAGGATGGGCTTCTATTTATCCATCGATATCAAGTGCTATGAATGCATTATCTGGTCCTCTTCATGGGAGAGCTAATCAGGCATGTCTTGAATTTGTACAAAGAATTGGAACATCTGATCACAAAGAGATTGAAGACTTTGTTCGTACAGAATTAGAGAATCGACGTCCGATTTATGGTTTTGGTCATGGTGTTTTGCGAGCCGAAGATCCACGTGCTCGCTTACTCATTGAACTTGGTGAAGAGATTTGTCCTAATGACGATAATTTCAAGATTGTTAGAGCATTGAGAGAAGTCGTCCCTCCAATTCTTAGTGAAATTCCTAAGATAAGTAATCCTTATCCTAATGTCGATATTGCTAGTGGAAGTCTTCTTCATTCGGTTGGTTTTAGAATGCCAGAGTACTATACAACTTTCTTTGGATGGGCTCGTGTAGCAGGAATCAGTGCTCAGATATTAGACGAGAGAAATGCTAGAGATGGTAGAGGGACTCCAATTTACAGGCCAAAATATATTGCTAAAAATCAGCCTCTAAGAAGATTAGAGTAATCAGGAACTTCCTTTGTGTGAACTACCTGTTCCTCTATGCCCTATAATTCGTGAAACTTCCCAAGGCAAACTAGACTTCGAGGTTTCATTCAATAGAGTACTTCTCTCTCTTTCCCACAACCATCTTTTTCTCCAATTATCGACGAACTTGATTCTTTCATTATCTGAAAGTTCATGCCAAGGAGATACTTCTTTCTTTAATTCTTTAATTTTTGTAAAATGCTCTTCTTTCGGCATATTATCCAGTTCTTTTCTGGTCTCATCTGTTAATGGTTGTGTTGCTGGCTTTGTCCATCGAGCATGACCCGTATCCAAAGTTACTGAGTTAGGTGACAAATCATCAGTAAGTCCAGTTAATCCAGCATCTAGTAACAATCTTTCAGAATCAGATTTTGAAGGCCAAACATAAACTGGATAACCTCTTCTATATTTAGTCAATCGTTCTAATTTCTTTCCTTCTAAACCTACTGTCCAACCAATATTTATATTACTCTCTATACCTTTTAGATATTGTAGTGAACAAGGAAGCATCGGTGACCCTTCCTGTCTTTGTTTATCCATTAATTTAGGTAATGAATTTGCTAAGAATGAAGGTGTAGCAACAATCCGCTGTGTTGTCCAATTCCCCCATGGTCTAATATTTGGTCTCAATCTGCTAAATTTCAAATCAGTTTTTATTTTCTTAGATGCAGTGATGATTTTCGGATCAAATGAATAAATTACTGTGCTACTATTACTTCGTTCAATCGGTTCTAATAGTTCTTGCAGATTTTGAATCATGTTTATCATATGTTGTTCTTTTTCTTTGCCGTTAAACCAACCTCCTGCTTTTCCACTTGAAGGATGTGGTGATTTAAATTCAATACAAGTAAATGCTCCTTCTTCAGTCCAACGTCGTATGAAGTCTTTATTTGCTAATAAATCATCCATTGGTTCTACATAATCTGGTAATTCGTCAATTGTTAAGCATTCAGGATATTCTCCAAATTCAGTTTTTGAGTCATGATGAAGGATAAGTCTCTGGTCTTGAGTCAACCGTAAATCTAGTTCAACTCCATCCGACTGTTCCATGCCATAAACTAATCCTTCGACAGTATTTTCTCTTGGACGAATCCAATCGATGTGTTCGACCATAGCCTTACGACGGTATAACTAATAATTAATTAAGTGTATTTTCTCTGATTCATCCGCCCCAATACTAAAGTGATGAAAAGTAAACCGGTATCTAGGTATGCCCATGTCAGAGACAATTGAACTAGACCGGAAATCAGATCCACAAGCAGTTAGAGGTTACGCATTTTACGATTGGGCTAAATCTGCATTTGAGACTAGCGTAACTACGGCTATTCTCCCTGTTTGGTTTGCTTCACTATTTTTGGAAGCAAATGGTCTCACAACAACAGTTCTTGGTAAATCAATGTCTGGAGATGCGATATGGTCCTTTGCAGTTGCAGGTGGAGCATTGTTGGTTGCTTTTGTGAGTCCATCTCTGGGTGTTATTGCAGATAGGCGCGCTATCAAAATGTGGTGGTTGAAGATTCTCACCTATGTTGGCGCAGGCTCCACTTTCTTACTATTCGCCGCTCCTTTCCTTCCAATTAGTACTCAATGGATTTGGCTAATGGTCATGTTTGTTCTTGCCAATATCGGACTTAATGGGGCCGGTGTATTTTATAATGCCCTTTTACCACATATGGGGGAAGATGATGAGATGGATAGAATTTCCAATCTTGCATTCGCATATGGTTACTTTGGAGGGGGTATACTATTAGTCATACATATAGCCATTCTAATAGGCACAGATTATGCAGCTTGGGCCACACAATTTGCAATGGCCTCATCTGGATTATGGTGGTATGGTTTTGCTTTTCTTACATTCAAATGGGTGCCTGAACCACCTATTGAAAATGAGATGGAATCGCTTGGATTTAAGGAATCTGCGTCATTAGCTATTAGTGAGATTAGAAAAACTCTTGGTGAGTATGACAAATTTAAGACATTATTCATATACATGATTGCATATTTCTTCTTCATTGACGGAATAAACACCGTTACTGCATTAGGCGGTATCTTCGGCACCACGGTCTTAGGGATTACTGGCTTAGATCTAATGGTGACAATTTTAGCCATTCAATTCGTAGCCGCACCATCTGCGATTTTATTCACAAGACTTGCAAATACTGTGGGTACAAAACAGGCCCTAACAATGTCTTTAGTAGGCTGGGTGGTTCTTTGTTTTGCGGCACTATCCTTCGCACCATTGGAGTTAGAATCACATGATGAATACCAAATACAATTTGACTGGGATGAAGAACAAAATATCTATACTGTCCAGATGGCTAATAGTGATGTCCCAGAATTAGCACAAAAGTTAGATTATAGAGATTCGGAGTTCAATGAGCAAGAATGGGCGAATGATTGGAGCCATGTCATCCCTGTAAAAATAGATGATAGGAGTGATACAATGAAGTGGAATTTTTGGGTAACTGATTCTGATGGTGATGACACAGAAGTTGCCTATGTTCTATCTTTAAATGATATTGTCGATTCTGAAATCAATACATTCCTACAATCATTAGATGAATCAAGATTCAGCGTTAGTGTCTCAGGCGGTAGTCTCGATACAATTACCACGATAGGGGTAGATCATCCAACAAGTCTTGGTGATGGAAAATTAGACTTTATTCCTGAAGCTGCCAGGGATAATGTTTGGGGACCTCTAGGACTTGCAGTAGGTTTTCAATTTCTACTCTTAGGATGCGCAATGGGTACACTATTAGGTGGTTCTCAGGGCCTTGCTAGAAGCATGTTTGGACAAATTGTCCCTGAGACTAGAAGTGCAGAATTCTTTGGTTTCTTTGGTTTCTTTGGTAAAGTTGCCGCTTTAATAGGCCCTCTTCTTTATGGTTCATTAACCGTTATGTATGACAGTCGTGTAGGAATACTAAGTATCTCAGTTTTGATATTGATTGGTGCAGTAATGATGAGATTTGTCGATGTCGAACAAGGTCGTGCAGATGCACAAGCTGAAGATGCTCGTAACCGTGGATTGGCATTAGATAATGAGTAATTATTTCCCGATTATCTTATCGCTGACTAATGCAATTTCCAATAATAGAATGATTGGCCCACCTACTAAGAACATCGATAGGGGGTCAGGAGGCGATAATGCTGCTCCTAATAGAACTGCAGCGAACCAAATTATTCCTCTATTTTCAGTAATACTTCCTCTACTAATTATGCCTGTTCTTAGTAGTATCAATGCCACCAAAGGTGTTTGAAAACTTACTATAGAACCGAAGAATAATCCAACTATGAATCCAATCCATGATTGTAATTGCCATGTATTAGTCAATCCCACACTTGTTGCATCATTTGCTAAAAACTCAAGCAGCATAGGGATTAATATTTTATGTGCATAAATACCACCTGTTATTGCCAGAGCAATTGCAAAAATTAATACGATTAACAATTGGAATAATTTAGATCCAATTGGATTAACTTTTTTTCTTTTAGCATTAGAAAAAATCTTACCTCCATTAATACTTAAGTCAGAAATAATTAATCCCAAGGTGAGAATCAATCCTATCTGTGTTGCAATCCTTAGTCGAAGTAAAATAACCTCCATCGGTTGTAATATGATTAATTCCACTCCATCTGGTAAGTATCCCTGAGCAGTCATCAACCAATCAATAATTTCACCTGAAAAGGGATATCCTAGAACCATTCCTCCGATAAAAACTCCGATAAACAACTTTAATTTATCTTTGAAGTAACTGATTAAGCCCACAAATTCGGCCATCGGAACCAAGTCCTTCTGCCCCTCAACCATGTTGTTCGGGGGGGGTTTCTATTCGTGAATACATCGCATCGATGGTTTACATATTTTCATCTTCTTCTAGTGATAATTGACAGAATATCTCCATCCTTAAGTCTATGATCTAAACCAACTCTTTGCCAATCAAATTTCCCACTAGGACCTTTAACTCTAGAATATCTAAATTTCCTCACGAAATCACGATGTAACTTAGCGCAAACATCTCTAACTGTAGAAGTATCTTTGATTATCAAGGGCTCGATTAAATCTGCTTCTTGCCCCTGTGGTTTTAGATAAACAGACATGAAATGTAGATTTTCAAATATGAAATCTTTCATATTTTCTATTCCAGTGCCGGTTTTCGCAGAAACTTGTAGAACAGGCCAGTTTACAGGAATCATCTCCATAGTCCTTTGAATATCATTTTCACTAGCTAAATCTATTTTATTGATGACTACAACAGCATTGCTATAAACTCTATTTCCTGCTAAAGTATCTACAATATGGTCATCTGTGACATTCGTTCTAAGAGTAACTGTTGCTGAGACAATTCCAAAACTTCTAACAATCTCTTGTATTTCTTCATGAGTGAGATTTGTTTGTTTAACTGTCGATCTCACTACTATCCCGCCTCTGTTAGATCTTGTGATAAATACTTGAGGTTCTTTTTGATTCAATCTCATACCCGATTTCCATAATTCCATATCAAGGATATCAAAATGTGATTCTTGAAACGGGTCTAAGACATACAAAACCATATCTGCTCCTCTAATGACATTGAGAATTTCTTTCCCCCTTCCTTTCCCGTCTGATGCACCTTTAATCAGTCCTGGTAAATCGAGAATCTGAATTTTAGCTCCTCTATGTTCCATTAATCCAGGTATACATGTTAAGGTCGTAAATGCGAAATTCCCTATTTCTGATTCAACTTCTGTTAATTGAGAAATAAGACTTGATTTACCTACACTTGGGAAACCAACTAATGCGACCGATGCATCCCCTGATTTTTTAACTTCAAAACCGGGTCCTCCACCACTGGCTTTTGCATGTGCTTGTGCCTTTTCTTTACGCGCTCTTAATGCAGCAATCTTTGCTTTTAGCTTACCAATATGTGCATTTGTGGCTTTATTCTTCTGAGTTTTTCCAATCTCTTCTTCGAGTGACTTGATTTGTTCCTCGATTGTTGCCATACCTAAACCTCTTATCGCGTCTGATTAATATGTTGATGGCCCCGTCATCTATTCTTCAATTGAATGGGCTAAGCGATAGTTCATCGTCTACTTCTCTCTGGCTAGACCTGAGGGGCGACCATGGTAGATGTGATACTAAATTTAGTGGATATGTCTATGTTCAGAGAATTAAGTAGAATGCCACTTCAAGATGTTTTGGATAAAATTGAAAATCAAACTTTGAGAAATAAAAGACCTGAACTTGATATTCGTTTCCATCGTGATTTCGAGGTAGATTTAGAAGGAGATATGCTTGAATGGTTCGATAGAAATTTATCTTTAGATTTTTCTAAATCAATAATTGCACAAAAAATTAGTTTGGAGCAACGTGCAGAAATTGGGATACTATTAGCGAAATGGTGTTCTAAGTCAGAATGGAAGTGTTGGGAAGCTCGCTTATTCCTTTATGTTGAACCTTCACTCTCTAAAACTATTGAGAACCCTGATCAATTTCTACAATTTTCTATTTGGAATAACTTTGCAAATGCTCTAAGAGTTACTGACAAGAAAAGTTACTCTGAATCGGTAGTGCTTGATTGGATGAAAAGAAGAGAAGAACTGGGTGAAACTATGGAACCATCTGAAGATCCTAGGATATTACCAACTATGGAAGCGCACAAATCATCCAGTGAATCATTATATATTTTCTTCGATAATTTCCAATCAAAAGATATTAGTTTACTTATTGGTCGCGAATATTTAGAGTCAACCCTCTGGAGTATCGATGAAGTGGCTTTAACGGATAAAATGGTGATGTGATATGACTGACCTACCTCTAATCCCTCTACCTCCCTCATCTCCTCCTGACTCTGGATTTGTAGTTTTAGGTAGATTTCAGCCATTCCATAGAGGGCACGCCTTAATGTTAAGAGAGGCTGAAAAGTGTCGTAAGGTCAATTATCCAAATTTGAAATTAATTATTGCAGTGGGTTCATCTAATCGTCCTGAAACTTTGAAAAATCCCTGGTCTGCTTCCGAACGAATTGCAATGATATCTTCATGGCTCGATAATGAAGCAAAATTTGATGCAATTGTGGTGGCTATTCCAGATATTGAAGATCCACCTAATTGGGTGTCTCATGCCGAAAAATATCATGGAACCTCTGGAATATTTTTTAGCAGTGATTCATCTTCTTGTGATTTGTATAATAATTCTGACTGGATTATAATTTCTATGCCTTTATTACAAAGAGATGATTATGAGGGTTGGAGAGTCCGTGAAACTGCTAGAATGCTTTCTACAATTCATGATAAAAATGCAATAGATACTGTATTAGGTGTTTCAACGCCTCAATCAGTAATTGATTATCTATTCTCAAATGACTGCCTAAAGAGACTCGCCTTCTTAGGTGAAGGCGGAGAACCAGTTGGTTGATCAGAATCCAAGATCATCAGGACTGAATTCACAGTTTCCTTCACAAGTATCTACTACTATACCTGTTGAAAGATAATGAAAAGCCATCTCTCTTGCAATTGGTAATGCTCCAATTGCATTGTGTGCCGGATGAGGCTCCTGACCATATTCATTACCTTCGGGGGCATGTTCATAACCACCATCAAAGAAAACTCCTACTGAGCCTACGTGTCCATCATATACTAAATTCAGCCCATATGGTGTTATTGTAGATGAATTAAGCAAAGGAATCCCTCCAGTCATCATCATTCGTGATGATGAAATATTCGAGATCTGCAAATCTGTTATTGAGAATAATGTCATCAACTCAAATGGTTCTATTTGATCAAGATAACCTTCCTGTCTTAGACTTAGGAATGTATCTGTCTCAGTAGAATCCCATAGTGACTGCATTATTGACATTGCAACTGCACGATCTAATTGATTTTCATAACCGTATTCACTAGCAAAAATAAAGTGAAAACGGTCATACTGTGTGCATCTCTCTATAATATGTGAGAATGATGACCCACCTGCCCATAATACACCTCTATCTAAGTCTGGAGAAAGGCCGATTATCGACGGGCCTCTTAATGCACCATTCGAATATCCAGTATATGTAGGACTAGTTGTATCTATCAACTTAAATCCATCATCAGTGTAATATTCAGATAAGTCTGAGCATATACCCATGAAAGTTTTAATCATAACTACTTGATTTATCATAGCTTGTTCCAGTCTTTCGGCTTGATGCTGGAAATAATGCATATTCAGTACAGCATATTCGATACTAGTGAAATCATCATCAGCCCAACCGTAAAAACTTGTTCCCAGCATTGCAATATTATTTTCATTTGACCAATCACTCAGTCCTGAAGTATTTCCATTACCAAGAAATCCATGACCCCATACAGTTAGACTGGCAGGCTCTTGCATCTCTGCTGCAGAATTCGGAATCACCAACCAAAAAGGAATCTCTCTATTCTCAACAAAGACTGGTGTTCTATCATCTACTGAAGCTCTTCTTATGAGAGCAGGTGGGTAGAATGATTCTGTATATTGTGGTACAGTGTAAGTTCCAGTCATTAGCCAATGGCTTGTATTTCCATTATTATTTACTACTTCTGTGTTTGATTTTACTGTACAGCCAATACCTTCTCCTGTTCTTTCTAAAGCATCATTTCTCATTGAAAGTAGTGGTCCAATTATTGATTCTGTCGAGGAGGTATGAAAACTCCAAGCAGTCTGAAGTTCACTTATATTGTAGTCTGTGTTTTCTGTAATCCAAGTAAATAGTTCTTGAAAACCAGACCTTCTCTCTTCAATATCTGGCGAGTTAGTGATTACATTATCTCTCAATGCAGCAAAACCCTCTGGTGCATTAATAGTGTTGCCTTGTTGGTCTTTCAATCCACTGAGTAATACTACATACGAGGTATTGTGTTCTAGAGCTTCTATTGTTCGCATGTGAATTATTGTTGGTTGGTCTTCCTCCGATCTCACATCTAGTTCAACCCAGTGAGTTATGAGTTCACCAGTAAATTGATTAATTATCGCAGTTGAATGCCCTGAATCAATACTTTTTCCTATACTATACTGTCCAGCTAGTTCCGAAACATCCGGTTCTACTGAGAAAGCAGTCATTATTTGGGTATTGGGGCTAGCGCCATCCATTTGGTTGAGTATTGGTATTTCAATAGGGCTAACTGTTCCTGAACCAGGTATTGTATTCGCAGAATAAAAAATTCTTTTGCCGGTATTAGTAGTTTCGTCATCTAGTAAAAATGCATCAGATGGGAATGGTAACATGCAATGTATAGGATTAGTATTATCGCATCCTTCTGTATGGGGGATTGAAATGGGGTCTATTCCATTTGTTTCTTCATATGTGCATGATAAACTATCCGAATTGGTTGCATTAGGATTGTAATTAGTAGCGGTTTCATCCATACATCCAGATATTTGTTCCTCAGATTCATTAACTTGACCTGAGCAACCAGATAGTAGCATAGATATAACTAGTAAGATTGCGATATTGTTTCTTCGACGAGTAATCATTGACTTGCTGATTGTTAGAAGGGTTATAACCTTAGTTTTCTGACACTATTACTTTGACAGGTCTCAATATTCGGTCATGAAACATATATCCATCTTCAATTACTTCGATAACAACTCCTGCGTCCTCTCCATTTGGAGACGGTATTGCTGCTATCGATTCCATAAGTGAAGGGTCAAATTTTTGACCCTTAGCTTCTATCTTCACTACCCCCTCATTCTCGAGAGTATTTTTCAGCCTTTTTAGAGTCATATTGACGCCTTCAATAAATTTTTCTGAATCATTATTCTCTATAGATAGAGCTTTTTCTAGATTATCCACAACTGGTAATATATTGAATGCCAAATTCATCCCAGCAAACTTCAGTAGAGTATTTCTTTCTCTAGCATAACGCTGTCTTATATTGATGATTTCTGCTGCATTATATTGCTTTTCTTTTTCTAATTCAACTATTTTTTCTTCAAGAATTCTTAGAGGATCAATGACTTCTTCTTCGGGAGATATATCCTCTGGTATTTCTTCTACCGGTCCCTCGTCCTCGTCATTCATGACCTTGGGTTCCAAACATCATTCAAGAATCCAATGGTCTAACTTATTCAATGTAGAAGTATTCCCCAGCCACTTTCTGCTCTCTATCTTTACGACTATTTGGCTTATTTATTCGTGGCCTATAAGATTCATGATCTCTTCTAAATGTCATATCGATATCCTCTAGAAATTTATTCATTCCTTTTCTAAGAATTAGTGGCCCTACTGCATTGCCATGCTTTCCTCCTTCTCCATCAAAGACTAATAAAGAATCACTAACAATATCAATGAAATAGATGTCATGATCAATAACCATAGCCGCTTTTTCATTACTTTCCATAGTTCTTCTGATTGCCTTTGCAGCTTCCATTCTGGCATTAGCATCAAGATGCGCACTAGGTTCGTCAAGAAGATATAGATCTGCTTCTTTACCAAGGCAGATAGTGATGCTCACTGCTTGTAATTCACCACCGGATAATTTTTTCGCCTTCAAATCAACTAGTTGGTCTACTTGCAGAGGTCTAACTACCTGTGTATGGAATTCTCCAGTTCTCCATTTATTTCCAAGCTCTGTATTAAGCCACTCTTCTACGGTGCCTTCAAAGTCAGTTTGAACATGTTGGGGCTTATACGATACTTTTGCTTCCATAGTGCACCATCCTTGATCAGGCTCCATTTCACCTGCAATCATTTTCACCATAGTGGTTTTTCCTGTTGCATTAGGACCAACTACGCCTACAACTTCAGCACTTCTGACCATTCCTTCTCCCGTTTTTAGTTTGAAATCTCCCAATGTTTTTTCCATATCTCCCCATTTCAATATAGGCAAACCAATGCCTTCTCCTCTTATTCTTCCTCTTAAAAACTCTATTTTTTTATCTCTTATCCTTACATTTTCTTCAGGTAAGAAACCATCTAAATACATATTTATCGCACTTCTAGTAGATCTTGCAGGTGTAAATATTCCATATGCTGCCCTTTCTCCATAAACAATATGTATCAGGTCACAAAGTACATCAAGAATCGCTAAGTCGTGTTCAACAACAATTACTCTCTTTCCTTTAGATGCTAAATCTTGTACAATTTTCACCATTCTCATTCTTTCATATATATCAAGATATGATGAAGGCTCATCAAAAAAGTAGACATCAGCCTCTTTGAGTATCGTAGCACAGATAGCAACTCTTTGCAATTCTCCTCCAGATAGGGCAGCCAATTCTCTATCTAACAGATGGTCAACACCAACTAACTGTGCGCATTCTTCAAACTCACCTCTATCATCTACACGAGCCAGTAATCCCCTAACTTTACCACTCCATAAATTAGGTAATTTATCTATATTTTGAGGTTTAACTGCAATACTTACTCCTTCTTCAGCAACTAGTCCTAAATAATCTCGTAATTCACCTCTTGGGAATGTTGAAATTATCTCATCCCAATCTGGAGGTGCATTTTTCCAATCCCCAAGATTTGGCTTTATCGATCCTGATAGAAGATTTATTGCTGTTGATTTACCTACACCATTCGGTCCCAGAATACCTACAACTTGCTGCTGTCTTGGTGCGGGTAATCTAAATAATCTGAATCCATTTTCCCCATAACAGTGAGTCATATCTGTATCAAGTTCTTCTGGGAGATTTATTACAATAACTGCATTACCTGGACAAAGTCTTGCGCGATAAAAGCAGGGAGGACATGCGGTTTCAAGAATTCTACATTTATTATCTTCAATCTGTATACATTCTCCTCCGCACATACCAGCAAATCTTTCCAGATATCTAAATGCATTGCTGTTAGGCTTGCATCTATCCTGTATTAGTACCGCGACTCTCACACCTCTTCCTCCTTAATTACATTCAATATATCTTCTATCATTTAGCTGTCCAAAGCCTCTTTTCTTCAGAGGGCGAAAAAGCGGTATCTGACATAGATATATGCCGCTAATCCAATTTTTTCTGTTTTAGATAACTGGGTTCTCTCAGAGAAAACATCTCCATCATTCTTCTCTATCTTCTTCATTATAGAATGGTAAAATGTAGTCATTGCTGCAGGTGAATATCTGCTTGATTTATCTAATAATGGGAATAATTTCAAACCTCTTTCTCGATATTTATCTGCTCGGGCAATAAATTCTGAAACAAATGGTTTCCATCCTGGATGATTCAAAATATCTTTCCCACTTCTCAAATCATCTTCAGAAATTCCATATCTGTTTAAATCTTCTATGGGTAAATATATTCTATCTCGTTCAATATCTTCTGCTACATCTCTAAGTATATTTGTTAGTTGCATATATATCCCCCAGGATTCTGCATACTCTCTAGCACTTTTGTCATCATATCCATATATTTCGATACAAACAAGCCCAACAGTAGATGCAACCTTATAGCAGTATGAGTAAAGATCTTCAAAAGTTTCGTATCTGTTTCGATGGAAATCTTCTTCCATTCCACTAATCATATCATCAAGAAGCTGCCTTGATATTCCATATTTATTCACAGTATCTTTCAAAGCAATAAATATAGGATCTGTAGACGTAAAATTCCCATAAGCGGTTGATAATTTCTTTCTGTAATAAAATAATTGTGACATTTTATCATTGTAGGATGTTCTTTCCAATACAGGCCTTCCATCTATTAATCTCTCAATTTTTGTCCTGTAGTCTATTGATTCTTGATTATCCTCCGATCCTCCTGGGAAATAATCAACATAGTCGCCATCCGCAATATCATCTGCTCTTCTACAAAATGCGTAATAAGCCATTATCGACCTACGTTCTTCTTCTGGCAGATATTTGAAGGAGTGATAAAAATTACCTGCTTCTCTTCTTGTTAATTCTTCGCAATAATTGTAAGCTGAGTCAATCACATCTTGAGGTAGGGCATTTTCAGACCATATTGCCGCATCTATATGAGTAAATGGATTCAATAATTCCCCTCTTGAACCTATAACTCCCATGAAAACAGCACCTTCTCTTAGTGTCTCTAGTGCTGTGATACTAATAGCGTGAACAGCTTCTTTTGTGACATTCACAGCAGTACGTACTTTCTCAATATGTGCAGAATCAGAATCCGCATCGACAAGCGTGATACTCTTACCTAGGTCAAATTCGACCCCAGTCTCAGAACCGCTAATCTGTCTCCCCGACATACTACTCTCGTATCGAGCCCAATTGATTTGTTCTTGAACCTCACGCTCGATTGAGTATTAGAAAATTCAATAATTCACATCATCTTTTTAGGATTTCTTCTCAGTAAACATAGAGCAATAGACTGCCACATAATTCTTCTTATTTCCGGTCTCATAACCTTTATTCTATTTTTAGAATCTAGAATATTCTCTTTCCTAAGGAGAATTAATGTTCTTTGTCCGATAAGAACTGGTAACATACATGAAAGTCGAAGCCGGTATTGATTTTTAGGTAACATTTCTATATATTCTATTGCATTATTTAGATATGAAATTGCTCTATCTAAGTATATATCAAAAAGAGGCTTGAATGCTTCCATATTTTTCGAATCTTTCAAGTCCTCCGGTGTCAAATCATATTTTTCAAGAGTTTCTTTTGGCACATAACACCTTCCCATCAGCAGATCTTCTGGTAAATCTCTAAGGATATTTATTAATTGTAATGATTTACCAAAATTTAGAGCCTTAATGAATAGAATTTCTTGCATTTCTGAATCCATTTCAAATAAATGGTCTAATGACATATGTGTCCAAAGTTCACCTACACTCCCAGCAACCCTATATGTATAATCATCTAATTCTTCTTCATTATCTAGTGAGATTATTTGATTCCCAGATGCGTCAGTGAATCTTTCTAGGTCTAATGATTGTCCACTAATAATAATGTCAAGGCATCTTCTAATTTTCTGTCTATCTGAATCAGTGAATTTGTCAGTTTTTTCTAAATAATTCACAGGTATTATCGCATCAGATAATAACTCAGATTCAGATTTATTTTCTTGAATTGATGCTAGTTTTGTAAAATCAGGTAATTCTTTATTTGAGTCTTGAATTCTGGCATTGTATTCTTTTAGAGATTGGAGAAGAATTTTGTTTTCTCCTACTTTTGAGTCAGCGATCGTATCAGCTAAACGTGCTAATAGGTATGTTAAACCAATATGTCTTCGTATATTTTTAGGTAGTACTTTTAGACTTAAGTAAAATGACCTCGAAGTACCTTCAAGTAGAGTATCTATCCTATTTTCCGACACGCTAATGCTTAGGGTGTCTTCTTCCATGGACTTTGAGAGAATGTTCGACATCTAAGACTCTCGCATTATTACTTTATCTTAAACCAGCATCTTTTAGAGCTTTAACTAATACATTTCCAATCTCTGATGGGTCTCTCGCAACGTAAATGCCTGCCTTTTCAAAAGCAGCGAACTTTTCTTCAGCAGTACCTTTACCTCCTGAAATAATTGCCCCTGCATGCCCCATTCTTTTACCTGGAGGTGCAGTAGATCCGGCTACGAAACCTACAATTGGTTTGCTCATATTATTCGCAGCCCATTCTGCCGCTTCTTCTTCAGCCGAACCACCAATCTCTCCAATCATTACTATCGCTTCCGTTTGTGGGTCCGCTTCAAAAGCTGCTAAACAATCAATAAATCCTGTTCCATTGACTGGGTCTCCACCGATTCCTACACATGTTGATTGACCTTCATTAACACTCATAGTTTGTGCAACTGCCTCGTAAGTCAAGGTTCCGGATTTTGAAACAATACCAATCCTTCCTTTAGCATGAATGAAACCCGGCATAATTCCTACTTTACATCCTCCTTCATCTCCAGGAGTTATTATTCCCGGGCAATTAGGCCCTATTAATCTGACATTTGGGTATCCGTCTACTCGTGCAACTGCTCTTATCATATCTAAGATTGGTATCCCTTCTGTAATACAAACGATAAGTCCCCCTCCTTTCTCTTCAAAAGCGTCAGCGGCTTCAACTATTGCTGCTGCTGCAAATCTAGCTGGGACATATATCACACTTACGTCTGCATCAGTTTCCTCAAGGCCTTCTGAAACGGAATTAAATACTGGAACATTTTTATTTGGTAATTCTACAATTTGTCCACCTTTTCCTGGAGTAACTCCTCCAACTACATTAGTTCGATACTCATCCATCATGGTGCCATGAAATGTCCCCTGCTTTCCAGTAATTCCTTGAATCAAAACTTTACTTTCTTCATGAATCCAAATTGACATCATTCATCACCTCTTGTTAATTGAACAATCTTAGCGGCTCCTTCAGATAAAGTACTAGATGTATGTACGTCAAGATCACAGTTGTCTAATACTAATTTTCCTTCGACATGATTCGTTCCTGAGAATCTAACAACTAGAGGTACTTTTAGGCCTAGTTCATTAGACGCTTCTATCACACTTCTTGCGACCATGTCACACTGAATTATTCCTCCAAATATATTTACTAAGATTCCCTCTACATTTTCATCTTCAAGAATTATACCGAATGCTGTAGTAATTGATTCTCTGGTTGCACCCCCTCCTATGTCTAGGAAATTAGCAGGCTCCCCCCCGTATAGTTTGATTACATCCATTGATGCCATTGCCAGTCCAGCGCCATTTACTAAGCAGCCAATATTCCCATCTAATTTCACATAAGATAATCCGTGCTCATGTGCTCTAATTTCAACTTCTTCTTCTTCAGAGTGGTCTCTCATTTCATCCATCCAAGGGTGCCTGTATGATGCATTATCATCAAAACTAACTTTAGCATCTAATGCTATCATCTCTCCAGATTCAGAGCGAACAAGTGGATTGATTTCTATCATCGAACAGTCTTTCTCTACAAACATATTTGATAATGATAAAAGCATTGATACTAAATCATTTTTTGAATGGCCAGTTAGCCCTAGCTTATCTGCCATTTCTTCTGCGTCTTTTACATCCAATCCATCTGTAGGATGTGTCCAAATTTTATGAATTGCTTCAGGTGTATTCTCAGCAACTTCTTCAATATCTACTCCTCCCTCAGTTGAAGCCATAATAAGAATTGATTTTGCTTCCCTATCTACAAGAAGTGCGAGGTAATACTCGTGCGCAATTGCACAACCAGACTCGACGTATAGGTTGTTGACTATTTTCCCCTCAGGGCCTGTTTGTTTTGTAACTAGTTTTCTACCTATTATGTTACTTGCGTATTTCTTGACCTCTTCTCTTGAGAATGCGATTTTCACACCTCCTTCCATAACTAGATCACCTGTTTTAGAATCATAAAGATTGCCCTTTCCGCGCCCTCCTGCGTGTATTTGTGACTTTACTGCAACTACTTTTGAACCTAAATTATCATATGCAGATAATGCATCAATTACTGTTTTACAGTGTATTCCATTTTGGACTTTAACTCCAGCCTGTTTAAACAAGATTTTACCTTGATACTCGTGAATATTCATATCTATCATGCCTCGGAACATAACTCGCTCTTTGAACGATGCGCTGATACAACTTCAAATCTCAGACACGAAGTGCTGAAATCAATTGCCATATCCGGAAGTATATGGATGTAGTAGTTCTTGCCGGTGGTTTTGGAACCCGATTAAGGCCTTGGACAGAAGGTAGGGCTAAACCTTTACTTCCTGTTTTGGATAAAACGCTACTTGAGAGAGTTGTTGAATGTGTGCCCAATGAATTAATTGATAGGGTTGTAATTGCTGCAGGATATAGCATAACTGAAATGGAGAAGTTCTTCAGTTCTAGTGATCTCCCTTATGATATAATTATTTCAGTTGAAGACAATCCATTAGGCACGGGAGGTGCCATAGCTAAATCCCTTGAACATCTTACTGGAAATGGTCCAGTTTTGATTCTTAATGGTGATTTAGTTTCCAGTGTTGATGTTAATCAATTATTGAATCATCATCAAGAAAAGAAGGCATCTATCACACTTTCGCTTTGGCATGTCGATGACCCGAGCCGATTTGGGGTATGCGGTCTTGATGAATCAGGAATGATTACTCGATTTCAAGAAAAGCCTGAACCAGGTACTGAATTTTCTAATCTAATAAATGCAGGTTGCTATCTTATTGAAAGAGATGTGCTTGAGTCTCTTTCTTCAGAGAAACATAGTATGGAGAGAGAAGTTTTCCCATTGATTGCAGATGCTGGAAAAATGTCAGGACTTGAATTCAAAGGCTACTTCGTTGATGCAGGAACTCCTTCCTCATTCATAGACGCAACTCAAGTTTGTATTTCTAATAAAAGATATACTGTTGGTTCAATTTCAAATGAAAGTTGGTTTTATGATGATATAATATCTGGTTCTATTATATCTGGTTCATCTGTTTCAAGTGATGTGACAATTGGTGACGGTTGTGAAATTGTTGATTGTGTAATTTTGTCAGGGGCTAAAATTGGAAATGGTTGCAAATTATTTAGGTGCCTTATTGGAGAGTCTTGTATAATTAATAACCATTCGAATATATCTGACAAGGTTATAGGACATCATGAAATTATCTAATTCGTCCGTTATTGTCATATCAGTTTGATGTCTCCGAGATTCATGAGCGAACACTTAGTAGTTGTAAATTTCAAAACATACGAGTCTGCTCATGGTCTAGCGGCAGAAGAATTAGCACTAATTATGGCACAGATAGAAACAGACGCAAGGATGATTGCTGTAGTATCTGCGTTTGACTTATCTGCTGTTGTTTCTGTAGCTCCAAATCTTGAGATTTGGACTCAACATCTTGATCCTATTAATTTTGGTTCCAATACTGGTTGGTTACATCCCGAAACTGCTATACAACGAGGTGCTAAAGGTACTCTAATTAATCATGCAGAACACAAAGTATCAATTGAGCACATCGCAATGTTACTAGACAACGTCCCCGAAGGATTCACTGTTTGCGCATGTGCTGCTGATATCGATGAAGCAAGAGCATTATCAGCGCTTCAGCCTGATTATGTAGCTGTTGAACCACCTGAATTAATTGGTGGAGAAATATCTGTAACAACAGCTGATCCAGAAATCGTTAGTGGGACTGCGCGTGCTATTCGAGAGATTAGTGAAGATGTCGGTATTCTTTGTGGAGCAGGAGTAAAAAATGGTCAGGATGTTTTGAAAGCCATAGAATTAGGTACATCTGGGGTTTTATTAGCCAGTGGTGTAACTAAAGTAAAAGATGCGGCTGCTGCACTAAATGATTTAGTTTCAGAATTATAGATAAGAAAACTGGTAATTTATCAATCATTGAAATGAAATTTACATTGAGAGATAATAGTATAATCACTGTTTAGCTCTCTTTCTAGATGCTTTTCGGCGACGAAGTTTCTTCTTACGCCATTTCCAGCGTTGGTTTCCTTGCTTCTTCCATGCACGTGAACCTCGCTTCATTCAGCCCGCCGACCTACTGCCCCTATATGAGCGATTTGTAGAGTAAGAACAGACCTTCGTCCACTAATATCTTGTCTTCGAGTGGTGGGCGATACAGGATTCGAACCCATGTCATCGGCTTAGAAGGCCGATATGATATCCAGACTACACCAATCGCCCTTGGGCTGTCGCGGTAGTA
>Ga0209425_10001299_pt1 | contig 29128 bp, 29 predicted proteins | sample COG_05_FD_184749 | JGI IMG/M metagenome (GOLD analysis project Ga0209425, IMG submission 184749) | Pelagic Microbial community sample from North Sea - COGITO 998_met_05 (SPAdes) (version 2) | ecosystem: Environmental > Aquatic > Marine > Neritic zone/Coastal water | place: Helgoland, sampling...
ACTTGGAAAAGCGTTAGGTAATGGTTTTTCAATTTCAGCTGTGATGGGAAAAAAAGATGTTATGCAAGCAGCTCAAAGTACTTTTATTAGTAGTAGTTACTGGACTGAAAGAACAGGTTATACAGCAGCTTTGGCAACTCTAGAAGAGTACAGAAAACAAAAAACAGATCAACATCTCAAAAAAATTGGTAATTACTTTGATAAAGAATTTAAAAAGATTACTGATGAATTTAAATTAAGTTATAAAAATAATGGTCTGATTTCAGCTCCAATCTTGTCTTTTAATTCTGGAGATCAATTACTTGACTTAAAGATTAAAACTTTTTTAACACAAGAGATGCTCAGAAGAGGCTATATATTTTCAAATGTTATATATTTGTCTTTAAAACACAATTATAAAAATATTGATAGGTTTTTCGATAATTTTCATCAAATTTTAAAAAAAGATAGCGAGAACTTCTCACATAGATTTTTTAAGAAAAATATTAAAGGTCCAATCGCTCATTCAGGATTTAGAAGACTTACTTAAAAAATGGAAAGAACAAGCATTGTTATTCAAGCTAGACTTGGCTCTACCAGGCTAAAAAATAAAATTTTAAAAAAGATTAATGGAAAAACAATTATTGAAATTATGATGGATAGACTAAGTTTTTCAAAATATTCAAAAAATATTATTTTAGCAATACCAAACAATAAAGAGAATAAAAATTTATATTTTTTTTTAAAAAAAAAAGGGTTTAACGTACAGATTGGTGATGAGCAAAATGTGTTAAAAAGGTTTTATACAATCGCAAAAAAAAATAATTTAAAAAACATTGTTAGACTAACAAGTGACTGCCCTTTTATTGATTATAAAATAATTGAGCTTATGGCGAAAAAGTTTTTCAAAAAAAAACTTGATTATATTTCGATTAGTAAAAAATTTGCAGAGGGATTAGATTGTGAAATGATAAATTTTAAATCATTAAAAAAAATTTATAAAAGAGCGAAATTTAAATCAGAAAAAGAGCACGTAACATTATATATAAAAAATCATAGAAATGAATTTAAAACGGATGAATTAGCTACAAAAAAAGACAATTCAAATATAAGAATTACTTTAGATGAAAAAAAAGATTTGATTGTGATAAAGAAAATTATCAAAAATTTTCCAAAGATTTTGAAAAAAAAATATATTTCATCGAGTAAAATTATAAATTTTTTAAATAAAAATAAGAATATTTCAAATATTAATTCAAAAATTGTTCGTAATCTAGGATTATTTAAATCTTATGAAAATGAATGCATTAACATTCTTTTTATTTCTCAATTGATGAAAAAAACTGGAACAGGAAATACAGTAAGACTAATTAACTACTCAAATTTAATTAATAATAAAAAATTTAAGAAATTTTTCATTATAAATTCTGATAGCAGAAATATAATAACTTATCTTAAAATAAAGAATTGTAAAAAAATTCAAATTACTAATAAATTAAACCTAAATACTTTTAAAAATGTAATTATAGAATTCATTCAAAAAAATAATATAAAAATAATTTTTGCTGATTTACTTACAAGTAAAAATTTATATAAAGCTGAAACAGATCAATTATTTAAATACATTAAAGATAATTGTAATGTCAGAATAATTTCTATCGGAGATTACCGTTATAAATCCTTAAATTCTGACCTAACTATTATACCGCAATTTTTTAATGAAAAACGTAAAGAGTTAAAAAATAAATTTTCTTTAAATGGATTGCAATATTATCCTTTTTCAAAAGAGCTGAGAGAACTCAGGCAAAATCAAAATAATTTTAAAAAAATAAAAAATATTTTAGTTTTCATAAGCGGCAGCGATCCAATGAATGTCACAACAAAAATTGCACACATTTTTAAACATAAATTTTTCAGAAAATTTAATATCAAAATTTTTTTAAGTAAAAAATTAAATATTTCAAAATATAAAGAAATTAAAAAAAATATTAAAAAGTTTAAAAATATTAATTTAAATGACTTTAATAAAAAAAAATTTACTAAATCACTTAAATGGTCACATGTAAATATAATAGGAGAAGGTTTAATTTTAATTGAGTCTATTTTTATTAAAAAAGCTATTTTAGTTATTAAGTCTTTTAACGATCATTATTCAAATATTAGATTCTTAAATTTTTTAAAATCAAAAAATATAATAGATTTGACTAGGTTATCTAATTTAAATCATAAAACTATTTTTAATAGATTAAAAAATATTGAAAATTTATTAATTAAAAATCATTTTAAGAAAAATAATCATTACATTTTTAAAAATAATAACAGTTTTAATCTTAATAATTTAATGATTAAAACTTTAAAAAATGAGACATAAAAAGAAAGTATCAATCGTTGGATCTGGTATAACGGGTCTATCCGCGGCTCTTATTTTCCTAAAAAAAAACATGGAAGTAGAAATCTTTGAAAAAGGTGATCTAGAAGGCGGTATCATTAAAGATATAATTATAGGTAAAAAAAATTATTTATCAGGTTGTCAATATTTATCAACAGAGTCGTTTTGGTATAAAAATGTTCCTCAAAAAATTAAAAGATTATTAAGGTTGGAAGATATTAAATATATGTCTTATTGTGATTTATTTAATAATAAAGAAAAATGTTTGGATAATTTTGCTGATGTTCACATAGATAAAAAAATTAATATTAGTGAACTAAAAATAAAACAAATTAAAACTCTTTACGATAAATTCTCGCTATTCCCTCACACAATTTCAAAAGTTTTAGAGGATTGGTCTAACAGATTCCAGATAGATCTTAAAAAACTAACGCCTGATAGTCATAGAAATGGATACATGTTTTCAAGAATATTTTTAAAAAAAAACAAAGAAATTAAAAATTTAAAAACTACTAATAAGATTGCCGATGATTTATATGGCATTCCTCGAGAAAAAAATTTTAATTTTAAAGGACTTTTACCTGTAAAAGGTTACAATGAGTTTTTTAAAGAATTTTCAAAATACCTAAAAAAGAAAAAAATTAATATTAATCTTAAAACACCTGTGGCACCAATTTGGAAAGATAATAAAATTTTTTTAAAATCTAAGGGAAAGTTGATAGAGTCAGATTATGTTTTATGGACGGGAAATCCTGTTCCATTGATCAAAGAATTTAACAATAATCTTCTAGACTCAGCAAACATTAAACTGCGAGCTATGACATTTAAGGCAAATGGTAGAATAACTACAGATTTCTATATTCAGGTATATGCAAAAAAATCAAGTATTTTGAGGCTATTTGTTTACAAAAAAAACAAGAGTTTATTCTGTTCGGTTGAGTGTCTTAATGAGTCTGAAGATATTAAAAAGATAAAAGAGGACGCAAACATGATTTTAAAATCATTTGATAAAAAAATTTATTTAAAAGGGGATAAAATTTTTGATGTTATCCAAAAAAGATATTCCGTCTTGTCCACAAAGGATTATAAAATTTTAGGAGATTTTAAAAAGAGCATTTTAGATACAAATTTAATTTCATCACCATGGGAATATGCATCTGGCCAGACAAAATTAAAAATACTAGAGTCTACTTTAAGAGAAATAAATTAAATTTTAAATTATGAAAAGAAAATACCCCTATAGCAGACAGTATTTAGATAATAAAGATATTAGCACAGTTATAAAAACTCTTAAGTCCGATGTAATAACAAGGGGAAAGAAAGTAATCGAATTTGAAAACAAGGTTTCAAAATTTTGTAAAGCAAAATATGCAGTTGCAGTTAATAGCGCTACTAGCGCATTACATATATCTTGTTTAGCTTTAGGTTTAAAGAAAGATGACTTAGTTTGGACTGTTCCTAATACTTTTGTAGCTTCAGCTAATGCTGCTTTGTATTGCGGCGCGAAAATTGATTTTGTTGATATCGAATGGGAGACAGGAAATATAGATTTAAACAAATTAGAAAATAAACTTAAAAACTCGAATAATAAACCTAAAATTATTATACCAGTGCACTTTTCAGGACAACCAACAGACCAAGAAAAAATATTTAGACTTTCAAGAAAATATAAATTTAAAATTTTAGAAGATGCATCTCACTCAATAGGAGCAAGAAGAAATAATAATAAAGTGGGCAACTGTCGATGGTCCGATATTACCATTTTTAGTTTTCACCCTGTTAAAATTATTACAACAGGCGAGGGAGGTATGGCATTGTCTAATAATAAAAAATTATATGAAAAACTAAAACTGTTCAGAAATCATGGTGTAACAAGAGATCCTTCTTTAATGAAAAAAAAAATTAATTCTAAATGGTATTATGAGCAGATAGACCTAGGCTATAACTACTGGATATCTGATATAAATGCTAGTTTAGGAGTAACACAATTAAAAAAAATAAATAAATTTGTTAAAAAAAGAAATGATATTGCAAAAAAATATAATCGTACTTTGCAAAACCTTCCAATTCATTTACCAAAAATTAAAAAAGGAAATTTATCTACTTTTCATTTATACGTAATAAAGTTAAAAAATAGTAATGTAAAACATTATAATGATATTTTCAGAAAACTTTTAAAAAAAGGGATTGATGTTAATCTTCATTACTTACCAGTTCATCTTCATCCTTATTATAAAAAACTAGGTTTCAAAAGTGGAGATTACCCAGTAGCAGAAAAACATGCTAAAAGCGCAATATCTCTTCCAATTTATTTTGGTCTTAAAAAAGAAGAATTAATCTACATAATCAATACTGTAAAAAAAATAATTTATTAATTATGTTTTCAGAAGAGTGGAATAAAATTTACAAAACCAACTTACAACTTAGTGTTTGGCCTTGGTCAGATCTCGTTAGTTTTGTGAATAAATATAGAAATAAAAAAAATAAAAATAAAATTAGTGTTTTGGAACTTGGTTGTGGAGCAGGCGCTAACATTCCATTTTTTCATCAATTACAATATGATTATTACTCTGTAGAGGGTAGCTCGGATATCGTAAAAAAATTAAAAAAAAAATACCCCAAATTAAAACAAAAAATAAAAGTTGGAGATTTTACTAATGAAATTCCATTTAAAACAAAATTTAATATTATTATAGATAGAGGTTCAATGACTCATAATGACGATTTAGCGATTAAAAAATCCTTAATGCTAATTTCAAAATCATTGAAAAAAGGTGGAATTTTTATGGGTTTTGATTGGTTTTCAAAAAATGACTCAGATTTTAAAAAAGGAGATAAAGTTGATAATTTTACAAAGACTAACATTAAAACTGGAAAATTAAAAAATGTAGGAAAAATTTATTTTACAGATTTAAAAAATTTAAAAAAATTATTTAATAAATGGAAAATTCTAGAAATTTATGAAAAAATTTATAAGTATCATAAACCTCAAAAGAATTTTAAAAGAGCATCTTGGGCTATAGTTGCCAAAAAAAAATAAACATTTAGTCAATGAACTTCCAAAATTATAGCAACAACAAATACTCTAAATTAATAAAGAAAAAAAACAAATCTTTAACAGAGATTTCTGGAAGGTATCCCGAGGACAAGGGATCAGAGAAACATATTTTTTTAGACATTGTCAAAAAATTAAATTTAAAGAAAAAAGAAATAGTTTTAGATATTGGTTGTGGTTATGGAAATTTAGTTAGAAAGATGATTAAATTGTCTTATAAAAAAAATATTCAGCTCACACTTTGTGATATAAAAAAAATTATTTCTACAATAAAATTAAAAATTAAAATTAAAAAAAATATTAAATTTATAGAGCAGAATTTTCAAAATCATAATTTTAGAAATAGAAAATATGATAAGATTTTAATTTATTCAGTTATACATTACATAGATAAACCGAAATTATTTGTAAATAAAGCTTTTAGGCTGCTAAAAAAAGATGGATGCATTTTGATAGGCGATTTACCAAATATAGATAAAAAATATAGATTTTTAAAAAGTAGTTTTGGAAAGAAATTTGAAAAAGATAGAATTAAAAGATTTGATATTAATAAATTAACAAAAAATTATAATTCTTTTTTAAAAAATACAAAACAAAATTTAAAAATAAATGATAATTTTATACTGTGGGTCAAACAAACATTTTCAAAAAAAAAAGCAAAAGTTTTAATCCTAAAGCAACCAAATAAATTACCTTATTGTTATACTAGAGAAGATATTCTAATAAAAAAATGATTAAAAATGTTGCAATAATTAGTTCATCTCCTTTGATGATGATGTTAGCTAAAAGTCTTCAGGATAAAGGTCAAAAAGTAATTATATTTGATATAGCAAGCAAGAAAGGTGGAGCTTGGGGGTGGCACGAGAAATCAAATAAAATAAAAAAAGATTATTTACCAAAATACTCAAATGCTATTGTTCCATTGAATAAAAAAGAAGAAAAATTTATTAGTGAAATGAATAGTATTCTTAAAAAAAAATATAAAGTTAAAGTAAGTAAGACAAATAAAAAAATTCTTACACATTTCAATTTTAAAAATAAATATATTTACGATTTTAGCAAGTTTTACGATTTTGCTTTAAAGAATTTAAGATTTTCCAAATTATTTATTTCAACTATAGAAATTCTAAGAAATAAGAAAGTTAAGATAAATAAAAATTTAATTTTTGATAAAGTTTATCTACCATCTTTTGTTGGAGTTAAAAATATAAAAAATTCTTTTAACAAAAAAAATTATAAATTAGATTATAGAGAAATTACAAGCGAACATCTATTTATTTTAGCTAAAAAGTTTAAGTTAAAAAATTTTTACTACTCAGATTATTTTGATGAAGAATTTGATAGAGTCAAAATTGACAAGGTTGGAAATTTATACACTTTGACGACCAGATTGACGCATAAAATTAAAGGGGTCGGTTTAACAAAATTAAAAGATAAAATTTCTAAATTTGTAGAGAAAAAAGATATAGTCTTAACAAAACTCTCAAAATTTCACAATTATTATAGATCTATAGATCAATTAAAAAATTTGGAAAATGCCACAAAAAAAAGCAATATAAAATATGTTAATACTACTCAGTTTGTATGTGGCTTTCGCTTTTTAAAAAAAATTTTATAGTTAAAGATTAAATTTATGACGAATTTTTTTCAGTGGCCTAAAATTATACCTTATAACTTCAAAAAAACTGATAAAAAGCTTTCTTATAAATCTGTCGCTGAAATAGAGAGTTTTTTTTCCAAAAACTATAAATCAAAATATTCGATATTAACTCCATCTGGGAGGTCAGCGTTAAATTTAATACTTTCCTTTAACAATTTTGATAGATCAAAGATTGTTAATATTCCAAAATGGAGCTCAAGTTGTCTTTTTCAAACAATCGGTGCAGTAACTAATGTCTCTGTAGGAAATTACTCTTCAGATTGTCAAGTAGTAGTTCACAAATGGGGACATACATTTAAACTAATTAAAAGAAGAAATTATAATCAATTAGTTATAGACGACTCTGCTGACACAATACCTAATGCGAATTATGTACCATTTATAAATCAAAGTGATTATGAATTTATATCGATCCCTAAAATAATTGGATCATTTAGTGGAGGAATAATAATCACGAAAGATAAAAAGTTTTATGAATTCTGTAAAAAAAAACAAACTGAAAATAAAAATCTAGCTATATATCAGTCACAAAAAAAATATGAATCTATTTTTTCTAAAAGCAAATATTCTGATTGGATGTATTTAGAGTCGTTCAATACATCGCTAGAATATAATATGGTTGAAAATATAAAAGAAAATTTAAAAAACTATGAAAAAAATAAAAATATAATTTTGAGTAGAAGAAATTATATTAAAGATAAATTTAAAAATGTTTACCTTGATAAGGATCGATTAGGCCCTTGTTTAATAATAAAAAAAAGGAGAAAGAGTAAATCTCTAAATGTAAGGCACTTTAATTTTTTAAGAAGAGCGGATAAAGAAAATTATTTAAAATCATATGTCTTACCAATACATTTTGGTATTAAAAATCAAGATTTTAAAAAAATGATCAGAAATCTATCAAAATTGAACAAATAAGCAGGAAAGATTTTTGAGCATTAGAAATTTAAATAGTTTTCAAAATACGTTATTTCAAGAAGCATTGTATTTATCTTATCAAAAAAAATATAATGAAAATAAAATTTATTCCGATATTTCATTAAATTTAGATAAAAAAAATTTATTAAATTTAACTATAGAAAAAAATAAAGATAACAATCTAAAATCATTAAATTTTTACGGAAACCCAATTTTTTTAAACAATTCTGATGAAAGCATCAAATTAAAATTATTTGAAAAATTTAAAAAAATATTAAACTTATATGAAATAAGAGAAATCATTTTTAAAAAAAAGCTGTCTTTAAATGAGGTAGAAAAAATATCAAAAAAAGAATTCTCAAATGAAATTATTGTTGAAAATTATATAGATTTAAATAAATCTTTAGTTGAAATTCGTAAAAACTTTAGCAAAGGGCACAAACATATTTTGAATAAGGATTATAAGGATCTAGTATATGAGGTTTTTGATTATAAAAATTATAAAAAAAATCAAATAGAAGAAATGAGAGAATTACATAAAAAAGTTTCAGGAAAAGTTACTAGATCAATAGAAAGCTGGAAAGTAAATGAGGACATGATCCTAAATAAAAAAGGTTTTTTAATTAAAGTAAAAGAAAACGATAAGTTGATTTCATACAGCTTCATATTTAAAAATTCTGAAGAAGCTATTTATTTTTCTTCATGTACTTTAAGAGATAAATTTATACAATATAAAAATATTACACATAAATCTATTTGGAAATGTATATCTTATTTAAAAGACTTAAATTGTAAAAAATTTCATCTTGGAATATCTAAAACTTTATATAGTAAAAAAATTATTGATCAAAAAAGAAAAAATATTGAAAGATTCAAATCCTCTTTTGGCGGAGAAAAAAAAATTTTTGCTATATTTGATCAATTACCAATTAATTATAAAGATTTATAAAATATTTTATCTTTTGAAAATAAAGAGTATATAAAATAAAAAATATGAAATATAATAATTAAATGTTTGAAAAAGAATTTTTGAAATCCAAATCCACTGTTGAAGAAAAATTAAACAATTTTCCAAAATTTGTTCGTAGACAAGTTATAGCAAGATTTTTATGCCAGTATCACATTTTTGAAAGGCAGATGAGTCTTAAAGGGAGCGTTGTAGAGTGTGGAGTCAATTTAGGCGGAGGTATTTTTTCTTGGGCTCATTTTTCAAGTATTTTAGAGCCATATAATTATCATAGAAAAATTATTGGTTTTGACACTTTTGATGGATTTCCATCTTTAAATAAAAAAGATGGAAAAGGTATTAAGAAAAAGAAATCTTTCTTTAAAAGAAAATATGATGTCAAAAAAGAGCTGTTAAATCTTACTAAAGTTTTTGATAAAAACAGGTTTTTAAATAATAAAAAAAAAATTGAATTAATAAAAGGCGATGCTAATAAAACCATACCTTTATATTTAAAAAAAAATCCAGAGTTACTAGTCACGCTTTTGTTTCTAGATTTTGATATTTATCAACCTACTAAAGTTGCTTTAGATTATTTTTTACCCAGAATGTCAAAAGGAGGAATTATTGCCTTTGATCAATTAAATAATCCTGACTGGCCGGGTGAAACACTTGCATATCTTGAGAAAACAAAATTAAAAAAATATAAGCTTGAAAATTTAAATTTTGAGCCAAACATTTCTTTTATTCAAATTTAATAGTCTCATTTTAAAATTGATGATAAATCTTTTAAAAACTCTTAAGAGAATAATTTTCAATTATTCAATTGATATTGAATTCCCTAAAAAAGTTGATGTCATGCTTTTAGATTATAACTACGCCAATTTAAAGTTTGAATATCCAATATCTTATAAAGTTAAAAAAAAAAATTCTATAAATTTAATCATATTCTCATCAACTATTCTAAATTTTTTCTTTAAATTCAATAAGATAAAATTTGCTGATCTATATTTCAAAAAATATATAGAATTTCATGATCCGAAAGTAACAATAGGTCATGAAATAGATAGGAATATATTTAGATTCAAAATGCTATTTCCTCATAAAAAATCAATTATCTATCAATTTGCAAATTACTCAAATTTTTTCGAAAAAACCGCTCAAAAAATGATATCTCACAACAATAAGTTTAAATTAAAAGGTGATTTTTTTTTAATTAAAAATGATTATCTAAAAGATTTTTTTAATTTTATTGACGCTAAATTCATTAATGCAGGCTCTGTTAAAAATAATGAGCTTATTATTAAAAAAGCAGAAAAAAAATATGATATAATGTTTGTTTCACAATACAGAGAACCAACGCCGTCATACTGGGGAACAAATAATAATATTGGAGGGATGAAAACTACTCTCGCTTCAATTTCATATTTAATGAAAATATTAAATAATTATTGCACTGAAAGAAATAAAAAAATTTGTATTGCTATGTGTGCATATAGAAAAGACAAGTCAACAAAACTTGATGATGAGATTAATTTTTATTCTAGAGATATAAAAAAATTTTATCATGAGAATATCAGTTCTTATGATTTAGCTGAAAAATCGGAAATGATTATTACAATAAATTCAACCCTTGGTTCAGAATTACTTTCAAGAAATAAGAAAGCTTTATTTATTGATTTACTACATTTTTTTGGAAGTGCACACGCGCCATTTATAAATACAAAAGAAGATTTTTTTTATTATAAAGGTCAAGATCCAGAAGTTATCAAAAAAAAAATTGATTATATACTACAAATTAAAAATGATGAGTGGATAAAAAAATTAAATGAAAGCAGCTTTAAAATGAAATTTGACCAAAATAATTCAATATTAAAAAAATTAGTTAAAGATCTAATTAAAAATAATTAGTGCTTACGACAAACAAAAAAAAGAAATTAATTTTAGGAACCGCTCAATTTGGGTTAAAATATGGAATCACTAACAAAAAAGGAAAAACTTCACTTAAAGAGATCAAAAAGATAATTAAACTTCAAAAAAAAAATAGAATAAATTTTTTAGACACCGCACAGGCATATAATTTTGAAAAAACATATAAAAATTTAAATTTAAAAAACTTTAATTTAATAATCAAATTAAACTCATTTCAAAATAAGAAAAATGCAGACAAATTTTTAATTAGAAGCGTAATGGATATAAAACAAAGGCTTAAAATGAAAAATATTTTTTGCTTGATGGTTCACCACTCAAAAGATCTCCTAATGGAAGATGGAGATAAACTTTACAAAGTTCTAAAATATTTAAAAGATAAAAAGATTATTAAAAAAATTGGATTTTCCACATATGGCACAGAAAATATTATTAAGATTTTAAAAAAATTTAAATTTGATGTAGTCCAGACAACATTTAATCCATTTGACAGAAGAATTTTGAAAAATGGTATTTATAAACAACTTAAAAAAAAAGGAATAGAGGTTCACGTAAGATCAATTTTTTTACAAGGTTTACTCTTATTAAAGAAAAATAAAATTCCATACAAATTAAGAAAATTTGAAAACCAATTTAAGAAATGGAATAATTTTGTAAAAAATACTGATTTAAAGCCTTTAGACATATGTTTAAATTACGCTTTATCTCAGGACTTTGACAAGATCATTGTAGGAATAAATAACTGCAAACAATTTAAACAGATTTTAGACTGTAAAAGTAGAAAAATTAAAATACCTGCAGGTATTTCTACTAATAAAAATTTTTTAATCAATCCCTATAACTGGTCATAAATGAAAACCGCAGTAATCATTCCGATTAAATCGAAATCTACAAGAGTTCCGGGTAAAAATTTTAAAAAAATTAATGGAAAGCCGTTATTTGAATATACTTTAGATAAAGTTAAAAAATGTAATTTTGATGAAATTTATGTAGATACAGACAGTAAATTGATAAAGAGATATTGTAATAAAAAAAAAATAAATATAATTCATAGATTAAAATCATTGAGTAAAGACTCTGCAAATGGAAATGACTTATTAAATTACCATTTAAAGTTGATAGACTCAGATATTTACTTCCAATTATTTATAACCGCACCACTCCTTAAAGTTTCAACAATAAATAATTGTATTAAAATTTTAAAAGAAAATAAAAAATATGATTCAATTTTAACCTCAAAATCTATTTACTCTTGGTTTTGGTTTAATAAAAAGCCAGTCAACTATAGACCAGATATATTACCTAGAAGTCAAGATGCCAAACCAATAGTGCAAGAAACTACAGGTTTGTACGGAGTCAGAAAAAGAGCTCTTAAAAAATATAAATGTAGAATAGGTAAAAAACCATTTTTTTATGAAGTAAGTGAAAAAGAAGTTATTGATCTTGATACCAAGAACGATATTGAACATTTAAAGAAATTAATGAAATTAAACAAATAATATCTGATGAAAAAAATATCTTTAATTATTGCACAAGACTTAAAAGAATTAAAATTTATTTTAAAAAAGGTAAATTTAAATGAAAATTCAAAATGTTTACCACTAAGTTTAGATACTTTACTATATTGTGATTTAAATAAAATTCCATATATAAATCCATCTTCATTTTTGGACAATAAAATTCATAAAGATGGACTTGTTGCTTGTGAAAAACTTATTAAAAAATATAAAGAAAAAAATTTTTATTCGGAGACAATATTTCACTATTTTATTCATCAATTAAGATATTATTTCAATTCATGTTTTTTTATTTTAAGTTTAATTGATATTTTAGAAAAAAAAATTAGTATAAATCATTTATTTGTTTCAGGATGGAATAGTACTGATATTAGCCCACCTAATAATTATATAATTTCTAATATAGTTGAACATCTTTATTACAAAAAAACAATTAAAATAGATAATCAAAAAAGTGTTTTAGATGATTTTAAAAGCTTTGAATATTACTATCCTAAAAATTTAACTTTAAAGTCAAATTCTTATTTATTTACTAATTTTGGATATAATTTTCGAAGATTAGTATTTTTTTTGCTAAAAAATAATAAAAGGATCGTTTTATTATCATTTCAAGACATTAGCTTTTTAAAAAAAGTAATTTTTAAACTGTTAAGAATTAATTTAGTATTAGTTCAAAGAATGAAATCAAGACAGAAACAAAAAATTAATTTTCCAAAAATAAAATTTCTTTATAAAAATAAAAATATTTCAAATTTACTTGAAACTAGAAGTAATATAATGAAGCCCCATTTAATAAATTTAATTAATAAATGTAATTTTTTTGATAAATTTTATGACAAATTTAGACCCACAACAACATTGCTAAATTTTATTTATGGAGCAGAAAGACATGGTGCTTATTTAGCAAAAAAACTTAAACTAAATTCATTTTTAATAAGCCACGGAACTGTCGCAAAATCGTTCAATAAATTTGATAAAATTTATAAAAAAAATATTGCTCATAACGTATTTTCAGGTAACGCTACTCATTACGCTATACAAACCAAGATCGCATCAAATTCCTTAGGCACTCACAAAATCAAAGGCAAACCCTTAAATACTGGAAATTTAATTTTTTCAGAATCTATATCAAATAAGAATTCTAACAATATAGTTTATGCAGTAACAATGAAGCGTTATACGAGCACAACATTTTATGGAGTTGAAATGTACTATGAATTTTATGAAAACTTAAAATCTTTCGATGAATTTTTTAAAAAAAGTAAGTTTAATTTGATCGTAAAGCTTCCCCCTAAATTTTCTGATTTAAAAAAACATCTAAAGATAAAGTTTAAAAACCTTTCTTTTTCAAACAAAAAAATAGATGATGTGATTGAAAATTCATTTGCATGTATCTCATATTCATCAACAGTTATAGAAGACTCTTTATGTTGCAAAAAACCTGTTGTTTTATTTGATAAATGGAAAAGATACAAACATTGTAATGCTTGTACTAAAACGACTAAAATTAATGAGCCAATTTATTATGCTAATAACCTTAAAAAATTAGAACAAAGTATAATTAGTATTAAAAAAAGTAAAAATATTAATTTTGATAAAGTTTTATTTCATCCTGGATACAAAAAAAACTTAGAGAAAACATTTCAAAATTTTAAAAATTAAATGAAAAATATTTTATATAAGTATTGTCCTCAAATGAAAACTTATGACTCGATCAGTTATAATTGGATTCAAAATTTAATGTTTATGAATAATCCAAATTACAGATCAAGTGTTTGTAATACAGATATGTATGGTCTCCGTTTTAATACAAAAGATAACGCAAAATTATCTAATTCAATTTTTGACCAGGTTTCTGATAAAGATAGAGCTTTAATGATAGGCTCTTCTACAACATTTGGAGTTGGATCAACCAATGACAAAAAAACTATTCCATCTATTTTGTCAGAAAATTCAAATTATTTTTTCTATAATTTAGGCGGAAGAGCTTTTAACGGCTTTCAGGAAATTATTTTGTATCAACTTTTCGCTAATAAAATAAAACAAAACATAAAAAAAATAGTTTTATTATCTGGGATGAATGATGTTTATATGTTTTCAAATAAAAATTTTATTCATCAATTTCCCGGTCCATTTTATTATAATAAGACTTTTTTGAATAAAATGAATGATACGAATCTTTCATTTAAAAGAAAAATTTTAAAGTTTTTATTTCCAAACCTAAATGTAGACTATAGAAACATTCAATTTAAGGAACTAATAAATAATTTTTTTACTAAAGATAAGAAAGAAAAATTACTTAATCCTGATACTACACTTGAGGAAGTTATCAATAGAAATATTTATATATGGTCTCTTTTATCCAAGTCTTTAAATGCTGAAATAATTTTTTTTCTCCCTCCATTTATTGATTGGTGTAAAAATAAGTCAGAATACAGTTCTGAAGAAAAAGATATAGAAAAATTTATCTCAAGAAGAACAAATTTTGAAGATTTTGAAAATTTCAATAAAATATCTGATCAAAAAATTATAATTAAATCTTTGTTTAAAAAATATTGTGAAAAATACGAAATTAAATTTTTTGATTGCAATGATATAATTGAAGAAAAAATGAATAATAATAAATGGTTATTTATAGGTAAGACACATCTCACAGATTATGGTAACAATCTTATAGGTGAATATATTAAAACAAAATTATGATTATTGAAATTTTATTAATTATTTTTGCAATTATTTTTTTATATTTTCTATTAAGAAGAAAAAAAAAAGATAAAAACAACGATGATATTTACCCAATGTGGTAAATATTTTTCTAACTAAATACCCAAATTAATTCAAATGATTATTAAGATTTTAGGTGACTCATCTAGCTCATCAATTGGAGAACATAACCATACATATGGATTTAAACTTTTTGAGAAACTTTCAAAAAAAAAGGAAGTTTCAATTTTTAATTATTCGACCATAGGAGCAACATCATCAGACCAATGCATGTATTTCCATCAAAATTTAAAAAATAAGATGTTTGATTATCTAATAATTTACTTAGGTAATAACGAGTGTGTTTATTCTTCAAAGAGGGGAAATAATAATTTTTTTTTTTGGAAATTAAAAAATATTTTCAATTTCAGACCTAACTATTCAAATATAAATTTTCTAAATGATAAATTTAGATTTAAAGATTTTCTTACTTCAAAAAAAATTCCAAACACAACACAAGAATTTAGTAAAAATATTAAATCCATTATTAAAAGTTGTAAAAAAAGGAAAATAAAGGTTATATTGATAAATCCCATTGCAAATCAGAATTTTTTACCATCTGTAAGTTTAGAAAACTTTGAATATTTAAAATTTATAAATTTGAATGAAAAAATGTCTGAGGATCTAAAATATATTCATGAGGACTCAAAAAAACTTATCGAAGGTATTAAAAATTTTGAAAACTCAAATTATGAAAAAGCAAAAATTACTTTTAAAAAACTATCGAGTCATTCAAAAAACGAAATTGTAAAATTAGTTTCAACAAACAACTTAGCTGTAACAATGTATAACGAAAAGAAATATGATGAAGCAATAAGAATTTTTTTAAATTTATTAGATAAAAATAAATCAAAATTTAAATCTATTTTTTGCTTTAATTTGTCACTCATATTTAAAAAGATTAACAATTTAGATAAATTTAACTATTATAAAAATTCAGCTTACGATAATGATCTTTATTCATACAGAGTCAAAAATGAATATAGAGAAATTATTAAAGAAATTTCAATGCAAGAAAAAGTTCAATTGTTAGATTTGAAAAATATATTGAGTCAAAAAAACTTTATTGACCCTTGTCATCCTAATAAAGACGGCCATGAAAAAATAGCTAATAACCTTTGTGAATTAATTATCAAAAATCAAGACAAGGGTTTAAAAGATCTTGGAAATAACAAATTTCATTCTATTTATATAAATCCTGATTATTTCAATAATCCTAAAAAAAGTTTCTATGATTATTATCTTATAGAAAATAATATGAAATTAGATGACATAAAAAAAGATATTGAAAATTATATTAAAAAAAAAGATTGTAAAAATAAGTTTTTATCGAATTTTTTAAAGTCTATATCTAAATATCCGTTTGTATCAATTTCAATATTTGATAACAAAAATTTTATTCCTCAATCTAATGAATTATTTAGCTATCCAGAAAACTTTATTCACAGATATATGTATAATTTGATGATAGTTTTTGAAAAGAGGTTTGGTAAAGAATTTCATAATAAATATTTTTTTCTTAAGGATAGTCTTTTTTATAAAAGTATAATTTTAAAAACGAATAAAAATAAAAGAATAGATTTTGAGAATATAGAAAAAGAAATCTCTCAAAATTTACAAAAAAATATAATTTCTTTTATTGATAGTAATAATTCTATTTTTCAAAATATTGTTCATAAAAGACAAAAAACATTTATGAAATGGTATACCAGAGAAACATTTAGATTTGGCACTATATCAAGTAAAAATATGCTTTTCGATAGAGCAAATTTAGAGATTTTAATTCAGTCTATAATTGCTTTTTCCTTAAAAGTTAATGACGTTCCAAAAGTCCATAGATTATTCAACTCTATCTCAAATCTAATTAAGGTTCATAAATCTCATATCAGCAAATATTTATCTGAAAATGATAATTGGGATTTAAATTATGAAAATAGTTTAGACGATATAAAAAAAGAATTAAAAATGAATTTTATTAGCAAAAAACTGAATTAAGAAGGTTGAAAATGAAATCAAAAATTCGTGTTGTTGTATTTGGAGGCTCTGGTTTTATCGGATCGCATGTTGCTGAAACTTTATATGAAAAGGGTTATAGCGTTACAATAGCAGATTTAAAAAAATATAAAGGGTTAAGTAAACATATAAAGTTTAAGAAAGTAGATATTAAAAATAAAAAAAGAGTAAATCAATTAATTAAAAAAGCCGGAATAGTTTATAATTTTGCAGCAATCGCGGATATTCAAGATTGTTATGATAATCCAATTAGGTCATTAGATATTAATATAATTGGTTGTGCAAATATTTTACAATCATGTATAGAGAATAAAATTAAAATGTTTATCTTAGCTAGCTCTATTTATGCAAATACCAGTCAAGGAGGATTTTACAGGGTAAGCAAATTAGCGTGTGAAACTATGACTATGGAATATTCTAAGGTATACGATTTAAATTATAGAATTTTACGATATGGCTCGATTTATGGACCAAGAGCAAATCTTAAAAACGGTCTTCATAAAATCGTCTATGACAGTCTTAAAAAAAAGAGATTAATCTATCGAGGTACAAAAAAAGCTATCAGAGCATTTATACATGTAAAAGATGCCGCAAAATCAAGTGTAGAAATACTTAACAACAAATTTAAAAATAAAGTAATTTTAATAAAAGGAAAAAAAGAGATAAAAATTTTAAAAGTGTTATTAATTTTAAAAAAAATACTCAAGATTAAATCAAAACTATTTTTTTTAAATAAAACTCAAATGGGACATTATAATAAAAAGCCAAAAAAAATTAAAAAAGTAAAGACTATGGAGCATTACACAAAGAAGTCACGTAATTTTGAAGATAGTTTATATGAGATAATAAACATCATAAGAAAAAATAAATTTTAATATAGTAATTACAATAATTTTAAAAACTGATAAGGTAATTTATGTCTGAAATAAATTTTTTAAAAGATTATTTTAAAAATCTCTCAAGTTTAATCAATGATGAAAAAAATTTTGATAATTTAATTTTAACTAAAAAAATTTTATGTGACACACATGACGAAGGCGGCAAAACTCTAATTTTTGGTAACGGAGGTAGTTCTGCGATTGCAAGTCATTTTAGTGTTGATTTAACAAAAAATGCAAAAGTTAGATGTGTTAATTATAATGAAACAGATCTTATTACATGTTTTTCAAACGACTTTGGCTATGAAAAATGGGTAGAGAAAGCAATAGAATTTTACGCGGATAAAGGAGATTCTTTAATACTAATTTCGGCAGGTGGTAACTCACCCAATATGGTAAACGCAGCCAACTTTGCTAAAAAAAATAAAATTAATAAAATCATTACATTTACAGGCAATGATAAAAATAACAATTTAAAAAAATTGGGAGATATTAATTTTTGGGTAAATAGTAAATCGTATAATTTAATCGAAAATACACATCAAGCCCTACTATTATCTTTGGTTGATTTGATAATTGGTAAATCGGAGTATCCTCCAAATTAAAATTAAAAAAATTTTATAATCTTAAAAAAATCTATGAATCAAGATACGTTAATAAAAGAAATTAAAGAAAATGGTATTGTCAAAATAGAAAATTTTCTCAACTATAAAAATACCAGCCAGTTTTCTAAAATGGTAAAATTTTATTCTGTACCCAAGGGTGACCCTAAAAGTTACTTTCCAACTAATTACAAAAAAACTTTTTTTAAAATTCTTACCTTAAATTTACCAAAGTTTTTATACTCAATGAATATTCTTAAAATTGCTCAAAATAAAAATTTAGCTAACCTTACTGAAAAATATTTCGACTCCAAAACAGAACTGTCATTTGTTGATGCATATTATAGTAAAGTAAGTAATTTAGAAATTTTACCATGGCATACTGATCAAGCTTATTCTGGAAAATCGAATGTTTATGAATTTAATAATCCTAATAGCTTTTACCTTAAAATATTTATTTATTTAACTGATGTAGGACATGATGATGGATGTATGAGCTACATACCTAAGTCCCACAAAATTGGGTATGCAATTAGAAAGAGTATATTTGAAAAAAAAATTAACTACCAGCCTTATTGGAGCATTCAAGATTTTAAAAAAATTATTATAGATAATAAAGACTATTTTGAAAAATATTTTGAGGGTAGTTTTATACTCTCAGATTTTCTTAAGAAAGTAAAAGATTTAGAAGCATTGAAAAAATCCAAGACTTACAGTTATGAGGCTAAAGCGGGAACAGCCGTTATTTTTGATGAAGGTGGTATTCATAGAGGATCAAAACCAAAATTTAATGATAGGATGGTTCTAAGGTACATGTACACAAGAAAAAATTAAAATTTAATACTAATGGCCTTTAAGAAAAAAATTATAATATTACTTCCAGCTAGAATTTCATCTACAAGAATTAAAAATAAGCTACTTAAAAATCTTAGCGGCCTACCGATAATAATACACACTATTTTAAGAGTTAAAAAAATTAAAAATATTCATAAAATCATCGTATGTACGGATGATATTAAAATAAAAAAATTAGTAGAAAAATTTGGCATCAAATCAGCAATAACCTCAACAAAACATAGAAATGGAACAGAGCGTATAGCAGAGGTATCAAAATTACTTAAGGCCGATCTGTTCGTTGATATACATTCAGACGAAGCAGTTTTAGATCCTAAAAATGTCGAAAAATTAATCAATTTTCATTTAAAGAATAATCAATTTGATATCGTTGTTCCTCACAAAATATCTAATATTTCGAGCGGAAAAAATGTTGTAAAAATGGTTTTCAATGTAGAAAACAGAATACTTTATTTCAGTAGATCATCAATCCCATTCGCCTTTAGATCAAATAAGCAAAAATTTTTTCATCATTTAGATAGCATATCTTTCAAACCGAGTGCTTTGAAAAAATTTTCAAAGCTACAACAAGGTAGTTTAGAAAAAATAGAGGGAATAGAACTTATGAGAGCTCTAGAAAACAATTTAGCTATTGGAACATTACCAATAAAAACTAATTCTTTTTCAATTAATACTATGGAAGATTTTTATAAGGCTAAGAGGTATTTAAAAAATGACAAATTATTTAAAAAGTATAGAAAAAAAATTAAACAATAAAAAAAATATTATATTTGATTTGGATGGAGTGTTAATTGACTCCATTGAAAATATGGAAAGCTCCTGGAATTCGACTAACAAAAAATTCAATTTGGATATATCCTTTAATAAATATCGTAAATATATAGGTAAACCATTTAAAGAAATTTTAAAATCTTTAGGCGTGAAATTTTTTTTTTTTGATTTAGTTGAAAAAGAATTTAGAAAAAAATCTTTTATAAATTTAGATAAAATAAAATTTTACCCAAATGTTTATGGAGTATTAAGGTATCTAAAAAAAAAAAATTACTTTTTAGGGATACTAACCTCAAAAGATAATCTGAGAACAAAAATGATATTGAGGAAACTGAATATAAAATTTGACATAATTCAGTGTCCTCAAAAATATTATAAAGGGAAACCTCATCCAGACTTAATTAAAAAGATAATAAGAAAACATAATTTAAAAAAATCAGAGTGTGTTTATATCGGTGATGCAATATATGATCGAATGATGTGCGAGAAAGCAAAAGTAGATTTTATTTTTGCAAAGTATGGCTATAAAATTGGTATCAAAGATTATAAATATAAAATTAATAAAATTCTTGATATTAAAAAAATTTTCTAATGATGCATAATTTAAGTTTACTGAAAAAATTAAACTTTTTACAAAAAAAACTTTTAAGAGAAAATCAAAATAATCTTATTATAGCAAATGAGTCTCTGAATATTATTAAGGGTCATCCAAGTTATTTAGAAATATTTGAAATTAAAACATCTTTGCAATATTTAAAATTGTTTTTAAGATATTCATTAATAAATCTGTATAGTTTATTTATTTCATTAATATTTTACAAGAATAGATTTAGCCAGATTAAAAATAATATTGATTGTTTATTAATCTCACATTTGATTTCTGAAAATGAATCAAGCTTAAAAAATGGCAATGATTTTTACTTTGGGGATTTTGAAAAAAATAAAAATTTTAAAAAACTTAACAGTTTTAAAGTGATTATTAATCACACTAAAAAATATAAAAGTGGTTATTCTAATAATAATTTAATTATTTTACAAAATTACGCAGACTTTAAATATTCAATTAAAATCTTGTCAAAGTTATATTTTTTATTTCTTAAATATCTTATAAAAAGTAGTAAAGATAACAATAAAAATTTACTTAATATAATAGCTCTTGAATTCATTAATCCAAAAACTTTTAGAAATTTAATCTTAAAAAAAAACTTCGAACACATTATAAATAAGCGTAAAGTAAAAAAAGTTTTTTTTACTTATGAAGGATTTGCGTGGGAAAAATTTTTATGCGAAGTGATAAAAAAAAATGACAAAAATTCAGAATTATTCGGATACCAATTTGCAATATTAATAGAAAGTCAAAATTCAATTTTAAATCGAATTTCTAACAAATACTTGCCTAATAAAATAGTTACCTCAGGTATCAATAATTATAAGATATTAAGAAAAAAATTCTCAAAGATTATTATAATTGGTTCCTCAAGATTTACAAAAAATAAAAAGAGATTAAATCACTTTAAAAAAAATTGCTTAGTTCTACCAGAGGGTATCGACAGTGAATGCAATATTTTGTTAGATTTTGTTCTTCGATTAGCTTCTAAAACACCAAAAATTAACTTTATAATAAGGTTTCATCCCCTAACGAGTGTTTCTAAAATGAAGAAAAAATTTTTTAAAATTATGAAAGGTGAAAAATTTAAAAATATTATATTTTCAACAAAAACATTTAATTTTGATTTACAACGATCTTCAATATGCCTTCATAGAGGAAGCACATCTGCTATAACGGCAGCTCAAGGCGGACTGATGCCCATATACTATAATTTTAAAAGTCATTTGAATATTGATCCAATGTTTCAAATAGATAAAAGTATACGTTACGTAAATGATTATAAAGATTTTGAAAAATTAACAGGCTTGAGTGACAAAAAAAGAAAATTAGTTTTAAATAAACTAAATAAATATTTGCAAGACTATTTTGTGAAATTTAATCATCAAACGCTAAATAAAATATTAAAGAAATAATGATGTTAAATCTTTTAAATATATACAAAGAAGCAAAAAAAAGTTTTTATAATGATAAAGATAATTTAAATCAAAAAAGCAGACATTGGAAAATCTACGATTTTAGAGAATTTAACACTGATAATTTAAAAAATTTTAGATCGTCTGGTAAATTAAGTGAAGGTTTGGACGATAAAAAAGAAAATTTTTCATTTAAAATTTTTGCTCAAATTATTAACGATTTAGGTGAAGACTATGTGATTAATAATTTACCAAAAAAAAATATAGGTAATTGTGATAATTTAATCAAATATAAAAATGTTTTAATAGATTATAATAAGTTAATTCATATTTATTGGTTTTGGATTTTAGAAAACAAAATATTAAAAAAAAACAATATACAAAGTTTTTGTGACATCGGAGGAGGATATGGCAGTTTCTCTGAACTTTTTATTAAAAATTACAATATGAAACTATTATCAATAGATTTGCCAGAGGCTAATTTAATGACCTCATATTATTTAAAAGAAACTTTTCCAGAAAAAAAATTTTATCTTTTTGACAATTATAAAAAAAAAAATCATCTTAGTTATGAAGAATATTTGAGTAATGACATAATTATTTTACCTCCAAATTGTAATTATGATGAAAAAATTAAAATTGATCTTTTTATTAATACAAGATCTATGATGGAGATGAATTTTGATGTAATCAAAAAGTATTTTAGTTTTATACAAAATTATTCGCACGGAGAAAGCTTTTTTCTAAATGTAAATAGATATGAAAAAACTAGTGTTGGATACCCAATTAGAATTTCTGATTATCCGTACGATAAAAACTGGCAAGTTCTTATTTCTAAACCTAGCTTCAGTCAAAATTGGCTACACTTCATATTAACTAAGAGAAGCTTTAAAAAAAGTGAAAATGATATAGAAGCAGAACTTAAAAAAATCGAGGTCGTTGGAAAAAAATTTAGTGGATTATACATTGATTATAGCCCAAGGTTTATCGCTGCAAAAAAAATGATTAAAATCTTTTTAAATGCATTTTATGGAATTAAAATATTAAATTATGTTGGTAAATTTCTTGTAAAAGCTGGAACGAAATTAAAAGATCTTAAAAAATGATAAAAAGAAAAATAGAAAAACTGCTCTACTTTATCTATGGTTTTATAAAATATGAAAAAAATTTTTTTGAAATAGCTCAGAAAAAAATATTTGATCAAAATAATTTAGACAGAAATAAAGGTATTAAAATTTTTCGTGAGTTAATAAATCAAAATAAAGCTTTAAAATCAGATATGAACTCTGAGCACCAAATAATATTTGCTGCTTTGTCAGACAACAAAAACTATAAAATTGAAAATATTCTTGAAATAGGAACTTATGATGGAAAAAACGCTTTACTTTTATCTAAACTTTTTCCAAATGCAAAAATTCAAACAATTGATTTACCCCACGAGACAAAACAGTTCAAAGCTACTTACAATAGAAAAAAAAAAGAAGATCTTGAAAAATTTGTTAACGATAGAAATCAATTGATAGAAAATCAGAAAAATATACAATTAATTGAGACAAATTCTATAAATTTGGTTAATGAAAAAAAGAAATTTGATTTAATTTGGGTTGATGGTGCACACGGTAGCCCTGTAGTCGTTATAGATATTATTAATTCGTTAAGATTATCGAGTCTAAATAGCTTGATATTGTGTGATGACATCCATGTAAAAACTTTAAAAAAACAAGATCCAAATTATTTTTCTAATGCATCGTTTGAGACATTAAATGTTTTAAAGGATGAAAAACTGATAGAATTTGATTTATTTTTTAAAAGAGTAGCTAATAATTACAATTATTATCCAGTAGAAAAAAAATTTATAGCACTTATTAAAAAAGCTAGTGAAGCAAAGGAGCAAAAGGAGTGAAAGATAAAAAAGTCTTTTTAAAAAGTTATAAAAACTTAAAAATCTTAATTACAGGAACTACTGGATTTAAAGGTGCATGGTTGGCTTTTTGGCTAAAGAATTTGGGAGCCAAAGTGACTGGAGTTTCTTTGAAACCTGAAAAAGGATCAATACTATTTAATTGTTTAGGATTAGGAACAAAAATTAATCAATATTTCATAGATATTACAAACTTTAACAAATTAAATAATATTGTTAAAAAAGTAAAACCTGACATTATTTTTCATCTTGCTGCACAATCAATTGTTTCAGACAGCTATAAATCACCTCTAAATACATTCCAGACCAATGTCTTAGGCAGCGCTAATGTTCTTGAAACTTATAGAATTAATAAAATACCGAACTTAGTTTTTATCACTTCTGATAAGTGTTATTTAAATTTAGATAAAAAAAAAAATTATAAAGAAACAGATATATTGGGCGGTTTAGATAATTATTCTTCATCTAAAGCTAGTGCGGAATTAATCTTTTCATCTTACTCCAATAGTTATTTTAAAAAAGAGAAATTCTTATCGGCCGCAAGTGCTCGTGCAGGAAACGTAATTGGAGGTGGAGACATGAAGTCAGACCGAATTATCCCTGATATAGTAAAGGCCGTAAGTCAAAAAAAAATTTTGAACTTAAGAAATCCTAAAGCAACAAGACCTTGGCAGCATGTTCTTGAACCTCTTAGCGGTTATTTACTAATTGGTCATAAACTTTTAAACAAAGAATTAAAAAAGAATTTAATACCTAGCTGGAATTTTGGCCCAAAAACAAAAAATTGTAAAAATGTAGAATTTATTACAAAAGAATTTTTAAAAAATTGGAAAAAACATAATTTAAAATTAAAGATTAATAAAAATAAAAATTATCACGAATCCAAATTCTTATCATTAAATATTCAAAAAGCAAAAAAAGAACTCAAATGGGAACCTAGACTTAGCCTTGGAGAAACAATAAATATGACAGCAGACTGGTACAAACTTTTTCTTGAAAATAAAAATATTAAAAATTTTACTTATCACCAATTAGAATTTTTTTTGGATAAATAAAAAATGAGTAGATGTCGAGTCTGTAAAGGAAAGTTAATTGAAATTATAGACTTTGGCAAAATAGCGTTAGTCGGTAATTTTTTTAAAAAAAAAAAAAGATTAAAAAAATATAATATTTCATTACATTTTTGCAGTAAATGTAGACATGTACAGATTTCAGAAACCTTAAACCCAGATTTACTATTCAAAAATTACCTATGGGAAACTGGTATTTCAAAAACAAATTTGAGCCTAATCCATAATTTAGTATCAGAATTAAAAAAATTTAAAATTCAAAAAAAATCTAAAGTACTTGAAATTGCGAGTAACGATGGTTCTTTTCTTAAAATAATTGAAAAAAAATATAGTTGTAATGTGATTGGTGTAGATCCAGCTAAAAATTTAGAAAGTATAGCTAAAAAAAATAAAATTTCTACTATTTTTGATTATTTTAATTTTAAATTATCTAAAAAAATAAAAAAAAAATACAAATTATTCGATTTTGTTTTTGCTAGAAATGTTATAGCCCATGTTTCAAATCCTAATCATATTTTTAAAGGTGTGGACAATTTGTTAGATAAAAATGGTATTTTTGTAATTGAAGTGCCGCATCTAATGAATATTTATTCCCAAAATCAATATGATAATATCTTTCATGAACATGTTGGATTTCATACATTAAAATCTATTATGGATTTATCTGAAAAAAACCACCTGAAAGTTTTTAATGTTAAAAAGATTAATTCACAAGGTGGATCAATTAGGTGTTTTATATGTAAAAAAACCTCCTTTAGAAAAATTTCAAAAAATATCAGATCTCTACTTTACAAAGAAAAAAAAATTGGCTTATTTGATGCAAAAAAACTTAAACTTTTTAAAAAAAAGATTTTCTCTCATATTTTTAAAATGAAAAAATTAATAAAAAAGCTAAAACAATCAAAAAATATAATATCTGTTTATGGCGCCTCAGGAAAAGGTCAAGCTTTGTTACAATATTGTCAATTAGATAACAAACTTATAGATTATGTTTTTGATAAAAGTAAACTCAAACAGGGCTGTTTTACGCCAGGCACTTATATAAAGATTAAAAATCCTTTAGATATTGAAAAATCAAAAACTAATTATTTGCTACTATTATCTTGGAATATAAAAGACGAAATAATTAAACAAGAAAAAAAATTTTTAAATGATGGAGGAAAATTTATAATACCTTTCCCATCACCAAGGATTATTATTAAATGAAAGTAGTAATTTTAGCTGGAGGATTTGGAACAAGGTTATCTGAGTACACTGATACTATTCCAAAACCGATGGTTCCAATTGGAGGCAAACCTATAATAGAGCACATTATGAACTTTTATTCTAATTATGGCCATAATGAGTTTTTTATTGCCCTAGGATACAAAGGCGAAGAAATAAAAAAATATTTTAATAATTTAAAGAATGATTGGAAAATAAATCTAATTGATACTGGAGCTAATACTTTAACGGGTGGAAGATTAAAAAGATTAGAAAAATTTTTACTAAAAGAAACTTTTCTACTTACTTACGGTGATGGAATATCCAATATAAATATTAATGAATTAATAGAGTTCCATAGAAGCCATAAAAAAATGGTAACCGTTTCAGCAGTTAGACCGCCCGCAAGATTTGGAGCGTTAAGTCTTGATGGCTCAAATGTTTTAAAATTTAGAGAAAAAAAACAACTTGGAGAAAGCTGGATCAATGGAGGTTTTTTTGTAATTAATCCAACTTTTTTTCAATATTTAAAAGGAGATGGGACTGTATTAGAAAAAGAGCCTCTAGAGAAAATGACAGAAATAAAAGAACTAAAAGCTTTTAAACATGAAGGTTTTTGGCAGTGCATGGATCATAAGCTCGATAAAGATTATTTAGAAGAATTGATCATTTCGAAAAAAGCACCTTGGATTAAATGAAAAATCTTTTAGTAATCGGAGGAACAGGCTTCATTGGTTATCATATTATTAAAGAAGCCAAGAAAAGGAGGTATAGAGTTTTCAGCATATCATTAAATCACCCAAAACAAAAAAGATTCCATAAAGGTGTAAAATATTTAAAAGCTGATATTACAAATTATCAACAGTTGAAAGAAAAACTTAATGTTAATTTCATCTATGTAATTAATGCTGGAGGATATGGCGCACATCCTGACTTTGGAAAAGAGGGTGATAAATTAATAAAAAATCATTTTTTTGGTTTAGTAAATATCATCAAAGTTTTAAATTTAAAAAAGATAAAAAAATTTGTTCAAATAGGAAGCTCAGCAGAATATGGTAAAAAAAAATCTCCTTTAAGGGAGATAGATAAATGCAGTCCAAATACGCCTTATTCCATTGCAAAATTTCTTTCTACAAATTTTTTATTAAATTTATCAAAAAAAAAAATAGCGCCTGTAACGGTTTTAAGATTGTTTCAAGTATATGGCCCAAAACAAGATAGCAATAGAATAATACCTTTTTTAATTAAAAATTGTATTAAGGACAGGAAGTTTCCAACTACAAAAGGGTTACAGCTTTGTGATTTTTGTTACATTGAAGATGTAATAAAAGCAATTTTTAAAGCATTAAATAAAAAATCAACAAATGGAGAGATAATAAATATTGGTTCAGGAAAGCCAATTAAGATTAAAAATTTAATCCAATTAATAATTAAATTAATCGGAAAAGGAAAGCCGATTATTGGTGGTTTGAATTATAAAAAAAATACTAATATGAAAAATTATCCGAATACACAAAAAGCTAAAAGAATATTAAATTGGAGACCTTTGACGGATATTAAGCAAGGTATAAAAAAAACTATATTAAGTTACAAATAATGAAGCGAAAACCATTAATTAGTGTAGTAATGAACTGTTATAATGGTGAAAGATATTTGAAAGAATCATTAGATAGTATAAAAAATCAAAAATTTAAAAATTGGGAATTAATTTTTTGGGACAATCGATCTACAGATAATAGTAAAAGAATTTTTTCAAGTTTAAAAGACAAACGATTCAAATATTATTATGCTAATCAATTTACTAATTTATATGCAGCTAGAAATCTCGCTATAAAGAAAACTAGAGGAAAAATAATCACTTTTATAGATGTTGATGATATTTGGTTACCTCATAAACTGGAGAAGCAAGTTGAATATTTTTTAAAAAACAAGTCTGCTGAAATTGTATATTCAAATTACTTCATACAAAAAAAAATTTTAGGATTTAATTTAAAAAAAATAAAATTTAAAAGTCCTCTTCCGCATGGTTATATAACCAAAGACTTATTAATAAACTATTGTATTGGATGGTTAACTGTTGCAATTAAAAAAAATATTATTAATAAAAAAAAAAAATTTTTTAATGAAAAAATTAATATGGTGGCTGATTATGATTTGATGATTAATTTGTCATTGAGATATAAAATTCACTGCATTCAAAGTCCTATGGCTATTTATAGGCAACATCCCAATCAACTTACAAGGTTAAATTTTATTTCTCAAGCAGATCATTTTTTAAAATGGTCAAAAACTTTTAAATTAAAAAAGCTCATAAGTGACTACAAACATTTAAAAAATTTAAATTACAAAATTGAATTTTTTAAAGAAATTAAGCTTATAAACAAAGGCAAATATTCTTTTATAAGAATTTACAAAAAACTCTTAAACGGTAAAATTAAACTAGTTTTAAAGATAATAATTTATCTCTTGTTCCCAAGTTTGTTTACAAAATATATTTTATCAATTTAAATTTTAATAGATTCAAATTTTGATTTTAATATATTGCATATTTACGGGCGTGTAGTTCAGTGGTAGAACGCTTCGTTGACATCGAAGAGGTCATAAGTTCAATTCTTATCACGCCCACCATTTTAACCA
>Ga0209425_10001300_pt1 | contig 29122 bp, 37 predicted proteins | sample COG_05_FD_184749 | JGI IMG/M metagenome (GOLD analysis project Ga0209425, IMG submission 184749) | Pelagic Microbial community sample from North Sea - COGITO 998_met_05 (SPAdes) (version 2) | ecosystem: Environmental > Aquatic > Marine > Neritic zone/Coastal water | place: Helgoland, sampling...
CCAACTGTCCTAACCGATAGACGATGGGACCGTATTTTTGAGTGTCTTATTAACAGATATATCGTCGATAATAAACTCTACATTTGATTGCCCCTTCCACTCATTTAGGGATAATTTTCCAGCAATATTAAATGTTTTAGAATTTTTTTTAAGCAAATAAGCACCAAGTTCATTTTCGACAGCATTAAATGCTATTGTTTTAATTGGTGAGCCATCTTTTCCAATTAAAACTGATTTAATGTGCTTTTCTCCTACAATTTTACCATTCAATGTTTTTAAATTTTCTATTAAGAATTTTGGTTCAGGATTTCCTGATCCAAAAGGTGCTAAATAATTTACTTTGTTGTAAAAATCCAAATTAATGGCGGCAGGAGATAAAGTGCTATCTAAATATATTGGTTTCTCACTAGTTATATCTTCATTAACGCTTCTAAATTTTTTAAAAACAAATTCTTTAAATTTTTCTATATTTTTTATATTTATTGAAAAACCACCTGCCATTTTATGTCCCCCACCTTTTAATAGAATTTTACCTTGTGTGGCAGCAATAATTACAGAACCTATATCAAAGCCATTTATTGATCTAGCAGAAGCTTTACCTATTTGACCTTCAATAGATATTATTATTACCGGTTTATTAAACTTATCTTTAAGCCTTGCAGCTACAATTCCAATTATACCTTCGTGCCAATTACTTCCGCTTAAAACTAAAACCGGGTCTTTTGAATAATTTTTTGTTTCATTTAGTAGTTTTAGAAGAAGATCTTTTTCTAACATTTGTCTTTCCTTGTTAAATTGATCTAATTCAGAAGCTAATTTAAAAGCATCTTTAGGATCTGAATTTAAAAGTAAATTTGCACCATGTGAACATTTGCCAACTCTTCCACCAGCATTAATTCTCGGTCCCAACATAAAGCCTAGATGATAAATAGAAGGAGTGCTTTCAATTTTGCAAATATCTAATAAAGTTTTTAATCCTAAATTTTTTTTACTTTTAAGTATTTTTAAACCTTGTTTTACTAAAGCTCTATTTAATCCTACTAAGGGTACCACATCACATACGGTTCCAAGTGAGACTAAATCCAAATAATTAATTAAATTAGGCTCATTTATCTTGTTTTTATTAAACCAATCAATTTGTCTTAGTTCTCTATTCATAGACACTAAAAACATAAAAGTTACGCCAGCAGCGCATAGATATTCTAAATTAGATTTATCATCTATACGATTAGGATTGATAACTGAAAATGCTTTTGGAAGATTAATTTCTGATTGATGATGATCTAAAACAATTACATCTATATTTTTTTTCTTAGCATATTCAATAGCATCAAATGATAAAGTGCCACAATCAACAGTAAATATTATTTTTACTCCATTATGGATCAATTCTTCAAAACTTTTAATTGTAGGTCCGTAACCTTCTTTTTTTCGATCAGGTATATATATTTGGTAAGGTACTTTTAACTCCTCAAAGTATTTTCCTAGTAAAGCTGTAGACGTAGCTCCATCTACATCGTAATCACCAAAAATTCCAATTTTTTCTTTTATGTCAATCGCCTTAATAGTTCTTAATGTAGTCTTTTCCATGTCTATTAAGATATTAGGATTGGGTAAATAGTTTTTAATTGAAGGGTTAAGAAAAGATTTGATATCCTCTTTTTTTATTTTTCGAATTGAAAGCAGCTTTGAAGTAATTTCATCTAAGAAAAAATTATCTTTAAAAAAAGAAATTTCTTCCTGATTATATTTTTTTAGTATCCAATTTTTTCCACTTATTGAAAGACTATTCATTTATTATAAATATTCGATATAGTCTTTATAATTTTTTGACTTCTATGTAGAGCAAAGGTAGTTACTTTATATTCATTGCCTAAATCCTCAACGCCCTTTGCTAAATCACCATTTGTTACACCTGTAGCACAAAAAATAACATCACCTTTTACAATTTCATCTATATTATATTTTTTGTTAAAATCTTTAATCCCGATTTTTTTTGCTCTTACTTTCTCATGTTGATTAAGAACAAGACGTCCTTGAATTTGGCCTCCATAGCAAGATAATGCAGCAGCAACTATTACACCTTCGGGACCTCCGCCAGTACTATAATAAATATCATTCTTTGGTTTATCACCGATAACAGTTAAGGCTCCTGCAATATCACCGTCTGTAATATAATTAATTTTAACATCTAATTTATTTAATTCTTGTATTATATTTTCATGTCTAGGTCTTTTGAGAACACAAGCTTTTAATTCAGATATTTTTTTATTTTTTGCTACACTTAATAGTTTAATATTTTGCTCAACGGTATTATCTAAATCTAATAAATTTTTAGGTAAATTTGCTCCAATAGCAATTTTTTCCATATATGTATCTGGTGCAGATAATAAGTCACCTTTCTTAGCTATAGCAATCACAGAAAAAGCATTTGGCTGATTGTTGGCGGTGAATTTAGTTCCCTCTAAAGGATCTACAGCAATATCAAATTTAGGTCCTTTAAGAGTGCCAAGTTTTTCGCCTATATAAAGCATTGGCGCCTCATCCATTTCACCTTCACCAATCACAACTGTGCCTTCCATGTTAATTTTATTAAGTTCCTCCCTCATTGGATCTACAGCTCCTTTGTCTGCAGCTATTTTATCATGTTTGCCAATAAATCTTGATGCACCTATGGCGGCTTTTTCAGTCGCTTTAATAAATAAATTTAAATACTTAGAATCAATTGACATTAATTTTCATCAATACGTATTAATTTTGGTTTTTTTTTAATATATTTTTTTTTAATGACTTCATTTAATATTTTTTTAAGAAAAAGGTCTTTTGATTTATGAGTAACTATAATAATTGAAGACGATTTTTTTCCTTTGCTGGGGTTTTGAACTAATCTTTTAATAGAAACATTATTTTTTGAAAATATATTTGTTATATTAGATAAAACACCTTGTTTATCCAAAACATCCAAACGGAAATAAGCTGAAAAATATCTATTTGAAATATCCTCAAATTTTAACATTTTTCTTTCTTTTTCAGGTATTGAGAATGGAAATTTAGTATTTCCTCTTAAAATAGATGATATATCAGAAACTAAGGCTGATGTAGTGGCAGAAGGTCCTGCCCCTTCACCTTGAATTGTGCTTTGTCCTACAGGTTTGCCTTCAACTATAACTGCGTTTAGAACACCATCAATAGTTGCTATATATGAATTTTTTTTTATTAATGTTGGGTGAACTCTTTGATAAATTTTATTATTAATTAATTCAGAGTATCCAAGTAATTTAATTTTGTAACCAAGCTTATTTGCATTATCTATATCAGTCATATCAATATTTTTTATACCTTCAACATAAATATTATTATTTAAAAAAGAATTAAAACATAAAGATGAAAGTATTTTTAGTTTTGCAGACACATCATCACCATTAAGATCTGCAGAGGAATTAGATTCTGCATAACCTAATTTTTTTGCATCTTTTAAAACTTCATCAAAGTTTTTTTTCTTTTTATCCATAGAAGAAAGTATATAATTGGATGTACCATTAAATATTCCGTAAATTTTTGAGATTTTATTTGCAATTAAACCTTCTTTTAAAGATCTGATAATAGGAACACCTCCACAAACAGAAGCTTCATATTCTAAATTAACCTTATTTTTTTCTGCTATTTTTGCTAATTCATCACCATATTTTGCAATCAAAGCTTTATTAGCCGTCACAACATGTTTTTTATTTTTTAATGCATTAAAAACTAACTTTTTAGCAGCACCTTCAGCGCCGCCAATTAATTCTATTATTAAGTCAACATTTTTATTAGTAGTTGCATCCAGATAATTTTTAAGCCATTGGTTTTTTTTAATTAAAATATTTCTTTTTTTCTTTTTATTTTTTGCAGATACATAGGTAACTATGGGTGTGCAGTTATTCTTTTCACTCAATAATCTCTTATTTTCATTTAAAAATTTAAATAGATAAGAGCCTATATTACCTAAACCTATTATAGCGATATTCATTTTATTCATAAAAATTTTATTCTCTTATAGTTATATCGGGAAATTTATTTTTTTTCTCTCGATTCAATAAATATTTGGATATTTCATCAATATTACACTTTTCAATTATTGTACAAACATCAACAACATTTTTTCTAGGTTTATTAACATTTACTTTTGTCATTGGTATCGATTTTTTTTTCGATTTTTTGTTATTTTTTTGAACTGCAATCTTATTCTCTCTTTTATTTAAATCTATTGGCTTGCTTATTATTTTTCTTGTTTTTTTTCTTTTTTTTATTTTCTTTTTAATATTTACTATTTCGTCTTCACTCAAAATTTTTATATTTTTATTTGTTTCTTTTTTATCTTCAATTTTAACTTCTTTATTTTGACCAGAAATATTATTTAAATTTAGCTGAACTAAATCAAAATTTTCTTTATTTACCTTATCAATAATTTTTACTTCTATAGATAAATTTTCCTCAAAATACTGTTCTGCTTCAGTTTTATTAATACAAACATGATCTCCACAAATAAGAACTGTTTTTGTGCTGCTACAATTATATAAAAATAAACTTACAAAAAAAAATAAAAAAAACTTCATTTTAATCCAAGTGTTTCAGAAAATTTGAAAAGTAAGTTCATGTTTTGAATGGCTTGACCTGATGCACCCTTAACTAAATTATCTATTGCAGAGAAAATAATATATTTATTTTTAATTCTAGTTTCACAAATTGATATTTCACAATTATTAGTATTTAGCACATTTCCAGAACCCAACGGAGAATTTAACTTTAAAATTTTTATAAATATTGAATGTTTATAGAAGTTTACTAATTCATTTCTTAACTTAATCGCTGAAATTCCTTTTTTAGATTGTATGTAAATAGAAGATAAAATTCCCCTGAATGTAGGAAGAATATATGGATTAAATGAATAATTGATTTTTTTTTTTGTTAATTTGAATAATTCCTGATCTATCTCACAAATGTGTCTATGATTTTTTGTGCTATAAGCAAATATAGAAGAATATAAATTTTTATGTGTAAATTTTTTTTCTAAATTTTTACCGGCACCAGAATACCCAGATTTTGAGTCAATTGTTATATTTTTTAAATTGATTAAATTTTTTTTTATTAATGGGATTAATGGAATTTGAACTGATGTAGGGTAGCAACCAGGATTCGAAATAATTCTGTAATTATTTATTTGTTCTTTATTAAATTCAGAAATAGAATAAAGTGATTTTTTAATAAAATTTTTAGCTTTATGTTTTATTTTATAGTTCTTCTCATAAACTTCAGTATCAGTAATTCTAAAGTCAGCTGATAAATCAATAAACTTTATATTTTCGAATTTATAGTAATATTTCGCAATAATCTTTTGTGCTTCACCATTAGGGAGTGATAAAAATACCAAATCTAAAATTTTCCAATTGATTTTACTTATTAATGAAATTTTGGGTAAATTTTTTTTAATTCTTTTATCAAAAAAAGAAATTTTTTTTCCTAATTTTTTTGTAGCACACAAATTAGTAATTTTAACTTTTGGGTGTTTAGAAAGTATTAATATCAAATCTAAACCAGTGTACCCAGTTGCGCCAATCACAGCTACATTAATTTTTGCTATAGACATAGAGTCTTATATCATCGTCTTTAAAAAAATTAAATTTAAATGATTATCTCTTAGAAAACTGGAAGCTTCTTCTGGCTTTTCTATGACCGTATTTTTTTCTTTCCACAACCCTGGAATCTCTAGTGGTAAGTTTGTCTTTTTTTAGGTTTTGTTTTAATTTTTCATCATGTGAAATTAAGGCTTTTGTTATGCCCAATATTATAGCTCCAGCTTGTCCAGATAAACCACCACCCTTAACAGAACATTTAACATCATAACTTGTCGTTACTTCCGAAATTTCAAGCGGCCGCGTGACTATAATTTGATGAACTGGTCTTTTAAAGTATTCATTCATTTTTAGACCATTAACATGAATATTTCCCGAACCTTTTTTAACCCATACTTTAGCAATAGATCTTTTTCTTCTTCCTGTTGCGTATTTACTATCTTTAAAATTAAGTTTAATTTTTTTTGGTGATGTTAGTTGACTAGTTTGTTCCATTATTTAGCTACATTACTCTTATTTAATTTATCAAATTCAATTATTTTTGGATGTTGTACTTCATGGGGATGTTGCTCACCATTATAAATTTTCAATTTCGTAAGTTGTTTCTTAGCAAGCGGACCACCGGGCAACATTCTTTTTACGGCCAATTTTAAAATTTGTTCTGATTTGTTTTTTTCTTTCAATGATAATGGTGTAGATACTTTTATTCCACCCGGGTGACCTGTGTGTCTATAATATTTTTTATTGGATAATTTTTTGCCAGTAAATTTAATTTTATCTATATTTGTAACAACTACAAAATCTCCATTATCCATATGTGGATTAAAAGTTGGTTTATTTTTTCCTCTTAGAACTTTGGATATGTAGGCTGCTAGTCTACCAACAACTGCATTTTGAGCGTTTATGATATACCAATCTTTTTTAATATCTTTCTTTTTAATAAATGGTGTCATGATAATTGTCGATAAATACAAAGAAAGGGAAACAAAGTCAATTTATTTAGCTCTAAAATAATATAGATTTATAGCGCTAAATACTAAAAACACACTAGTTATTTGATGAGCGGAAGCCAAATAAATATTTAACCCACTTAATAGAGTATAAATTCCTAAAATTATTTGCAAAAATAAAAAAATTAATAATACCTTCACATGCTTGTATAGTGACGTAATTTTATTTTTATAAACATTTGCGCTCAAAACTAGAACATAAATAATTATTAAATAAGCAATATTTCTATGATAAAACTGAACTAACGAATGATTATTAAAATTTAAAAAATTATTTAAGTTATTAAATAATAAGTCATCCGGAAGAAAATTATTACCCATCATTGGCCATGTTTGGTAAATTCTTCCAGCATCTAAACCGGATACAAAAGATCCAATTATTATTTGAATGAAAAGAAGAAAGATTAAACCCAGAAAGGGTACATTATGATAATCTATTTTAAAAAAAATTTTATTTTTTTTAAAACTAATGTTTATTATCAACCAAAAAATTATAGATATAATTATAAGCGCAAGACTCAAATGTGTTGCCAGCCTATAGTGACTTACAGTAATGTTATTTACTAAACCACTTTTTACCATATACCAACCAACTACTCCTTGTAGAAAAATTAGAACAAATATTAAATAACAAATATTTAAATATCTTTTATCTATTTTTTTTGTAAAGTAAAAATAAACCAATGGTATTAAAAAAAACAAACCAATTAATCTTGCCAATATTCTATGAAAATATTCCCAATAAAATATAACTTTAAATTCATCAAGACTCATATTAAAATTTAATAATTTATATTGTGGAATAGTCTTATATTGCATAAAATATATTTCCCACGAAGATTTGTTTAAAGGAGGAAGTATACCCTTAAATAATTCCCACTCTATAATTGATAATCCAGAATTAGTTAATCTTGTTAATCCGCCAACTATAATGATAAAGAAAACTATTATTAGTGAAGAAGTAAGCCAATATAGAAATAAATTATTTATTATTTTTTTATTTGAAATCATAATTTATAATATATAATTTTAGTAACTAATCTTAAATTTTAATATTGTCGCTATGGTAAATAAAAAGATACTTCAAATTCGAAAAAATCTAGATAAATTAGATAATGAATTGCTTGATTTAATTAAAAAAAGAACAACTCTTGTTGACTTAGTGATTAAAAATAAAAAATACAAAAAAGATATCATAGATAAAAAGCGGATTTCAATTATACTAAATAATATTTCAAAAAAATCAAAAAATAAAAAAATTGACCAAAAAATAACTAATAAAATTTGGCGATCAATGATTAAAGCCTTTATTGATTATGAATTCAGGAACTTTGAAAAAAAATAATTACTTACTATGAGGTGGTAGTTTTTTTTCAATAAAATATTCATGCTTTCGAGTATTAGGATTATATTTTTTTAGTTTAAGTTTATTTTTAACTTTTTCACCTTTGGTGGGTTTTTTTGCATAATATATAAATTTACTGTCAGGGTTACTCTCGGGAACCATTCTAACTTTTAAATGAGTTTTTTTTGCCATATTTTTTTATTTTTTTAATTTTTTCTAATAATTTTTTACTTTTATTTATTATATTAATTTTATAATAGTCAGCTTTTAAACTATCTGAATTATAATCGTCAAGTTTATTTATTTTTAAATTCAATACGTTTTTAACACCTGAGATGGTCATACCTTTGGATTTTAGTAAATATTTAATCATTTTTGCAATTTCAACTTGTTTATTGGAGTAATATCTTCGATTGTTAATTTTTTTTGGCTTAATTTGTTTAAATTCTTTTTCCCAGTATCTTAAAACATGATTAAGAGGTTTCTTTTTTATGGGATCTATTAAATCTAAAATTTTAGATAATTCTGATATTGTGAAATATTTGTTCATTATTTACGATTTAAATTTTCTAATAATTTTTTTGAAGCAACAAAACTTACAGAATTTCTTGAGATAATAATATGTTCTTTCTTGGTTTTAGGGTTTCTTCCAAGTCTCTTTTTTTTTTTGATTAATTTAAAGGCACCAATATTTTTTAACCTTAAGTCCTCAATTTTAATAGTATTGATTAAAATATTTAGAAGATCGTTAATTAGTTTAGCTGAAAAGTTATTTGAAAAACCTTTTTTTATACTTAAATTTTTTACTAAATCTTTTTTTGTTAAGTTATTTTTTTTCACTACTTAAATGATTTAAATTACTTCTAATTTCTTTCATTAGATTACCTTTAATAATTTTATAGCATAAATCTATAGAATAATAAAAACCAAGTGCATCAATTCCCCCATGACTCTTTACGACTGGTCCATTTAGACCTAAAAAAATAGCTCCATTATATTTCCTGGGATCAAGTTTGTTTTTGAATTTTTTTAGTGAGAAATATGAAAAAATTAGCGATATTTTTGAAAAAATATTTTCTGTTAAAGATTTTTTTAAATTATCTGTAATAAATTTAACTGTTCCTTCTGCTGTTTTTAATGCAATATTACCCGTGAAACCATCTGTAACTATTACATTAGATTTTCCAGTCATTATTGTATTGCCTTCAGAATATCCCTCAAATTTAAAATTACTTTTACTACTTAAATTTTTTAATTTTTTATAAGCGCTTTTTAATGTGTCAGTGCCTTTAATTTCCTCTGATCCTACATTAAGCAATGAGACCTTAGGCACCTCTGACGGGTATAAAGATTTATGTAAAGCAGAACCTAATTCTGCAAAATCAACAAGGTTATCATCATTACATTCTATATTCGCGCCAAGATCTAATACAACATTTAACCCATTATTGTTAGGCCAAAGCCCTGCTAAAGCTGGTTTAGAAACTTTGTTCATCATTTTTAAAATCATTCGAGAAACAACTAATAATACACCAGTATTACCAGCAGATAAGCTTATGTCAGCTTTTCCATCTAGTTGAGATTTTATACAATTCCACATACTTGTATTTTTAGAATTTTTAATTGCTGTCAGTGGTGTTTCATCATCAGATACAACAGATTCTGTATGAGTTATAATAATTGAATTAGAAGAAATATTATATTTCTTTAAATTTTCTTTTATTTTTTGTTCATTACCAAAAATATTCAATAGAAAATCATCATTATCATTATTTTTTAAAAAGTAATAAATACCTTTAATAGTTTTATGAGGTGAGTTATCTCCACCCATTGCATCTATCGCAATAGTTATTTTTTTTTCCATTAAGATAAATTAGATATCTAAAATTTTTTTTCCGTTATAGTAACCAGATTTAAGGTCCACATGATGAGATAATCTATATTCGCCACTTTTTTTATCTTCTGCTAAATTCACAGAAGTTAATTTGTGATGAGACCTTCTCATTTTTTTTTTTGATACGGATGTTTTTCTTTTTGGTACGGCCATGATTAATGTTTAAAATTTATAGCCGCTTTTAACATATTTTCCATAGAGTATTCAAAGCAAAAATTGTAAAATTTTGAAAAATAATTGTTTAATTTTGTAAATTCATCACTTTTTGGGTCATTTAATTCAATAAAATACTTATTAATCAATTTATGATTTATTTTAAATAAATTATCACCATTGTTAATCTCTAATTTTAATAAAATATCATACAAAATTTTATTAAAATCTTTCATTTTCTTATTTACCGAAACATCACCGTATCCTAGTTCTCTTAGATCATTTTCGATATTGTAAAATAACATATCGTAAGTATTCTGATCAAATTTATTATTTTTTTTTTTTGTGACAATCATCATAATCGAAAAATGCATAAACATAAGGTAAATGCGTGTATTGAAATTATCACTCATTTTAATATTTTCATAAAAAAAAATATTTCTAGATAAGGATAGTAAAGTATTATACAAACTGCTTTTATGTTTATTCAATTTAAAAATCATAAAATTATATATCTAATATTAATTTTTATTAATTTAATTAGCTGTCAATTACAAGAGCCTTTAAATAATCATGGAATTCTTTTTCTTGAAAATAGATCGGCAAAGATACTTATTGGAAAAACTAATAAAAATGACACTATACAAATTATAGGACATCCACATACAAAATCTATAGATAAATCCGATGATTGGATCTATATAGAAAGAGTTCTTACCAAAGGTTCTTTTCACAAACTTGGCCAAAATGTTTTAAAAGATAATAATGTCTTGGTTTTGACTTTTGACAAATTTGGTGTTGTTAAAGAAAAACGATTTTTAAGTAAAAAAGATATTAAGAAACTAGCTTTTTCAAAAAATATTACAGAGAACAATCTTAGTAAAAAGAGTTTTGTAGAAAAATTCCTCAACAGCATTAAGTCGAAAATGTATAGTAATCAAAAAAAATAAAGAAATTTTTAATGTGCGATGACGGCTAACAATAATAAGGCTACAATATTGGTGATTTTGATCATTGGATTAATTGCTGGACCAGCTGTATCTTTGTAGGGGTCTCCAACTGTATCACCAGTTACGGCTGCTTTATGAGCATCGGAACCTTTTCCACCAAAATTTCCATCTTCAATATATTTTTTTGCATTATCCCAAGCTCCGCCTCCAGCTGTCATTGACAGAGCAACAAATAGACCGGTAATAATAACACCTAGCAACATTGCACCAAGAGCTGATAAAGCCGCTTCCATTCCTCCAATAGGCAAAATTACAAAGTAAAGTACTATTGGAGATAATACAGGTAATAAAGAAGGGATAATCATTTCTTTTATTGCTGCTTTTGTCAAAAGATCGACCAATCTACCATAGTCAGGTTTTCGCTTACCTTTCATTATTCCTGGAATTTTTTTAAACTGTCTTCTAACTTCGATAACTACAGCTCCGCCTGCTCTGCCTACAGCTTGCATTCCCATCGAACCAAATAAATAAGGAAGCATGCCTCCAATCAATAAACCAGCAACTACAAACGGGTTTGATAAATCGAAAGTTACATTTACATTCTCTAAAGCAGATCCTTTAACTGTTGAAAAATATTTAATATCCTCTGTATATGCAGCAAATAAAACTAACGCGCCTAACCCAGCAGAACCTATAGCATAACCTTTTGTTACTGCCTTAGTAGTATTTCCTACGGCGTCTAAAGCATCAGTAGTTTTTCTAACACTTTTAGGTAGTTTTGCCATTTCAGCAATACCACCAGCGTTATCAGTTACTGGCCCATAGGCATCTAGTGCCACAACCATTCCAGTTAATGCTAACATTGACGTAACAGCAATAGCTATTCCAAATAATCCAGCTAAACTATTGGTATATAAAATTCCTGCAACAATAATTAAAGCTGGGATAGCTGTTGCTTCCATAGAAATTGCTAGCCCTTGAATAACATTGGTGCCGTGACCAGTCGTTGAAGATTGAGCAACTGATTTTACAGGCCTATAATTAGTTCCTGTATAATACTCTGTAATCCAAATTAAAAGACCAGTGATTACAAACCCTACTATTCCACAAATGTATAAATTCATTCCGGTAAATATTTTACCATTGTTATTGTAACTTTCGGTCATACCAACAATTGAGTCAGTTACAGGATATAATATTAAAAGTGACGTAACTGCAGTAACAATAAATCCTTTATATAAAGCACCCATAATGTTTTTACTTTTACCAAGTTTGACAAACCAAGTGCCGATTATAGAAGTAAGTATGCAAGCTCCTCCAATTGCTAATGGATAAATCATTAAATTGTAATCTTGAGGAAAGAAAATTGACGATAAAACCATGGTAGCTACAATTGTAACTGCATATGTTTCAAATAAATCTGCCGCCATACCCGCACAGTCTCCAACATTATCACCTACATTATCCGCTATTACAGCTGGATTTCTTGGATCATCTTCTGGGATTCCAGCCTCAACTTTTCCAACTAGATCAGCTCCAACATCGGCACCTTTAGTGAAAATTCCACCTCCTAATCTAGCAAAAATGGAAATAAGTGATGCTCCAAAACCAAGTGCTACTAATGCATTAATAATTTCTCTGCTATCAACATTTAAAGAAATTAAAATAATATAATAAATTGTAATTGATAGTAACGCTAAGCCAGCAACTAATAATCCAGTTACTGCTCCTGATTTAAAGGCTATCGTTAAGCCTGATTGTAAACTTTTTCTAGAGGCTTCTGCCGTTCTTACATTTGCTTTAACAGAAATTAACATTCCAACATATCCGGCGACACCGGATAAAAAGGCTCCGATAAAATAACCTAACCCCACTAAATAATTAAAAAAATATGTAACTATTGCTAAAACAATAATTCCAACTATTGCTATTGTTTTATATTGTCTATTTAAATAAGCTTTGGCTCCGATTTGAATCGCTTCTGCTATCTCTTGCATACGTGCGTTACCAGCAGGTGCTGAAATAATTTGGCCTGATAATAAATAACTATAAGCTACAGCTAATATTCCCGTGAAAGATATTAAATAAAGTAATTCTAAAAAATCAGTCATCTATTATGGGCATAAATGCCAAATAAAACTTAAAAACGCAAGCGAAAGTTAACATAACTCACAAAAATTATACTGTCATTTTCTTATAAGTTTTGCAATTTTGTCAAGAATTGCATTTAAAAAACCAATTTGAATCTTTTCTAAAAAGTACTCAGAAGCTAACAAATACTCACTAATTATTACCTTTGTAGGGGTATTATGTTTAAACATTAGTTCAAAAACTGCAGCAAAAAGTATTATTTTTAGTAATTTATCTGTTTTTACTAAGTCTATATCATGAAATAAGTTTTTATTTATAGTCTCTTCTATAAGTTCAGATCTTTCCAAAGTACCTGTAACGACATCTTTAATAAACTTTTTGTATTGATTTTTAGGATATTCAATTTCTACGTCTGGATTCATCATAGAATTATAAATTTTCTGAATAATCTTAATTCTTGGTAAAAAAACTTTAGATTTTTTTTGGTTCATTTTTTAAAATCGATATAAGTGCATTTGCAGCTTCAGAACCTTTATTTGGTTTTTTATTTGACCTATTTTTGCTTCTCTCCATAGCCTGGTTCATATTTAAAGCTGTAATTATCCCATTGGCTATAGGTTTGTTAAAATCGATTGATAACTTTAAAATTGCGTTAAATACAGCATTGCAAATTAAATCAAAATGAGGTGTTTGACCTTTTATTACACAACCTAAGGTAATAAAAGCGTCGAATTTATTAATATTTTTTCTAATCGCTGTTGGAATCTCAAAGACTCCTGGTACATCCATTTGACTCAAAGAATATTTTTTTAATATTAATTTTTTTTTAGCATTACTTACTAAATTATTTGATATTATCTTATAATAATTAGAATTAACAATAAGTATTTTTTTCATTTTATAATTATTTGTTGTTTTATTTTTAAACCAAAACCTTCTAACCCAATAATTTTTTTTCTTCTTCTTGAAATCAAGATCATGTTTTTTACTTTTAAATCTTTAATCATTTGAGCTCCAATACCATAGTATCTCAGTGTATTGATGCTACTATTATTTATTTTGTTTTCATTGTTTATAATTAATAATAAAAAATTCTTATACTTTAAAAGTAATCTAAGTGATTTTTTGATTTCATTGTTATTTAAAATATTCTTATCTTTAATATTTGTAGATAGAACTCTTACTGGTGTGGATTTATTTGGACTCAAGCTTCCTTTCGTGATTGCATAATTAATATTATTTGCCAATTTATTTTTATAGCTGTAAATTTGAATTTTTCCAGCTTTATTAAATAAAAATGACTTAGAATTTGTTCTTGAAATTAGTTTTTCATATTGAAGTCGGTATGAAATTATATCTTCAATTGAAGCTAATTTTATTTTATGTTTTTCTGAAAATTTAAATAAATCATTAAGTCTTGCCATACGACCATCTTCATTCATAACTTCACATATAACAGAACTTGGATTTAATTTTGATAATTTTGCTATATCTACTGATGCCTCTGTATGACCTGCTCTTTCTAAAACACCACCTTGTCTAGCTACTAAAGGGAATACATGCCCAGGAGAAACAATATCTTTTTTTTTAGTTTTAGGATTAATTGCAGTCTTAATTGTTTTTGCTCTATCATGCGCTGAAATTCCAGTGGTAATTCCTTTTTTCGCTTCGATAGAAACTGTAAATGCTGTTTGCATTCTTGATTTATTATTAGGAGACATGAGTGGTATTTTTAAATTATCAATTTGCTTTTTGGTTAAAGCCAAACATATCAATCCTCTACCGTGTTTAGCCATAAAATTAATGATCTTAGAGTTACATTTTGAACCTGGTATAACAAGATCACCTTCATTTTCTCTGTTTTTATCGTCAACTAAAATAAACATTTTACCTTTTTTGGCATCTTGTATTATAGAAGTAATTTTTGAAAATTTATTTTTAGTCATATCAAAAAGAATATTTATACATATATTTGCTAAATATATCTAACTCAACATTTACAGTGTCATTAATTTTAAGATTTTTTAAATTAGATAATTTAAGTGTATGAGGAATAACATTTATCTCGAAAAAATTATTTAACACTTTTGAAATAGTTAATGAAACGCCATTAATAGAAATCGATGCTTTTTCAACAATAAACTTATTTAGTTTTTTATCATAAATTTGTAGTCTAATTAACCAAGTTTTATCTAAAACAATAATTTTTTTAATACGAGCTACACAATCAACATGGCCTTGTGCAAAATGACCTGATATTTTTTGCCCATATGTAAGAGATTTTTCCATATTAATTATTTGATTTTTTTTAATAAAATTAAAATTGGTTCTATTTAATGTTTCTTTTGAAATATAAAAATCAATTAATTTTTTTTTAATTTTAGTAATTGTTAAACAAACACCGTTACATGATATTGATGAACCTAGATCTTTATGTGAGAGCTTTAAGTCAGAATCAACAGTTATTGTAGCGCTATATCTTTTTTTTATTATTAATTTAACTTTTCCAGAGTTGAAAATTATACCATTAAACATATTTAATATTCTTTCTTATAAAGAATATCATCATTCAAGTTAATTTGAATTTTTTTATCTAATTTTATTTTTTTTAAATATTTATTAGAACTATTATTTGAACCAGATTTCTTTAAAGTTATATTATTTTTAAAAATATATAAATTATTTATAAGCTTGTGACTTAATAAAGAGTTTAAAAAAGTAAGACCTGTTTCAAAAAAAGCTCTTCTATACCCTAGTTTATATACATATTTAAACAATATTTTAAAATCATTTTTTGATTTTAACGATTTGATAAAAATGATTTTAAAACCTTTTTTTTTAAGAAAAATAACTTTTTTTTCATTTTCTTTTTTTGTGATTAAATAGGTTTTTCGATAATTTATCAAATTATTAATTGAAAGTTTTTTTTTCAAATTTAAATTTAAATCAATAATAAATAAATTTGGATTAAAATTTTCTAGACCTTTAATTCTACAGTTTAATAAAGAATTATCATTATTAATTGACTTGGATGTGGAAAATATACAATCATTTCTAGATCGTAGTAAATGAGTTATTTTTTGAGATTGTTTGTTGGTAATCCATTTTGATTTTTTGTTAATTGAATAGTAATCTTTTGAAATTGCTATTTTCGCAGAAATAAAAGGTAGGTTAAATTTCTTATTAAAAAAATAGCTTTTGTAAAATTTGCTAAAATTTTTGCTTTTAATTAATTTAGAATTGATCTTATTATTTCGAAGAATTTTTTTTGCTTTTTGAAAAGTTCTTTTATCAGGATCTTCAAAGCTATAGTATACGTTTTTAATTCCTTTTTTTAGTATTATATTTACACAAGGCGGTGTTAAACCATAATGTGTACAAGGTTCTAATGTTGTGTAAAGATTAGCGCCTCTAAATTTATTATTTTTTTTTAGTGCGTTAAATTCAGCATGGGGTCTGCCATTTGGTGAAGTTACACCTGATGATATAACTGAGTTATTTTTTACTACAATTGAACCAACAGAAGGATTTAATTTAGTTTTGCCTAAATTTATTTCAGCTATTTTGAAAGCAAGGTCTAAATAATATCTATGATTTGTTGTCATCTAAATTGCCAACAAATTGTTCAAAATCTTTAGCTTCCTTAAAATTTTTATACACAGAAGCAAAACGTACATAAGCAACTTTATCTAGTAAGGATAAACCTTCCATAATAAATTTACCAATAGTTGGTGTAGGAATTTCACTCTCACCTAAGCCTTCGAGATTCCTTACAATTTTTGAAATAAACTTTTCTATTGTTTCTGAATCTATTGGTCTTTTGCGAGTGGCTATTCTTATTGATTTTGAAATTTTATCTCTATCGAAAGGTTCTCTTTTCCCGTTTCCTTTAATAACTGTTAGTTCTTGAAATTGAACGCGTTCAAATGTTGTGAATCTTTCTTTTCTTTCACAACCGCACAATCTTCTTCTACGGATGGCGGTGCCATCTTCTGTGGGCCTTGAGTCAACTACTGATGTATCTTTTTCTCTACAAAATGGACAGAGCATAATTAATTTTTTTTAGTTGTCATAAATTGGAAAGGTAGAACAAAGTTTTACAACATCCTTTTGCACTTCTTTTTCTATTTTTGAATTATCTAATTTGTTTTCACTTAAACCTTTTATTACTTTGTAAATAAGATCTGCAGTAATTTTAAATTCTTCTTCTCTAAACCCTCTTGTAGTGCATGCTGGTGTGCCCAATCTAATACCAGAAGTGATCATTGGACTTTGAGTATCAAAAGGGATTCCATTCTTATTGCAAGTAATATTTGCTCTTCCAAGAGATGCTTGAGCATCTTTTCCTGTTACATTAAAAGATCTTAAATCTAAAAGCATTAAGTGAGTATCTGTGCCGCCTGAGAATATTTTAAAACCTTTGTTAGTTAAAGTTTCTGCTAAAATCTTTGCATTATTAATAACGTCTGCAGTGTATGTTTTGAAATCATCTGATAAAGCTTCTTTAAAGCAAACTGCTTTAGCAGCAATCACATGCATCAAAGGGCCTCCCTGCAGACCAGGAAAAATTGCACTATTAAATTTTTTAATTAGTTCTTCGTTATTAGTAAGAATTATTCCACCTCTTGGTCCTCTAAGAACTTTGTGAGTTGTTGATGTAACAACATCAGCGTACTTAGTTGGATTTGGATAAGCACCACCAGCAACAAGCCCAGAAAAGTGAGCCATGTCAACTAGTAAATAAGCGCCAACTTTATCGCATATATCTCTAAATTTTTTAAAATTAATTATTCTAGAATAAGCACTTCCACCTGCAATAATTATTTTAGGTTTGTTATCTACAGCAAGCTTCTCCACCATATCGTAATCAATTAAACCTGTATCCTTATTAACTTCATAGTGTACGGGATTAAACCATTTACCAGATTGAGCTGGTTTAGCTCCATGTGTCAAGTGACCACCAGAATTTAAACTCATTCCTAAAATTGTGTCACCTGGTTTTATTAATGCAAGATAAACAGCACCATTAGCTTGCGCTCCAGAGTGGGGCTGAACATTTGCAAACCTACAATCAAATAATTTTTTTGCACGGTCAATTGCTAAATTTTCAGAAACATCTACATGTTCACATCCTCCATAATATCTTTTAGATGGATAGCCTTCAGCATATTTATTAGTTAACACAGAGCCTTGGGCCTCTAACACAGCTTTTGAAACTATATTTTCTGAGGCGATAAGCTCAATATGATTTTGCTGTCTTGAGAATTCATCTTTAATAGAATTAAATAATTCTTTATCTGCTTCTTCAAGATTCATTTTGAAAAAACCGTTTAAATAATTGTTTATTTTAATAGCTGTAGACATAATTATATTTTATTTACTCTCTTTAAGTGTCTGCCACCTTCAAATTTAGTTTTAAGAAAAATCTCCACTAATTTTAAAGACAGCTTTTTATTAGTTAATCTAGCTCCAAGAGCGATTATATTAGCATTATTATGCTCTCGAGACAATCTTGTAGACTTAACGTTATAACAAACTGCGGCTCTAATAGTTTTGATTTTATTAGCACTTATAGCCATTCCTGTTCCAGATCCACATACAAGTATACCAACATCACTTTTTTTTGCTTTTATTCTATTCGAAAGTTTTTTTGCATAATCAGGATAATCTACAGTTTTGTTTTTAAGGGTACCTAAATCAATTATTGAAATATTTTTATTTATTAAAAAATCCTTAATAGACTCTTTTAAGTTAAATCCCCCATGATCAGAGGCAATACAAACTTTTTTAAATAATGAATTCAATTTAATTAAAATTATAATCAAGAACACACGCTACTAGGTGAACTCGATTCTCTTCACCTCCGTTAAATGCGTTATGATATTTTGTATTGTTAGTAATCCACACTGATCCATCTGCTGGCATATGTTTTGCAACATTATCGATTACCATTAAGCAACCAGGATTAGTTATAATGGGAATATGCAATCTCGGTTCAGGATCTCTATGCCAACTTAATGTAGATCTAGGTTCTTTCAACAGGATTCTTACTCTACCGAGTTTAAATTTAGTAGAAATTTTATCAAAAACTTCTTTAAAATAAGTATTTTCATAATCTGGAATAAATTCAGAATATTTTGACTCATCTAAACTTATGTCTCTTGCAACTTCTTTTCCTGATTTATTAGGTTTAGTCCAATATATACCTCTAGCTTTGTGACCCTTAACTGAGTCCGGATCTCCTGGTATCCTAGTCAAACATATTGCGCCGAAATGAGAAATGCCACCTCCATCATCAAATTTTTTAGTTTGAATAATTTGTTTGTATGCTTCTTGTAGTTTAATTATGTCAAATTTAATGTCTTGTTTTTGAAAATCATTAAAATTTAAAATTTTCTCACCTCTTTTTAAATCTAAATTGTAAATATTTTTCGAATCTGATTTCATTTTATTGTTATTTTACTTTTTGTATTATATATTTGTATAATACATTTGTCGCATTTTAAAATTAAATTAAAGCATGATTACTGGAAAATTTCCTAATTTAAGACTTCGTAGAAGCAGAAAATACGCGTGGTCTAGAAGATTGGTTGAAGAAAATAGCCTTTCATCTAATGATTTTATATTACCAATATTCCTTGTAGATGGGGAAAATAAAAAACAAGCCATCAAAACTATGCCAGGTGTCTATAGGTATACAATTGATCAGCTAGGTAAAATTGTAAGTGATGCCATTGAAAGTAAAATTCCAATGATAGCTTTGTTCCCATCCACAACATTAGCAAAAAAAAATGACTTTGGAAGTGAAGCTCTGAATGAAGATAATTTGGTTTGCCAAGCAATCCGATTTATTAAAAAAAGGTTTAAAAATGATATTGGTATTATGTGTGATGTTGCTTTAGACCCATATACATCTCATGGACATGATGGATTATTAAAATCTGGTTATGTTTTGAATGACGAAACAATTAATGTTCTAGTTAAACAATCTCTATTACAAGCTCAAATGGGTTGTAATGTAGTTGCTCCTTCAGACATGATGGATGGAAGGGTTGGCAAAATAAGAAAAATTTTAGACAGTGAAGGACATCAAATGGTTCAAATACTTTCTTATGCAGTTAAATATGCATCTAATTTTTATGGACCTTTTAGAGATGCCGTAGGATCTAATAAATCTCTTAAGAATGATAAAAAAAATTATCAAATGGATTTTCGAAACAGTTCGGAGTCAATGCGAGAGGTAGCTTTAGATATAAAAGAAGGAGCAGATCTAATTATGGTCAAACCAGGCATGCCATATTTAGATATTATAAAGTTAGTTAAAGATAATTTTAAAATACCTGTTTTTGCATATCAAGTTTCTGGTGAATACAGTTTAATTAAAAATGGTATTAAAAAAAAAATAATTACAGAAGACTCAATAATAGAAAGTCTTATTTCATTTAAAAGAGCTGGAGCATCTGCGATTGTAACATATTTTGCTTTAGAAATTGCTAAAAATTTAAAAAATTTTAATTAAAATAGTTTTCTAAAATAACTCGTGATTTTGGAAATATTAAATTATTAGGTAAAAAAAATTTATTTATAATAATGTTTCTAGTGAAGTATAGGGACTTTTTAATTAAAATATTTGTAATTATTTCTGGTACTTTTTTTTGCATTAGATAATTAGGTACCTCATAAGAAAATCCATCTATATTTATCTTTTTTGTGTATGAATTATTATCGTTTTTTTCTTTATAAATAGATAAGTTTACATCATAACCAAGTTCTTTTATTAAACTTATCTCAAAAAAAATGTATAAAATTATCCAGTTATCAAAATTAAGTGAATTTAATAAATCATCAAAGATTTGATATATTCTTTTGTTAGGCTGCTCCTCTGGTAGCAAAATATTTAATAATGAACATAATGATGTTAATGCTGACGTTCTTTCCTTGTCATTAAAGTAAAATGGTGAGATTGGTTTAATTAGTTCTGTTTTAAAATAACCCATTCTATTTTGATTTTTTGAGTTATGAGAAATAAATATTTTATTTGAAATTTGCAAATAATTTCTAATTTTTCTAGAATTCCCCCCGTAAACAATGCCAGCAACTTTTCCTTTTTTTGAGCTGAATACACTTATTATATTAGCGTTTTCTCTAAATTTTCTTTTAGATAATAAATATCCTTCATCTTCCCAATTCATACTTTCAATAGTTTCAATAATTTAGAAGCAGCATTTTGTTGAGCTTGTTTTTTTGATGGACCAACACCTAATATTTTTTTTGAGTTAGGAATTTGAACATCTGTTTTAAATAAAGGCTGGTGTTGAGAACCCAAATTTTTATAAAAAATATATTTTGGTAACTCCTTATATTTTTTTAAACTATATTCTTGCAATTGTGTCTTTGCGTCTATTAAAGTTATGATGGATTTATCCAAATAAAAACTCCAAAAAATTAATATAAATTTTTCTGCAGCTTTAAGGCCCCCATCTAAATAGATAGCTCCAACTATGGCTTCTAAGCAATCACTGATTATCTTATCAGCTGATCTTTCTAAGTTTTTGTGAGAAGCTCCAACAAATAAGAATTTTTTAAGGTTAAGTTTTTTTGCTACTAAAGAGCAAGTTTTTTTATTAACTAAATTTGCATATTTTTTGTCAATAATTCCCTCTTTTTCATCAGGAAATTTTTCTAGTAATTTTTGAGCAATAATAATACCAAGAACTCTATCACCTAAAAATTCTAATTTTTCATTATTTTTAGAATTATCAAAACTTTTATGAGTTAAAGATTTTGATAATAAAGATTTGTTTTTAAATGAATACTTAATAATTTTTTCTAAAACTTTAATTTTATCTAACATTATAATTTTCTAAATAACCTATTTAATCTAAAAGAATTTTTTAAATTCCAGAATTTCAATAAACTGCTTTTTTGTGTATCATTTGAAAAAAAAATTACTTTTGCCTCACCTACTAAATTGTTGTTGCTGACATATCCTACGCCATCCAGATATCTGCTGTCTTTTGAACAATCTCTATTATCACCCATTAAAAAATAGTGATTTAAAGGAACTTTATACATTTTAGTATTCTGTAGGGAGCCATTTTTTTTATAAACCACTAGGTGCTCAATCCCATTAGGTAATTTTTCAATAAATGTATTGGTTTCTATATTAAAATTGCCACATCTAATTAAAATTGATTTATCTGCTTTTTCTCTAAAAATTTTTTCCTCATTTATAAACAAGTTTCCATCTTTAATTTGAATGGTGTCACCTGGTAGTCCTATCAGTCTTTTTATATAATCTGTTCGATTATCAGATGGTGTTTTAAACACTACTAAATCTCCTCTGTCAGGAACTTTTGAAAACAAACGATCATCAAATAAATTGGGACTAAAAGGAAATGAATGTTTGCTATAACCATAAGTATATTTAGACACAAAAATTCGATCACCTACTAATAGAGTTGGTTCCATAGACGATGATGGAATATAAAAAGGTTGAAAAAATAAAGATCTTATTAAAATAGCAATTATTAAAGCTCCGAGTAGAGTTTTTAAATTTTCATAAATTATATAAAAATAATTACTTTTGATCATAAAGAGATTGTAACAAAAGCTACAGCATATTTTTTTTCGTCAGAAAGAGATAGTGCAATTTTTGGTTTTTTTTTAAATTTTTTTTTTATTTTTTGCAATGTTTTACCACGTAATCTAATAATAGGTTTTCCATTTTTTTCATTCATCACAATAATTTCATTAAAATTAATTCCATTTGAAATACCAGTGCCTAAAGCTTTTGAAAAAGCTTCCTTTGCCGCGAATCTTTTGGCATAGCAATTATTAAAATTAATTAATTTACTGCATTTAGATATTTCCTCTTTACAAAATAATCTTTTTAAAATGCTTTTGTTTTTAATAGATTTCTTAATTCTATCTACACTTACGATATCTGTGCCAATTCCATAAATTTTCATAATCTTAAAATTTTTATAAATGACTTAATTGAGTTTGATAAACCTACAAATATAGCTTCGCCTATTAAAAAATGACCAATATTAAATTCATGAATTCCTTCAAGTTTTGATAAAATTTTTGCGGAATTAAATGTTAATCCATGTCCTGCGTGGACTTCTAAACCTAATTTATTTCCAAGTTTAACGGCTTTTTTAATTTTAGCTAATTCTATTTTATAATTTTTTTTTTTATTAATTAAATTACATAACTTTCCAGTATGAATTTCAATACAGTCTGCATTTAGTTTTTTAGATTCTTGAATATCATTTAGGTTAGGTTCAATAAATAAGCTTACTCTAGATTTATTTGATTTTAATTTTTTAATAATTTTACTTAAAAATTTCTTGTTGTAATTTAAATTTAACCCACCTTCGGTTGTAACTTCTCTTCTTTTCTCAGGAACAATACATACAAAAGGAGGATTACTTTTTAATGCTATGTTTAACATTTCTTTAGTTGCTGCTATTTCTAAATTTAGTGGGATTTTTAATTTCGACTTTATTTGTTTTAAATCTAATTCATTAATGTGTCTTCTATCTTCTCTTAAATGTATTGTTACAGAGTTTGCTCCATTTTTTTGAGCTAACAATGCTGCTCTTAAAGGGCTTGGGTATAGCTCACCTCTTGCATTTCTTACAGTTGCAACATGATCGATATTTACACCTAGTCTAATTTTTTTCATTAAAGATTTCTGCTTCCGGGTTTTACTGCTTTAATGGAAGAAAGTTCTTTTGGTAAATTATCTTTAGAAAATGTTGGAATATTTAATTCAACTTGAGAAATTATTTTATCTTTTATTTCAGATTTGCCATTAGATCTATTAATTATACAAGCGTAACCAACAATAACACTTTCATTAGATGTAACTAATTTTGAACATTCAAGACTAGATTTACCTGTAGTAATAACATCTTCAATTATTAATACCTTAGACTCTTTTTTAATTTTGAAATCTCTACGCAATTGAAATTCACCATTAACTCTCTCGGAAAAAATTGTTTCTTTTTTTAAAAGTTTTCCTATTTCATAACCAATTATCACTCCCCCCATCGCTGGAGATAAGATTAGATCAAAGTCGATAAATTCTTTTTTAATTTTTTCTGCAAGGGACTTGCAAATTTGACTAGCCATATGAGGTTTGCTCATTAATTGAGCGCATTGGACATATTTTGAACTGTGTAAGCCTGAAGAAAGTATAAAATGACCTTCTATTAAAGCCTCAGTTTTTTTTAAAATTTTTAAAGATTCTTCTAATGAAAGCATTTTTTTTCTGTTTGTGTCGTATTATTTTAAAATTCAAATTACTTTGCTTTATTTGACTTATCAAGTTTGTAAAATTTTTCAAATCCTTAATTTGTAAATCTAGAGAAAATTTATAATAATCTTCTTTTCTTTCGACTAGTTCCACATTTATTATATTTCCTTTATTCAAACCTATTAAATGACAAATATTTCCAAGAGCTCCAGGTTTATGAGGTAAATCAACTTCTATAGTGCTTGAATAACTCTTTTCAATATTTTTAGTATTTTCTAAAGATTTGTCCTGCCAATACCGTCTTATTGCAGCTCTGGCCTTGCCGGTCTTTGCAGAACTTAACCAATGTAACGAGGGTGAAGCATTTTTCGAAGTTACTACTTTTATCATATCCCCATTTTTTAAAATACTTTGTAAGGTTTTTTCAGTTCCATTTATTGAACAACCTATTGCGCTATTGCCAATTTTTGTATGTACGGCATATGCGAAATCAATTGGAGTAGCGTTCATGGGTAATTTAATTACAGCACCCTTTGGTGTAAAACAAAAAACATTTTCTTGAAACATTTGAAGCTTTGTAAATTCATAATAGTGTTCCGGACTGTTTCCGTTTTCTATTATTTCAACTAAATCTCTTAGCCAATCATACTCTTTCCAAGACAAATCAGAGGATTTTTCAGATGATTTGTACTTCCAGTGTGACGCGATACCACGTTCAGCAAATTCATGCATATCAAAAGTTCTTATTTGTATTTCTATCCTATTTTTTTTAGGACCAATAACAGAAGTATGAATAGACTTATATTTATTAATCTTTGGTGTCGAAATATAATCTTTAAATTTTCCTGGAATTGTGGAAAATTTGCTATGAAACGCTCCAAGTGTTTTATAACAATCTTCTACATTTTTTACGATAATTCTGAAACCAATTATATCTGTTAGTTGTTCTAAAGAAATTTTTTTATTTTGTATCTTTCTCCAAATTGAAAATGGTGTTTTTTCACGTCCAGTTATAGTTGCGTTTATTCCATTTAATTTCAAAAGATCAATCAACTCACTTGAAATTGATTTAAAAGTGTCATCTCTGTTATTTTTTATAAAGTTTAATCGTTCTAAAATAAGATTCCTGGCAGGTTTATTTAAAACAGAAAATGATAAATCTTCTAGTTCATCTCTAATTCTATTCATTCCCATCCTGTCTGCAAGCGGGGCGTATATTTCCATTGTTTCTTTTGCTTTACGTATTATTTTATTTTTATCTTTAACGTGTTGTATAGTTCTCATGTTATGAAGACGATCGGCAAGCTTGACCAGTAAAACTCGTATATCTTTAGATGTTGCTAAAATTAATTTTCTAAAATTTTCTGCTTTAGAGTCGGTGGAAGCTTTTGTTTCTAACTCAGATATTTTAGTAACGCCTTCTACTAAATTAGCCACTTCTTCACCAAACTCCTTTTTAACACTTTCGTATGTAACTTTAGTATCTTCTATAGTATCATGAAGTAATCCAGTGGTGATGGTTGCGCTATCAAGTTTTAAATCTGTTAAAATCTTTGCTACAGCAACAGGATGAATAATATACGGGACGCCTTCTTCTCTTTTCTGGTTTTGATGCGCCTCTACAGCAAAATTATATGCTTTGTTTAATGTTTCAGAATTTAAGAATTTATTATAAGATTTAATTTGGTCAATTAATTCATTGTTATTAATCATGATTGATAATAACATTTTTATTCAACCTTGTAATCTCAATCCTAGATTTTTGATCAAGATTATTGATTAAAATTTTAACATTTTTCTTGATAATTGGATGAACCCATTCAGGATCGATTTCCATTATTGGATATAGAACAAAATTTCTTAGATGAGACTTTTCATGTGGTATTTTAAGGTTATTTTTATTTATTATTAGTCCATTGAAATCAATAATATCAATATCACAAATTCTTGGATCATTTTTTTTTGTTCTAATTCTTCCAATTTTTTTTTCAATTATACTAATTTTATTTATTAATACTTTTTCATCGGACTCATAATTTGCCATTACTCCAACATTTAAAAAATAGGGTAATTTTTTATTTGGATAAGATGGAGTCTCATAATAATTAGATATTTTTTTTATCTTTAAATTTGAATTAATTAATAAGTTAATAGCAATTGAAATATTTTCAAATCTGGTTCCAAATTTAGATCTGAGATTTGAACCAATGTTAAGATGTATCATTTATTATTTTTATTTAATAATCTTGCTTTTTCTATATTCCAGTCTCGTGTTTTTTTTACTTGTCTTTTATCATAAAGTTTTTTTCCTTTTGCTACTGCAATTTCAACTTTTACTTTACCTTTAATAAAATATAATTTGGTAGGTATTAAAGTTAATCCCTCTTGATTAATTCTACCTATGAGTTTATTAATTTCTTTTCTATTTAACAAAAGTTTTCTATCACCTTTAGGGTCATGATTATTATAAGATGACTGCCTGTATAAAGGAATATGAGATTTAATTAAAAATAATTCTCCATTGTTTTCAACGGCGTAAGAATCTGCGATACTACCTTTACCATCACGAAGAGACTTTACTTCTGAACCTTTTAATGAAATTCCAGCCTCTAATATTTCAATAAAAAAATAATTAAAACTGGCCTTACGATTTAAACAAATAATTTTTTGACCAGGAGCTTTTTTTTGTTTCATTAAAGTATTTTGGCTACTTTAAGAGCTTCATAAATTTTTTTTTTTGTATTATCTTGAACTTCCACAAGGGGAAGTCTTACAGTCGCTTCACACATATTTAATAATGAAGCAGCATACTTAACGGGTGAGGGATTGCTTTCAATAAACATAGTTGTATGAACGGGTTGAAGAATTTTATTTAACTCCACAGCCTTAGCTTTATCCTCAACACATGCTTTTTGGAAATCAGAGCTTAGTTTTGCAGCTATATTTGCAGTCACGCCAATGGCGCCTACACCACCAAGTTTGTTAAATTCTAACGCATTGTCATCATTACCAGTCAATTGTATAAAATCACTTCCCATAGATTTTTTTTGAAGCTCGACTCTTTTTAAGTCTCCTGTAGCATCTTTTACTCCAATAATGTTTTTGAGCTCATATAATTGTGTCATAGTTTCAATTGACATATCAATTACTGAACGTGAAGGAATGTTATAAATTACAATTGGAATTCCAACATTATCATTAATTTTTTTATAGTGTTGGTATAAACCTTCTTGAGTTGGTTTGTTGTAATAAGGTGTAACTATAAGTAAAGCATCAGAACCTGCCTTTTCAGCAAACTTAGATAGCTCTATAGCCTCTTCTGTTGAATTAGAACCAGTGCCAGCTATTACTGGTATTTTGGAATTACATTCCTTTACAGAAATTTCAATAATCTTCTTATGTTCGATATGAGATAAAGTTGGTGACTCACCGGTTGTGCCACCAGGAACTATTCCATTAGTACCATTTTTAAGATGATAATCGATTAATTTTATGTAATTTTCTTCGTCAAGACTATCGTCCTTAAAAGGTGTTATTAAAGCTACAATTGATCCTTTAAGCATAAAACAATATAAGATAAATATTTCTTAACTTATGACCAATAAATTAATTAGTCTAGTTATATTAGTATTTTTTTTAACTACTGGATATAGTTATTCTGAAGATCAATTCGTTTTTCCTAAAAAAAAACCCTCAGTTTTTAAAAAAATAGAGATAAATATAGATTCTGTATATTCAAATAATTTACCACAAAAAAAACCAATAATCCAAACAGACGAAGAACAAAAAAAATTAATCGAAACCAAGAAGGTGGAAGAGAAAAAAATTGAGAAAATTGTAAAAGAGCCAATAGTCAAGAATAAACAAGAAAACAATATAAAAATAAATTTTTTTTTATTACCTCAAAAAAAACCAATTACTTATAAAGTTAAACTTAAAGAAATTGAAAAATCTACGGTTCTAAATCAAAAAGATTTTGAAAGAGCTAAAGAAACAATAAAATTTATTAAAACTAGAAAATGGAATAGTGCACTTAAAAGTGCAAAAAAAGTTAAAGATAATGAATTTAGAACTCTAATTACATGGATGCACTTAAAAACCACACAAAATTCTGCAACTTTCAATGATTATAAAAACTTTATAGAGCAGCATGAGAAATATCCTCGCATAAGCAGAATAAAATATCTAGCTGAAACAAAAATATATTTAAGAAATAATTCTCCTACATCAATCATTAATTGGTTTGACCGGCACCCACCTCTAGGTGGTATAGGAAAAATTAAACTAGCTGAAGCATATTTAGAACAAAAAAAAATTGATAAAGTTAAAAATTTAATCAAAGATGGATGGGTTACTGCAGATATACCAAAAAATGATTTGGGTTATTATAGGGCTAAATTTAAAAATTTTTTAAATACTGATGATCATGTTAAAAGAGCTGATCATTTGGCCTGGGAGAGAAAATATTGGGATTTAAAAAGAATGTTAAAATATTTACCGGGAGATGAAAGAGCTTTGTATAATGCTCGACAAATTTTAATGAGTAATTCGTATGGTGTAGACAACGCAATTTCTAAAGTACCTAATCATTTAAAATCTGATACAGGTTTAGAATATGATCGTTTAAAATGGAGAAATAGAAGAGGAAGATTAGAAGGATCATTAGAAATTTTATACAAAAATTCCAATAGAACCGAAACTCAAATGGTTAGGCCAGATAAGTGGTGGGAACAAAGAAAAAGTGTTGTTAGAGCTTTAATTTACAAAAAAAGATATAAAACAGCTTACAAAATTGCAAGTG
>Ga0209425_10001307_pt1 | contig 29045 bp, 27 predicted proteins | sample COG_05_FD_184749 | JGI IMG/M metagenome (GOLD analysis project Ga0209425, IMG submission 184749) | Pelagic Microbial community sample from North Sea - COGITO 998_met_05 (SPAdes) (version 2) | ecosystem: Environmental > Aquatic > Marine > Neritic zone/Coastal water | place: Helgoland, sampling...
TTTCAGAAAAAACTCTTTTTAAAGCTCAAACTAAAGATCAAATTAATTTAAAAACTGTTGGAATTGGTATTTATGCTAGAAGTGGCGCCTCAACAGTTGCACTTTCAAATGATATAAAGAAAAAAATTATTCAAGTTAAAAAATCTTTACCAGAAGAATTGGATTTAAGAGTTTCTTTCAACAGAGCAACCTATGTAGAGGCTGCTATTGAAGAGGTGTATAAAACTTTGTTAATAGCTTTTGTTTTAGTTGTTTTAATAATTTATTTATTTCTGGGTAATTTAAAGGCTGTAATAGTGCCCGCTATAGCGCTCCCTGTGAGCCTCATAGCTTCTTTTTTAGGTTTATATATATTTGGATTATCTATAAATATTTTTGTTCTTTTAAGTTTTATTTTAGCTATAGGAATTATTACAGATGACTCTGTTATAATGACAGATGCAATCTATAGAAGAATAGAAAATGGCGAAACTCCATTGGTTGCTGCTTACAAGGGTTCTAAACAAATTTCTTTTGCAATTGTAGCCACTACATTAATTCTGGTTGCGGTTTTTCTACCATTAATTTTTATCGAAGGAATTTCTGGAACTTTATTTAAAGAAACAGCGATTGCCTTGTCTTTTTCAATTGTTGTGTCTTCTTTTGTAGCGTTAACATTATCTCCAATGCTTGCTAGTAAATTTTTATATAAAAAAGCCTCTAAAAAAGTTTTTATACAAAAGTTTGAAAAATTTTTTTTAGGCTTTGCTAATTTTTATAAAGAAACTTTAGATACAATATTTAACAAAACAAAAGCTGTAAGTTTTTTTATAATCTTAATAATTATCGCATCAGTACTATTATTTAATTTTTCAAAAAAAGAACTGTTACCCATGGAAGATCGTGGGGCCTACTTAATTCTTGGATACACAGATGAAGGAACTTCTTTCGAATATACCCAAGAACAAGCTCAGAAAGTAGAAGCCAGACTTCTTCCACTTCTTCAAGCTGAGGATAGTCCATATTCAAGGTTTATAATGAGGGTTCCTGGGTTTGGAAATTCAGCTAATTCATACAATAGTTTTATAATAATTGCTTTATTAGACGATTGGAAAAATCGAAAAAAGGGACAAGAAGTTGTTTTGAGAGAAGCTATAGGAAAAATAGTAACTTTACCTCAGGCAGTGGCCTTCCCTATTTCTCCGCAATCAATAAGAGTATCTAATTACAATAAACCTGTGCAAATGGTTGTTTATGGAAGCACTTATGAAGAACTTGAAGAAATACAAAAAAAAATAATTAGAGAACTAAGATCTAATAAAAACCTTTCAAGAATAGGGTCTGATTACAATCGAAATAAACCAGAAGTAAAATTAATAGTTAATAAAAATAAAGCTAAAGATTTAGGTGTTTCTACGAGATCAATTGGTGAAACACTTGAAACCCTTTATGGAGGAAAAAAAATCACAACTTTTAACAAATTAGGTAAGGAGTATCCTATAATTGTTCAACAATATTTATCTGATAGAAGAAATAAAGAAGGTGTTTCAAAAATATTTGTTCGTTCAGAAACAAATGGGAAACTAATTTCTTTAGCAAATCTAGTTAGTTTTGAAGAAGAAGGAACAGCAAAAGAACTTGCAAGGTATAACAGACAACCAGCAGTAACAATATCGGCAAATATTAATGAAGGATATACATTGACTGAAGCTATTAAATATTTTGAAGAAGTAACAACTGATTTAGCTCCAGAAAATCAGATTACTTGGAAGGGAAAATCTGAAGAAATTAAAGAAACAAGCAACGAACTATTTATAATTTTTGCTTTAGCATTGCTCACTGCATATTTGGTTATGGCAGCAACCTTTAATTCTTTTATTCACCCATTCATAATTATTTTAACCGTACCATTAGCTATTTTTGGTGGATTAGTATTTATTCTGTTTCTTAATAGTTCAGTAAATATTTTTTCCCAAATTGCTCTTATTATTCTGATAGGTATTTCAACAAAAAATAGTATTTTAATTGTTGATTATGCAAATCAAATAAGAACTACTGGAAAGAATATAGAGTTAGCTGTTAAAGAAGCATGTGCAGTGAGATTTAGGCCTATAATTATGACTTCACTTAGCACTATGATCGCGATGCTTCCTTTGGTTGTAGGTAATTTTGGTCCTGGGGCTGGAGAAGGCTCTAGGTTAGCTGTTGGCTCAACTATTTTAGGAGGAATGATAATTTCAACATTTTTTACTTTGTATGTTACTCCATCAATGTATTTAGCTTTGGCCAAAAATACTAAAAGGATAGATGTGGTAGATTTAGAATTAAAGAAAGAACTAACTAAAAAATAATATATTTATTTTTATTAAGCGAATTTTTGCATTTCAATAATTGTTTTTTATAAATATTTGATTGTTTTTCTACTTTCCTTGCCAACCCAATTACTTTTTTATTTTTTTTATAATTTTTATAATTTCCCCAACCCTCATGATAAGCAAGATATTGTCTAAAAGCATCCTTTTTTGAAATTTTTAAAATAGACTCTGTTTTATTTGTATACCATCCAATAAAATCAACACTATCTTTAAATCTTGCTCTTGTAGCTAATTTATTTTTTGTTTCTTTCTTATACTGCTCCCAGGTTCCCTTTACTGCTTGTGAATAACCAAAAGAACTTGAAGGTCTTTTAAAAGGAATTACCTTAAAAATTTTTTGCCGTGGTGGTTTGGCCAGCCAATCAAAATCTGACTCCATTTTTATAATTGCTAATTGAATATAAATGGGTGTACCCCATTTTTGCTCAACTTTTTTAGCATGTTTATACCAAAGGTATCTATCATCGAAAATTGAGCAGCTATTACCCGTATTGGTAGGAATTGATGAACATCCAGCTAATAAAAAAAACAAGATAATTAATTTATTTTTTAAGAGCCCCATATTTATTTATAAGATTCTTGATTAAAATTACAACCAACACTCCTATCAAATTTCCAAACAAATCTGGCCATTGAAAAGTTCTATTAGGTATTATCAGATGTAAAAACTCAAAAACTATTGATAGTGAAATTAAATATATAATAAGGATTTTTATTTGATTTGTTTTAATAAAAGTAAAAAAACCAATTATTGATACAAAAAGAAATACATAAAAATGATTCGATGAAATTATAAAATCTGGGGTGATTTGAGGTTGTATTTTTTTACTACCATAAAAAATTTGACCTAACAAGCTTCCTGGAAATAAATATAAAAAAATCAAACAAAAGTTAATAGAATAAAAAATTATTTTATAATTAGAAAAAAATTTAATCATTTAATAGTATAGTTTTATTTATAAAAATATTTTAGAAATAACAATATGAGTTTTTTAATATTAGTAAGACATGGTCAGAGTACTTGGAATTTAGAAAAAAGATTCACAGGATGGGTCGATGTTGATCTTACTGCAAAAGGAGAATTAGAAGCTGAAAAGGCAGGTTTATTAATAAAAGAAAAAAGTATTCACATTGATTTTTATTATTCTTCTCTTCAATTGCGAGCTAATAATACACTTAAAATTATTCAAAAAGTTTTGAATGATAAAAAAATATTCTCCAGAGCTTGGCAACTTAATGAAAGACATTATGGGGCGCTTACAGGTTTAAACAAAGTTGAAATGATTAAAAAAATTGGGGAAAAAAAAGTACATGAATTTCGTAGATCTTGGAATATCAAACCAGCGGTTCTGAAAAAAGAAAGTCCATATCATCCCACAAACATTGAAACTTATGATAATATGTCTAAAGAAGTGATCCCCGATACTGAATCTTTGAAAGACACTTATGAAAGAGTTGTAAAATATTTTGAAAAAGAAATAAAAAATAAATTAAAAAATAAGAATGTTTTAATATCTGCTCATGGAAATTCTATAAGAGCATTATGTAAAAAATTATTCGATCTTAATAATAGTCAAATCTCTAGTTTGGAAATACCTACAGGAAATCCATTAATCATTGAACTAGATACAAATTTAAAAATAATTAAATGTGAGTATCTTGATAGCGAAAGAGCTAAAGATCTTGTAGCTTTTTAAAAGTTTCTAAATTTGTCAGATGATAAAACTTATTTAAACTTTCAAAACCATTTAATCTTTCTTTTTTTAATAGTTCGTTCCAGATTTCTGAAATTGAAAAATTATGTAGTTTATATTTTTTAAACAAGTTTCTACTCAAAATTTGGCAACCAATATAAATAAAATCATTATTATTATTTTTTTTTAATAAATTATTTGTTAATTTAAAATCACCTTTAAGATTTTTATCAAAACTCAATTTTTGATTTACCAGTAAAAGAATATTGCTTAATTTATTTGAAAAATAAAAATGATTCATTTTATTAATTTCTTCAATATAACCATCATGCCATAGTGTGTCTGGATTGAAAATTATGAAATCATTTTCTTTTGAATTTTTAATCATATTTAAAATTCCACCACCTGTATCTAAAATTTCCCCTCCATCTTCTATTATTTGAATATCAATTGGAAATTTCTTATTTTTAACAAATTCAAAAATTTTATCACCTAAATGAAATGTATTAAGAAAAATTTTTTTTGCACCAAATTTTATAATTGTATCAATACACCTTTCTAAAATCGTTACGTTATTTAGTTCAAGAAGTGGCTTTGGTGTTGTCAAAGTTAACGGATGTAATCTCTTACCTAATCCTGCACACAATATAAATGCTGTATTAATTTTCATTTAATTTTCTTTTTAAAATTTTTATTTAATAAATTTTTTAAATCATGAAATACTTTATTTTCATTAATACGTAATTCTATCAGTTTCCATGCATATGGAATTAATTTTAAATAATTTTTTTTACCATCTCTAATTGCAAGACGTGTGAATATTCCAATTATTTTTAGATTTCTTAAAATAGATAATGTTTCAAAATCATTTTTAAATTTGTAAATATCTAATTTTTTTTGTTTTTTTACATAAAAGTTAAATATTTTTTTTTTAAATGATTTTGAGGTTTTTAATCTTACATCGTCTATTAATGAGGCTAAATCGTATGCTCTATTTCCTATTAAGGCATCCTGGCTATCTATTAGACCTATTTGATTGTTTACAATCATTAAATTGGAAACATGAAAATCTCTGTGAACAAAAAAATTATTTTTTAACCTTAAATTAGAAGTTAAATCTTTTATAATTTTTTTGAACTCTTTTGAAAATTTATCTTTAGTTGATTTTGAAAGGTGTTTTTTAACATACCAATCACAAAATAAATTTGCTTCTCGAATTAATATCTTTTTATCATATTTAGGAATTTCATAATTTTTGTTTTTAAAATTTTTGATTTTTCTACTTCTAATTAATTGAATTTTATTCAATAAGTTAATTATTTTTTTAAAATAATTCAGTTTATTATTTTTTTTTTTATTTAATTTATTAAAAATTGTTTCATTTCCAAAATCTTGAATCTCAATATAATTCTTATTGTAATTTTCTTCATACAGGTTTGGTGCCAAAACTTCATTTTTATTTAAAATTTTATTTATCGCATCATACACAAGCAAATTTTTAAATTTCTCTTTTTTTGCAAAAACTACTATTGAGGTGTAATTATGATTTTTTTTTCTAAAAAATTTTCTAAATGATGCATCACCTTTAATTCTTGTTAAATTTTTCATTTAAAAATTATAGATTTAAACCTTTGATTTGTATTGATCTTGTTTGATGATCTTTTCCATATTCAAAATTTAATTCTATCAAATTTTTAGGTTTTTCTTGAATAATTTGTGGCCATTCAATTAATGTGACCGTGTTGCTATTATCTTCAAATAAATTTAAATTTTTAATCTCTTCAACTGATTTTAATCTAAATAAATCATAATGATCTATCTTTATTTGTTTTATTTGATATTCATTAAGTAAATTGAATGTTGGACTGGTTACCTCTGTTGTTTTAAGTTTATTATCTTTTTGAAATCTATTAATTAAATATCTTATAAAAGTAGTCTTCCCTACTCCTATTTCACCATATAAAAAAACTATATTTCCAGGTGTGAGTTTTTTTGAAATCTTGCCAGCTAATTTCTCTGTATCTTTTTCTGAAGATAAATATATTTTATCACTACTAATAGCGGTAGGCATTAGGTTTAAAAGGACCTTCTACTCCAACGCTGATATAGTCCGCTTGTTCTTTAGATAACTTAGTCAATTTTGCACCTACTTTCTTTAGGTGAAGTGTTGCAACCTTCTCGTCTAAATGTTTTGGTAAAACATAAACTTTGTTTTCATAATTTTTATAATTATTCCAAAGCTCTATTTGTGCAATAACTTGATTTGTAAAAGATGCACTCATTACAAAACTTGGATGACCAGTAGCACAGCCCAAGTTTACCAATCTTCCCTCTGCTAAAAGGATTATTCTTTTTTTACTAGGTAGTTCAATTTCGTGTACTTGTGGTTTGACTTCGGTCCATTTATAATTTTTTAATGCTTCAACTTGGATTTCATTATCAAAATGACCTATGTTACATAATATTGCTCTATCCTTCATATCTCTCATATGATCTGCTGTAACAATATCTTTATTGCCTGTTGCTGTTACTACAATGTCTGCTTTACTTATAGCTTCCTCCATTAAAACTACTTCGTATCCTTCCATTGCAGCTTGTAACGCACAAATTGGATCCGCTTCTGTAACTAAAACTCTTGCCCCACTTTGTCTTAAAGATGCTGCGCTTCCTTTGCCCACGTCACCAAACCCGGCTACAATTGCTATTTTACCAGACATCATGACATCTGTGGCTCTTCTTATGCCGTCAACTAAACTTTCTCGACATCCATACAAGTTATCAAATTTTGATTTAGTTACTGAATCGTTCACATTAATTGCTGGAACTAGAAGTAGTTTATCTTTTTCCATTTTGTTTAAAGCTTTAATTCCTGTTGTTGTTTCTTCTGAAACTCCTTTTACATCTTTAAGTAAATCTTTATACTCGTTATGCATTATGGCTGTAAGGTCACCACCATCATCTAGCAACATATTTGGCTTCCAATCTTTTTGACCAATTATTGTTTGTTTAATACACCAAAGATATTCTTCCTCGGTTTCACCTTTCCATGCATAAACAGGTATTCCTGCTTTTGCGATTGCCGCTGCAGCATGGTCTTGAGTTGAAAAAATATTACAAGAAGACCATCTAACTTCTGCTCCTAAATCTACCAGTGTTTCAATTAATACAGCTGTTTGAATGGTCATGTGAAGACAGCCAATAATTTTTGATCCTTTCAATGGTGATTTTCCTGAATATTCTTCTCTCAATGCCATTAATCCTGGCATTTCACTTTCTGCTATTGAAATTTCTTTACGTCCAAATTCTGCTTGAGATATGTCTTTTACTTTAAAATCTTCCATGGAGGGTCTTCTAGCAATAAAGGATTAAATAATCAATAAAACTCTTTATACTTTAGGAAATATAATTTTCATACTTGCACCCCTTTGATTTATCCTATTGGATGCTTCAATTGTAGCATTGTGTAAATCAACCAAGTTTTTAACTATGTTTAAACCAAGACCAGAGTGTTGACCAAATTTATTAGGTCTATTACTATAAAACCTCTTAAATATTTTACTTGTATCTTTTTCTTTAAATCCCTCCCCTTCATCCAATATATTTACAATCACTTTTTTATCATTAGTTTTTGATATTTTCACAATAACATTTTTACCATCTTCACTGAAAGAAATTGCATTATCTAAAAGATTAGCGATTATCTGCTCAATTCTATTCTCTATTCCATTGATAAAATATTTTCTTTTTTCATCGGTTTCAAGTGTAATGTTAATTCCTCTTTTAAATTTATAAATATTATTAAAATCATCTACAACAGATTTTATAATTGGTTCTACATCTAGTTTTTTAATTTTTTCTTTACTTAAAGCTACCTCATCTTTTAATATTTGTGAATAATCTGTAATTAATCTTTCAATTCTTTGCACATCATGACTTAATATATCAATCAGTTTTATTCTTTGATCAATATCATTTGTATCATGCAAAATTTCTGAAGCACTTTTAAGAGAAGCTAAAGGATTTCTTATTTCATGAACAAGATCTGTTGAAAAATTTTCAGCATGTGCAATTCTTTTTTGTAATTCAAGCGTCATATCATCTAAAGAATTTGAGAGTAAACCTAATTCATCATTTCTAAGTTTTAATGCATCAATATTAGCAGTTTTAGGGTTTTTATCTTTAATCGTTATTGTATATTTTACTAAATTTTTAATAGGTTTTAGAAAATACCTATTTAATACAAATGAAAAAATTAATATTACTATCCCAACTGCAATTACAGTTCTAATTACAAATGTTTTTCTTTCATCTATTGCCGCTTTTATATCATTTGCATTTTCAGTAATAGCCAAATACCCCTTATTTTTACCATCTTGCATCACATTTTTAATTGTTATTAATTTAAATTTATTAAATTCTTCTTGAGTAAAGGTAAAAGGAATCCCAAATTTTTTAGATCCAGCATAATTAATTAAAACATCATTTAATGAAACAGCATTATCTGTTCCAATATTTATATTTCTTTTTTCAATAATTTCTTTTGTTTTTTTTTCATTCAATATTTCTAATTCGACAGTATCTAGTCTTGTTGAAAAAGATCTTGGATCAAGATCTAAGGTATCTGTATCTCCTACTAGATCTAACTCACTGTTAAAAAATATTACTCTATCAATATTTTGAAAAAGAAATCTTGTTGAAAATAAAAATTTTCTTATATCCTCTTCTTCAAACTTTATTTGTAATCGATTCAGATTTTCAACAGTATTATTTATTATCTCGATATGATTGGATGTTTTTTTTTTAATTAAATTTGGCTGTATATTTTTAAGATATAAAAATGTAAATAATCCTATTATTGTAAAAAAAATAAAATTTATAAATAAAAATTTTTTTAAAATTGAAATATTTTTTAAAAGATGATTAAACATTAACTAACGTTCCACCTATATCCACTTCCATACCGAGTTTCTATAGCTGAAAAATCAGAATCAATCTTTCTAAATTTTTTTCGAATTCGCTTAACATGGCTATCTATAGTTCTGTCTTCAATATCTGTGTCTTCTCTATAAGCAATGTCCATTAGTTGTGCTCTTTCTTTAATTATTCCAGGTCTTTTGGCTAATTCTTTTACAATTAGAAATTCTGTGGTTGTTAATTTGTCAGGTAATTGCATTCCATCCCATTCGCATTCTAGTTGAGAAGGATCGAGTCTCAGTTTACCATGGGAAATAATACTTTTATTTTCTTCGATATTATTATCAATATCATTTTTTCTTAGTTGAACCCTTATTCTTTCAATTAAAACTTTAATTGAGAACCCACCTGATTTTTTTATAAAATCGTCTGCACCAAGCTTTAACCCTAATAATTCATCAACCTCATCATCTTTTGAAGTTAAAAAAATAATTGGCAAAGAGGTTTTTTTTCTTAATTTTTTTAATAACTCTTCTCCATCCATTTTTGGCATCTTAATATCAATAACAGCCAAATCTGGTGGCATTCTTGTTAGACCTACCAAAGCACTTTCACCATCAATATAAGTTTGAACTTTAAATCCTTCTTTTTCTAAGGCAATACTTAGACTAGTAAGTATATTTCTATCATCATCTACTAGGGCTATTGTTTGTTTTTGCATGCTTCTATTTAAAAATACTAAATTGTTCTAATTTGGGCAATATATTAAATTAATGAAGTGTGCCCCAGTTATCACCTGAATTTAAATCTACAGTCAATGGTATGGAAAAAGAATGTTGATCGCTATTTGCTACACCTGACATTTCTTCAACAATTATTTTACTAACTCTTTCTTCATCCTTTTGAGGAGTTTCAAAAATCAATTCATCATGTATTTGTAACAATATCTTTGTTTGCTTATTTTCTTTTTCATCTAACTTTTTACTAATTCTAATCATGGCTAATCTCATAATTTCTGACGCAGACCCTTGAATGGGTGCATTTATTGCTGCTCGTTCTTGAAAGTTTCTTACATTATAATTTTTATCATTAATATTGATAAAATGTGATCTTCTTCCAAAGATATTATTTACGAAGCCACTTTTTCTACAAAATTTTATTGTTTGGTCCATATAAGACTTTATTTCTGGAAATTTTGCAAAATAGGCATTTAAAAATTCTTCTGCTTCATAATTTGAAACATTTATTTGTTTAGCTAAACCGTATTGAGAAATACCATAAATAATTCCAAAATTTATTGCTTTTGCTTTTCTTCTTTGATCTTGATTAACTTTTTTAATATCAACGTTAAATATTTGACTAGCAGTTAGCAAATGAATGTCTTCATTATTTTTAAATGCTTTTTTTAGTCCTTTAACATCCGCCATGTCAGCTAAGATTCGCATTTCAATTTGATTGTAGTCTGCAGAAATCAAAACGTGATCTTTTTTTGCTATAAAAGCTTTTCTAATATCTCTGCCGTCTTCAGATTTAATTGGTATATTTTGTAAATTAGGATCACTAGAAGCCAATCTTCCAGTAGTTGTTGCTGCAAGTAAAAATGATGTATGAACTCTTTTTGTATTTAGGTTAATATGTTCTGGCAAGGAGTCAGAATAAGTATTTTTTAGTTTAGAAACTTGTCTCCAATCTAATACTAATTGCGGAAATTTATGACCTTTAAAAGCAAGATCTTCTAAAACTGATGCACTTGTGGCAAAACTTCCTTTTTTAGTTTTTTTAAGATCTGCTATTTTAAGTTCATTGTATAGTATTTCTCCTAATTGTTTAGGGGATGCAATATTAAATTTTTTTTTAGAAATCTTAAAAACTTCTTTTTGAATTTTTTCAATTTTTTTTTCAAATTTATAGGATAAAGTTTTGAGAAATTTATTATCAATTTTAATACCTTCAATTTCCATAAAAGCCAAAATTTTAATCATTGGTTTCTCAAAAACTTCATATATATTTACCATCTTCTCGTCTTTTAAACTTTTGCAAAATTTTTTATACAATCTAAAGGTTATATCAGCGTCTTCAGCTGCATAATCTTTTGCTTTTTCGATATCTACTTCACTAAAATTTATTTCTTTTTTTCCAGATCCTACTAAATCTTTAAAAGCAATTGTTTTATGGTTTAAATGAATTTCTGATAAAGTATCCAAATTGTGTCTATTTTTTCCAGCATCAAGAGTATATGACATCAACATTGTATCTTCCATGGATGAAATATTAATGCCATGTTTAAATAAAACTATAAAATCAAATTTAATATTTTGACCTATCTTCTTAATACTTGGATCTTCAAGCAAAGGTTTTATTTTTTTTAAAACTTCATTTTTATTAATACATTTTTTTGAATTATGACCTATTGGGATATAGCATGCTTTGCCAATTTTGGAGCTTAGGGAAACACCAATCAAATCTGCTTGATGAGGATCTAATGAACTTGTTTCTGTATCCACCGCAACCTCTCCTGCTTCCTCAGCTTCTTTTATCCAATTATCGATTTCTTTAAGATCTTTAATTAGGTGATATTCTTTTTTATCAATTTTTTTTTGATTTTCTTGAGGTTTTGAATTAATTTTAGTGACATCTAAGTTTGGTTCACCATAAGCTGAGATTGCTGAGCTCAACAATCTATTAAACTCCATTTCTCTTAAAAATTTAAAAAGCTTTTCTTTGTCAATTTTTTTTAATTTAAACTCAGCTAAATCTCGATTAACAGGAGTGTCATGCTTAAGAGTAACTAATTGCTTGCTAATTATAGCTTTATCTTTGTTTTCAATAAGTGTTTCTCTTCTTTTGTTTTGTTTTATTTCGTGTGCAGACTTTAGAACTGTTTCTAAATCACCATATTTATTAATTAATTCTGCAGCTGTTTTGACTCCTATACCCGGCACACCAGGAACATTGTCACTGCTATCTCCAGCTAAAGCTTGAACATCAATTACTTTTGTTGGATCAACCCCAAATTTATTTTGTATATCTTCCTCAGAAATAAATTTATTTTTCATTGGGTCAAAAATTCGAACATTTTTTTTAAATAATTGCATTAAATCTTTATCTGAAGATACAATTGTAACTTTTCCTCCCTTCTTTAAAATTTGGTCCACATATGTTGCAATCAAATCATCAGCTTCATAGTTTACGAGATCTACAGAAGGTAAGTTAAAGGCTAAAACTGATTTTCTTATATATTCAAATTGTGGAGCTAAATCATCTGGTGCTTCTGCACGATTTGCTTTATAATCACTATAAATTTCATTCCTAAAAGTTTTTCTAGCTGAGTCAAAAATAACTGCAAAATGAGTAGGTTTTTGTTTGTTTTCATTTGACTTTGAGTCTTCAAGCAACTTAAACAGCATGCTACAAAATCCACTTACAGCACCTGTTGGCAATCCATCACTTTTTCGTGTCAAAGGCGGTAACGCATAATATGCTCTGAATATATATCCTGAGCCATCTATTAGATAAAAATGATCTTTTTTTTGAATTTTATTCATTATAAATAAATATAGATTATCAACAAAAATAAGAGTATTATTTTTTATGGAACTTATAAAGCAAAATACTCAAACACAAATAATTAAATCATTACTTGTAATTTTCTTAGGTTCTGTAGCGCTGGCAATTTCTGCAAAAGTAAAAATTCCTTTTTATCCAGTACCAATGACTATGCAAACTTTCGTTGTATTATTTCTTGGAATTAGCTTTGGATATAAAATTGCTCTTACAACAGTAGGTTTGTACTTATTAGAAGGTATCTCAGGTTTGCCTGTTTTTTCAAATTCTCCAGAAAGAGGGGTTGGATTGGTTTATTTTACAGGCCCTACAATGGGTTATCTTATTGGATTTTTTACAGCTTGTTTTATAGCTTCTTATATGAAAGTAGAAGATAATTATTTTATAATTTTTATGAAATTGATTTTGTCAATTTCTACTGTTTATATTTTAGGTGTTTTATGGTTAGGAATGCTGATTGGATGGGATAAGCCAATTTTAAAATTAGGTGTTATGCCTTTCTTATTGGCTGAGTTTTTTAAAATAACTTTATTAACAGTAATTGCAAAAAAAATATTTAAATTAAGGAATTTTATTTAGGAGATCTTTTAGATAGAATTCTTTGAAGAGTTCTTCTATGCATCTTTAATCTTCTTGCGGTTTCTGAAACATTTCTATTACATAATTCGAAAACTCTATGTATGTGTTCCCACTTTACTCTGTCTGCTGACATGGGATTTTCTGGAGGAGCTGCTTTTTTTGCTGGATCCGCCAAAAGAGCTTTTTCGACATCGTCAGCATCAGCTGGTTTCGCCAAATAATCAATAGCACCCTCTTTAATAGCGGCAACTGCTGTTGGAATATTTCCATATCCTGTTAACATTATTATTCTACTTGAGGGATTTGATAACTGTATATGTTTTACAACCTCTAATCCATTTCCATCAGTTAATCTTAGATCTACTACTGCAAACCCTGCCTTTTTTATTTTAACAGCCTCAATGCCTTTTTTTACACTCTCAGCTTGAATAATCTCAAATCCTTTTTTTTCCATTGCTCTAGCTAATCTTTCTCTAAAAGGATTATCATCATCAACTATTAAGAGAGATTTGTTCTCAAAATCAGCTAAATTTTGTAAAGTTGGCTCATTTTTCATAGCTTTAGATATGGGGTTTTTTTTCCACAATTCAATAGGTCATTATTTGCTTTACATTGAATAACTATTCAATTAATTGCTGAAATTACTAAAGTCTTTTAAAAAAAAAGACTTTTTTTTGTTAAATTTTTTTGGGGAGCATTCTTAATGCAAAAATTTAAGTCAGTTGAAAAATTAGTTAATCAACTGAGACCTGATAAACCGATTTATTGTATCAGAAAGAATTCTATTCTTTCTGCGTCAAATTTTTTTCAAAAAAAATTCCCTGGAAAAATATTATTTGCTGTAAAAACAAATCCCCATTCTGAAGTTATTAAAACTCTAATTAAAAGTGGTATTGATCAATTTGATGTTGCTTCTATCGAAGAGATAAAAGTTGTAAAAAAATTTAGTAAGACAGCCAAGTGTTGTTATATGCATACTGTAAAAAGTCGAGAAAGTATCACCGAAGCTTACTTTAAATATGGAGTTAAAACATTTGCACTAGACACAAAAGATGAATTAATCAAAATTATTGAAAGTACACATAAAGCTAAAGACCTTGAATTATTTATAAGGGTGTCTGTGTCAAATGAACATGCTGAGATTGATTTATCAAAAAAATTTGGTGCTTTAAATTCTGAAGCTATGGGGCTTTTAAGGCTAGCTAAACTACATTCAAATAAAATTGGTTTAAGTTTTCATGTTGGATCGCAATGTATGCACCCAATCTCATATGCAAAAGGTATTACAGAAATAGGCAATATAATTAAAAAAACTAAAATTGTTCCTAACTACATTAATGTTGGAGGTGGATTTCCAACTATATATCCTGATCTTATTCCACAATCTTTAGATAGTTATTTTGATGAGATTAAAAAAAGTTTAGAAAATCTTAAAATTAATAATTTACCTGAAATTATTTGTGAGCCTGGAAGAGCACTCGTAGCTGAAAGTGGCTCAACAATAGTGAGAGTTAATCTAAGAAAAAAACAGAAGCTTTATATCAATGACGGAACTTATGGAACACTTTTTGATGCGGGAACTCCAAATATTGTTTTTCCATCAAAAATGATAAAGGATAACTCCAATAAAATTATTTCAAAGAAATTAACTGCTTTTGATTTCTATGGTCCAACTTGTGATAGTATGGATTATATGAAAGGGCCATTTCTACTTCCTAATAATATAAAAGAAAATGATTACATTGAACTTGGTCAATTAGGATCTTATGGGTTAACATTTAGAACTAAATTCAATGGTTTTTACTCTGACGAAATTTATGAAGTTGAAGACAGTCCGATCATGAGCCTTTATGATAAAAATATTAATAAAGCTACTTTGGTCGCTTAATGGTAGGGAACAAAAGCTTAGGTCATAATAGTAAAAAAGATTTTTTAAAGAATCCCGTTGAACATATTGATATTACGTCCTTTGACTCACGAAAAATTATTTCATCTATGAAAAAAATGTCATTTGTTTCAAGAGAAACTGCAAATGCTGCGAATATTTATAATGAAATGTTAAAAGATAAAGATTGTACAATCTTTTTAACATTAGCTGGTTCAACATCTGCTGCAGGATGCATGAACATTTATAAAGACCTAGTGAAATATAATATGGTAGATGCAATAGTAGCAACTGGTGCTTCTATTATAGATATGGATTTTTTTGAAGCTCTGGGGTTTAAACATTATCAGGGATCTCAATTTCAAAATGATACAGAACTTAGAAAAAATTACATAGACAGAATTTATGACACTTATATTGATGAAGAAGAACTACAAGTTTGTGATAAGAAAATCTGTGAAATAGCAGATAATTTAGAACCAAGAAGTTATACGTCTAGAGAATTTATTTACGAAATGGGAAAATATCTAAAAAAAAATTCTGTAAAAAAAGAATCATTAATTGAAGTTGCTTATGACAATAATGTACCAATTTTTTGTCCTGCTTTTACAGACTCAAGTGCGGGATTTGGTTTAGTAATTCATCAAGAAAAAAATCCAAAAAAACATATAACTATTGACTCAATTAAAGAATTCAGAGAATTAACTGAAATAAAAATTCAATCAAAAGGGTCTGGTTTGTTTATGATAGGTGGTGGTGTACCAAAAAATTTTATTCAAGATACAGTAATATGTGCTGAACTCTTAGGCAAAGAAGTTGATATGCACAAATATGCTGTGCAAATTACAGTGGCAGATTCTAGAGATGGTGCTTGCAGCAGTTCAACTTTAAAAGAAGCAAGTTCTTGGGGTAAAGTTGATGTTACAAAAGAACAGATGGTTTTTGCTGAGGCTACTAGTGTATTACCTTTGATTGCAAGTGATGCCTATCATAATGGTGAATGGAAAAATAGAAGTAGAAAAAAATTTTCAAAAATTTTTGGATAAAAAATTGAAATATTTATCAAATAAAAATGGTTTTCTTGGGATTGATAACAAATTCAATTTTAAAGAAAAAGTTGTGATAGTCCCTTTTGGTTTAGAAAAAACTGTCAGTTACGGTGGTGGAACTAAGAATGGTCCAAAAGAAATAATTAAAGCATCTCATCAAGTTGAGCTTTATGATGAAGAGCTAAATTGTGAACCATATAAAAAAATAGGAATTAAAACATTAAAACCTTTTAAAATTAATAAAAATATCAGCCTGGCATTAAAAAAAATGGCAAATATAAATGAAAAAATTTTAGATAAAAAACTTTTTCCTATGACATTTGGGGGAGAACATTCAATAACGCCTGGATGCATTAAACCATTTGTAAAAAAACACAAAAAAATTTGTCTTCTGCATTTTGATGCTCATGCTGATTTAAGAGATAGCTATAATGGTGAAAAATTTTCACATGCCTCTGCAATTAGAAGATGTTTAGATCATAAAAATGTATCTATAATTTCATTTGGAATAAGAAATATTTCAGAAAGTGAAATACCTTTTTTAAAAAAAAATAAATCTAGAATTAATATTTTTTGGGCTAAAGATAAATCAAAATGGGACTTTAAAAAGTTTAAAAAACTAATCAAAAATAAGACTGTTTATTTAACTTTTGATGTAGATGGCTTAGACTCAAGCATTATGCCTGCAACAGGAACTCCAGAACCAGGAGGACTATTATGGGATGAAACTTTAAACATAATTAGAATTGCAGCAAAAAATTCTAATATTGTAGGTGCAGATATTAATGAGCTTGCTCCAATTAAAGGCTTTAACTCTTATAATTTTTTAGTAGCAAAATTAGCATACAAGATATTATCTTATAAATTTTTTTTTAAAATTTAATAGGTTTAAATGTTTTTAAAAGTAACCTAAATGGAACTAACATTATTAATGCTACTAAAATTTTTACTGTTAAATCTCCTAACGAAAGAGTTATCCAAGGTACTCCTGTTGCATAAAAAGATATTGAAAAAAATAAAAAAGTATCAACTGTTGAACCTATTAATGATGAAGTAAGTGGTGCAATAAACCATTTTTTTTTTCTTAATTTATCAAATATTTTAACATCCAAAAGTTGTGCAACCAAAAAAGCTGTTCCAGAACCGATTGCAATCCTGATAGAAATATAGTCTGCAAAATCTGTAGAAAATAAAATTGTAAATCCAATACCTAAAAAAAAACCAAAATATACAATTTTTCTTGCAACAAGTTTACCATAAGATCTATTTGCTAAATCTGTTATTAAAAAAGCGATTGGATAACTAAAAGCGCCATAAGTTAATATTTTATTTAAACCGTAATAATTTATAGGAAATTGAACAAGATAATTTGACGACAAAACAACAGCTCCCATCAATAATGAGAGCAGAATGAATAATTTATTCATTAAGCAGTTTTAGATTGAGGCGTTTTCTTTTGAAATGGTGATTTAATTAATAGATTTTTTTTTAATTTTTTTAGTCTAGGTGATAAATTTTTGTTTTTAACAACCTTTAAATATTCATCAAAGCTACCTTTTTTGTCAACCGATCTTACTCCTGCATTACTTACCGTTAACTTTAAACTTCTTTTTAAAAGTTCACTAGTAAATTTTACTTTTTTAAGATTGGGTAAAAACCTTCTTTTCGTCTTATTGTTAGCGTGACTAACGTTATGACCTTTCATGGGATTTTTACCGGTAAGTTCACATTTTTTTGACATAATAATCCTGACTATATAAAGTGTGATACTGATTGCGTCAAGTTTATTAGATTTAGGATGTTCTTTTTTTTCCTATTATTTCACTAAAATTCTTAACACCGTCTTTTAATAATAATTCTTTGAGCTCTTTTTTAATCATGTTGACAATATTTGGACCTTTAAAAACCATACCTGTATAAAGCTGAATATAATTGGCTCCTGCTAAAAATTTTTGGTATGCACTTTTTCCTGAATCTACTCCACCTACTCCAATAATTTTAATTCTACCGTTTAGAATTTTGTGAAATTTACTTATTAATTTAGTAGACTTCTCCTCTATTGGTTTACCTGACAATCCTCCTTTTTGATGACTTTGACTATTCTTTAAATTTTCCCTACTTGCATCTGATGTATTTGAAACAATAACTGCTTCAATATTATTGTCCAAAAGTACTTCAGAAATAATATTTATTTCTTTCTCATCAATATCTGGTGATACTTTTACTGTAACAGGAGTTTTTGAATTTAATTTTTTTTTTTCTTTATCAATTGTTTGTAATAATTCATTTAATTTTGTTTGATCATGAAAATTTCTTAAGTCTTTTGTATTTGGTGAAGAGATATTTATAGTTATATAATCTGCTAAGTTATAAAAACTTTTAAAACATTCAATATAGTCACTCAATCTATCTTTAGTATCTTTATTTGGTCCTATATTAATTCCGAGTAGACCGATTGGGTTATTTTGTCTAATCCTATCTACAACATTTTTTGCACCAAAATTATTAAAGCCAAGTCTATTTATTAAAGCTTCATCTTCAATCAATCTAAAAACTCTAGGCTTAGGATTACCATATTGTTTTAAAGGCGTAATTGTACCAACTTCAACAAAACCGAAACCTAGTTTAAATAATGAATTATATACTTCAGCATTTTTATCAAATCCTGCGGCCATACCAATGGGATTTTCTAAATCTTTATTAAACAATTTTGTTTTAAATAAAGGATTATTTTTATCTTCATCTAGAATATTTGGAATAAAATTAAATTTTAATGACTTAATTGCTAAACTGTGTGCTATTTCAGGATCTAATTTAAAAATTAAAGATCTTATATTTGAAAACATTATTTAATTTTATTTAATATAAGATCTTTTGTTTCTTTTACACCAAAAAAACTTATAAAAAAACCCATGCGTGGTCCATTTTCATCACCAAATACTACTTCATAAATCAATTTGAACCAATCTCTAAGGTTTTCAGAATAACCATTCTCTTTTCCTGTTGAATAAATCATTGTTTGAATATCTTCTGGGGTCATTTTATCGTTACATTTATCCAGCACTTTAATTAATGCTTCTAGAGCTATTTTTTCTTCTTTATTTGGTTTCTTGTATTTTTTTTGTAATTTAATAACATCATTGAAATACTTAATTGCATATCCAACTAATTTATTAAAAATAGGATGATCTTTTTCAGAAATATTTGTCTTATATTTTTTTACAAATTTCCATAAAAGTTCTTTGCTATCTGCGTTACTTGTTTCAACAAGATTTAATAACATTGAAAACGACATAATCATATTTTCATTTGGCACTTGACTGTTATGAACATGCCATACTGGATTCATAAGTAATTGTAATTCATTTTGAGTTTTTGCTTTTTCAATAAAATCTAAATATTCATCAACAGCTTTTGGGACTATTTCTTTATAGAGTTTTTTTGCTCTTTTTGGATTTTGATACATATACAGAGATAAACTTTCCGGAGAAGCATACTCAAGCCATTGATCTATAGTAATTCCATTTCCTTTTGATTTTGAAATTTTTTCACCCTTCTCATCCAAGAATAATTCATAAGCAAAACCAGCTGGATTTTGTTTTCCTATTAGTTTAATTATTTTTGTTGATAAAATTGCACTTTCAATAAGATCTTTTCCGTACATTTCAAAGTCAACATCTAAAGCATACCATCTCATCGCCCAATCAACTTTCCATTGCAACTTACAATTCCCGTCTAAAACACTTGCCTCTAAATTTTTTCCATTATTATCAAAAATAATTTTAGATTTTTCTTTGTTTATTTCTTTTACTGGAATTTCTAATACTTGACCAGTTTCAGGACATATTGGTAAAAACGGACAGTAAGTTTTTTGTCGTTCTTTTCCAAGAGTTGGTAAAATAATATTCATTATTCCATCATAATTTTCTAAGATAATTTTTAATGAAGAATTAAAAAAACCAGACTTATAAAGAGATGTTGAGCTTTTAAATATATAATTAAAATTGAAACTGTTTAAAAAAGTTTTTAGCATTTCATTATTATGTTCTCCAAAACTATTAAATTGATTGAAGGGATCTGGGACTTGAGTAAGCGGTTTGTGTAAATTTTTTTCTAATAATTCTTTTTGAGGTACATTCTCTGGAACTTTTCTTAAACCATCTAAGTCATCTGAAAATGTAATAATTTCTGAGGGAAGATCGGTTAGTTGACTTAAGGCATTAACCATCATTGATGTTCTTGCAACTTCACCAAAGGTGCCAATATGTGGAAGGCCACTAGGACCATAGCCAGTCTGAAGAGTAATTTTTCCTTTTTTTTCAATAAATGATTTTCTTTCTCTAAGCATTTTTTTTGCTTCTACAAAAGGCCATGCACTTGTTTTGTCTAAATTCTCTTTTTTAATCATGAATTATTCAAATAAAATCTTAAATTAGCGATTTAACTAATTCTTATAGAGTTGAAATTTATTTACCATAAAATAATGTTCTTTCAAAATGTCTAATTATAAAACGGTTTTTTTTACACTTGGAATTCTTCAAATTATTCTTGGAGTATTTATGCTAATACCAATAATTGCTCAATTTATTTTTAATGAAGTCGATTCATCGTTTTTTGCGGCCTCGCTTGTTGCTATTGTGTTTGGAACTTTATTTTTTTTATCTAATCTGGATCATGATAAAAAATTGAGTTTACAACAAGCATTTTTATTAACTGCACTATCTTGGTTAAGCATTGCAATTTTTGGTTCATTGCCATTTATTTTTTCAAAAATCAATTTTTCTTTTACTAACGCTTTTTTTGAAAGCATGTCTGGAATTACCACCACTGGCTCAACAATTATTTCAAATTTAGAAAATATGCCAAAAAGTATTTTGTTGTGGCGCGCCATACTTCAGTGGTTAGGAGGGATAGGAATAATTGTTATGGCTATTACTCTAATGCCAATAATGAACGTGGGAGGTATGCAATTATTTAAGATTTCAAACAATGACTCCTCTGAAAAAATTCTTCCTAAATCAAAAGAAATTGCCTTAAGATTAATTTATATTTATTTGGGATTAACTATACTTTGTGCAATTAGTTATCAAGTTCTTGGTATGAATGTTTTTGATAGTTTAACACATTCAATGACTACAATAGCAACTGGTGGTTTTTCAAATTACAATGATTCAATCGGATATTTTAATAGTATATCAATAGAAATTTCAGCGATGATTTTTATAATTTTAGGAAGTTTGCCTTTTATAGCCTACATAAAATTTTTAAGTGGAGATAAAAAAATATTTTTTTCAGATATACAAATTAAAACTTTTTTAAAAATTATACTAGCTTGCATAATTATTTTAACAGCATACACAATAATAGATAATTCCAGTCAATTAAATTCAAGATCTATCTTTTTTAATGTTATTTCCATCTTAACTGGAACGGGTTATGTAAATTCACAATTTGATAGCTCCGGAGGATTTCCTTTAATATTATTTTTTGGGTTAATGTTTATAGGTGGGTGTGCGGGCTCTACAACATGCGGTATTAAAATATTTAGATTTCAAATTTTGTATTCTTTTATATCAAATCAATTAAAAAAAATAATCTATCCAAAGGGTATCTTTATTTTAAAATATGATAAGACCCCAGTAGATGATAAGTTTGTTTCCTCGATAATTTCTTTCATCTATATGTATCTAGTAATTTTTATTCTAATAACTGCACTTCTATCATTGACTGGTCTTGATTTTGTTACTGCAATTTCTGGAGCAGCAACTTCTATTTCTAATGTCGGACCAGGATTAGGGTCTATTATAGGGCCCAGTGGAAATTTTTCATCTTTACCAGACATTTCAAAATGGATACTCACTTTTGGTATGATTTTAGGTCGGCTTGAAATATTCGCAATATTAGTTTTATTTTTACCCTCTTTCTGGAGAAACTAAGAATGTTAGAAATAAAAAAAAAAACTTTTTCTGAAATATTTTCAATTTATTTTGATAAAAGAATGTTGAAGATTTTATTGTTGGGTGCAATTTCAGGTTTTCCTTGGGTTTTAATTGGTAGTAGTCTTAGTCTTTGGTTGAAGGAAGATGGATTAAGTAGATCCACTATTGGTTGGGCTGGATTAATTTTCGGAGTCTATGCATTTAATTATCTATGGGCACCTCTAGTTGACCGAATACAAATACCCTTATTAACCAAAAGAGTTGGTCATAGAAAAGGATGGATAATTTTAATGCAATTATTTATTTTAATTTCTCTTATCCTATGGAGTGTAATTAATCCCAGTGAAAACTTAGCTATCGTGATTACGATTGGTTTAATTATCGCAATAGCATCTGCAACACAAGATATTACGGTAGATGCATTAAGAATTGAACAAATAGGCCACAATGAAGATAAATCAATGGCTGCCGGAGCTGCGATGGCTGTTGTTGGTTGGTGGACAGGGTATAAACTAGGAGGTGTTTTTTCACTATTTTCTGCCCAATATTTTCAAGACTTAGGTTTTGATAACTACTGGCAATTAACTTTTTTAATTCTTGGTATGCTAGTTATTTCAATGAATATTGGACTTATGTTTATTGATGAAGCAGATCACACTGATAGACAAAAAAAGCAAAAAGAGTCTGATCAATTAATTTCAAATAAATTTAAAAATGAAAATTTATTTACTGATTTTGTAACGTGGATTGGGAGTACTGTTGGTGGACCAATTATCAGTTTTTTTAAAAAAAATGGATTTTCTATAGCATTAGGTATCTTATGTTTTGTTTTTTTATTTAAAGTAGGAGAGGCTTTTTTAGGACGTATGTCTATAATCTTTTATAAAGAGATTGGATTTACTAAAACAGATATTGCTATTTATTCAAAAACATTGGGATGGATCACAACAGTTATTTTTACTCTTTTAGGCGGACTGTTTGTCATAAGATCTGGAGTTTTAAAAGCAATGTTTTTAGCTGGAATTATTATGGCTAGTACTAATCTTCTCTTTAGTGTTTTGGCTTGGAGCGATAAGTCAGAATTATTATTTGCTATTGCAGTGGTTTTTGATGATATCGCCGCAGCGTTTGCTACAGTTGCATTTGTAGCTTTTATCTCATTATTAGTTGATAGAGCTTATACAGCAACACAGTATGCACTTCTTGCATCAATTGGAACAGCTGGACGAACTACTTTAGCATCTTCTTCTGGGGCTCTTGTAGACTGGCTAAACGGCGATTGGGGGATATTTTTTATACTTACTGCATTGATGGTTATACCATCTTTAATTTTACTATGGATAATGAGAAAAAAACTTAAAATCAGTGAAAAATAATTTTTTAAATCAACCTGTAACAAATATTCATTTAAGACCATCATCTAATTCAGAGGTTAGTTCTCAAATTTTATATGGAGAAAAATTTAAAATTTTATCTAAAAAAAAAAATTGGATCAAAATTAAAACTAATTTTGACAATTATATTGGTTATATAAAAAAAAAGAGATTCAATACTAATTTCAAACCTTCAAAAAAAGTTTATAAATTAAAATCAACAATTTTTAAAAAAGTAAATAATAAATTTTTACCTACTAAAAATTTCCTTTATTTTGCTTCAGGGGTTTCCATTAAAAATTTAAATAAAAACTATATTGAATTCGAAAGAAATAAGTGGATTAAAAGAAATGATACAAAAAAAATTGATCATTATGAAAATGACTCTATAAAGATCCTTAAATTATTTTTGGGTAGTAAATATTTATGGGGAGGAAAAACTTATAAAGGTATTGACTGTTCAGCATTAATTCAAATATATTTTTACTACAACAGAATTTTTTTTCCAAGAGACACCAAAGATCAAATAAAGTTTTGTAAAAAAAAGATAAACAAAAAATTATCAAAAGGCGATATTATTTTTTGGAAAGGTCATGTAGGGATGTGTATAAATAGATTAAAATTTATTCATGCCTATGGCCCCAAAAAAAAAGTATTAATTATGCCGACTAATTTTGCAATAAAATTAATTAAAAAAACTGCAAAGTTAGCAGTAAAAAAAATTAGTAATATTAAAAACTATTAATCACGGCCAAAATTTGGCTTATCAATATCCTGTTTGAGTTTAATAATTTTAGTTCTAACTTTTTTAGTTTGTGACAGTTTTTTAAGAATTGATTTATTATTTTTTTTATCGATATCTTTTTTGAATGACTTTAAGTTTTTAATAAATAGATCTATAGCTTTTGTAATATTAACTTTATTATCAAAGAAAATATCCCTCCACATTATCTCGTTTGAGGCCGCTATTCTTGAAAAATCTCTTAAACCTCCAGCGCTATATTTTATAAGATTAAATTTTGATATTTTTTCAAAATCCTGTGCCGATTTAACTAAATTATAAGCAATCAAATGTGGTAAATGACTAGTAATCGAAAAAATTTTGTCATGTTTTTCGGAATTCATAATGACAGTTTTGGAACCTACTTTTTTCCAAAAAGATTTTAAAAATTTCAAATGTTTTAAATTAGTTTTTTTATCTTTTATTAAAACACACCACTTATCTTCAAATATATTTTCTTTACCATGCTCTGGCCCACTTACTTCTGAGCCGGTTATAGGATGACTTCGAATCCAATGAATACCTTTCTTCAAAAATTTTTTAATAATTTTAGAAGACTCAATCTTTGAAGAACCAATATCGGTAATCAATGTATTTTGTAAAATGTAATTATTAATTTTTAAAATAAGTCTTTTATATTCACTCATTGGCGTACAAAAAATAATTAGATCTGAATTAATTACACCAACTTTTAATGATTTTACAATTGTTCCAGGTAACTTCAATTTTTTAATTTTAGTTATATTCGTTTTTGATTTTTCATAAATAAATATTTTTTTTGTTATTTTTTTTTTTGAAATTCTTCTTACTAAAGAAGAGCCTAATAACCCACAGCCTATAATTAGTGCATTTTTCATTTTCTAAATATACTTTTTGTTACCTTCATAAATTTTAAATTTTCTTTTTTAGATCCAATAGTCAATCGCAACATATTTTTAATTTTATAACCATTTTCAGTTGATCTTAAAATAATTCCTTTCATTTTTAATTTTTCATAAAAGTATTTGGCCCCAAATTTACATTTCGCAAAGTTCAATAATAAGAAATTAGCAGAAACTTCGTTTGAACTAATATCATAGTTATTTAAAAAATCTTTTAATTTTGTTGCATAAAAAATGTTATGTTTAATTGAACGAGATACAAATTTAATATCCTTAAGGGACTCTACAGCTGCCTTTTGCGCGACCTCATTAACATTAAACGGGGGTTTGATAATATTAAGGGCATCGATAATTTTTTTTGATCCATGGCCCCATCCAATTCGTAAAGATGATAAACCATAAATTTTTGAAAAGGTTCTTATGATAAAAACATTTTGTTTATTTTTAAATAAGTCTAAACCAGATTTATAGTCATTATTTTTCATATATTCTGCATAAGCGTCATCTACAACCAGTAAAATATTTTTCCTTAATTTTTTTCTTAACTCAATTAATTCAAGCTTAGTTAAATATGTTCCAGTGGGATTATTTGGATTAGCTAAAAAAACTATTTTAGTTTTTTTTGTAACTTTTTTTATTATTTCTGAAATTGATATTTTAAATTTTTTTTCTTTTGCAAAAATAACTTTTGCACCAACAATTTTTGAATATATCCTGTACATTAAAAAACTAAATTGTGGAACAATTACTTCATCATTTGGTTTTAGAAAAAGTTGACATAACATTTGAATAACTTCATCTGAACCAGCACCACAAATAATTTTTTCTTTATCACAACTAAATTTTTTAGAAATATGCTTTCGTAATTCTTTTGATTTACTATCAGGATACCTAAAAAAATTTATGTTTTTATTAGATACAACTTTTTTGACTCTTGAGCTAACTCCAAGAGCTGACTCATTTGCTGAAAGTTTTATAATTTTCTTAAATCTCCTAATATTTGATTTTCCAGGCTTGTAAGCCTCAATATTAAGTTTTTTAAATTTTATAGTTGTCATGTTTTTAATCTAAGTCTCTTTATAAATAAAATAACAATTTTTCATATAGTATTAGTTTAAATATTTTTAAAATTGACATACTAAATAACTTCTTGTACAAAATTTATGCGCTGATTTACCTGAATTGCGAGCGCTTTAAAAAAACCGCTAAAAAGTTTTTTTTCTCTCAATTCAAATTTTGGCCTTTGCTATGAATATTAAAGAACATATAAAAACTCTTATAATTAAGAAGCCATTAAAACTGGATTGTGGTCAAACCATAAATGATTACCCATTAGCATATGAAACATATGGTACACTGAATGAAAAAAAAGATAATGCGATTTTAGTTTGTCATGCGTTAACTGGTGATCAATTCATCACCGGTTTAAACCCAATAACTAAAAAAGAAGGTTGGTGGTCGTACGCGGTAGGCTCTGACAAATCTATTGATTCAAATAAATATTTTGTTATTTGTGTAAATGTATTAGGTGGCTGTATGGGTTCTTTTGGTCCAAGTCATATTAATCAAAAAACAAAAATGATTTATGGTACAGACTTTCCAGTAATTACAATTAATGATATTGTAAATGCTCAAGTAAATTTATTAGATCATTTTGGGATTAAAAAACTTTTTTCTGTTGTCGGAGGTTCAATGGGAGGAATGCAAGTTTTACAATTTGTTAGTAACTTTCCTGAAAAAACAAAAACAGCAGTACCCATAGCTTGTACGTCTAGTCACTCAGCACAAAATATTGCTTTCAATGAACTTGGTAGACAAGCTATTACAGCAGATCATAATTGGATAGATGGGAAGTATTCATCAAAAAATACAGTTCCTGATAAGGGTTTAGCAGTTGCAAGGATGGCTGCTCACATTACTTATTTGTCTAAAAAAGGTCTTCAAGAGAAATTCGGTAGGAAACTTCAAGAAAGAGATGATCTTAAATTTGGATTTGATGCAGATTTTCAAATAGAAAGTTACTTGAGATATCAAGGTTCTGTCTTTGTAGACCGTTTTGATGCAAACAGTTACCTTTATATTACACGAGCAATGGACTACTTTGATTTAGCAAAGCAATTTAATGGAAATCTTTCTAGCGCTTTTAAAAATACAAAAGCTAAATTTTTTGTAATATCTTTCACTTCAGATTGGCTTTACCCAACTCAAGAAAATAAGGACATAGTTATTGCTTTAAATGCAATTGGCGCAAATGTAGGATTTGTAGAGATAGAGTCTGATAAGGGTCATGATTCTTTTTTATTAGATGTGCCTGATTTTTTGAAAACTCTTAAAAATTTTTTAGATAAATCATATAATGAATAATAATTATGAAATTAGAGTATAAAATAATTGCAGATATTATTACAGAAAATACCAGAGTTTTAGATGTTGGTTGTGATGATGGATCTTTAATGGAGTTTTTAAAAAAAAATAAGAATTTAAACATAAGAGGAATTGAAATTTCAAAAGAGAAAGTTCAAACTTGCATATCCAAAGGATTAACTGTTATTGAAGGTGATGCTGAATTTGATTTAAAACAATTTCCAGATAAATCTTTTGATTACGTAATACTAGGGCAAACTTTGCAAGCTTTTATAAATCCTGAAATAGTTATTAAAGAACTTTTAAGAGTTGGAAATAAAGCCATAGTAACAATACCAAATTTTGGCCATTGGAAAGTCAGATTAAATTTATTATTTCAAGGAACAATGCCTGTCACGAAAACATTGCCCAATGAATGGTATAACACTCCTAATATACATATGTGTACAATTAAAGATTTTTTTAAATTCTCTGAAACAATAAATTTTAAAATTTTTAAATCAATTGCACTCATGAACAGAAATGTATCAACTATTAATAAATCAAATTTATCAATTAAAAATTTATTCTGTGAACTTGGTGTATTTTTAATTGAAAAATAAAATGAAAATTGAAATAATAAGGTGTTTACAGGACAATTATAGTTACTTAATAATTGATGAAACTAATCTAAATGCTTGTGTTGTAGATCCTAGTGAAGCTAAACCAATAATTGATGTTATTGAAAGTAATAAAATAAATCTAAAATATATTCTTAATACCCATCATCATTTTGATCACGTAGGTGGTAATAAAGAGTTAAAAAAAAAATACGATGTAAATGTGATTGGATTTAGAGGTGATAAAGATCGTATTCCAGAAATTGATACTTTTGTTGATGATCTAGAAATTTGGAAAAAAGATAGTTTTGAAGCAAAAATTTATCATATTCCAGGCCATACAACTGGACATATTGCTTTTCACTTTTTTAAAGAAAAAAAAATTTTTACTGGTGATACTTTATTCTCTTTAGGTTGTGGCAAAATTTTTGAAGGTACTTATGAGCAAATGTTTAATTCATTAAAAAAAATCAAAGCTCTTCCGAAAGATACTGAAATTTACTGTGGACATGAATATACACTTCAAAATTCAAATTTTTGTGCAGCCTATGACACAAATAATTTACAACTTAAAAATATAGTCACTAAGATTAAAGAAAAACTTGAAAATGGGCTGCCGACTGTACCAACTATTTTAGACGACGAAATACAATGCAACATATTTCTTAAAGCTAAAGATATACAAACCTTTTCAAAATTAAGAGATTTAAAGGATAATTTTTAATTTATAGAGCTTGACTAAAGCCTTCCTCAGACTATATTGCGAATTAAATTAATTCAAACATTATGTCTTACGCAGTAATACAAACAGGTGGAAAACAGTACAAGGTAAAGTCCGGTGAAATCCTTAAAATAGAAAAATTGCCAGATTCAAAGCCTGATACTAAGATCGAATTCAAAGAAATTTTAGCCTATGGTGACAACAAAATGATTGAAATTGGAATACCAACTGTTCAGGGTGCTAAAGTAGAAGCTAATTTATTAAAAAATAGTAAAAATAAAACGGTATTAATTTTTAAAAAAAGAAGAAGACAAAATTCAAGAAGAAAAAATGGGCATAGACAAGAAT
>Ga0209425_10001311_pt1 | contig 29015 bp, 29 predicted proteins | sample COG_05_FD_184749 | JGI IMG/M metagenome (GOLD analysis project Ga0209425, IMG submission 184749) | Pelagic Microbial community sample from North Sea - COGITO 998_met_05 (SPAdes) (version 2) | ecosystem: Environmental > Aquatic > Marine > Neritic zone/Coastal water | place: Helgoland, sampling...
TACTGATCCCAGTCGAGAATCACACCGAAATGTGATGCCGGCACCGCGTGACTATCCACTGCGTTAGTGGTCACCGAGGGATGGTCTTGGGGCTCCACCAAATGGGCTACTAGCTGATGACCAAAGAAATCAAAATCGATCCAACGATCAGATTCACGACCCGTGCTGCAACCCAAAATATCAGTGTAAAACACGCGTGATGCCTCGAGGTCGGTGACTGGAAATGCAAGGTGAAACCGTGGATAATTTTTTGTCACTTTTAAGAAACTCGGGTAATGTAATTAATGCATAATCGGCTCACCATGGCAAAGCGTCGAGATCGACATTGCCACCGCTGAGAATAACCGCCACGCGTTTGCCATAAAACATCTCTGGATTTTCCATTACGGCGGCAACACAGACGGCTGATGAGGGTTCGATAATAATCTTTAGACGCATCCATACTAGTCGCATGGCCTCGACAATCGCCGGCTCTGAGGCGAGCACAATAGCGTTTACTTGCTCGCGGATAATCTTGAAGTTACGCATCCCCAGCGTTGATCTGAGACCATCGGCGATGGTGTCGGGCGTCTGCTGTTCAACTCGTTGACCACTGGTAAATCCCTGCCAGGCATCACTGGCACCCTGCGGTTCTGCGCCGATCACGGCAATGGTTGTACCCGCCTTTTTGGCGATGGCATGGGCAACTATCGCGGTGCCTGACAATAAGCCACCGCCACCGACCGGGGCGAGAATAATATCTGGCAGGTTATCCATCTGCTCGAGCGTTTCCAGTGCGGCGGTGCCCTGCCCGGCAATAATTGCGTCATTGTCATAGGGGTGGACCAAGGTGCTGCTGGTCGCCTGTATCTCTGCTGCGACGGCGGCTTCACGGTCCGCCATGGTGGGGATACATTCAATCACCTTGGCACCATAGCCTCGTACGGCTTGCTTTTTCACCTGCGGGGCATTTTCCGGCATGACCACGGTGCAGGTTGCACCGCGCAGTGCGGCGGCCCAAGCCAATGCGGCACCATGATTGCCTGAGGAGTGGGTTATCACCCCTTTATTTAAGCTCTCATCGTCCATCGAAAAGACCGCATTACAACCGCCGCGAGCTTTAAAGGCGCCGACTTTTTGCAGATTTTCTGCTTTAAAATAGAGCTCGCAGCCAAGCAGCTTGTTGATCTGCTGGCTGTGCATGATTGGCGTTTGATGGATATGCGGCTGAATGCGCGCATGGGCTTCCTGAATGTGAGCGAGAGTGATACTCATAAGTAACTCTTTAGTGGCTGTCTAGCTGACCGGTTAATGCGGTAGCTTAGCGCACTATTGAACGCTGGCGAATGGTTTTTTTGGACCCCCTTTTTAGGTTTATTGCGGTTGTCCTATCATTCGTCGAAAAAGCGCTTAAGCCGATTGCGCAGGCGCTGGTTTTCATCGCGCAACTGGTCGAGTTCTTCTAGCAGACTGATGGCGAGCGCAATACCTGACCAATCGATTTCAAGATCTCTGTGCAGGCGGCAGGCTTTTTTGGTCACGCTGATCATCTGGGTATTAAACAACCAGGTTTCGGGACCCGATCCCTCTGGCTCGACGATGCCATAATTAATGATTTCAATAATGGTCTGCGAGGGTGTCTGTGTGGCATTACAGAGTTCTTCGAAACTGAAATACTGTGCGTTAAGGTCCATGCTTATTTTCTCCATTCCATTCTCGGATCAAAGGCGGCGCTGGCGGCTAATTTCTGCCAGTGTTTTTTAGTCTCTTCGCTCACTGACGCTGGCATAACCACTTTTAGCAACGCGTAGAGATCACCTCGGCCGTCTTTTCGCACCAGCCCCTTGCCTTTAATCCGCAGCCGCTGACCGGTCTGACTGTTCGCGGGGATGGTCAATTTAATTTTGCCCGACAGGGTTGGCACTTCAAGACTGGTTCCCAGAGCAGCTTCCCAGGGCGCAAGGGGTACGGTGATAATCAAATTGTGCGCTTCAACATCAAACAGAGGATGGGGCACCATGCGAATACGCAGGTACAGGTCGCCGCGAGGTCCGCCGCCAGTGCCTTGGCCACCCTGTCCTTTGAGGCGGATGCGTTCGCCATCGGCAACACCAGCGGGGATTTTGACATTGAGGGTTTTATTGATGTTTATGACGCCGCCCCGAGCATGACGCTGGGGGAGGCTGTAGGAAATAGTTTTCGAGGTATTGGTCAGCGTATCTTCGAGAAAAATTGGCATATCGGTTTCGATATCTTGGCCTTTGTTAGCAAAACCGTCCTGAGAAAAGCCCTTGTGCGAGAAGCCCTCTTGCGAGAAGCCTCCATGACCTGCTCGCCTTGGATCACCAAAAATAGAGGAGAAGAAGTCTGAGAAGTCGCTCTGTTTCGAATACGATTGGGAATACTGGCGTCTGGAGCCGTCATGAGACTGCGCACCATACTCTCGTAATTCGTCGTATTGCGCGCGCTTTTGTGGATCTTTTAAGACGTCATAGGCTTCGGAGATCTGTTTAAACTTTTCTTCCGCCTCGGACTGTGCGCTGACATCTGGGTGATATTTTCGCGCCAGCTTTCGGTAGGCGGTTTTGATTGTTTTGCTGTCGGCGTCAGGGGCGACCGAGAGTATTTTATAGTAGTCCTGAAAATCCATATTCGATCCATTCTGCGTTATTCAACCATTGCAATGCTTCGAGTGGAACTCGACCGATGACTCGATTTTCAAGTTCATCTTTTTTAGCTTAGTCGAAAATTGAGTGCTCAGAAGGCGGCGGCTGAGGGCTTAATTGACCAAAGTTAAGCTATTATATTTTCGCCAATCTGCCATATACTAAGGCGCTTCAAGAACAGATTTTTTGGCCGGTACTGTTTCATACAAGTACCAGTTTTATTAGAGAAGGGTTCGCAATGATCAATGTCTGCCTATACGATGGTGCGCAAATTAGCCGCGGTGGCTCTGAGCTGATACAGCTGCCGTTAGCGGAAGGTTGCTTGCTTTGGATCGATATTCAGCAAGAGCCCATCGACTCTGAACAAGGTATCTTCGATCAGTTTGGCTGTCACCCCCTAACGATTCAAGATGCCCGACGCAAACGTCATCCCCCCAAGACAGAACACTTTAGCGATCAGTCTTTTATTTTATTGCGCGAGCTTATTGGCGACCATGATGGTCTGGTCTTCGATACTCTTCAGGTCGCCTGCTTTGTCGGTACCAATTTTTTAATTACTCGTCATGAAAAGGCCTCCCCTGCCATCAGTAGCTGGCTGGAGACGAGCCAGCTATTAGGCACCATGTCTCGAGGCTCGATGGTGCTATTTGCCTCGATCACGAATAACATGGGCCTGGCTTATCTTGACTTATTATTAGATTTTGAGCCTATTCTTTCCGAGTATGAGGACACTCTACTATCGACTCAGGGCGATGATGTACTGCGTGATCTGATCAGCTGTAAGACTTGGCTACGCAAACTGAAGCGGCTGCATAGCTACCATGATCGAGTCTATTCGGAATTGCTGATGCACCTTAAACAAGAGCATGGCAATGACATCGATGCCGTTCACTCCGTGACGGATGTCTACGAAAAGTTTGAGCGACTCAATACATTGTCTGCTCTGTATTACGATTTGGCCGGCGACTTGATCGATGGCCATATTTCGCTGACATCACATAAGCTCAATGAGACCATGCGCATCTTAACGGTGGTGACGGCTATCTTTGTGCCGCTGGGGTTTTTGGCTGGCTTGTACGGCATGAACTTCGACTATATGCCGGAACTACACCACCCCAATGGGTACTTTTTTCTGGTCGGTTTTATGGCAATGATCGCGACGCTGTTGGTGGTGATCTTTAAGAGGAATAAATGGCTGTGATAGACGCATTACAAAACTGGTTATCGGTTCCGCTTTTGGTCTTGGGTGACTATACCCTGCGCATCGCAGGGGTCGCTTCGGCGATCGGGATTTTAGTCGTTAGTGCGATTCTGCAGCGGGTCTTATCGAGAGCGTCGGCCGCGGCGGCTAAACGCAGCGGTGCCCACGATCAGAATATCTATATCGTCCAGCGAATTCTCAAATATATTGTCTATGGTGTCGGCTTAATGCTCGCATTATCTGCGCTTGGCGTCAGCTTTAATAATTTGATGCTGGTCGCTGGCGCACTGGGTGTCGGCATTGGATTTGGCTTGCAGTCGATTGTTAACAATTTTGTCTGCGGCATTATTATTCTGTTCGAGAAGTCACTGCGTATTGGTGATTTTGTCGAGCTGTCTGATGGACTGCTGGGCGAAGTTCGTGAGATTAATATTCGCAGCACATTGCTGCGCACGCTCGATAATGCCGACATCCTGGTCCCCAATGCAGACTTTGTTAGCAGTCAGGTCAATAACTGGACGCTGAATGATGATATCCGGCGCTTTTCGATTCATTTCAGTGTCGCCTATGGCAGTGATCTTGAGATGGTGCGTCAAGCGGGCTTGAAAGCGGCTGAGGAAGTGCCAATCACGCTGCATCGAGAGAATATTATGCCTGATGTGCTGGTCACAGAACTTGGTGCATCAGGGGTTGAATGTATTTTAGCAGTCTGGGCGGAAGGTGAATGGGTTAAACGTCCGGGCATGGTTAAATCACAATACTTAACTGCTATTTACAATAACCTGAGAGCCGCAAGTATTGAAATCCCATTTCCGCAGATGGATGTCCATCTGCGGAAATAATCGAGCAACTACATAGTGCGACCGCGGTTAGCGGCAATGCGCAAACGCAGCGCATTGAGTTTAATAAAGCCCTCGGCATCGGCTTGGTTATAGGCGCCACCATCATCGTCAAAGGTAGCGATATTCGCGTCAAACAAGCTGTCTGTCGCAGACTGGCGACCGACCACACTGACACTGCCTTTGTAGAGTTTAATGCGCACGTCACCGTTGACTACATCCTGACTTTGATCGATAGCGGTCTGCAACATCAAGCGCTCAGGTGCCCACCAGTAGCCGTTGTAAATTAACTTGGCATAGCGCGGCATCAACTCATCTTTCATATGCGCCACTTCACGATCGAGGGTCAATGATTCGATGGCGCGGTGCGCTTTCATCATCACCGTGCCTGCGGGTGTTTCATAACAACCGCGTGACTTCATGCCGACATAGCGATTTTCAACAATGTCGAGGCGACCGACACCATTGGCACCAGCCACTTTGTTAAGGTACTCAATAACCGTCGCTGGCGACATGGCTTCGCCATCAATGGCGACAATATCGCCTTTCTGGTAACTAATGGTCATGTAGGTGGCCTGATCTGGGGCCTCTTCAGGAGAGACGGTCCAGCGCCACATATCGTCTTCAGCCTCTGACCAGGGATCTTCCAGATTACCGCCTTCATAGGAGATATGCAGCAGGTTGGCGTCCATAGAGAAAGGTGACTTTTTACCACGCTTCATTTCCACCGGAATATTATGCTTTTCGCAGTATTCCATCAGCTTGTCGCGGGAGTTCAGATCCCACTCCCGCCAGGGTGCAATCACTTTGATACCCGGCTTTAAGGCGTAGGCACCCAATTCAAAACGCACCTGGTCATTGCCCTTTCCCGTGGCACCGTGGGAAATCGTATCGGCGCCGGTTTCATTGGCAATTTCAATCAGTCGCTTAGCGATCAATGGACGTGCAATTGAAGTGCCGAGCAGATATTCGCCCTCATAAATTGTATTGGCACGGAACATCGGAAAGACAAAATCGCGGGCATATTCTTCGCGCAGATCATCGATATAAATTTCTTTTACACCTAGGGCTTCGGCTTTCGCACGGGCTGGTTCAACCTCTTCGCCCTGGCCGATATCGGCGGTAAAAGTGACGACTTCGCAGTTATATTCTTCTTGCAACCATTTGACGATAACGGAGGTATCTAGTCCGCCGGAATAGGCTAAAACAACTTTATTAACTGATGACACGAGGGTAATCCTTTGCTGGAGGTATCGGGGCGGTCGATTTTACCCTAACACTGTCCTTTTTAGTATTGGTTGAGAGCAGTAATCTCGGCGTGATCATAGAGCTTGCCACCTTGCTCAAGGAAAGTAGTCAGCTCCGCGAGAGTCGGAAAGCTGTAATAATGTGGCGATCCCTGCTGCGGGCGCGTATCAAGTCGTTGCCCTAAGGTCAGATTATTGACAGCATTGAGTATCTGTTGGCAAGCACCGCCATAGAGGTTGATCACATTGAATAGGTAGGACTTTTGTCGGTCCAGAGGAATGGCGCAAATAGAAATAATATCGCCATTATCAATGCCGCCGTCTTGAATATAGTGCAGTGTCGAGCCAATCTCGGCGTCGCCATGCTGCATTGCTCGGAAGGTAGCCATCACGCCGCGATAGTCTGGCAGCACGCCCGAGTGCAAGTTGATTATGCCGTGTTTGGGCAGGGCAATAATCGGCGCGCGAATAATCAGCCCAAAGCGCAGGGAAATAATCAGCTCGGGCTCAGTGGCGGCAATCCGCGCAATACCCTCGGCACTGTTGACTCGATTATTGAGATCGGTAAATCCCTGCACAGTGCAACCGGCTGTGGCGGCCAACTGATCAAAACTCGCACGACCGTCGCTGAGCAGTTGCCGTTCAAACGCCGCCAGATCCAGCAGAGGTTGCGGTAATACCTGATCAGAGCCGACTTTTTCCGACATAAAAATTGACAGCTTGTGCCCGGCCAAGCCATCGATCAGTCGGCTAAGAGCAATGTGGCTTGCGAGATCGCGATTGGTGAGTAAGGTGATATTCATTGGCCATTGATTTCTTATTGGTAATTTTTATCGACACTTTTCCACAAAAACTGTCATGACACCACTGTTTCCGGTAGCATTCAGAGACAACGGCGGATACGGCTTCAATGGATCATATTACTCTTATACAACCAGACGACTGGCACCTGCATCTGCGTGACAATAGCATGCTGGCATCAACGGTGCCCGCTGCAGCGCGAGGCTTTGGCCGCGGTATTATCATGCCAAACCTGCTGCCGCCGGCAACAACGGTCGCTCAGGTTGCCGCCTACAGAGAACGTATCTTGGCACAGCGTCCAGTCGGTTCAGACTGGCAACCACTGATGGTTCTCTATCTGACCGATAACACTAGCAGCGATGAAATTCGCGCCGCTAAAGAGTGCGGTTTTATCCATGGCTGCAAGTATTATCCAGCAGGTGCCACGACCAATTCGGATTCCGGGGTCACCAGTCTCAACAATATTCAGCAAGTACTCGAGACCATGCAAGAAGTGGGCATGGTACTGCAACTACACGGTGAAGTGACCACTGCGGATATTGATATTTTTGATCGTGAAGAAGTGTTTATTGAGCGTCATCTGCGCGGTCTCGCGCAACATTATCCAAACCTAAAAATTGTTTTTGAGCATATTACTACCCAGCAAGCAGCAGAATTCGTTACCTCAGCGGGTGATAATGTTGCCGCCACCATCACCCCCCAACACCTGCTCTACAATCGCAACCATATGCTGGTGGGCGGCATCAGACCGCATCTGTTTTGTCTGCCCATTTTGAAACGCGATATTCATCAGCAGGCGCTGATAAAAGCGGCGACCAGTGGCAGCCCGAAATTTTTCCTCGGCACCGATTCTGCACCCCACGCGCAGGACAAAAAAGAAAGTGCCTGTGGCTGTGCTGGCTGCTTTAGTCATCACGCAGCGATTGAACTCTATGCTCAGGCTTTTGAAGAAGCCAATGCACTGGACAAGCTCGAGGGCTTTGCCAGTCACTATGGTGCCGACTTCTATGGTCTGCCGAGAAATACCGATAGCATTACTCTGCTGAGAAAACCCTGGCAGCTGCCCGCAACCATTCCGTTTGATGATTCCCAATTAGTCCCTCTCGGCGCTGGTACCACTCTCAACTGGAAAATGGACCAATAATGGATATGTCGCCGATAATCCCCGAGACTGATAATCAAGAGTCGAGCAACGCTATTGGTCAGCGCTTTCGAGGTTTTTTGCCGGTTGTAGTGGATGTTGAAACCGGTGGTTTTAATTCCCGCACCGATGCCCTGCTGGAAATAGCGGCTGTAATTCTGGAAATGGATGCTCAGGGCAATATTCAAATTAAAGAGAGCTACAGTAAAAACATCGATCCTTTTCCAGGTGCGGTGGTTGAAAAAGCGGCGTTGGAATTTACCGGTATTGATATCTATGATCCGGATCGTATGCCGGAGGAGGAAGGTGAAGCACTGCGCGATATCTTTCGCCCCATTCGTCAGGAGATCAGCGCAACCGGGTGCACACGCTCAGTGATGGTGGCGCACAATGCGCATTTTGATCTCGGCTTTGTCAATGCCGCGGTGAACCGCAATCAGATCAAGCGCAATCCATTCCATCCGTTCTCCTGTTTCGACACCTCCACCCTCGCCGGCCTCGCCTACGGTCAGACGGTGCTAGCGAAAGCCTGTCAGGCGGCAGAAATGGAGTTTAGTAATCAGGACGCCCACAGCGCGCTCTATGATGCGGTAAAAACCGCAGAACTATTCTGCGGTATCGTCAACCGATGGAAGTCTCTAGGCGGCTGGCCCGACAATTAAAATGCGCCGCTTGCCCAAGAATTAAAGTGCGCCGCCAGCCAGAAAACTGAAAGGTCGCTACTGAGAGTTCTTTCTGGCAACCCAGAAATCGGCTTTTTCAATACCCAGAGCTTGCGGATCAAACTGCGGATCAACGCCAGACTGCAACTGCTGTTCATAATCTTTAAGCGCCAGCAGCGCGGGTCTTTGCAGAATAATAATGGCGACAATATTTAACCAGGCCATGACGCCAACACCTACATCTCCCAGCGCCCAGGCCAGGTCGGCACTCTTCACACCACCGTAAATCACCGACGTAATCACCAGCAGTTTAAGCAGATGGGCTAGCCATGGTCGATGCACCTTGCGGTTAATGTACATAACATTGGTTTCGGCAATATAGTAGTAGGCAACGATGGTGGTAAAGGCGAAAAATAACAGTGCGATCGCCAGCACGCTGCTGCCGAATCCGGGCAATACTGTATCAAAGGCCGCCTGCACATAAGCCGGACCGACCTCAACACCGGGCAGGCCCTGGTAGAGGAAGCCACCATCGCCACTCTCGACGTTGTAGAGACCGGTCAAAAGAATCATAAAAGCGGTGGCCGAACAGATCAGCAAGGTATCGACATAGACCGAAAAAGCCTGCACCAAACCCTGTTTTGCCGGATGCGACACTTCTGCGGCAGCCGCTGGGTGCGGCCCACTGCCCTGGCCGGCTTCATTGGAATAAACGCCGCGCTTGACGCCCCACTGCACAGCCATGCCGATAATGGCGCCATAGCCTGCATCGAGGCCGAAGGCGCTGTTGATAATTAATTTAACGACTGTCGGGACCATGTCGATATTAATAATAACAACGGCAAAAGAAATGGCGATATAACCCGCAGCCATCAGCGGAACCACCACCTGAGCGAAGTGAGCAATGCGCTTCACGCCACCGACAACAATCAGACCCAGCCCGGTTGCCAACACAAGCGCAGTCACCAGCGCCGGAATATCCCAGGCATTATTCATGGCGGCAACAATACTGTTGGCCTGAATACCTGGCAGGCAGAAGCCCATAGCAACAACTGTCGCCACGGCAAAGGTCCAGGCATACCAATTTTGCCCCATGGCTTTTTCAATGTAATAAGCAGGGCCACCGCGGTAGTTGCCGTTATCGTCTGTCTCTTTATAAATTTGCGCGAGAGTCGCTTCAATGTATGCGGTTGATGCGCCGAGAAAGGCCACAGTCCACATCCAGAACACCGCGCCCGGACCACCAATGGCGATCGCAGTAGCTACACCGGCGATATTACCAGTACCAACTCGCCCAGAGAGCGACATGGTCAAGGCCTGAAAGGACGATACACCAGCGTCGGAGCTGCGCCCTTCGCGCATGATTTTTAACATATGACCAAAGTGTCGAACTTGGAGGAAGCGAGTACGCAATGAAAAGTAGAGCCCAGTGCCAAGACACAAATAGATCAGTGCCGAACTCCAGATGATGCCATTGAGATAGTTAACAAATGCTTCCACGATTACTCCCCATTATTGATATACCTGCCGTTTAACAACGACACTGATTTTTGTGTAGCAGTAGCTGGTGCGTGACACGTCGCTCTATTCGAGTGCCTGTCGATCCGCTAAGTCAAAAACGCTGTCGAGACTGACAATAAAATCATCCACAGACTCGGCTCGGCTGACGTGCAGTGCAGGAACTTCTAGAGCCGAAAAATAGTCAGGATAGGGCGAGAACTCCCCCCACTCACTCATCTGCGCAGTGATACTAACAACAATGAGCAACATTACAAAGCCGAGCGATGAAATCCAGCGCTGACGCGGCAACATGGTGGTGGCTAGGGCGAAATTTGACGATAGCAACAGCGCCACAAGCAGCAGCGCAATGACTGGCGATAAAATCATTGTCACCAGCTCTGTGCTGAAATTGTAACCCACTATAGCGACCAACCAATCTGCCAGAGAATAGATCAGACCGACCAGCAAAATTAAACAATAGTGACTCAGGAACTGGCTCTCGTTGCGCAAAAGGCGACCTAGGGCACCCCAGAAGAGTGCCAGCGCCAAGACCGCCGCCTGACCGCCAAGAATCATAAAGGTGACGTTTTTCCACTGCCATTCGACAAAGCTGGAGGCGTAGAGCGAGACAATATCCACGGCCAGACTAATCAGAAACAGCGGCAACCAGATGGCAAAACGATTTAACTTGCTGACGTCCTGCTCAAGGCGGTGTAACTCTTTAGCGGCATCGACTGGATGATGGTCCGACAGAATTCTCAGTCTGGTGCGACCGATCTTTATCTCTGCACCCTCGCCCAGCTGAGTTGCTGAGTCACTGTTAGCCGAGTGAGGATTTTTAACGACCTCGACACCATTAAGGCTGTTTAGATCGGTAAGCTGCCAGCCTCCATCAGTAGCATCGAGGCGCAGGTGGCTGGGCGAAATATGCGCATCGCCGAGCACCACATCATTTTGGTAGGAACGACCAATGGTAATGGAAGGGCTCTCGACACGAAAATGACGCTGGCTTTTGCCGCCCCAACCGAGTACTTCAATGATTACGGCCATTTCGACACCCCCATAAACTTACGAGCATAGGCTTTGGCGTTCTCTTGACTGACCCCGGCTAGGGTAAAGTGACTGATAAAGGCGGCGTGAGAGTCATCAACTGTGCCCTGCAAAAACAATACATCGTAAAGCTGCGGATAATCTTTATAAGCCCGGACACAAAAAACCGCCTTGGTTTTTCGCCCCGATACCGTCTGAGCGCTGCTGACGCTGACGAATTGGCTGTCACATTGATAGTCGCCAACATCTTTTTCACGGGCCTTGTTGCCGGGAACAAAATCACCAAAGAGGCGCTCATAGTAGGCGTAAAATTGCAGCGCATTGAGCTTGTCGGCCTCGAGCCAGAAGAACTGATGTTCAATCACACCCGTGTTAAATTTTCCGTTGAGATAAATATTATCTTCACTGCGACAGGTGCGCTCGGCACTGAGAAATTGCGCTTTGCTAGAGGCGCTGTTGGAACCGCCCCAACATTTCACAAAAGGCGACAATTCTTCGACCACCCAGGCGTCGCCCAGAGCGATTGTTGACCACTCGAGGGCCAGTAACTGACTAAATTTTTCCTGCTGATCGGCACGCAGCTGTTGCGCGATTCGCTGACGGATATTCTCAACGCCATGGCCTCTCAATTGATGCTGGCTCAGCAACTGCTGTAACGCAGTCACTGGCACCAGAAAACTGACTTGATTACCCGCGGTCGACACATTGATACCCACTACTTCACCCGACTCATTGAGTGTGGGGCCACCACTCATACCCGAGTTCAGCGAGCCAGTGAAATGTACCCGCGGATGGTAGCTTGTTTGATTGATACCATTGTAAGTGCCAGGCACCACCGTTAAGCCTAGATCGAGTGGGTTACCCAGGGCATAAACTGGAACCCCAATCGCCGGTTCAATTACTGCCAGAGGCAGCACTGGCGCTATCTGACTGTTGGCCTTAACCAGAGCCAAGTCATTGACAACATCCACGTCAACCAAGGTCAGACTATTGGTCTCACCACTGGCGCTGAGATATTCAATGCGGTATTGCTCCGGCTTGCTGGCGGCCATTTCCACGACATGATAGTTGGTCGCAATCAAGCCTGTATCAGTGATAACAAAGCCCGAGCCAATGGCGCTCTTGCTGCCAGAAGTAATATCAATAATTCTGATTTGCAAAATGCCTGCTTTGTTATCGGCAAACAGTGCGCGCGCACTGTTGCTTTCAGCGAAGCCCGCGGGGGGCAATATCAGTAACAAAACGATTAGCAAAAAAGCTAACGAGATAACATCGGGCTGCCGTCTATTTCTGTTGATAATCAATCTGCAGCTCCTGTCATGATCGGGCGATATGCTTTCAAAATATACCTAATATTAACAGTGCTGGGCAGAGTCGCGTAGCTATTTGTATCGAGGCCGCGGTAAAATAATGGTCTCTCTGAGGATCGGTTTGCCAAACTAGTGGGTAGCTCTAGTTATGGCGTTGAGGTATTAGGTTGATCTTTTTCCAACCACCTCTATTGATTCCCATCACCGCAACAGGAAACCCGAACAAATGAGCGACTCCTTCAAAGATAGTGCCCTTAAATATCACACCCACCCGACACCAGGTAAGCTAGAAATTCGCCCGACCAAGCCGCTGGCTAATAAGCGCGATTTATCGCTGGCGTATTCCCCTGGTGTCGCCCACGCCTGCGAATTGATTGTCGAAAATCCTACCGAAGTTGCCTCAGTGACGTCGCGCGGCAATCTCGTGGCGGTGATTACCAACGGTACTGCTGTACTGGGTCTGGGTAATATTGGGCCGCTGGCGTCGAAGCCAGTAATGGAAGGCAAGGCCGTGTTGTTTAAGAAATTTGCCAATATCGATGTCTTCGATATTGAAGTCGATGAAACGGACGTAGACAAGCTGGTGGATATTATCGCTTCACTGGAGCCCACCTTTGGCGGCATTAACCTTGAAGATATCAAAGCGCCCGAATGTTTTATGGTTGAACAAAAACTGCGTGAGCGCATGAAAATTCCTGTTTTTCACGATGATCAACACGGTACCGCTATTGTTGCCGCCGCGGCTATTTATAACGGCCTGCGCATTGTCGAGAAAAAGTTTGAAGACGTAAAGCTAGTGGTGTCGGGCGCCGGCGCTGCCAGTATTGCCTGTGTCGACCTATTGGTAAGCATGGGTCTGCAGAAGAAAAATGTACGCATGATTGACCGCACTGGAGTTATCTATGCTGGTCGCAAGGAAGGGATGAATCCTTGGAAAGAGGATTATGCCGTCGAAACCAGCGATCGCACCATTGACGATGCTATCGAAGGCGCCGATCTATTTATGGGCCTCTCTGGACCCGGTGTGTTAAACGGTGAGCTGCTGAAAAAAATGGGTGAGAAGCCAATTATTCTTGCCATGTCTAACCCGATTCCAGAAATTATGCCGGAAGACGCTATGGCCGCGCGCCCTGACGCGATCTTGGCTACCGGCCGTTCCGACTACCCCAATCAGGTCAATAATGTCCTCTGCTTCCCGTTTATTTTCCGCGGTGCATTGGACTGCGGTGCCTCGACCATTAATGAAGAGATGAAAATGGCAGCGGTGCGGGCTATTGCCGATCTGGCCACCATGGAAACCTCGGACGTGGTCGCCGCAGCCTACGCCGATGAAGCGCTTAAATTTGGTCCTGAGTATCTTATTCCCAAAGCCTTTGATCCACGTCTAATTGAAGTGGTGCCAATGGCAGTGGTTAAAGCGGCCATGGCGAGTGGCGTGGCGACACGTCCAATCGAAGACTTAGAGGCCTATCGCCAGACCTTGCATGAGTTTGTCAATCAAGCTGGCCTGTTTATGCAGCCTATTATTGAATTGGCGAAAAAAGCTCCGGCCCGGATTGTCTACGCTGAAGGCGAAAATGACGATGTGCTGTTGGCTGTGCAGGCAGTTCTGGATGAAAAGATCGCCACTCCGATCCTGATTGGCCGTCGCGCCGGTATGGAACAAAAAATTGACCGTCTCGGTCTGCGCATTGACCTCGATAACGATGTCGAAATATTTGATCCGAGTGATAATGACCGACACGAAAAATACGCGGCTTTCTATCATGAGAGCGTCGGTCGCAATGGAGTTTCTGTCGATGCAGCGCGCAAAATTATGCGCGATGATCAAACCGCCATTGCTGCGGTGATGGTCGCTCGCGGCGAAGCGGATGGCTTAATCTGCGGCAAAGTGGGTCGCTTTGATTTTCATCTACGCGAAATTATGCACCTGCTCGGACCCGCCCATAAAGAACAGCTAGTGTCATCTGCAGCGGTGCTGCTAATGCCCGATGGCCCGTTATTTTTGGCTGATACGGCGATGAACGTGGACCCCACTGCAGAAGAGCTGGTGAAGATAACCGAAGCCAGTATCGATCTGGTTAAGCGCTTTGGTATTGAACCGAAAGTGGCTCTGCTGTCGCACTCAAACTTTGGCACCGCTAATACCGCTTCGGCACGCAAGGTACGCAGAGCTGGTGAACTGTTGCGCGATGCCCATCCGACGCTACAAATTGATGGTGAGATGCATGTACTCAGTGCCCTGAATCCGAAATTACGCAAGACCATCTACTCGCAATCAACTCTGCAAGGTCGTGCTAATGTGCTGGTAATGCCCAATCTGGATGCCGCTAATATCGCTATGGGATTGATTCGCTCACTGACCGATGCGCTGTTGATCGGACCCTTTATCAATGGCTTTAGCAAGCCAGCCCATATTGTCATTCCATCCGTTTCGTCTCGCGGCATCTTTAATATGACCGCATTGACAGTGGCCGACATTCAGCAAAGCAAGTAGCCGGTTAGAGCAACTCGCTCTCGGCATTGAAAGGACTAATCCGAATGGCGGGTTAGTCCTTGTGGGTTAGCCTTTTAGGGCGAGTGCCATTTGATAAAACTGTTTTTTGTCGCCGCCGGTAATCTTGGCGGTTAGAGCAGCGGCCTTGGCTGCAGGTAATTCTGCCAACAGCAGGCGCAGAATTTTTTCACCGTCGACCGATACAGTGCTGGCGGAACCTTCACTGCCAGCCAGAATCAGGACGATTTCACCACGCTGTTGATTGCTGTCTGCCGCGACTGTATTGACCAGTTCGGCGAGGGTGCCAAAGAGATAGGTCTCAAACGTTTTGCTCACCTCGCGGGCGACAAACGCACTGTGCTCGGCACCAAAAATCTCTGCGCTATCTTTTAATGTCTCTAATATTCGGTGCGGCGCCTCGTAAAACACCATCGTTTCTGGCACCGCCACAAGGTCTTGCAAAACCTTTTTGCGCTGGGTACTTTTAGCTGGCAAGAAGCCGATAAATCGAAATTTGTCGGTCGGCAGACCGGCAACACTGAGTGCCGCAACTGCGGCACAGGCACCGGGAATTGGAATAACCGTGACACCCTGCTGGCGCGCGGCCAGCACTAGGCGGTAGCCGGGGTCAGAAATCAGCGGTGTACCGGCGTCGGAAATTAATGCAATATCATTGCCTGCTGCCAGCCGTACAAGAATATTGTGACTGCTTTTTTTGTCGCTGTGATCATGATAGGCAATCAATGGCTTGTCGATGCGAAAATGGTCCAGCAATTTCTTGCTGTGACGGGTATCCTCGCAGGCTATGGCAGTCACTGATTGAAGAATCTCGACTGCGCGGGGTACCATATCACCCAGGTTACCTATGGGTGTGGCGACTACATACAACGTACCGGATTGATTTGAGTTCATGAATAAACGACTTTTTCTCTCGATAATTTACGCTGTGGGCATCTTAGCCTTTATCGGGGGCTGTGCGCCAACAACAACGCAAGATTCAATCACTACCCCGCGAGTCTTAATGGCTGCTCAAGACAGTGAAACCAGCCGCTCTTTGGTGCGTCAGGCCGAGATTGCTCTCGAGCAAGCGCAGTTGACTGACCCCGCAGGCAGGGCCAGCCTGCTGTTAGATGCCGCTATTCTGTTTGCCCAAGGTGGCGATATTGCCCAGAGTCGGCAGACTCTCAAACTGATCAGTACGACTAACTTAAGCGACACATTTTTTGTTGAGTACAGCTTGCTCGGATTGGAATTAGACCTTGTTAGTTTCAAGCTGGACAGCGCCAGAGAGTGGCTCGGCCAGCCACGGTTTGTGACTGTTCGATCAGCCCTCGGCATCAATTTCCAGCGGCGTATTCTCAGGCTTGAAAGCGCACTCAACGCTGCCCGGGGCGATGCCATTGCCAGCATCGACAATCACATTCAATTGGCTGCGCTGTTCAACTCAAGAAAGATCGGCGATCAGAAATTGATTGCCGCTGTCCACGATAAAATTTGGCAGCAACTCAATGAATTGCCATTTCAGCAGCTACAACGCACGGAGCTCGGCGATACTGGCGTGCTGGCCGGCTGGTTCGAGCTGGCCGCGTCGATGCGCTACCGACAGGCGAGTCCAGCTGCTCAGAAGAGTCTCTTTGAAGTTTGGCAAAAGCGTTGGCGAGACCACCCCGCAGCAACCATTCCTCCGTCTGTACTCAAAAACCGATCTCGCGATAATCCACCAAAGAGCATTGCGCTGTTGTTGCCTCTGCAGCAGGAGTACGAGATTCCCAGTAGCACAGTTCTCGATGGTTTTATGAGCGGTTACTACGAAAATCTGGCTCAGGGTAGAGCGGTGCCTAGCGTAGCAATCTATGACACCTCATCACGTCCCGTTTCTGATGTGTATAACCAAGCTATCGATCGCGGTGCAGAGATGGTGATTGGACCTCTGCGTCAGTCTCAGGTCGAAGAGCTAGTATCAGCGCCTGAGCTTAGGGTGCCCACGCTAACCCTTAATCGCCTGGATACCCAACTTGCCAACTCATCGGACAACCTTGTGCAATTTGGCCTCTCAGCACTTGATGAGGTCAACCAACTTGCCGATCAAGCCTGGCTTCAGGGACACCACAATGTGCTGATTATCTCGCCAGACAGCGGTTGGGGAGAGCGTGCGCAGCGCCATTTTGTCGACTATTGGAACGCTAAGGGTGGAGTGGTCATTGACGCTATAACCTATCCTTCCAGCATCAATGATTTCACTAGACTACTGCAGAGACCGCTGGAAATTGATCTCAGCGAGCAGCGCGGCTTAGCTCTGCGGCGCTCGGTTAATCGCAGTCTCAGTTACACCCCGCGCCGGCGTCAGGACATAGACCTAGTGATTGTGCTCGGCTACTCTGAAAAAGTACGCCAGATAAAGCCGGCACTGGATTTCCTCTATGCCGCGGACGTTCCAGTCTACGCCACCTCGCATATCTACAGCGGAACCCAACAAATTGAGCTAAATCGCGATCTCAGCGGCATCAAATTTAGTGCTATGTCATGGACTCTCGATGGCCATATGCCGCGACCAATCAACCCGGATCAACGGCTGCCGACCGCCTACCGCCAACTCTATGCACTGGGTTACGATGCATTTTTATTACACGCTCTTCTCGGCGAGCTCAATAATCCTCAAGCGGTGCCAGTATTTGGTGCCACCGGCTTGCTGACTCTGAGAGATGGAGTCATAGAACGCCGCGAGAAGTGGGCGACGTTCGAAAATGGTCGCGTGATAGCAACGCAGCCTTAGCGAGACACGACTACAGGGAATGACATTATGGGGAACAGGATAGTCCCTAGCAGCAAAAAACAGAGTTTAAGCGGCAGTGCTGCTGAGCAAATGGCACTGGATTTTTTGCGCTCTCAAGGACTGACCGTTGTGGCGAGGAACTTTCGCACACGTAGGGGCGAAATTGATCTGATTATGCTGGATAATGAAGTGTTAGTGTTTGTCGAAGTGCGCTTTCGCCAGAGCGCTGAATTTGGCTCAGCTGAGGAATCCATTACCGCTCAAAAATGTCGCCGCTTAACGGCAGCAGCCGAGGGTTATATGCAGAGTTGTAACCTCACTGAAAAAGTCATTGCGCGTTTTGACGCCATCGCGATCAGTCCCGACAGACAAGCGAATCGCAATATCACTGGTGGTGCGAAGCGCGAAGGCAACAGAAGTTATTCGACAGGCGAGTATCGTATTACATGGATACAAAATATTTTGCAGTAGCAGATAGTTAAAATAGGAATCAAGTCTTTGGACGCTGTGGATCAAAAGGTTTTTAACCACTTTCAAAAAATGATTGAGGCGACTATGGCCACCGGCGAAACATGTGCCGAGCCGATAGTCAGTGCGGCAGAGAAAATTGCCTCAGCACTGTTAGCAGGAAATCGTATTTTTACCTGTGGTGAAAAATCTAGCGTGTTTATCGCGCAACTGCTCAGTGATTACCTGGCACTGGGTTACGATATCGATCGTCCCGGATTTCCGTCAATCAATCTCAACCAGTTAACTCAGCATAACTGTGACGAAGAGCGCTACAACCAAGCGCTTAACACCCACGCGGAGAGTGGCGACATTCTGGTGTTACTGAGCGCGGGAAACAGTGCGGCGCTAATGCTCAGCGCCCTGAATACTGCGGTTAACCGGGGCATGTCCATTGTCTTGGTTTCAGCAGAAAATGATCAATCATTGGCCGACTCAGTGAGCTACAATGATGTTCATATTAGTGTGGCAGGGGGGACAGCTCCGCTGATCACCCAATCACAGCTACAAGTCGTTCAGAGCATCTGCGCTCTAATAGACAGCCATATTTTTGGAGGCGAATAAATGCGCAACACAGTCACTGCTTTATCACTCGTTTTTTTACTTTCCGGTTGCACAGCAATGGTCGACACCGTTGTCAAAGAGCCAATTACGCCAGATCCAGGTTCATCCTCGATTGGCACCAATATCAACGATATAAAAATGGACACCTTTATTGGCGTCAATATTAAAAAAGCCGATCGGAGATTAAAAAAATCGCACATTAATGTACATGTATACAACGCTGTTGTGCTGTTAACTGGCGAGGTGCCCACTCAGGAGCTAAAGGTACTCGCCGGAGACACTGCGCGCGCCTACACCGGTGTGCGGCAGGTTCACAATGAACTACAGGTACGTGGTAACTCGTCGATTGTTGCACGCACAAATGATTCGTTGATCAGCGCACAGGTAGCGACCAAGTTGACCTTCGATAAAGAGATCAAGTCATCCAATATTGAAGTCACCACTGAAGACGGCGTGGTTTACCTAATGGGTAAGGTGGGACGCATCAACGCTGAAAAAGCCACAGCAATCGCCAGTAAAACAAGTGGCGTGCGCAGCGTTGTCAAAGTGTTTGAATATGTAGACTAAACTAGCTCTATGGCCATGGCGGTGCCCTCACCGCCGCCAATACAGAGACTGGCAACACCTTTTCGTCCACCATGTTGCTGCAAAGCGTGAATCAATGTCACCAGGATTCTCGCACCGCTAGCACCGATGGGGTGCCCTAGAGCGCATGCACCACCGTGAACATTGAGCTTTTCGTGAGGTATGTTGAGTTCATGCATTGCCGCCATGGCTACCACTGCAAACGCCTCATTGACTTCCCAAAGATCGACATCGTCAACTGTCCAGCCAACACGCTGCAAGGTTTTATTGATCGCTGAAACCGGCGCGGTGGTGAACCATTCTGGCGCCTGAGCGCTCTGATCAAAGCCGTGGATTAGAGCAATCGGCTGCAAACCTCGCGCTTCTGCTTCGTCGGCCAACATCAGTGTCAGCGCAGCCGCACCGTCAGAGATAGAGCTGGCATTGGCAGCTGTGACTGTGCCGTCTTTTTCGAAGGCGGGTTTTAACTGGGGGATTTTTTCTGGTCTGGCATTGCCCGGCTGCTCATCGGTATCGACGATCACATCGCCACGTCGAGAGGAGACGGTGACGGGAGCGATTTCCTGATGAAACCAACCGTTGTCAATCGCGGAATTGGCGCGGCGCAATGATTCAATGGCATAGGCATCCTGAAGCTCGCGACTAAAGTTATATTTATCCGCACACTTCTCAGCGAAACAACCCATCGCGACACCTTGATAAGCATCTTGCAGACCGTCGTATTGCATATGGTCGAGCATTTGTGCGTGGCCAAAGCGGTAACCTTGGCGGCCCTGAGGAATCAAATAAGGCGCGCGACTCATACTCTCCATCCCGCCTGCTATCATTGTGCTGGCCTGACCGGCACGCAGCGCATTGGAGGCCATCATCACCGCTTTCATGGCGGAACCGCATACTTTATTAATGGTAGTGCAGGAAGTGTCTTGAGTGAGTCCAGCTGCCAGTGCTGCCTGACGCGCAGGCGCCTGACCGACACCTGCGGTTAGCACGCAACCCATCAGAACCTCATCAATCTGACTGTGTTCCAATGTCGACTTTTGCACTGCAGCGCGAATCGCGGTGGCGCCCAGTTCTGCTGCGGAAAGTGCTGACAGTGAGCCCATCATGCCACCCATTGGTGTACGTGTGGCTGACAGAATGGCGATTGGCTTGGACATGTGGGATTCCTTAAAGCTCGGCTACTTGATCACTCGCAACGCTGGCTTGATTTTTTTCGCAGCATTGTCACTTGGCAAACCTGACGTTTGATTGGACGATTTGGTTTTAACCGCTTTCGGTCCTACAGGGGGTGTCGGCGGCTTATCTGGCGACTCATGCTCGAACACCATACCCTGACCATTTTCCTGGCTGTAGATACCAATCACTGCGCTGATAGGCACTTGAATATCAATTGGAATGCCACCAAAGCGGGTGGAGAAGGCGATAATCTCTCGATCAAGGATAAAATTGGTTACTGCTCGCGGTGCGACATTGAGAACAATCTGTCCATCGGTGACATAATTCTGAGGCACCTCAACACCTGGATGATGGGCATCGATCACAACATAGGGTGTGCAATCGTTGTCCACAATCCAGTCGAAGAAGGCGCGCAGCAGATAAGGCCGATTGGACCGCATTTTCATTTTAGTGGCGAATCTCGAGCTCGAGATCGGTCAGGCTTTCCTGAAATGAGGGCCGCTCGAACAGTCGCTCCATATAATCGTGCAGCGGTTTCACCTGACGATTGTTTGGCAAGCTGATGCCAAACTCTGGAAGACGCCATAGAATCGGCGCCAGGCAGCAATCCACCAGCGTAAACTCTTCACTCATAAAATAGGGCATGTCAGTAAATATGCTGGCAATGCTGATCAATGAGTCACGAAATTCCTTACGCGCTTCCTCAGCCTGACTGCTTTCAGGGCTGCTTTGAATCTTCGCTATCAGGGTGCACCAGTCTTTTTCGATGCGGTGTACCCAGAGTCGACTCTGAGCACGAGCGACAGGATAGACCGGCAGCAGCGGTGGATGAGGGAAGCGCTCGTCGAGATATTCCATCACGACCTTTGACTCGTAGAGCGCCAGATCACGGTCTACCAGTGTCGGTAAGGTTCCGTAGGGGTTGGCTTCTAGAATCTCTTCAGTAATGGCGGTGGGCTCGATATCTTCAATATCAACGGTCACACCTTTTTCAGCCAAAACAATCCGCACACGATGGCTGTATTGGCATGTTGGGTCGGAAAATAATGTCATCGACGATCGTCGCACAACAACCTCTCAATTTTTAATAGTAAGTAGGGGGCAGCTCTTCGCTACCCCAAATAGACAATCCATGCCTTTATATGGTCTGTCCTGAATAACACTATGGCCCTTGAGAAATCAATCAACGGCCGTCTCACACTTGCTCAGCTTTAATGAATGCCTTTCCAATACTCGCGATTAAGCAGCATAACAAAGACCAGCAACAACAACAGAAATAACAGTACCATGCGGCCAATATGCTTGCGCTCTTCTGCCATGGGCTCTGCCACATAGGTCAGAAAGTTGACTAGATCATACATCGCCACGTCAAACTCTTCGGCAGTCATGCTGCCCGCCGAAGCGATATTGAAACGACCACAGGGATCGTCAAGAATATCTTCACCGCTTAAGAGATCGCGCTTTATACCGCCACTGGCTGTCAACACCGGCCCTGGCGCACATTCTGGCAAGCCCTGCAGATCCAGCAGCACATGCGGCATACCAACATCTTTAAAGACCTTATTGTTGACACCAAAAGGGCGACTTGGATCGGCATAAAAATTACGCAGATAAGTGTAGACCCACTCGGACGAACGAGCCCGCGCGACCAACGTCAAATCTGGTGGCACAACACCAAACCACTCCTTGGCACCGTCTTCAGGCATCGATATTTTCATCAGATCACCGATCTTCTGATCAGTGAAAACCATATTATCGAGCATCATCTGATTGGGAATACCAATATCGTTGGCAACGCGTTCCCAGCGAGAGTACTGAAACGAATGGCAACCCATGCAGTAGTTAACCGCCAGTTGAGCGCCACTCTGCAGTGAAGCATGGTCACGAAGATCGGCTTCAAAAGTATCACAATCGATGGTTCCACACGATTTTCCGCTCTCAGCACCCACTGCTTTAATCGGTAAAATCACCAGCAGCGCGACGATCAGCACGCCGCCCAGCGTCTTCCAAACACCAATTCCACCATCCATGGTAATGCGGTCTGGCTCAGGCCTAGTCGTCTCCATACGGGTCCAGAAGTAGATGCCAATAAAGTACGAAAAGTACAGAACAGTACAGATCTGCGCGAGCACTGTTCGTGCTGCCGTCGGCGCCTTAACACCCAAGTATCCGAGGATAATAAAGCAGGCAACAAAGACCAGAATCGCAGCGCGGCTGATGTTGCCTTTATAACGCATTGAGCGCACCGGACTGCGGTCCAACCAGGGCAGCACAAACAGAATCGCGATCGCCGCAGCCATGGTAATAAAACCACCGAGCTTGTCGGGAACCGCACGCAGCATTGAGTAGTAAGGGGTGAAATACCAAACCGGTGCAATATGCTCTGGAGTCTTCAACGAGTTGGCAATCTCAAAGTTTGCATACTCTAAGAAGTAGCCACCCATCTCTGGCATAAAGAACAGGATCGCGCAGAACACAAATAGGAACACAACGATGGGCACTAGATCGTGAATAACGAAATAAGGGTAGAACGGAAGGCCGTCAATCGGATTGCCGTTTTCATCTTTGTACTTTTTGATGCTGACGCCGTCTGGGTTATTAGAACCCACGTCGTGCAACGCGATAATGTGCATCACCACCAGCGCAATCAAGATGATTGGCATCGCCACCACATGCAGAGACATAAACCGATTCAGGGTAATACCAGAGATTAGATAATCACCACGAATCCATTGCACGACATCTTCACCAACGACCGGAATAGCGCCAAACAGCGAAATAATCACCTGCGCGCCCCAGTAGGACATCTGCCCCCATGGCAATACATAACCGAGGAATGCCTCGGCCATTAGCGCCACATAAATGGTCATGCCGAAGATCCACACCAGCTCGCGAGGCGCTTTGTAAGAGCCATAGATCAAGCCGCGGTACATGTGCAGGTAGACCACAACAAAGAATGCGGACGCACCGGTAGAGTGGGCATAGCGGATAATCCAACCCATATCAACATCGCGCATTATGTATTCAACGGAGGCAAACGCCTGCTCTGCAGAACCCTGATAACTCATCAACAACCAAACACCCGTCACCAGCTGAATAACCAGGACCACCATCGACAGTACGCCGAAGTAGTACCAAAAGTTGAAGTTCTTTGGCGCATAGTACTCGGCCATGTGCCGATTCCACTCGCGCTTCAGCGTAGGCATACGCGAATCTAACCACTCAGCAAAAGCTGCTGCTTTACTCATTACGCAATCTCCGCATCAATTCCGATAATAATAATGTCGTCTGACTCATACGAATGGGGGGGAACTTCAAGATTGGTTGGCGCAGGTACGCCGGCAAAAACCCGTCCCGAGAGATCAAATTTAGAACCGTGACAGGGGCAGAAAAAACCGCCCAACCAAGAGTCACCACCAAGATCAACCGCACCCACGTCGGGTCGATACATTGGCGCGCAACCGAGGTGCGTACACAGACCGACCAACACCAGGTACTCTTCACGACCAGCTTGGGTTCGGGCCGAGCCACTTACATAGCTCGGCTGAGAAGCAGCTTCTGAGTCCGCATCCCTTAAGATACTGGTATCAATATCAGCAATTGCCGCCAGAGACTCTGGCGTGCGGCGCACGATATAAACTGGCTTACCGCGCCACTCGACAACCAGACGAGCGCCTGACTCAAGTTTGGAAATATTAATTTTAACCGGAGCGCCAGCAGCTTTGGCTTTGGCGCTGGGTTGCCAGGATGAGACAAAAGGTACTGCTGCACCGACTACACCTGCACCACCCACAACAGAGGTAGCACCAAGCAAAAATCGGCGGCGACTATGGTTGATACCGTCATTGGTCATGACGTTCTCCCTAAAGGCAAAATTGGATGTTCAAACATGCGGATTCGCATGCAATTAAAATTGGCGCTGCATAGTAACGGAAGGCGAAAATATAAGCAACCAGAGAGTTGTAGAAAAATAGGTTAACGTATTGTTTTTTAAGGCAAAAAAAAGCCCGACTCACGAGTCGGGCTTTTCTTTTTCGCGTTGATCTTAACGCTTGGAGAACTGTGGACGCTTACGTGCTTTGTGCAGCCCCACTTTCTTACGCTCAACCTGTCTCGCATCACGGGTTAAGAACCCAGCTTTGCGCAGTGGTGAACGAAGATTTTCATCGTACTGAAGCAAGGCGCGGGCAATACCGTGACGGATTGCACCAGCCTGACCAAAGTTGCCACCACCATTAACAGTGACTTTAAGATCGAACTTGTCGACCAAGTCAACAATCTCAAATGGCTGACGAACAATCATTCGCGCCACTTCACGACCGAAGTAAACATCGATCGCGCGATCGTTAATAGAAATTTTGCCGTTTCCTGGAGTAAGGAAAACGCGAGCTGCTGACGTCTTGCGACGACCAGTACCGTAAAATTGAGTTTCTGCCATGATAATCGCTGTCCGTTACAGTTCTAGAACTTGAGGCTGCTGCGCTGTATGAGGATGCTCATTACCAGCGTAGACCTTAAGTTTTCTAAACATTTCCCGACCAAGTGGTCCGCGTGGCAACATGCCTTTCACCGCTGACTGAATAACACGCTCAGGCGCTTTATCAATCAACTTGTCAAAAGTGATGTCCTTCAGACCACCGGGATAACCGGTGTGAGAGTAATACGTTTTCTGTGTGGCCTTGTTGCCAGTCACACCAATTTTTTCGGCGTTAACCACGACGATGTAATCGCCGGTATCAACGTGAGGTGTATATTCTGGCTTGTGCTTACCACGCAAGCGTGTCGCCAATTCCACTGCCAAACGACCCAGGGTTTTACCCTCGGCGTCTACGATATACCAATCACGTTCAACTGATTCTGCTTTAGCGCTATATGTTTTCATCTTATCCTGCCTGGCTTTGGGGGATCCCAAAAAAGGGTGCGAATTGTAATGATCGCCCGCCCCTATTACAAGAGGGGATTTGAGCAAAATGAAAGTTTTTTACTGAGGCCATTACGGACGGTGTGGACGGGCCAAATACTCACGGCTCTGCATTTCCAATAATCGACTCTCCGTGCGCTGAAACTCGAAGCTCAAACGCCCGTCATGATAGAGCTCATGCATTGGTGCGGCAGCGGTTATCGCCAACTTAACGCTGCGATCATAGAACTCATCGACCAGATTGATAAAGCGTCGTGCGGCATCTTCATTGCCGACGGTAAATATTGGCACATTGGTAATCACCACCGAGTGGAACTCGCGCGCCACCTCGATATAGTCGTTTTGACTGCGCGGACCTTCGCAGATTGCCGCAAAGTCAAACCACACTATGTCCTCAGCCACCTTGCGCGCGGGAATCCGCCGTCCCTCAATATCCAGATCAACATTGAGCTTTATCTCACCCTCAACGGCCACTAGGCTGTCAAAAGTTGCCCCTATTGCCTGCTCCGCCAGATCACCCAACGGTGCATAGTAGAGCTCAGCCTGCTCCAGTGCGCGCAGTCGATAGTCCTGCCCTCCATCCACGTTGATCACCTGACAGTGCTTGTTGAGCAAGGCAATGGCTGGCAAGAAGCGTTGCCGTTGAAGGCCGTCACGATAGAGCAGATCAGGGATGATATTAGATGTTGCAACCAGGGTCACACCGCGCTGAAAGAGACCTTCCAACAATCTTGCGAGAATCATGGCGTCGGTAATATCACTGACAAAAAATTCATCAAAGCAGACCACCTGTGTCTCTTGTGCGATTGATTCAGCAACCACATCGAGAGGATTAACCTGCCCTTTCAAGCGCTCTAAATCCTGATGGACACGGCGCATAAAGCGGTGAAAGTGAATCCGCATCTTATTGTCAAAAGGCAGGCTCTCGTAGAAGCTATCCATCAAATAGGTCTTGCCTCGACCAACCCCTCCCCAGAAATAGAGGCCTGTTTCGGGTATCCGCGCAGGGCGCAAAATTTTCGCCAGCAGACCGCCTTTTTTACGCTGATTGCGTTTTACCAACCGAGAAAATAGCTCGTCTAGCTGTTCGACTGCATCAGCTTGAGCTTTATCTGCAACAAAGCCCTGTTTGGCTAGATCATTTTGATAGCGTTGTTTTGGGGTTAACATCGGATATGGTAGGATCGTCGAGTAAAGGCAGACTTTAACTAGCGCGACGTCCTAAGACAACTGAAAATAATAACCAGTTTCACCTCGACGACATCAGAAACCGGAGCAAAGACATAAATTAGTTGTCGGTTTAGCGGATAAAAGCGTTGATTCAGCAAGCGCCTTTGGCGACACTAAAGATGTTTACCGATTTAAGTATGGGAGAGTACTTTGATAACTTTGACCTCAATTCTGATTGCCGCGGCGTTTTTTCTGATCGGTGCTGGTGTAGGTCACCTTTTCTCAAGGAAGGTCGACAGCAGCGACAAATCAGTGCGCAATCTTGAAAAAAAGCTTGCCCAGTCTGAACAAGAACTCAGACGCTATCAGCAACAGGTCACCGAGCACTTTATGACCGCCTCTCATCTGACTGGCAATGTCGCTCAGAGCTATCGACAGATTCACGAACATCTCGCATCAAGCGCCATGCGTTTGGCAAGCCCCGAGGTGGGCAGACAGATACTCAAAGCGGGCGGCGTTGATTTTGGCTTGCTTGATGCCGACGGCAATCCACTAATTGATATCACTGATATTGAAGTTCCTCGAGACTATGCTCCCAGTGTTCCCGGCGGGATTTTAAGAGAAGACTACGGCCTGCGTGACGCGGAACAGAAGCAAGCCGATGTAGAGTCTTCCTCTGACACTGTGGACAATGAAGATGAGAGCGACCCCACGCAAAGCGTAGCATAACGCCCCCCCATCACTTCAGCGCAAGCAAGGAGGTTTGCGGTGGCAGGATTGCCTTATTACGCCGCACTTATGCAGGCGTCTCAAAACCTACTCCCGGGCAGCTGCAGCTTATGCCGCGGTTCGCTAACGCGCTTCGATAACGCGCTGTGTCAATACTGTATCGCCGAACTACCGCGGCTGACAACCAGTTGCCAGCGCTGCGCGGTGCCGCTTGCCAGTAATTTAATTTGCGCTGCGTGCCAGTTGACAGCGCCGGTTTTTCGTCGCTGTATCGCGGCCTTTCGCTACCAGCCACCGATCAGCAGCATTATCGTGCGCTTGAAGAGCGACCCCTATGTAGCGGAACTGCAACAACTCAGCGCCATGTTGGCAGAGCGCATCACAGTGACTTATCGAGAGGCGCAACAAGTCATTCCAAAGGTGGTAATCCCCCTGCCCTTACACTGGCTGAAAATGACCCGCCGCGGCTTTAATCAGAGCCAGATCCTCTGCCAATTGCTGAGCAAGCATTTTTCCCGCCAGCACAATACAGCACTCAACCTGCGCACCGATATCTGCAGGCGCATCGCACAGGGACAAGCGCAACATCTGCTGAGTGCCAAACAGCGCCTGAGTGGCATTAAAAATGCTTTTATCGCAGAGCAACCGGTGAACGTCAGTTTAAAAGGATTATCAGTGGCGGTAGTGGACGATGTTGTGACGACCGGTGCTACCGCAAACAGTGTTGCGGCAGCACTGCTGCGAGCTGGGGTTAAAGATGTGGATATTTGGTGTCTGGCAAGAACAAGCTGGAATAATTCGGCAGGGTGACTCAGAATGCGGGTCATGAATTTATCTCCCACAAAACCAGACTCTATCTGGCAACAGATCTACCGCGAAGCGCAATCTGCAGCCCATGACGAGCCCGTCCTCGCAGATTTCTTTCAAGTTACAATACTCGACCACGATAACCTTGGCGACGCACTCAGCTGTCATCTGGCCAATAAACTAGCCAGCAATGAAGCGCCTGCGTCCCTGCTGCGCACTGTCATGGATCGGGCATTTTCGACGCCAGACATTATCCACGCAGTCGCAGCAGATATTGTCGCCACCGTTAAGCGAGACTCAGCATGCAACCTGCATCTTACGCCATTCCTCTACTTTAAAGGTTTTCTCTCCTTACAGTCCTACCGCGCCGCGCACCAGCTCTGGGCTGAAGGGCGTCAATCGCTGGCCCTGCTTCTGCAGCACAGAATCTCACTGACATTTGCTGTCGATATACATCCGGCAGCTCGTATTGGCAGCGGCTTGTTGATCGATCACGCTACCGGCTTAGTGATTGGCGAAACCGCGGTGATTGAAGACTGCGTATCAATCATGCAGTCGGTCACACTCGGCGGCACCGGAAAGACATCAGGCGATCGTCACCCAAAGATTCGCAAGGGCGTACTGATTGGTCCGGGGGCAAAAATACTCGGCAATATTGAAGTGGGCGAAGGCGCAATGGTTGCTGCATCCAGCGTGGTATTGAAATCTGTACCGGCGCATGCGGTGGTCGCTGGTGTACCGGCCTCGGTGGTTGGCGACGCGCGCAGTGAGGAGCCCTCTCAGGCCATGGATCACTACTTTAAGTGTGATTAACAGCGACCCCAGCTGAACGGTATAACCTGATCAATAGAATCAGCGGCGTCTATCTGCATTAACAATCGATCAACTCC
>Ga0209425_10001314_pt1 | contig 28989 bp, 17 predicted proteins | sample COG_05_FD_184749 | JGI IMG/M metagenome (GOLD analysis project Ga0209425, IMG submission 184749) | Pelagic Microbial community sample from North Sea - COGITO 998_met_05 (SPAdes) (version 2) | ecosystem: Environmental > Aquatic > Marine > Neritic zone/Coastal water | place: Helgoland, sampling...
GGACCATCAAATTGGCTTGATTGATGGGGAATGGGTGGGGTTTGAAATGATTTGGCCAACGACCCACGGCCATGCGAATAAGCAAATTGTTGAGATTCCTTTAAATCGGTCTGAAAAAGCAGCCCATGGCCATGATTGAATTTCGGCGCGCTTCTTCGATGATGCGTCGCTCTTCCTCCAATCGCAAACGCTCCGCTTCGGCTTCGACCCGAGCTTGTTCCTCCACGGCCTCACGCGCTTGCCTCTCCGCCTCGGATTCACAGGCGGTAAGGGAGAGGAGGAAAGCGAAGGTTATGAAGGGGGTGAGGGAACGGAATGTCATTGTTCTCGAATGAAGGCTCGAGTAGAAATTTTATCTGTGGCAGATTGAAGGGTAAGGAGGTAAAGGCCAGCGGGCAATGTACTTACATCGAGGGATTTTGAATTCATCGTGAAATTCAAAATGCGTTGCCCCATTGGATTCGTAACCCATCCAAGTGTCCACATGCTGCTCGAGGTGATATTAAGCTGGTCGTGTGCGGGATTTGGATACACTGAAAAGTGAAGCGACTCGGTTTCCACTATCTCCAAGAAGGGCTCGTAATTGTAATACATGCGTGTGATGCAGCCGGGGCCGTCACCGCAATCGTACCAGACGTCAACGAAGTAATACCAAGACTCCGGATCCAAGTCTTCGATGAAGATGTACTGTTCATCGCCATTCTCAAAGAGCTCCTCCTGACCAGTTGCAATGTTGATTGCGCCCCAGCTGTATTGAGCGCAGTCCGAGCTGTCACTGCACACCAAAATATTGATACCGGGCTTCTTGATGACTTCGCCGAGGCTTGGGGCCACGTCTGAGGACGTGGTGATTTGGTAGACGGTGTCGTTGAGGCACGTCGTCGAATCATTTTCCAAGGTTAACAGGAATGTTAAATTCAATTCAGCGGCCGATGAGTCCACATTGAATAGGATCTGATGCCCCATTTCTCCGCTGGTTATTTCGGCATTGGATGTGGTCGATTCCCATTGGTAGTTCAATCCCGGATCGAATGGAAAGGCTTCGATGAGGTTGTCCGAGCTGTTGATGCATGGTTCGATGCTTCCAACTGCAGAAGGGAGAGATGGCAGTGGGTTTACGATGGCCAATGCTTCATCGGACACGACCGTTCCACATGCATTGATGTATTCCAAGTAGACGAGCGTGGAGTCTAACAATGTTGGCGTTGTTGCATCGAGCATGTCGGCAGCAAATACCGTCCAATCCAAGTCGTCAGGGTTTGAATAATACCAATTCGTTGAGAATCCTTCAAGCCCTCCCGTTGCGTCGATTGCTGTCCACGAGACCGTTTCACCAGCACAGTATTCTGCGGGTCCATCAATCTGGATTGTACCAGCCATCATGGAGTCGGCTACGTTGATGGTGATGACGTCACTGAACCCAGCGCCACAGCCCACTGAAGACTCACTGTAGAGCATGTAGGCGGCATCGGAATAAAGTTCAGGACCGGACCAGACGGTTTCTGTGGCTTCTAATATTTCCAGCGTGTCGCCGACGAGAAGTTCCACCCACTGATACGTGTATTCTTCACCTCCACCTTGTGCACCGAGGCCTTCCAATTCAGCAGGAGTCGATCCAAAGCATATTGACTGGGATGTTCCAGCGGCTGAGGGTACAAATTCATCGTAGACGTGAACGAACAGGTTCTCCGAAGCGACGCTGCCGCACAATGGATTGGTTCCGAGGTTTCGGATGAAGTTATCGCTCCAGAGTAACTCTGCCAGTTGAATGGTATCCGTATCAAAATCGAGTAGGCTCCAGGCGTCCCCAATGGAACTGATTTCCCAAACATAGCTGAAATCTCCGTTTGCTCCAGTTGCACCAGACGTTTGAATCATGGCCGGAGGTGTAGCGCCGAAACAAATCGAAGTGTCCTGGATTCCGCCTTCGAGAATGATTGTCGGAGACTGCATCTCCGGCAAGACGTGATAATAAACGGGCACCGCAAATTCACTTCCACACCCGAACGGAGAGATGTACTCCAGACTTAACCAAAAGCTGACGTTGAAATCATCGATGTTCAAGGCTAAGCCGTTTTCGCCGGCTATTGGCGTCAACGTTTCCGGAGGCTGGTTTTCGATGTACTCACCCAAATACCATTGGTAAATCATGTCATTGCCGCTGATTTCAGGATTGGCATTGAACACAGCGCTGCTGCCAAAACATAACGTGTCTGCATTGCCCTCGGAGAGGGAGCCTGCAATTAGTTCGTCCCAAACGGCAACTTCTATAGCATTGCTGGTGACAGCCCCACAACCAATGTCGCTCGCGGCGACTACGAAGAAGGTTGTGGTTTCGTAGAGTGGACCTGGAATCAGTGTTTGGCTTGTTTCAGCGTCCAGAGGTGAGGGTGGAGCCCCAGCATACCATTGGTAGCTGAATTGCCCGTTGGCACCAATTGTGTTCGTGGTGGATAGAGCATCGGCCTCTTCGCCAAAGCAAAGGGTTTGCGCTCCACTCGCTGTGCCGGATGTGATTTCGTCGTAAACCTCAATGGTCAATTCATTGCTGATAACCACCCCGCAGCCTGCATTGGAGTTAGCCACCAAGCGGACAGAGGTTGTTTCCGTCATGATGCCAAACGTGAAGAAGTCCGGGTTGGTGGAAACGGTGGTCCAATTCTGAAGAGAGTTTTGAATCTGCCAACCGTATTGGAAGGATTCCGTTCCACCTGTTGCGGGTAGGGCATTCGAAATTGTTGGCCCGGTATATCCGTAACAGATTGTCTCAGTCGAACCCTCGCGAATGATTTCAGGTGCTTGTAATTGTGGTAGCACTTCAATTTGTAAAGGCTCGGACCAGACAGTCCCACAACCATCCTCGCTGGTGTATGTAATGGCCAAGTTTGAAGTTGAATTGAGACTTGGAGAAAATCCAGATAAACTGACCTCTCCAGGTATTTCTGTGAAATCCCCACCAGGCTCTTCCAGCCACCACTGATAACTCAAGTTTTCTCCAGACGGAGCATCATTGGCGCTAAATGCTGATGTGAATCCATAGCAAATGGGAGACTCCAACGTGGTAATGCTTCCGGCAATCAGTTCTTCGAAAACATAGATTTCGATCGTGTTCGACTCAACGGATCCGCATCCTGAAGTGCTTTCAGCTACAACGCTCACCTCCATGGTGCTGAGCAGAGGCCCCGGGCTCCATATCGTGCCATAGGCTCCTGTACTTGGTTCACTTGCCCCTTCAGTCAAAATCTGCCATGTGTATTCGAAAACGCCATTTCCACCCGAAGCCGAGCTCAGAGTAAGCGGGTCAGGTGAGGTATCGAAGCAAATGCTTTGTGATGCGGAAAGCATTCCAGACTCAAGCGCTTCGTAGACATGAACATTAATTGTGTCCGAGGTAACGGTTCCACATCCGTATTGCGATTCGTATTCGACGTACGTTGAGAATGATTCAATAGCATTTGGCAGCGTTTGTTCGAGTCCTTGCCATGTGGGCAGGTAATTAAGGGAGGACCCTGTTCCGTAAAACCAATTCACATCAAAATTGCCATCGGCTCCCGTGGGCGTCGTAGAAGTCAAAAAGGCAGGTGATCCATAACAGATTGTATCCGTAGATGCACTCAAGGCACCGGGAGTTATCTCCGGGAGCACCTCAACGGGAACCGCATTCGAAGTGACAGTTCCACATCCATCTGTGGACGTTGCAGCGAGCTGAAATGCTGTGGTGGTCTCCAATACCACCGGCTCAAGAACAGGGGCGTTTTGGCCTGCCAGGGCGGTGCCCTCCGCCTCCCATTGCCAGGTGAACTCCATGCCTGTCGCGGGAGGAGTCACCAATTCCAGGGTCGGCGTCTCCGATCCGAAGCAGATGGGGGCATTCTCCCCGATGAATTCAAAATCTATGACTGGCGCCTCAAGTTCAGGAAACACCTCGGCAATGAGTAAGTTGGAGTTGACCGCGCCGCAACCATCTGCTGATACACCACTCAATGAGAAGGAGGTGGTCTCTGTCAGCGCGGAGGGCGTTATGGTGGTGGTGGTGGCGCCAAAAATGGGTTCGCTACCTTGCCCGTTGTTCGCATTCCATTGCCAATCCATGGTGGTGAATTCATTGGGGTTGATCACCAAAGAAGCGGTACTTGGAGCAGTATTGTAGCAGAGCGTGCTCAAGGCTTCATCCCATGCAATGGTGACATTCGATAACGCGGGTAGGACCGGGATTTCGAGTGTAGCGAGCTCTACAGCAGAACAACCGTCATCGGTTGTGTAGGTAACGTTCACGGTTGCCGCAGCTTCGAGGGATTCGATGGTGATTCCCAAATCACCGCTTTGTTGTGATTGGATGGCGTTGCCCGATTCGTCTTGGACATTCCAAAGCACGTCATATTCGGTGTTTGTAAAAGGTGGTGTTGATGTCACGGTGACATCGCTTCCGAAGCAGAATCCGGTATCATTTCCTGAGCCCGAGGCAGATAGTGTGCCTGCTTCGATGCCATCTAGGATGTCCAAGTTGAGGAGGGGGCCTTCAATGGTTCCGCACCCTTGTGCGTCCATAGCAACTGCGAAATAGCTTGCTGTGTCGGAAGCGGCATTGATGGCAATAGCGGGGGAATTGGGGTTGTCCCAGGCGTAGGTGGAATCGGATGTTTGGATGAACCAATTCCATTGGACCCCACCCGATCCACCCGTGGTGAGAATGGGGTAAAAGGTTGTTGAATCGACCTCGGGACAAATGCTGAGTGTGGGATCCGGAACGATGAGCTGGAAAGGGTCAAGAACGCTGACATTCCACGCCGCTGCAATGCTCGAAACTACGACGGTATCGGTATCCGAGATTGCCGTGGTGTACTGCACCAATTCATAGATGCCGCTCATGGCAGCCGAGGCGGATGCGATGGTCAATGCTGAATCAGTCAGCTCGGCCTCCCATACAGACGGAACAGCTCCGGAATTCCAGGTCCAGAGGAGGGAGTCAAGTCCTTCGTCCAGTTCTGTTGCAACCAGAGATAGCGAATCATTGTCACAGAGGGTGAGCTCCGTTTGTGCATTGCCCGCATGGTGAAAAGAGAGTAATCCTGCAGCAACGAGGAGTAGCGATGTGGTTTTCATTGCTGGGTTGTTTTATCGCGTGAATAGATTAAATCGCCTGGTTTTGATTGGCTCAATTTCGATTGGAGCGTGAAGTAGACCACCGTAATTGGGAATGCGATAAAGGCCAAGGCAATTATGAGAGGTCGGCTGATTGAAAAAGAGATTTGATCTGCTTCATCTCCTAACCCAATCTGCGAAAGAACTCCTTCTAAGACCAAAGGACCGAGCACCAGGCTCAGCAAAAAACCCAGGATAAAGGCGATGGAAATGAGACCGAGACCGATTTTGCTATAGAGCAAAATGATGTAGTGGTTGGGAATGCCGAAGGCTTGCAACGTTCCAATGTTGGGTCCGTTGTTAGCAATGTGCTGGAGGAGCAAATTGAGGACGAAACTGATGACAAAGCCCAATGAAAGCAAGGAAATGGCAACGGTCAAAATTTGAGTTAGCCCTGAGATGATGCCCAAGTTTCGCATGGATTCGATGTCACTTAATTCCAGCTGAATAGGCGTTTTTTTGTTTTTGAGATTTGCATGTGCGAATGCATCGAAAGCGACTTGAAGTGCATTGGCAAACTGATTGGGTAGCGAGACCAAATTCTCAGCTGGAAAAAAGATGAAATCACCCGCAGGTATATCTTCATTGGGATTAAGTGCAGTTACATTATCTAGGTCCTGCGGTATGAATTCAACCTCTTGCCATTGGTCATTGGATGAATTGGCATAAAGGGGGATTACGAATGACTCTTGAAATGTGGCAGCAGGTTCCATATTGCGGACGACAAAATTCTGCTGTGCTGCTGCGGTGTCCGAAGGTGACACCAAGTAGCATTTTTTCTTGAATCGATTGGTGTATTCGGGTTCATCCCGGTCGGCATTCAGAATGCTCCACGCGGCTTCCGTAATAATAGCATCAGCATTCTGAGGGAGCTTTTTGACGATCGCGGCCACCTGGAATCGAATCCCGCTTTCGTTGTTGTTAACCGATGTGCTGAATTGATTGATTTCGATCAATCCATTACCGGTTGGGTAGTCTAGGCCAATCCGAGACGCCATCTCTTCAGTGATTACAACCGCAGCAGGATGCTTAGCTCTTTGGGTGAAGCCAGATCTCCCGAAGAGGATGTTGTCTTCGCTATTTTCAATGAGCCCAAGAATCGAGTTATGATGATTGAACTTTACGTAAAAGAACAAAGCTTTTTCTCTAGGCTCGCCTGGAGCTGCCACGAAAGCTCGTCGCTTCCAAAAATGGAAACGTGGGATGCTGTCAAATCGAGTGGGCAGCTGTAACTCATCAAAGGTCACCTGGCCTACCTTGTTTTCCACTTCAACGAGGCGCATGAAGGGGGACTCCATTTTCTCTGTCAGGTGACTCATCAGACCAGAGTTGATCCCTAAAGCCAGCAAGGCGAATCCAAAAATCCCCACCAAAATGAGCAATTTCGCCATGCCTCTTCCTCCTGCGATGAGCAGGAATTCCTTTTTTAGGATGATGTATCGAATGCGCTGTTTCATTGAGTGTTCAGTGATTGAAGGGACTGTTCGATAACTGCCCTCAGCTGTTTTTCAGTGAGTTCGGAATTGCTACTCTTCCATTTATCCTGCTTTTTCCGAAAAACGGTTGAAGGCTCGATTTGTCCCGCTGCAGGCTCTCCACCTGCATCCAACGGCTTTTCAATTAAGATGATGCAATCCGCATTTTTCAATGCTAGCTGAATGTCATGAGAAACGATAACGGCTGCCGTATTCTTCTCTTTCACTACGGCTTTGGTCATACCCATGGCTTCCTGCGCTTTGAGTGGATCGAGGTTGCCGGTTGGTTCGTCAGCCAGCAGCATACGGTGCGGTTTTGCAAGGGCCCGAATGAAGGCGAATCGTTGCCGCTGTCCGCCTGAATAGGCCATGATGGGTTTAGTGAGGACTACACCCGGAAGAAGTGTTTGTGCCATCTCAGCAATTCGTTCGTTTGCCTCTTGCTCTTCACGTTCGGAGCTCTGCAATGTGGTTAGCAGCATGTTTTCCATTGCACTGACGCTCTTAAACATGTTCTCCTGCTGGAAAATGAAACTGAAAAACTGGGACCTCATGGCAGATCGTTTGGTCGCATCCCATTGCCAGTAATCACATAATTCCACGGCAGAGCTGTCCTCTGTTGGTTTAAGCTTAAAGGAATAATCAGGGGTTGAACGGGCTGTCTCGGTCATGAGCCCGAGCGCCTCAAGCAACGTACTTTTCCCAGAACCAGATGCACCCACAACGAACGTGAGCTCGCCTGAGCGTATGTTTAACTCATGTACACTCAATGCCGGGGTGCCGGGCGCATATTCACATGTGAGGTTGTTGACTTCAATCATATCGATCAGGTTGGTCATTATTGGGCGCCTGGAAAATCGGAAAATGGCACCCAATAGAAGGGTTCTGCAATGCCCAGCACAGGAGACCATTCGAATTCCGATTTGTCTGAGAACTGGGAGAATTCTGTGGCCTTTTCTTTGAAGCGATCCATTGATTTTCCCCAATCGTCTTTATCGCTGTTGGAGTAGGCGGCATCGAGGTCATCCAGCGTACTTTCAGCAAAGAGCAACCCGCATGGAACTTGCAAGTAGTCGTTCCATATTTCGTTGAGTTTTTTGCTCATAATGACCTTATTTAACGCGGCGTTATTGAGCAGATCGTCTCCAGTAATGGCACCTAAAGTCTGGAGCAAGATTTTTGTGAATTCCTCTGTGCCGCCTGCTGCGAATTTCCCAGTGGCAAATAGCCTGAATGCATTTTGAAGTTTGGTGTATTCCTCTTCCAACAGAAACACATACGGGATAAACGCCGCGGCTTTATTTGAATCGGGTTGCGTGTTGATATAGCCTGTAGATGAAGTCGGAATCGCTCCCATCTCGGTGGTGATTCCACTCACCGTCGGAAGCTTCTTTCCGCCGATATCGCTTTGGACAAGCTGGCGCAACAATTCGGTCCTTTTCTGATTCAATTTTTGGATGGCAAATACTATGTCATTGCTCATCTGAATGGGATCTGTAGGTTCACCTTTTGCATTCCCGATGTAAATGGAGGACTCTGTTTCCCATGCTGCGATTTCTTCACTATTCGAGCTCTTGAATGTGAATTTAGACTCTGATTCTTCCACCCAATTCCCGGACGAACTGCTCGCTGCTGCGAGTTTCAAAATGTCCTGATTGAAATCCATATAGGAAGCATGAGCACCGTTGGTGGTTTGCAATCCAAAGAGCGTAATCTTTTTCCCTTCGAGGGCTGCTTCAACATCTTCAATAGTCAGTGAATCGTCAATGTGGTTTCCTACATCCCCGATGATGACGAGCAAGTTCTGCGCATATTCATCATTGAAATTGGCGGCTTTGATGCCCTCGATTAGGCCTTGGTAAAAGGCTTCTGCCCGAGTTGGCGCCTGAGAAAAACACTTGATACCCTCGACCTCTTTTGAAAATTGGTCGAAATCGCTACTTGGTTCGGTCGAAACCACGGCGAACTTGCCATCCGGATAATCTCGATATATGGTGTAACCTACGCTGAGGTACTTTCGATCCTGATTGCTAACGGATTGAATGATTTCTTCAATTGCCGTTTTGGCACTGCGGACGAATGGACTCATGCTATTCGTTCCGTCCAGTATGAAGTAAATATTGAGCTGTTGCAGTTGTCTTTTCAGTCGCTCGAGCTCTGCTCGGTTTTTGTTGAAATCGCCTTCGCATGAACGCGCATCACCTGCGCAGACAAGCACCACCACTTCCCGCAGCTGTTTGTCAAAATCGGTAGCGGTTGCCTCCAGTCTTTTCGTGATACTCGGCATGGGAGGGAAAGCGGCATTCCAGTTGTCAGGCATGGTGTCCGCTATGCTGTATGCAGTGAGGTCCGAAGATGAACTGCCTGAAGTCCAGTTTCGTTCAGCCCGGTTTCTAGTCGAATTCACAGGAAGCGAGTTGTTGTAGTATTCTCCAAATGCATTTCTATGGTTCGGCGCATATCCGACTCGGCTATTCCACTCTGTCAATGACGACTTGGGAATCCATCCAGAAATGCCGGCCTCTCCGCCGGGCCCCAATTGCGTGAAGTCATTCGATGTAGACAGCAGGACCTTTCCCTCTTCTTCTTTCAGAGCGAAAAGAATGGTAAACCTTCGCACCTCTGACCCATTGGGTCGAGCACCGCGTTTAATCGGCGTGTTGTAAAACAGTACGTCAAGGGAGGTGACATCTCCATTTTTCACACTCTCAACAGGAGCCAGAATCATGAATTTCTTGGTCAATCCGAGTCTATTCGCCATCGCCTTGGATGAAACCAGAGTCTTCTCCATTGGAATCCAGCCGTCTTTCTTGATCAGTGAGCTGCTTAAGCTTTTGATTTTCAAGAAAATATCACCATTAGAAGATTTCTTCACGTCGTACACTTCAAAGGCCTCCATGAATCGGGCCGTGAATTGGGCTGATTGTTTTCCGGGCGAGGCATAGATGCTGTTGTTATCCCGGTCACTCCAGATTTTCCAGACCTTTCCGCTGTTTCCTTTTTTCAATTCCTTCAGGGACAGGCTGCCAGAATATACTTTAGCATAATCATCAGACTTCAGGTGTTGCGTCAATAAATCGGGTAATTGCATTTGAGCAACAGCCGGTGCACTCACTATAAAGCTGATGAACAGCAATGCTACTGCCGCCATGAAATTTGTACGATTCTGGATGTGCGTTTCGATTACCATGATTTCATTGTTTGGTTGGGTACATTCTTTGATTGCCTGCATCCCATCTCCAATGTGAAATGTTCAGTCCGTCCTTGATTTGGCCGCTCGGGTTATTCCATCCGTTGAGCAAACGAATCTTCTTTTCAAATTGATCGACAGTGGCATCGAAAACAGACCCCTCGATAACGAGATGAACAGCGATAACGCTTCCTTGAGGATCAAGGCAACTCGTGCCAGTTTGTCGTTCGAAATCGCTCAAGCTTTCTTGGAATTCTGTTACGCTTTCAATCACGTCAATTGTGGGATATGTTGAATACAAGGAACGTGAAGTCTCAAACGATGCCTCGATGCCGCTGTCAATGGCCACAAGGGTCTTTTGCTTGTCTCTTTTCATGAAGAAAAGGGAGTGTTTGCCTTCATTGAATAAGCTGATAGCTCGAGCTTGGGCCGCGTCTGCCTCCCCGGGTTTAGCGCCTTCCTGCGGGAGGAACACCACAATCGAAACCTCGCTTTCTTGCGCATGTCCTTGACCATATGCTCCAAATACGAGAACGGTGGATAGGCTAATTGTTGTGAGCCAATTGTGTAAAAGTCGGTAGTTCATTTCGAGAAATAGATGGTGGTAATATCCCCGTAATCATCCAATTCAATCCGAATATTCAACCGTTTATCTGGCCACAAAAGCAACAACAGATTTTGCCAAGAAATGCCTGAAGTCATTCGGCCATCAGGCAAACGAACCGAGCCATCGGGAAGGCTCTTGGTGACGTCGAAAGCGTCGTACTTGGATGGGCCAAACGGGTCAGTTAGGTGTGCTTGGACGATGCCTTCAATTCTTTTCCGTTCTGCATTTTTTTCGCTGGCTGTGAGAATCGCCTTGTTGCATGACAAAATCAGTTCCTGGTATTTCCCCGGGAGATCCAATGAGGCTGTTTGGAGGGCAAAACGCAACGTTACGTCTCCATCGATATCAAACTGCCCCATGGAGGTCAGCAACGGTAATTGTTCAATGCCGTCCTTGGTCCAGTAAAGGGTGTCGGGTTGGCAGCCGCCATCAAAGACGGGCTCCAGTTGGAAACCACACTTTCCCACTTCGGGTGCACGCACCGCAACAAGAGCGCAGTCTTCATTCGGTGGAATGGGATCGTCTCCACCCAGCAAGGATGCCAAGTACCATCCACCAACACCGAGGAGGGCAATGGCAGTAATCAGGTAGAGCATTCGACTGCTGGATGATTTCCTGGAGATGTTGCTCGATCCGCACGATGTGCAGACCGCGACGTCGGCGCGCGATTCTGAAAATTCTCTACCATTGCACTCTGGCGAGTGGCATGTATATATGTATTGAGCCATGTGTATTAGCTGGTTAATGGGGGAGTCCTTCTCCTGAGATCAAAGGCAACCTCTATGAAATACGTCTGGAAATTGTTGCTTCCGAATGCATTCAGCGCACCCTGCAATGATTGGGTTTCTTCGACCCATGGACTGTCGCCTGCCCTCGCCTCCGAATGATGACGGATGCCTGCGGAGAGGTAGCACATGGGGCGAGCCGAATTCAGCCAATCGGCACTGCCAAAAGAAAATCGATAGCCCACGGCAGCTTCTGCCATCCATCCCAATGCGTTGTCATACGCTGCGGCCGAGGATGTGCTGTATGCTCCGAAATCATAGATGCCGGGGTCATCGATGGTAATTCCATACAAGGAAGGGTAGTGCCCTCGCTGCTGAATGTCGGCAGTGGCCTCAAAACGGCTTGATGTAAACGTGCCGTTGACGGTCGCTTTCATGAAGAAATTGCCCACATTGTAGGCTGACCCTAATCCAGCAAAAATGGTATTAGAAACCAGTGATTCTTGGCCGAGAGTAACATCAGTCAATCGCTCATATTCCATGGCATCCGAATCAAGGGCATGCTGTATGAGTTGAGTGGCGTTGAAGTTTACTGACGACGTACTCGTTTGCAAACCTAAGAGCGTTGTCCAATTCCATTTACAATCGGGTTCATCGTTCATTGGTGCGAGGAACGATAGGCGAAATCCCGGTGACCAGCTGGAGCCTATGCTGTTTACGGGAGCAGATTGGTACTTTCCATGTCCTATCATTTGAACGGCGGTGATGCCGGCTGTGAATCGCCCGTAATACTTATAACCAGAAATCGTTTGAGAGATATCCAGAATACCTGGTTCATTGAGGTATTTTGATTGCGGAACTTCTCGGAGAGTCAGTAATTTGTTTTTGCCCAGCAGCATCACATTGGTGTTGTCCCCGATTCCGAGGGTTCTGCCGGATTCAGGTACCAAGACAATTGCAGCACCGTCGTTGTTTAGTTCGAGTGGATTTCCATCAACAGTCAGGGGGAATTGAGAGGACTGCGAACGAAACGGGATGGGCTTGTACTTGATTTCTGTAAGCACTCGCACGAAAGCTTGAGCAACGGATTCAAGCTGGACGGATATGATTTTTATCCCCTGAACTTTACCATTCTTGTTAACCTCTGCTTCCAACTCTGCCCTCAAGGTCACCACCCATTCAAGTGGCGGCTGGGGTTGAGGAGGATACCATTTGATTTTTTTACTGAAGATGATCGAAACGTTTCTACGTGTCGATGAAATTTCCATAGATGGCGAGACCCAAAGCAGCTCCGTCTCAATGTTCAGGCCCTCTTCTTTCAGCAATTTTGCTGCGACATCCAAATACTCAGTCGCAGTGATTGTATTGCCAAAAATTAATCCAGGTGTCCCCGGTATATCTAATACATGCGTTGAATTCGGTGAGGAGAAAAGATTCTTGAAAGCCTCTCGGTTGTCCTCCTGTAATTTCGAAAGTCGTGCATAAGAGGTTCTGCTACCTTTCATTTTCTGCAGCGCACTCCAACGCAAATCGCGCTCTTGTTCGGCACCCCATTCTTGCGACCAAGCGCCAGCTGAGAGGGCAATTGCGACGAACAACAGCCAACATCGGTGGTTCGTAGTTTTACTGTGAATCATTCGTTTCTATTAGCTTGGTCGAAATTAGTTAAAAGGTTGTACATTTTCCTTCTAAATTGGATGCAAACCAAAGCCATGCCAAACGCAGCGCAGTTCTATAGCCAACTCAAGCAGCAAATCCGACAAGTTCGTGATGCCATCGCGGCCGGAACAGTTAATTTACAATCCATAAACGAAGCACTGGATTGTGTCCGTCAATTGCCTCCGTCAACGCAAGGCCTCAATGAGTGGACTCAAAAACTAGAGAGCGAAAAGCAGCGACTGGAGAGCGTGGGCAATGCGGTGGAAGCAGAATGGGATGACGCCGCGAACGCATTAAATCAGGCGCTCGATCGCGGGGACTGCTCAGCAGCAGAGGCTTCCCTAGAAGAATTGAAAAACCTCTCGAAGTGGGAAAGCCACAAGGATGCTAGTTGGGAACGACGCTTGGATGAGTGCAAAAAGCGTGGACCAGAGATGGAGCGCATTCAAAACGACGCGCTTCGTGCGAAACAGGAGTTGAACGAGGGGTTAATGCTCGACTGCGTGAATCGAGCTGAGCAGCTGGGGGCAGAGACCTTGGTTAAAGAGCTGCTCGCCGGTCACAAAGAAATTGGTCGAACCATAAAGGTGGTTGCGGACCTAGAGGCGGAAATGGCTGCGGCGAAGGAATCGAAAAACTGGGCCGAAGTATTGAACAAAGCGGACAGAATCTTGGGCTTGGTTCCAACCCACAAAGCGGCGCTCAGTGCTAAAAAGAAAGCCGAGCGCATCACAGCCCAAGATGACTTCCCGAAAACGCTGATTGCGCTTGCTGAAGATGCGGAAGACGCCAAGCGGCCAAAAATGGCATTGCGCTATTATCAGTGGGCGTTCGAAGAGTCCAGGGAACCAAACGATGCTCTGCTCAAGAAAATTGAAGAATTGAAGTCGAGCGTTCGAAGGAGTAAGACCAAGTCCAAAACAGTCGTTTTCGTTGGTCCTCCTTCGTCAGGTAAAACCGTTATGCTTGGCTCATTTTTGTACTTCTTACAGACGAGGAGAGAATCGGATGTACAAGACGTCGATACGGATGATTCCAGTGCCCGACTGCGTTCCATGCTTTTAAGAAATTTCACCATGGGAGAGTTTCCGGAAAGCACTGCAGCATTGGCCAAGGATTCAGACCAGCAAATTCCGGAGATTCGCATCAATATTGAACCTCATCAAACGTCCAAAACGCTCCCTGCTATAGAATTGACCCTTCTCGACGTCGCGGGAGAGCATTTCAGAGCATTTGACGCTACCAAGGACGCCAAGCTTGACCCACGAGTTCAAAATTATTTGCGGTCGGATCCCGACGATTTGATTTTCGTCTTGGTCATTCCCGCAAATTCCCATGGTGACAGCCGCGAACAGGTAGACCTGGAGATGCTCCTCACGGATTTTGGCTTTTTCCTCAGCCGCAAGGGGAACATCAAAAATTATTCACGCCTGCTGTCCTTCAGTAAGTGGGATTTGTACGAAGGAAATGCCTCGAAGGCGGGCGATTTACTCGACCATTACCCCATGCTTCGGTCCATCACACCGGATGACCCGGATGATGTCATCAAGTTCAAGGTTGGTGATGCTGAAGGCATCGAAAAATTCAATTGGGACGATTGGTCAGCAGAGTTATTTGCAAGGAGAATCTATCGGATAACGACTGGAATGGATGATGACCCTTGGGTGATTCGGAAACCTAAGAAGAAGTGGTTCAAGATTTAATAGATACGGAACATGGCATCAAACGTTGAAATTCTCTTTTTTGGTCGTCCAGAAGGGCTGGAAGTCTCGCAGAGTGCACTGCTTGAGGGTCATAAGGACAGCCTGTATCCAGAACAAGGGATTGCGGAAACCACAGACGGCCTCGTTTGGCGGGTTCAATTTTTTAGCTCTGGCAATACGCCCTTGCAAGTCATCAGTTGTTTCAAGGCGATGGGCAGTCCTACGCGAGGGGCTGGAGGCTTCATTGGAGTCGCCGTTGCAATGGCAGGTCAATTCAAGCTTAATGAGGCGCTTGCAGCGCACCTTCAAAATGAATTGAGCCGTTTCGTCAATGCTGCAACGAACGGCGTACAATTTGTTTCTTCACGGATGGAGGGTTGGCCGGTTCCACAGCCTTACCCCCATAATATGGAACCTCGGAGTTCACTGTATCCAGCAGTTGGTGGAACGCCGAGTTTTATTGGATTCAATTTGGACGGCGGTCGAATGGCTGAGCAAATCGAGCACAGCCTTGGTGTCAACCTTCCCAAAGGTGCTACTTCTGCTCACTTCATGAGTTCCTATTCGGGGGACCGAAGGGATGCAGTGGATTTGAATGCACCGGTCGATTCTTCGAACTTGAATTCATCCATTCCACAGAGTTCTGGCACCTTGGACTTGGAATTGGAGATTAGTGACTTGAAGAAAAGCCTCAAGCAAGCGCAATCAGATTTAGTTCAGTCGAAGGAGTTATTGCTTGCTGAGACGCAAAACAAAGAGAGCATCCGAAGAGAATTGGATGACACGCTGCGAGAGGTCGATAAGCTGCGGCGCGCTAATAAGCCGAAAGACACTCCGCGGCCCTGGGTATGGGCGCTCCTGGGCATCATGCTGGGAGCTGCAGGCGTGTATTTCACCTTGGTCTCACCTATCATTGTCATTGAGACAGGGGGGGGGCATCAAGGAACGGAGGGCCAGACCTCAGGAGAAAAGGCAATTGATCCCATTAAAACGCTTAAGGAAGGTCAAGCCCTTACACCGGAGCAATTGAGGGAGCCAGGAGTTTTTGAGACCGTTGTTCGATTGACCGACTGTCCGTATGAATGGATGAATTCAAACTTGCTTGATGCTCGTTACCGAAGCATAGTTGGCCTGTTACAATCAAGTGACGCAGAATTCGATGAGTTTAGGTTTTGTGGGACATGCTTGAAATACAACGTTCCATTCATACAAAAATCTGAGTACAAGCTGTCTGTGTTAGAAGAGTTCGAGTCTAATGACCCACAGGTCAAAAAATGGCTGAAGGAAATCACCCGACATGCGACTGCTAATCCCTTGTTCCAAGAAAATGAGGAGTGGACAATCCAACTAGATGACGAGATGCCTTTGGGAAATGGCTCTCAGACATTTGAACAAACGAATCCAGGGGGACTCTGTGACGAAGCTAATTTGCCCGGAAACCTCGATGATGGTCCTAAAACCAACTTGTGCTGGGAGATTAATAGGATTGCGTTTAAAACGCAGCCAGATGAGCAAAAATATTTCACCAAATGGAGATTGACTCCGCGCGACTAAGATGATTGAATTAATATCGGATACTGGGATTCAATTCTATCGCATCCCGCGTGAGGATGTCCAGAAATTGGTCGACGGGGCGAAGAGCTTGCAGGTGGCTGAGTCGGCGAAAACATTGCCGAATGGAATGGAGGTTTGGGAATTGCAAGTGGCAGTTAACAGCCCGTCATCAGGGCGGGTATTTGATGTGAATTCCATCCCGGCCCGGCTCATTGATCCCCTGACGGGCGATGTGAAGTGGAACCACGTGGACGAAGCGAAGCTCACAGAAATCGATGGAGCTACGCTCTATTCCAAATCGACGAAAGATGCCCTCGAATGCTACGCTGGTCGCTGGATTCCGTTGCCGTATTTCCGTCGTCATTTCGGTACGCAGGTGACATTTGATGAAGGCCCTACATCCTGGGCGCGGCTGTGGATTGGGAAGGAGGAGCTGAGCAGCGGCGAGAGTCAATACGAGTTGGTGCTTGCCTTTGACACACGCATTACGGATGCCACAGGGGGGTACACCATGTTGCGGTCAGTTGACGCAACTCCTGAGGGACAGGCTGTATTCAAGTGCGCATCACAGGAGCGTCACCTGCAGGAATTTTACAGCGAGGAATGGATAGATGCTTGGCTCAAGTTCGAGATGGAACGGATTCGCCCTGGTCACATCGAACGGCAAGGCGAACACATTGTCCTCTATTTGGCCCTCCTCCAAGATTTGGGCCTCCTCAATGTGTTACCCGACGTCAAAATCTTCAACAAGGAAGAGCACATCGAGGTCGGTCTGGTCATTGACGTGGGGAATTCCCGCACTTGTGGCTTGCTTGCAGAGACCTCGGGCGCATTTGGAGCAGAGGAGTGGAAATCGCAAGATTTGTCCAAGCTCAGGCGACTAGAATTGCGCGATTTGAGCCGGCCGAACCGCATCGAGGCAGATCCATTTGACATGCATGTCACGTTCGCGGAAGAAACCTTTGGCAACGAGGCTGCTGCCATGAATTATGTGCGAGGCGGTTGCTTCAATTGGCCGAGTTTGGTTCGATTGGGGACCGAAGCCTCGCACCTTGCCCATGAGTTTTTGAAGGCCGACGCCCATGCGAGCATGTCCAGCCCTAAGCGGTATTTGTGGGACACCGCAGCATCGACGTTGCCGTGGTGCAAGGTGATGCGTGAGGCACATGAGGAAGGCATTGATACGCAGGCGCTCTACGGACTGGCCAGTGAATTCAATTCCAAGGGGTTTTTGCTCAATAAAGACGAGTTCGGCGATGTGACAGGCGTGGCCAATGCCAAACGCACTCCGAGGCGCGCGCGAGAATTTGGCGACACCGTCCCCGCGGACGCGTCCAATTACAGCCGACTCGGCATCATGTCCTTTGCAATGGCAGAGCTCCTGCTCCAGGCCATTTCGCAAATGAACTCGGTCGCATTCCGGGACGATCTCGGCAACAAGACCTTCCGCCGCAAGCTCAAGCACATCGTGGTGACTTGTCCCACGGCCATGGTACAATCGGAGCAAGTCGCACTGCGCGCTGCCATGGCGGACGCCATTGAAAGCTTGAAGGCTAAATTCCCTTGTGACATCTGGGCAGAAGGCCTCGAAGTGATTCCCAATCCCGTTGAGCAGCAACGCCAACTGCAAATGCAGGACGATGACATGCCACGTGCTCATTGGAATTTTGACGAGGCAACGTGTACGCAGCTGGCCTACGTTTATTCCCAGGTAGCTCATCGGCTGCAGGGCGATGCGACAGAATTTTGCCGGTTGTTCGGAAAGCAGAGAGGCGATGGGAAACACAGCGTTCGAATTGCCAGCGTGGATATCGGTGGAGGTACCACGGACATGATGATTTGTGAATACGCACTGTCGGATGCTAAAGCCGTCCAACCCAAACCGCTATTCTGGGAAGGGTTCAATGTTGCTGGCGATGACCTGCTCAAAGCGGTCATTGAACAGCAGATCATTCCACAATTCAGGGAAGCACTTCATGAAGCCGGTGGCATGAACGTCACCGGTACGTTGAATTACCTGTTCGGTCAGGTGGGGCAGCAGACCAATCACCACCGGATGATGAAGCAGCAATTTACCCACCAGGTGCTCGCACCGTTGGCCACGCGCATGCTCAGCCATGTGGCTGAAAACGAGGGAGCGACCACACTGGTTGTACGTGAAGTGCTTGCAGAGAATCCACCGAAGGAGCAAGTGCTGGCGTATTACAATGCGGAAATTGGTTCGAAATGCAGCCTACCCGGATTTGATGTGATCGACCTGGATTTGGACTGTACAACGGATGCCATCAATCAATCCGCCAATGTGTTGGCGGGGGTGTTGGAGGAACTTTCCTCTGTCATTGCCCAGTACGATTGTGATACCCTGCTTTTGACGGGACGCCCAAGTAAATTGGACGTTGTACGTGACCTGATCATGAACAGCGTGCCCATTTCCCCAGATGGAGTCATCAGCCTCGGTGGGTACCGCATCGGCAATTGGTACCCGTTCACCGATCACCTTGCTATGATCCGCGATCCCAAAACCACCGTGTCGGTGGGAGGAATCATCGCATTGTTGGGTCACCTTGATCGATTGCCGTCTTTCCGGTTGGATGCGTCGCACTTGCTTCAAGTCAACAGCACGGTGCGCTACGTCGGTGCCATGGAGTCCAACGGGCACCGCGTGCTCGATGACGCTCTAGCCGTTACCCCACAAAGCGATGAAGGTACGGTGTCATTCAACGGAACCCCGGTGATTGTCGGATTCCGTCAGGTGCCCATTGAAGATTGGTGGGCGACAGCCTTGTACCGAGTGACTTGGAAGAATGACGATTCAGCAAAGGAATTTGCCCAACGTGGCGGTCAGCTTCCGCTCAGCATTGCGGTCAAACGAAGCGAAGGGGATGGGGATTTGTTCGAAGAGCCCATCGTGGAGGCGTTGGACCAGAAAGGCGATGCGTTTGCGCCAAGCCAATTCGTCGATTTCCATTTGCAGTCATTGAAGGCAGAGGATGACGCGAATTATTGGAAGGACTCGGGAAACTTTAATCTCATGCTCACTGAATAAGCGATGGAAAAAGAATTTGACAACCTCATCCAAGGAGCTGAACAAGCTGAAGCACTGAGCAACCAGGTCAAGGACTGGATGGCTTCCAATATTTCCGAAGAGGAGTTCCCATCCGAAGCGAAAAAGTTGAATCGAATCGCACGGGAGCTGCGAAGCGTCCAGCGTGCTGCGGGTCAACGACCGTCCATTTTCTTGTTCGGGGCCAGTCAAGTTGGAAAGTCCTACCTCGTCCACAACATTGCCAAGCATCCGGATACGGGGCGTTGTGAGGTATGCGTCGGTGCAGGCAATCGAGTCGACTTTATTGACAGCATTAATCCTCCAGGGGGTGGTAAGGAATCGACAGGGATTTCGACACGTTTTCGCGTTGGACAGCAGCCAACGGATGCGGATTATCCTTTTAAGGCAAAATTGTTCAACGCTGTGGACGTTGCGGCCATTGCGGTGAATAGTTATTTCAATGACTTAAAGACAGGTGCAGCAGGTGCAGAGCTTTCTGAAAGCGAAGTGCAAAATTGGATGCAGCAAGCACGCGCGAAGGCTGGTAGACCGATGCAGCCAGGTGTGAACCAAGATGCCTTGGCGTACTTCGTTGAGTACTGCGAAATGAGGTATTCCAATGAAGCTGTGGTCGCCCTCTTGAAGCGCATGGGCTATTTCGAAGTGGTGCTCGAAACCATGTCAAACCTTGATTTCAATCTTCGGATCCAAGGGCTTTCTTTTTTGTGGGGAGGCTTAAGTTTTTGGACCGAGTTTGTCTCCCGTATGTGGAGAACGTTGGACGGATTGAATCACCCATCTGAAGTGGACTTGCCCGTCGATTCCATCGTCTCTCACGAGTCTTTGGTCAATGTGAAATTAATGGACGAGTTGCTCGCAGGTTCTGGTGAGCAAATCATTTTAAAGCAGGGTCAACTTGTATTGAGATCAGAATTAGCGTTTTTGATTCGCGAACTGGAATTGGTTTTGCCGGAGGCGGTTGCAGTGGGCATGGGAGAATGTTTGAAGTCTGCAGACTTGGTTGATTTTCCGGGAGCGCGTAGCCGTTTGGAGCTCGATGTGGAAAGCCTTAAATCGACCTCTGTCTCCGATCAAGAGAATCAAACCTTCTGCATTCGACGAGGAAAGGTGGCCTACCTCTTTGACTTGTACAATCAGGAATTAGAAATCGGATGCCTCCTATTATGTATGGAAGATAAACAACCTGAAGTTCAGACGATACCGGGATTGATTCAGGATTGGATTCATCGAAATATTGGAGAAAATGCTTCCGAGAGGAAAGCTTTCGCATCTGGCCTGAAAACGACGCTTTCGCGTCAAGGCATACAGCTGTCAGGAGAAGTTAATCCGCTCTTTGCAGTATTGACCAAATTTAACCATTCGATGATTCCTAGTGAGGGAAAGTCGACGTTTGACTCGCAAGGAGAAGCAGAACGCATCCAAGGTCGATTTAAGTCCAATTTTACCGATTGGTTGCAAAACGACCCCAGCGACAAGTGGCTTAACAACTGGAACGAATCAGCATTTCAAAATGTCTACCCAGTCCGGGATCCGGCGCATAGCAAGAGCCTCTTCAAAGGATATGAGGAGACCGGTAAGGAAATTGACTACGCAGACGGAGCAGAAGCCAAGCTCAACAACATGGGCCAGGTGTTCATCAATTCAGAGGCAGTGAAGGCCCGGATTGCATCTCCTCAGCAGGTTTGGACGCAACTGACCCAGCCAAACAAGACGGGAATTGAAGAGCTTTTGGCAAATGTTACGCCTGCCGCGCATCCCGCGCTGAAGTTGGCCCAGGTGAAAACATTGTTGTCGAAGAGTTTGAAAGAACTACAATCTGTGACGGCGAAACACCATGTAGCAGGGGATTTGGAACAAGAATTAGCCAAAGCGCAGGAGATGGGGCGCCATGCGCACCTGGAGCTCGTTTCATTCCGATTGCCTGCCCAGCGAAAGAAGCTCGTTACCTTGATGTCGGCCATGAGTTGTTCCAATGAGATGGGAATCCGTTCGTACAATCAGACGTATTTGAATGAGCAAGAGGCCACGCCAAGCAATCAGCGGAGTGAAGACGGCATGTCTTGGGGCCAGTTCGCCGAATCGCTCGGCATAACCCTTGAAGGTGATGCTGAGCCGGCATCGCAAATAGCAAAATCCATGGGAATGGACGAGCAAACACTTCGCGATTGGATGGGTAAAAAGGGCGTCGTCATCAGCGCACCCAAAGCCACAAAGCCTGCCAGCCAACCCGCACGCCACGATTCCTTTGGAAGCCGATTGATTGCGTCGTGGATTACAGAAATTTCCGAATGGCTCAATGAGGACTATGCGCGTTCCAAAGGGTGGACTGCCGATGAACATGCATTCATCAAGGCCTACGTTCATTCGATTATTGAAGGACGTGTCCGCAGTCAAATTCAACAATCAATTAGCTCTGCCGTCACGGCCGATTTTGCCCAGCCTCAGCCCAACGAAGCGACGGCTTGGCATGCGTCTACCGTTGGTTCGCGCATCATCAATCAGTACGTGAGTTCATTTGGTTTGGCCCATGAATCTGCTGCCATCCCTGTTAACCAGGATGCGGTAAAGAAGAAAGCCGGGAGTTCGGGCTATTGGAACGTGTGGACGAAAAACCTGCAGAGGAGCTTCGAAGCAAATGTGCGGCATCAATTCGACGCCCCTGATGACGGACGGCTTGAGAGCAATAAGAAACTTGGAGAACTATTAGAGCAGGTTGATTCCATTTCAACCCAGATGAATCCTTAATCCCTATAGCAATCGCTTACAATGGCCGCATTACGCAAAATCAAAACGCATCAAATCAACCCACTGGGTCAAGACCCGTTTTTGCGCCTCGTTTGGACGGTGTTGACGGTTCTGGGCGGGTTGCTCTTGTTTGCCTTTTTGATGCGGCTGGCGGGTTGTGGACGTTCCGATGCTGCCACCGCTGGCAATGGGACGTATTACGGTGAGCCTCCCGTGGCGCCTGACGATTGGAAGGAAGTTCCTCCAGCGGTAGCGGATGATTGGCAATCCGGCGGTGATTGGGATGCAATCGTGTGGGATGAATTGCCCAACGTTGATGCAGGTGATGCCATTCGGGACTATTGGTTGGAACCACCGACCCAGGTCGTAGACCTACCGGAGGACGCGTGGGAATTGGATGAAGATGATCCGATGGGGCGTCGGGTGGCGTCTGGCATCGTGAACCTCTATGTGACGAAAGAGTCCAACTTGAAAGGGCTGTCCTTGCAGATTGCCCAAGCGTTTCCAAATACCGTTTTGGCGCTCGCCAGCAGTGCAGATGAATACAAGCGGCTGACGTTTGAAGTGGAGGAGGACCACAAAGCATACTTCAAAACTCGGGTGCATACGGTGTTCCCTGAGGTTCAATTTGTGTTTGACGAGTCAGAGCTGACCACCGCAACCATTGAATCCGTCATCTTGGAAGGAGACGATGCATGGCCGTGGCGTGAAATGGGCGCAGCAGACTTGTGGAAGCACACCCACGGTGATTCTTCCATCGTCGTGGCGGTGATTGACAACATGTTCGAAACCGACCATCCAGAGCTCGATGGCAAGCAGGTTTCGAATTGGGATGTGGCAGGTTTTGATGATGAAATGGCCATCGAGCAGGGATTCTGGATGGACGATGAATCCGCCTCGCACGGCACCCATGTGGCCAGCCTTGTGGCGGGAACGTTTTCCAACGGAATTGGCTTTGGAGGTCTCGCCCCTGAAGCGCGGCTCATGCTCATCCAATTGGTGGATGAGGATGGGGTGATGACCACGTCGCGCATTGTGGACGCCATGTTTTACGCCCTCAATCACGGAGCAGACGTAATCAATCTTTCACTAGGAACAAGCTTCGCCTACGGAGAATGGCTGGCTTCCATGTCAATGGAAGAACAAGTGCTGTTCGCTGAGAATTACTGCGTCCAAGAAGGAGAGATGTGGGACGAGCTCTTCCAACTCTTTGAGGAGGAGCGTGTGCTGGTTGTGCAGGCTGCGGGCAATGAGAGCTACCTGGCGGTGATTGATCCAATGAAACGTACCGATGCCACCATCATTGTTGGGGCGACCAGTGAGGGAGGTGACCCGGCGTTTTTTAGCAATTTTGGAGAGCAAGTGGACGTCTACGCTCCGGGCGATTTGATTGCTGGCGCGGGGATTGATGGCAAGATTGTCAAGATGAGCGGCACCAGCATGGCTGCTCCACTTGTGTCCGGTCTGGTTGCTGCCTTGTTGAGCCTCGAGCCGGATGCCGACTTGAAACGGGTGAAGGAAGCGTTGGTCGCTTCATTTGCACCGGGCGAAGCGAAATGGAAACGGGTGCATGCTGGCCGAGCCGCCGAGCATTTACTGCAAAACGAGGAGCCCAATGCCTAAGTTGTCATCCAATTCCTTGAACGGGCTGGTCTCCGAGTTGAACGGATTCCACCAACATGCGCACCGGTTCGAAACGCTGGATCAAACCTTTGGAATCTTACCGAAGGAAGGGCTGGAATTTGCCCGTCCTGTGTTCAGCAGTGCCCGAAACGAGATGACGTGGCACACGGAGCGCCCAATGCCCAATGCCCGCCCGCTGACCGCTTTGGGCGCGGAGGAACGAAAGGTGGCTGAGTTTCATTACAATCAATGCATCCACGCTATTCAGTCACGTTTGGAGCAGATGCCCAATGGCGAGAAGCGATTGGCGCAATTCAAGAAATTCGTTCGCATTCCAGACGTGAGTTCCATCCTGGTTGTTCAAAAGGGAGGGGTTGATTCTTTTGTTCTGATCAACTGGGGGACGCGTGACAGTAGCGTCCCGATCGAGGCTCCTGAGGAAATTGTGTCTTTTGAAACGTCTGCAGTTGTATTGAGCGGGTCCGTCAATGTCCCAGAAGCGAATAAGAAGCTCATCATTCAAATCGGATCAAAAGAGCCGTTCCCAGAATTCACAGATGCCGATGGTTTGATTGACTTGAAAAGTCAGAATAGGGGGACGAGGATTCGTATTAGTCAACCGCCGCGAGAATGGGTCAAGGAAGAGAACTTCAACGAGCAGGAATTAACTGTCGAATCACCGGCACAACAGCCCATGCAATACCAGTGGTCTGCTGTTGCGGCCGCACGCGTTAGTTGGCAAGGAAATCCAGCTGATGAAGGTTGGGACCAATTGCTCTTCCAATCGGGGGCATTGAATAAAGAATTGAATCTCTCGGCTGGCGAGGAATTGATAGATGGACTGGTCGCAGGAGAATCATGGTCCATTTCGGGGCTATCTAACGAGGAGAAGAAGGAGTTGAAGTCGGGCTTCATTGAAGAAGGGCTAAACCGAATCGAACTCGATTCTCGGCCAGAGAAAGAAGACCTGCCTCGACCACCTGAACCTCCAGAGCCATCGACCGAACCACCGCCTCCGTCCTCAACTGGGCCAATGACCGTTAAGTGGGAAAGTTTTTGGGGACGGCCCATCAAACTGCTGCCGTTCGCCGTCAAAGCAAAAGGTGCAACCGAGAACGAACCGCACAAAACAGATGCGCGTGGCTATGCCGAACTGGGGGAACTAACCTATGGGGGTAAATATGAACTGTCCACCAAGTGGTGGGGCCGTGAATGGCGATTCACGATCGACCACAGCCGTGACATTGCTGAGCACGTTGTGCATTTGAAGGCGCCGGTCCCGTGGTGGTTGCTTGCTTCGATGGGAGCGCTGTTGATTTTGACGTTGATTGGGTTCTGGCGGGTGCCTTACACACCAGATGTTCGACTGATTGATGCAGAGACAGAGCAGCCCATCTCCAACGGCGCAGTTGAATACTACAACTTTGAAGGCCAGCGCCTTGTCGCCGAATCCGATGGTGACGGCCATGCGGAATTGTTGGTGGGTGAACGTCCGTTTTACAAGAAGTTGTTCCAGCTCAATCCGTCAACACCGCTTCAGGCGGTGGCGCCGGGCTATGAGTCGGCCCGCTCGACAATGAGCGCCCGGACGTGGTACTGGACACAAGATTGGCCGTTGGAGCCAGACCACGAGGTGAGCTTGGAAATTGAAACCTACGATGCCGGCAACCAGGTGCCCTTGCCGGGAACCTTTGTGGAACTTCGCACGAAGAGCATGTCGGGTGACGAGGCGTCTCTGTTCTCTGGTTACTCGGATGGAAATGGCAAAATTCAGGTGGTCGCCGATGACCGGGACTTCATCGTTTCGAACGCTCAGAAAGCGACGTACGTGGAGCTGAACAAAATATCAGCCACAGGAAAGTCCATTTTGGCCGGAGACGAAGAAGCCCGTCGCATTCGCCTGGCCCCGACAGTGGGGTGTGATGAGTTTTTCAATAACAAAGAAGGTAATTCCACCCGTGCCTTTGATCTCGGAGAGGCCGGTATGGAGTTCTGCTTTCAAGTCTGCAATTATTCTGAAATGGACAACATTGTGGTGCTTGATGCAAACCGTGAAGTTTTGTTCAATCTGGATAAGCCGACGAATAGCGTTTTGAATCCATTTCGGCCTGAAGATCCCTCATCCTATTTAAGAGAAGTATTAAGATCACCCACACAGATGGTATATGTTGAAATTAGAGATGGTGGTTCAGACTGGTGGTTCGAGCTAAACTGCCCTCAGTCTGGATGCGTTGATATACAACGCCATGCGTGGACAGTTGGCAATCCAAAATGATTTAAAGATGTACTATTACTACGATTCTGGCGAACTCCGGGGACCGTTTTCAATTCATGAATTGCAATCACAAGTAAACGGTGATGAACTCGTTCGAAATGAGAGTAACCATTGGCAGGCTGCTCAGGATATCGAAGGGTGGGATGAAGCGGTGGAAGAATTCGTTCCACTCGAGAGTGAAGAGCCTATTGAGACCATGGCTATATCAACTGAAAATCTCATAGAGAACGAATCCACAGAAATACCGGAAGTTGGTGGTATTCGCATTGAAGCTGACGAGCCGGATGAATTCAATTACGAAAAGCCTTCGAAGTTTTGGAGGTATTTCTCATACAATGACGAGTACATCACCGGTGGCACGTACATAGGACGTTTGATCCTGCAATCGATGACCATACCCTTATTGGGTCTAGGTTTCTATCTGATTATTATTACCTTTTATAAGCGTGCACGTTCACTAGGAATGGACGGAGGAGCCGGTATTGTTGCGGGAATTATGGGGGTCAATCTTATTGGGAACTACGTTAATGGTTTTAACGCCCAACCAACCTATAATTCGTATTACAGTTCTGAGCCAGAAATGAGCGGTCCTGCTCTGTTTTTATGGGTATTGAGTTTTTTCTTACACTGGTGGTTAACACTCAGGAACTCAAGGGCGGTTATGCTGGGTGGTCCAAGAGCTCTATTAAGAAGATTAGGTATTCATTCGCAATCTCATCGAGAAGACCTGATTCGTCTATTGAATTTGGAAACTACATTTCGCGAGAGGTGTGGAATCCCTCCAGAAATGATGGTTGTGCCAGTCCGAATTCCAGAAGGGCAAGCGGAGGAATATCAGGACTTTTTTGGGTCGACTTACTACTACCTAGCTTGCAGAGATTCTACCAGATACTATGGGTTGCCAGAGGTCTCTAAGTTGAAGGATTCCAAAAAATTGCTCAAGAGGAGTGAACACATTGACAGGGAATACGAAGAATTCAAGGCATTAGTCGCATTTAAGTAAGGAGATGCCTGAGTACGCTTGCAAATCGAAGGAGTGTGAGGGAAGGATTTATGAATCCAAGCCCAATACCGCACGCTGTATTTACTGCGGTAGCGAGGAGATTCGAAGAATTGACAGGCCATGGTTGCGGCCGCTCATCATGTGTCTTTTCGTTATTGCTGTATTGTCTTCTTTCCTGTGGATTCAAACAGATTCGCTGGGCAACATTCGATGGAGTGCCTGTAAAAATGAACGTGCTTGCAACTACGAGGCATCGGCACTGTTCAATGATGCTGAGAAATGCACATTTGGAACCAAGCTTCGGGACTGCAATGGAAACTGTATTCAAGATGCTAATGGCGATGGCGTTTGCGATGCTGAAGAAATTTATGGCTGTATGGATCGGAAGGCATGCAATTATGACCCGAAGGCGAGCACTGCCGCTGGTCTGTGTACATACCCTGCCGCTGGATATAATTGTGCAGGTGAATGCCTGAAGGATCGGGACCAGGATGGTATTTGTGATTTTGAAGAAGTTTTCGGGTGTTTGGACCCCAGAGCGTGTAATTACGATTCTATGGCAACTGAGTCCGGTACGAATTGCATCTACGCAAGAGGGTGTGATTACTGCTCCGGGTCGACTGATGGTTCGGGAAAGATTATAGATGGAGACAACGATAATAATGGGGTGTGTGACATAGACGAAGTCTATGGTTGCACAGATAGAGTAGCCTATAATTTCAATGATTGGGCCACGAAAGATGATGGGTCATGCCGTTACTTCTCATCTGGAACAAATCAAAAATGCAAAAATGAAACTTATTATGGATTGATATATGAGGTGGTGGAAGTGAATGGTGAATGTTGGTTTGCTGAAAATTTGAGAACGAGAAAGCTCAATGACGGCTCAGTGCTTAGCTTTTACGATAAAAAGAAGAGAGGAGCCCAAGTCAAAGCAACCGTTATGGGCTTAGTGTACAACTATTACGCGATAAGTACGCACCGACTTTGTCCTGTTGGCTGGTCAGTGCCTACGATAGAGGATTGGAATAGCGCACTGAAGGCAGGACAATCTAAAGATGCTTTGAAAAAACTAAAGCTAAATCCGTTTTACACGTATGACGTTCACGGAGATAAAATGAGACGTAACGAATATTGGTTGCCATATTCCAATGGTTACCGCGAAGCAGAGTCAATTTTTATTTATAACTCCAATAATTATTCAAACCGAAGATTCGAGCAAAGGAATAAAAATGAAATGCTCGGAGTCAGGTGCAAAACGAACAATTGAGCTATGGCAGAATATTCATGCAATTCTAAAGACTGTGACGGTCGCGTTTTTGAAGCGCAATCCAATACCGGACGCTGCATCCACTGCGGTAGCGAAGACATTGAACGCCTGGATCGACCTTGGCTGGTTCCGACTATTCTTGTTTCAGGATTGATCATCGCCATTGGCGCCCTGGGCTGGTGGCGAGTGGCGCTCGATGAACAAGGGCGGGAATCCTTGCGCAATTTTCAGTTGAGCGGTTGCAAGGACATGACTGCTTGCAATTATACGCCGGCGGCCTTGATGGATGATGCCGCTAGCTGCACGTACGATGATGAGCTGCGGGATTGCGGTGGAATGTGCAAGGAGGATGCGGATGGAGATGGGGTTTGCGATTCTCAGGAAATCTTGGGATGCATTGATAAAGCCGCCTGCAACTTCGATAAAAATGCCACCGAGGAAGAGTTGATTTGCGAGTATCCCGAGCCGGGCTTCACCTGTGCAGGGGATTGTGTCAACGATAAAGATGGTGACGGAATATGTGATGAAAACGAGGTGCTCGGATGTACCGATCCTGAGGCGTGCAATTTTGATGCAGATGCGACGGAGCCAGACGGCTCGTGCTGGTACCGCGAGGTCGGGAAGAGTTGTGAGGATTTGTCGGAATTGTACGATTAACTAGACGCACATTTTGTCAATGGGTTGATTCTGTATTTAATAAATGATTTCCAAGGTGCAGTTGTCGACTTTTCGGAGGCGATAAAAATTGATCCTGTGTAACCAGTAGTGATGAGTGGAAGTGTGTGGAACCCATTCTTTGTGATGATAGCTTCGTTCTTACGGCTGGGTTATGGGCAGATCGTCCCATGAGAAATCGGCGCGTGCATTCACCGCACCCGAGAAAGACGTTGCTTGGGACCGTTCAAAGGACCGATGAGGTACGTGCCCGGTGCAAGGTCTGAGAGGTCGATG
>Ga0209425_10001319_pt1 | contig 28965 bp, 26 predicted proteins | sample COG_05_FD_184749 | JGI IMG/M metagenome (GOLD analysis project Ga0209425, IMG submission 184749) | Pelagic Microbial community sample from North Sea - COGITO 998_met_05 (SPAdes) (version 2) | ecosystem: Environmental > Aquatic > Marine > Neritic zone/Coastal water | place: Helgoland, sampling...
AGGTGGCTCTGCTATACCATTACCTACGTTTGTGAATCCTGCTGGAGAAGTAGAAGGAGTTGCAGCTCCGTTATTTGCTCCAGATGATCGATTAAAATAAACATATAATAATGGTGTCCATGTTTTTGGTGGTGTAGTATTGGTTGTTCCGTTTCCCGAAGAGTCTATTGTGGCAGCACCTGAACCCTTACCATTTGCAATAGTAAATACAGTTTTCGTGGTATGTTCATCAATAATGCAAATAGGTCTGGCGTCACTATTGCCTCCAGTAAAATTATTTTGTATAGCTATTTGAATTTGTTCATTAACTGCATCTTGAATCTCTAATCTTTTGTAATTTCCATCTGGAATACTTATATAATACCAAAGTAAATCTGGAGCATTTCCACTAGTACCACCTCCCGTTGTAATTTGCGCCCGTGGATTAGTCCATCCAATCCAAAAATAGTTGTTTCCTAGTGATTTACTTATTTGGAAATATGTACTGGGAAATTCTAAAGCCGATAGTTCCATTGAAATTACATTTTTAATAGTAGTGGGTAAACTTACTTGATAATTGGTACTTAGCGTGGTATAATAGTTATTTCTAAAACGAGAATCTAAGCAAAGTAATCTATGAATTGTATGCTTTGAAGTCCCTTCAACCGTTGTTTCATCGCGGGGTACCGGATTTATATGACTAGATACGCTACCTCCGGGCCTTGCCAGAACAGCATGCTCTTCATTCAATAGATACTCTCCATTGCCGTATTTGAATTCTCTTTTTTTTGTTATAATCATAAGTTTGTCTTTAACACCATCAAGAAATTTAATAATATCTCTTCGTTTTTCTTTCGAGATACTTTTATCTGTTAGTAATTTTTCACGTAATATATTTTCATTGTTAACAATATCTTCTAAGCTAAACGGATCTTGTAAATTAAGTATATTTTTCAACTCATTTATATTATAAGAATTAATATCAAGATTAAAAATTCCAGACATATATATATTCTAAATCTAAAATATTTATATATTAATAAGCATCTATTTCTTTCCAAATATTTCTTTGCCTTTCTCTAAACACCAAAATTGTATAGCTAAACAAGGAAAAAGTCGTATATATGAAGCTAATAATCCTCTATATAATCCAAAAAATCCATCTTTTTTGATAACACATCTAAATCCATCAATTATACCATCATACTTGGGAACATCTTGACTAAATCCAGCCATTTGAAAATGTTTTCTAAGCATATCAGTTGGATAGGTAAATGTCAGAGCGCTCATGCCAGCAAATCCGCCGGATAATAATTTTGTACTTGTTGGCGAGAAATCATAACCATCAAAAAAATCTTTATATTGATAATAAAACATGAAATTTAAAGCACTAAAAGGTCCAAATCCTAGTATACTAATTCCCAATCCCTTATACATTTCATTTAGTTTTATTTGTTTTGCCGCCTGAAAAGGACTCGAATAATGAGATTTATTCATTTGTAAAGACAATCGGGTGCGTATGGTTTCAAGTGGATATATAGTAACCATTGAAAAGACTCCAGCTACACCTCCAGAATAAAAATTTTTAATTTTTTCATCTTCAATATCATTAAAAATATGATTTTTAGATTTTTCAAATGCGGTAAAATTTGTAGCTATTTGAGGAAAGACGCGTAAACAATTTGTCATATTACCCTTCCATAAATATCGAACCCCTTCTTTTTTAAGAACCGTCTTAATGGATGCTTCTTTAAGATATTGATTTTGACGTTGAATTTTATATAACTCTAATGGAGCAGTAGCTGTTCTTGAAATCACTCCTGCCATACCTCCGATTAACAAATCATCTAACATTACTTATATATCTTATCCCCATAGATTTAATATCATTTCCTTCTTTGTTTCATCCATACTGGAGAGAATATACCATTTTTTCTTCTTAGGATCCCATTTTGTTCCAAGTTTCTTTCCTTTGTCTTTTTCTTCAAAAGGCACTTTAAGATAAATTTTCTTGGGCTTTTTTGCATATTGACATTCTGTTTGTCCAATAGCTAAATTTGCTAATTTATCAGCCCCTTCATTTCCTAAACTATGTTCATCAGTCTTTCCAGTGTGGGCAGCAACATGATGGAATGCTACATTTTCTTTATCTTTGAAAATATAGTATGCCTTTTTTACAAGATCTACATTTGGAATGGGTTTTTTCTTTATCCAACATGCCTTTTCCATTTTTTCTCCATAAGTTGTACAACATCTTATAGCATATGCAGAATCAGAGTAAATATTAACTTGAAATCCGGCTAGTATTTCACGATATAGGATTTCAGCAGCCTTTATAATAGCCTTCAATTCTGCTGTATTATTTGTTTGTTTCCCTTCGATTCTTTGTGCACAATTTCTTGAATCATCTATACCAAAATAAACACCTAAACCAGCTTTTGCACCTCGTTGACCGTTATTGGAACAAGCTCCATCTGTATAAACATTCGTTTCCATTATATTATTGTGAGTAATAATAAAATAGGTTTAAATTCAATTTAAGTTGATTTTACCCGCCCTTCAAAAAAATCCCCGTGAGTACTAATGTAATAATCGTGATAATATGGTGCTAAATACAAAATAAGACCTATTGTAATTGCCATTGTTATTCCGGAATAGATTAGTTTTTTTGAACCACTCAAATATGCAGCTACTGTCATCATAGCTAGTCCAATATAGTTCTGTAATGGCATTCCCATATACCAATTTTGACTATCCAACCACCAAATATTTTCTCTTTTATATTCGTGAATTGTATAATGAGGGTTTAACATGAACCACATTGTATCTTCTATTAAAAACCAGGCGACTATGAAAAATATTATTGTAAAAATATTATTGGGATATAGGCTATAAATAAGTGTAAATATAACCATAATATTCATTATTACATGATATGTAGTCATGGTAAATAGCGCTGGTACAGTGGGTAATTTTTTTGCCCAACCATGTTTTCCCTCTGCCTCAATTTCTAATAGAGAGAACAGTATGGCATATATAGTAATATACAATGCAGTAGCTATCATTATATAATACTAATGTAAAATTATCAAAATCCTTACTAATATCTAAATGAACTTAAGCTAAGCCACTCTTCATAACAATATTCGCAGCAAAATGAGTAATTTCGAGAAGCAATTTTAGCCTTTTTGATAACCGGTCTCAATGCAGTAAATTCAAGCATACATCCATCATTTGAACACTCTTTTATTTCTTTATAAAATACAGCTCTGCTAGGAGGAGTGTTAGGGATCTCTTTATTTTTTTCCACTTCATTGGTAAATAAACATGTTAACCATTCCATTACTATATAAAGAGTTTTTATCTTTAACATATATAATTATGTCCCATGGATGTAGATTTAAAAAAGCAACGGCTTCAATGCGATGGAAGTGGAAAAAGAAAAGAACGCGCCGATTGCAGAGAAAAAGGAGAAAAATGAGAGCGCGTGCCAAATAATCAAGGTATATCTTCTTCTAATTTCTCCTCTGATTCTGTGCCTGGCACGGATTCTGACTCTGGTTCTCGACGTCTTCGACATTTCCCTCTACAAGTGGTATCGTAAAAACACCAACCTGCAATAAAAACGGCTACTGGAATCACAATCGCATAACCATATTCCACATTCATATAATTCTATACTATGTATTGGGTTTTTAAATAAATTGAAGCTCGGATTTTTATTACTTATTTGGTTTTGCGATCGTTTAAAAGTTAATTTACTTAAGAAAATAAAAACAAATTAACTATAATGGATATTACATTAACAAGTCAAATGGATAGATATGTTAAATCGTTGAAATATCTTGTTGTTTTTCCAGATAAAACAACAAAATTTTATAAATCATTAAGAAAAATAGCCGAAGATATAAGTGTTGATTACTCTACCATTTCTAGACGATTGAATGAGGAAAATCCGTGTATATGTATTTCCAAAATATCAGGATTTATTTTTTCTATTCGTAAATTAAATTAATCATCAGAGGTATGCATTTGAAGCGATTTTGTATGATCCTGCCATGCGCCATTTGCGGTGGGTGAAGTATTTTTCCTTTTGAGTTCCTCCACTCTTGGATTTACAGCCTTTTCATCCAATAGCATAATTCCCATAGCAGCATAGTTATGCAAATCAATCAGTGTATCACGAATTGATTCATTATTAACTAAAGTAATACCACTTTTTGTAACACTACTAAGACGACTGATTTTATCACCCATTCTTACAATTACACCTACCGGACCATATGTTGCGAATGAGTCTCCATAATCCTTATTTTTCTTCGTGAAAAGATCCAATGCCTCGGCTTGTACCGTGGTATACTGTTGTATACGGTCTTTATTATCCATAATGTGTTTATATTTGTACTACACAATATGGATTTAATTCAATTTATCCTTATATAATTAGACATTTAGACAACTAATTAGACAAATTGTTGTCTGCCGTTTTTGAAACTAGTTTTTACACAACACCCACATCTACCCCCATGACATTGGGTATTATTGCCTAATCGACCGGTAAAAATCTTGCAATCGTTATAGCATAGTTTACCGTTGCTATTAGTTGTCGTTGTGTAAGTGGTTGCCCCCGGTATTCTATTATCGCAACAGTTTTTATTGAAACACAATGAATTCCCTACAATTGGATCACAAGGAGGGTTAAGTCTCGGATCATAAGGATTTTTAGTTTTATTATATGTGGTTACTTTATCACGGAAGCCAGAATAAGCTGTTTTCCCTCCCAATAATCTAAATCCCTGTTTACCCCGGGCATCATCACTCAAACAATAATTAACACTAGTTGAAATTCTAGATTCTGCTCGAGCGCCAGAATTTGTTCCGGTTCTATTTCTAGGTTGCTTGATAATGGCTGTATTTGCTATGATACCAGGCATCTTTTCTTTTCTTAAGACCCCACCTACTCTCCGTGCTAAGAATCTAGCATAAGATCCATGTTTTTTATCTACACCAGATTGACCCCTATAGGCGGTTCGCGCTTTTACAGTAGGTACTCTATAAGTAACTTTTTTCCATTCATTAGGATTACCCTTGCTACAATTTTTTTGTATAGCAGATATCAAATCGCCTGGCCCCCCTGCCTGGCCTAAATTCTTGGGCATTGCACTTTGACCTACCTGTTTACTAACCATTCCGGCGCGTCTCATCATCATATATCTTGAAGAATCCATTCTAACCTGCTTATTTACACGTGCCATATTGTTTAAATTCATTTGATCTACTTGACAAATATTTTTTGGACAGGAAGAACAATTATTAAAACAAGCTACACACATTGTACAATTATTTTCATTATGATTTGACATATATACATTACTCTTATAAAAAATTGATAAAAAGACAAAGTATAATATCATTTGTAACTTCCAAATGTATGAATGTTCTTGTGGCAAACAATATAAAAGACTTAAACCCTTTCATATTCACCGAGCTTCTTGTGAGCTTTTACGTTTAAGTAAAAAAAGTAATCAGGATATTTCACATTTATCTGATTTACCTTCTCAACAAGAGATGTGGTTAGCTCTTCAGACAGCTCTAGTACAAATCGATACTTTGAAAACAAAGGTAGAAACACAAGAAAGATGGATCAAAAGACAAAGGAAAAAGATACCAGTAATTGACTGGTTAAATACAAACTGTAAACCTGATTTTACTTATGAAGAATGGGAACAACAAATAATGCTAAATCAAAAAGATCTTCAACTAATATTTGACCATGATTTTGTGAATGGCATGTATTATATAATGCAAAAACATCTTGATATTGCAAAAGAATCGCTATTACCTATTAGAGCCTTTGAGCAAAAACTGAATATATTGTTTGTATATACCGGTAAAACCTGGGAAATGTTAGATGCTGATAAAATGAGTGCGCTAATAGATAAATTTCATAAGAAAATACATACTTTATTTGTTAAATGGAGTGATAAAAAGCAAAAACGCATGGATTTTAATGATATTGATGAGAGTTATTACAAAAATATTACAAAGGTAATGGGAGGATCTTTATCAAAAATAGTATCGACCAAGAAGATTAGCTTCAAATTATATAATCATTTGAAGTTCAATCTAAGAAATATTGTCCAATATGAATTTACTTTCTAGATCTACGTTTGCGCTTTTTAGAATGCCTTTTACTTTTACCCGACTTATTAGTAATCAAATAAAGTTTTTCTTTACTTAATCGATTTACAGAAATACTAAATAAATACTTTTTATTATATGCGGTATCAGCGACTTCCAATAAAATTTCTGGCCCACGAGTAACATTTATAAATTTAAATGGACCACGAAGAGCCACAGATCCTCTATCAAAATAAAGCAAATCGCCTTTTTTCATTTTTTTGTAATTTGCTTTGCTTAATTGCACTACAGAAGGACCGTATAAAATTTCAGAGAAATCCTCTACATTTTGCCCTCTTGGTGCTCTTCTATAGGCAAGTCTATCATTTATGATAGCATTAAATTCTCTACCTTTAGAATCGCGAATTGCTACATTCTTGCTGGTAAATGAGTTTAATTTTGTAGGAACTCCCTTATCTTGCAACTGTGGACTTTTGTCTGGGAAAATAGAAAGAGAGGTAGGTGTCTTGGACTTCTTTCTTCCAAATGCTTTTCTTTTTTGAATACTATAAGTTTTACGCATGGTTCTCTTCTTTTTTTTTTGTTTTTTTCGTTTTCCTCCGTGTTTAGATTTTCTATTTGATCTTTTATGTTTACGTGTTTTGGCCATATATAAAAATAGTTAGATTTTTATATATTTCTTATTTTATAATTTGTATTTTTTTCTAAACGTATCTACCAGCACAACATCAACTCCTTCTTCTCGCGCTTCTTCCGCTTTTGATGTATCTTCTTCTAAATCTTTAACAAGTACTACAAAGGTGCTTTTGCTAACTGAAGTACTGATTTTAGCTCCTAAATCAACAAGTGTTTTTTTTAAAGGCTTGTCTCTGAAACCTGTCATTACAATACGTTTTCCATAAAGTGGATGCGATTTGTCAATATTTTGACCCACTTGTTCATTTAATTTGTTTGTTAGACCCGCATCAGTAAGGAAAGATATGAAATTGGGTAGATTTTTTACGAAAAGTTTTGCTCGCTTTTTGCCAACATTTTCAACCGCTGCCACTTGATCAATCTTGGTATCAGGTTGTTCGCTGGATTCAAAGATATTTGGATATTCATGGATAATATTTCTCAATATTGAGGAGCCCAATCCTCTACCAAATACATTAGACGCGCTGGCAATCATTACTAAAGAAGCATTTTGAATTGCCTCATCCATGTTTCCCTTAATTTTCACTACCGTTTTTTCTTTGAAACCCTCAACAGTTAAAAGCTCTTCCTTTGTCATAAGAAGAATCTTAGGTATTGTATTAAATCCAGCTTTTATCAATCTTCTAACATTGCCAGGACCAATGCCTTTAATATCGAGTTTTTTGAAGAAGAATTCAACGTTCTTCTGTAATACCATTGGGTTGTTTTCAGTATTTTTAAGCATTGCATCTACGTGACTCTCATTCCATACCCAAGGTACCGACGGCATTTTGGGGCTTTCAGCTGGTTGAATTACCGCTTGAATTTTGGGTATAACATCCCCAGATCGAATCAACTGAATTACCGCGCCTACCCCGATATTATTATCCTCTACATATTTTGCATTATGAGCAGTTACAAATTCGATTGTTGCTCCTCTAATATTTACAGGCTCAACTTGAACAACTGGATTCAGATAAGCGTCTTTACTGGCTGTCCATATCACATCAACCACTTTTACTTCAGCGATCTGATCGCTCAAAACCATCTTGAAAGCAAATGCGTAATCTGGATTTTTATTGCGACGTGGATGTTGTTTATCGTCGTTTACAATGATTCCATCAATCATGTACTCATAATTACTGCGCCACTCCACTAACAGGTCTGACAACATCTCATTTGAGATGTCATCCGTAACTTCGTGCAATACTGTAACTACACCATTTTTTTGAAGCCACGCCAATTGTTCACTAGGTTTCATAGCAGGTTCGATAACCTCATATCCTACAAAATCTAGATCTGTCCATTTACTAGTATCTCTTTTTTTGGCATTCACTAATCCTGCTACCATATTGCGCGAGTTTTTATACTCAGCGCTGTATTTTTTTTCAAATAATTTTTCTTTAATCAATAATTCTCCTCTTAATGTTACATCTTTACGTTTTGGTAAATCCAAATATGGAACCATATAAGATATATCCATTCCGTGTGTAGATCTACCGCGAGTATAAAGTTTTCCTCCTGAGTACAATACCGAGATACCATCAAGTTTTCCTGATATTACCTTTGGACCAGGATATTTTGCTTTGTATTTTGGCAAAGCATTTGTATCAGGTTTAATTTTATCCATGGAATGCATTTCAAATGGCAACTTTACTTTGGCTTTATCCGTTGGGGCACCAACCTCATCAAAACAAGGGTTATTGGGATAAGTGCGTTGTCCATACTCTTTTAGAATATCAAATACATTATCTGCAACAAATGGTTCTTTATTGTAGTATGCAGCGGATGCCACGCGAACCATCTCACATATCGTCTCTTCTGAAAACTGTTTTACCACGGAAATTCCCTCATTGGTTAACAATTCCCAGTTAGCGCGCAGTTTACTATCAGTGTCTTTTTTTTTTACTTTTCTATTTGCTTTAATTTTTATTGTCCCCTTTTTCTTTTTCACCACCTTGGCTTTCTTGAGCGACTTTTTTTTAGTGCTTTTTTTAATGTTTTTTGTCGGAGACATAACAATGGGTGAGGGCGTATTCATTTCATCGACTGGTGTTTTCACTTGTTCGCCAGTTTTAAGTATCACTGCCTTCCCACTCTTTCTTTCAGTAGGTTTTTTGTATTCTAACCCGAGGAAATCAAAGATGGATTTTTCAGTTGGGAAATCTCCTTTTACTCGCTCGCCCTTCTTATTTTTCTTTGGACCGGTCAGTTTAAATAAACCGTGCTCATTCATCGTATAGCCAAGATCGACAGCTCTTTGACGCTGAACCACATTAAATGCCTTGCTTCCAGTAAAGTATAGCACTGCAAATGAGTACTCTTCGGGTTTAGAATACATGAAATCCAATCTTCTGGCAGTAGTTGACCCGGGTAATTTACCCACAGTCAAGCTTTTTGTCTTGCCTTTGGAGAGACTTTCCACTAAAACTCCCTCTTTTTCCAATTCATCAAGAAACTTTTTAAAGATCGCATCATCTCCTTGTTTATTTGTAACCGCAACATCAATATCTCCTGATGTTTTATTACCTCTTCTATAAGATCCAAGAATCTCAAATTCATCACCATCTTGTTTCACTTTATTAAAGACTTTTTTAAAGACCTTTTCGTATTCAACCACTTCTGCTCGTGGAATACGCTTCAATATATCTTCATAATGACGGAGGCCTTTTTTCTGAACCGCATTTAGGAGTTCATCTTGTCGTTCTCTCAACTGAGCAATAGAAGTTAGCCCCAACTCTGCGAGTTGAAGAGCTTTCTTAGGCCCAATACCATAGACTTTTACGAATAGGTATCTTGCCTTATGTTCAGACATTTTTTCTTTATCAATCGCTCTAAGAGTTCCTGTTTCCATGAATTCTTTAAATTTTTTTAGTATGGTATCGCCTATTCCTGGTTGCCCCTTCAACTCATCTGGATTCTTGATCTCCGTGGGATATGCCATAATAGTCTCAGCAGCGGTATGATAGGCTCTCGCTCTGAATCCCTCGCCTTTCATTTTCATCAGATCTTCAAGCTCTTCCAAAAGATTTATGAATTGTTCATTTAGCGATGCTTTTTTGGTTTTCATGACGACCTTCTTTTTTTTACCTTTGACTTTGATTACTTTTCGTGCTTTACTCATAGTTGTTGTAGTATGTTTAGTATGTTTAACATTGGCATCTAATACTTTTTTTTCTTCAATTTTTCGATTTTTTTTTGTCATGACCTTTACTTTTACTTTCTTGAATTTTTTAGGTACTTTTAATGTTTTCTTTTTTTTTGGTTTTGGACAATATCCAAATGTTTTTAGTGTTCTGCGTTTAGGAGTAACTTTTGTGGCACATATATTTCCTCTACTAGTCTTAATACATGTATTGTGCATTTTGCCTTCATGTTTAAAAGGAAATATGCAAGGACCTTGCTTTATTTTTTTATCTTTTTCCTTCTGGTCTAACCAATTTACATCAGAAGTGTTCATTTATATTATCGTTTGATTTTTTTCTTAAAGTATGTAGTTAAAAATTTATCAGCCATGATATCATCTAAAAATTTAATATTTCCATCTTTTTTTTCACTGTGAATTTTCTTAGGTTTTTGCACTGCTTCTTTAATCATAGGGACTGGTAGTTTATCTATCGTTTTATTCATTTAATATAAAAAAATATAAAATTAATATAAGAATGACAGTATTAATCCAAGGAATCTCTATTTCAAAAACAAGTGGAAATAAAAAGACAAAGAGTAAAAAAACTTCTATCAAATATGATGGTAAAAAAGCAAATATAATGTGTAGCAATAACGGAAAAAAATCATATCATACATTAACAAATAATCAACTTATAAGTCTTATGGCAATGCCTGCTTCAAAAAAAACTTTAAAGCAAAGGCTCGGTCATATAGTTAAAAAACGGAATGCAAGAGGTACTAAAAAAAAAAGAAAACAAAATCGAGGAACTAAAAAAAGAAGAAAAAAAAGAAAAAGAAACAAAAATAAAGGCAAAAAAAATTAAACAGCCAGTATTACTTTTTTGAAGTCTTCATCCTCTACACTATTTCTATTGGATAAATATTCTTTCGCTTTATATTTATCCATCTTATTAAGATACGTTCTAGAAGCGTACAGCAATTTAAATATAAAATCGTCAAATCCTATTGATTCAACATAAACTCTTCTATCTTTTCTTAAAAATGTTAAAAAATTTATGATGTATTTAGGATCTGCCGGAAAAAAGAAAATAATGAAAATATGATTTCGAATAACTCTTCTATTTTTTCCTTCAAATTCAAAATCAGAATAGCTTAATTCGCACCCACCATTTTTAGCAATCTCTATTAAATCTCTCTTCAGTTCCAAAGCGCCACTTGTTTTTTTCAAGTTAAACGCTACTTCCAATCTATAAGACATTATTATGATTTACCTAAAGATTTTTATTTTTAAGAAAAAAATAAAATTTTATACTACAAATGCCTACAATATTGTAGGTTGATCAAATATCGATTACTGATTAGATGCATTTTCAGAGAATTCTCTTTGTGCTTTTCTGTACACCATGCCGTTAGGGATGCTCCAAACATAATGATTTACGTAAGGTTTTAACATTTGTCCGATCTTTTTGCTCCATTTTTCTCTCTTCTCATCTAGAGCATTTTGAATATTCTCAATGCATTTTTCTTGCAACTCTTTGTTTAATTCTCTACCAATTCCCCAAGTACCATATCCCCGAAATGATCCCCAGCTGTTTTTTCTGTCGTCCGGGAAAACTTCCAATAGTGACTGTTTAATAACTGTCAGATGTTCTTCTTCGGTAAGTCGAAGTTTAGGATGAACATTGGTGAATATGGACAACGCAACGCCCCGCCAGACACTTCCAATCCTAATCATTTTAGGATATTGATCATCCCTGACATATTTAGGGCTTGGCGATTCTACTTCATACCATGGTCCTGCTCCTCTCATACTCATATTTAGATTATAGTAGTTATTAATAGATTGTGTTTACATTCTTTTTGTGGCTAAAAATCATTTCAATTTTCTGACTATATTAAAATGAGTAATTTTTTTCAGAGTACAAATATTAATGCTGGAAAGTATTATCAAAACGGGGTAGAAATTGATTTAGGCGCTCAAGGTGCTCAAGGCTCTACAGGTGCTCAAGGCTCTACAGGTGCTCAAGGCTCTACAGGTGCTCAAGGAGCAATTCCTGAGGGCGTATATTTGAATGGGGTAGTTGGACAAATCATTTTATGGTTTGCCCAAAATGGATCTACTGACGTGAATGACATCCCTCTCGGGTGGACACTTTGCAATGGGATCTCGGTCAACGGATATACAGTACCGGATTTGCGGGGGAAATTTGGTTTGTGCGGGTACGTACCGGGGGGAGGACAAACCAATGTACCAGTGTACGGCGCTGTGAATAGCAACGCACTTATTCAACCCAACCAACTTCCACTACATAAACATGGAATAATCACAGGCGATGCAAACGCGCCCGGGACCATCGATGCGCCGCAAGTAGGCGCATACACCACACCATCCTACCAAAACAGTCCCGGGGGCGGCGATATCACCACCGATCAAGTCAAGAGCGATGGGACCGTCGAAACATCAGACAGACAACCTTTTTACCCCCCATTTCTTGCACTTTACTACATAATGTATATAGGTATAGTTCCCGACTGAGCCACCATGAGTCCACTATGACTATGAGAGCTACCAATAAATTGAATACTAATTTAAAAAGAATTTAGTATTCAATAACTCAAATGGAACCTCCTACTTATTTAGCGAATAAATACCCTCACGAACGTGATTCTCACATTCATTTTGATGAGGGTCCGCATATTTACACCATAGATGGTGATAGCGACTATATGTCTGTAACAACATGGAATCATTCTCATTTTGCCCACTTTGATCCGGATGCTATTATTGAAAAAATGATGAAGTCGCCAAAATGGCCACAAAGCAAGTATTTTGGCCAAACGCCGGAAGAAATAAAGGCGGGATGGAACAAAAATGGTCAAGAAGCATCAAAAGCCGGTACAAAAATGCATTATGATATTGAGTGCTTTTATAATAATAAAGATGTAGAAGTGGAAGAAGATTGTTTGGAATGGCAGTATTTTGAGAAATTTGAATCAGAAATTGGATCTAAATTGGAACCATACAGAACAGAGTGGATGGTTTGGGATAAGGAACTTAAATTGGCCGGATCGATAGATATGGTTTTTCGAAATCCAGATGGCACACTTTTGATCTATGATTGGAAGCGATGTAAAAATATCAAGAAATATAACAGATTTCAATCTTCAACAACTGAGTGTATCTCACATCTGCAAGATACTAATTTCTGGCATTATTCTCTCCAATTAAACACTTATAAGTACATGCTTGAGAAAAATTATGGGGAAAAGGTTGTTGGAATGTATCTTGTCTGCCTACATCCAAATAATCAAAATAAATCATATCAGCGATTGAAAGTATCTCATATGAAACAAGAAATTGAGAATTTAATGGCTTTAAAAAAACAAATGCTCGAAGACCCTTCGTCGGCGTTATAATCTTATTCTAATTTATATAATGAATGCTTATTTATTTGTTTTCTTGAATTTCATGGTAGGATTTGTATCTGATATTATTTTAAACTTTTTATCTACAAAAGAAGGATCCAAATATTTTAAATCTAGAATCATCCAATCTTTACGACCTTATTTTGATAAAAGAAGTGTTTTAAGGGCAGCATTAGATGCGGGTATAACTATAGTGGTTGTATTGCTGTTTGTTATGCTTATGAGTAAGCTTATTTTCGGATTCGCAGTTCCAAACAATATTATACAATTGAATTTCTTTTCTGTTATTGCTTTCTTCGCTGGATTTGCTGCAGATAAATTTATTGATGATTACAAAATTTTTGGCAATGATTTAGACCCCTATTATCAAGAAGCGGGCGTAGGATTATGGGGAGCATTAGCTTTAACATTTGCGATTATAATAAGTTACATGAAACAAAAATTCTTAATTAAATATATTATATGAACAACAAACAATTGGAGGAGAGGATTTGTAAATTGGAACAACGATATAAAATAATAGAACAAAAATTAGATCAGATATTAGAAGTAATTAATACAAAAATATCAAATAGTTGCAATAAAATGAGTGGACATATCGATTTCGTTGAAAATGTGTATGATAATGTAAAAAATCCATTGGGGTTTATTTGTAATAGGGTATCCAAACTTATAGGATCAGATGAACAATATACACTAGAAAATCAAGAAGGAAGTATAGAAGAGCAAGAGGAAGAGTTTGGTTTGGAAGATTAAATAATATAGAATATAGCTTAAATAATTTACATTCTATATATTAAGAATGGATGAATGTTTAGATATGCAGTCAGTTGACCTCAATTATGGTCAAATGTTTTTTATGATGTTAGGATTTTTGCCGGTTATGATGTGTTTGCCTTGTTGGTTTGTGGCAAAATTTGTACATGAACCAATGGCAAACGAGTATAAAACTCGTTATAAAGAGTGGGTTGAAGAAATGAAGAAGCCCCCTCCTTATGAACACAGATATCCGGTAGAAGAGTGCGAAGATGGAGAATTGAGAACAGAAACAAAAATAAATAATTTAGTGTTGGATAAAACGCCGGATGGGTATGTAGCAATGCGTTATAATGTTGATGAAGAAGGATTTGAATATTGGAGTGATAAAAACGTAACATATAAATATCTTGAAACGGTGGCTCGAAAATATGTGAATGCTTTTGATTGTCCCGGTATTTATATTAATCGAGGCAAACTATTGAAAGAAAAGCTTAATAAATTGCAAGAGGAGATTAAGAAAAATATTGAAGATGAGGAAAATAAAAAAGACGGCGAAGATGAGGAAGAGGAAAAAGAGGAAGAGGGTAATGTATTTGCTGATTTGAAAAAATACAATAGTTCTAGTAAAAGAACTAGTGAACTTAAGAAACGAATTACGAAAAGTGATATTGTATGTGATGAGGCAAATAAATATATTAAACGGGGTAAATTTTCAGATAATAAATCGTGGATGAAACCCAAGGAGATAGAAAAAGAAGGGTCTAGTACATGGAGTTGGTTGGACTGGAAGAATTCTCAAAATAAATCGGATTAATATCGACGTGTAAATTTATTTCGATATTTATTGGTTTTCCCTTTTCTGCGTTTTCTTCTGCGTTTTTTAGTTTTTCGTTTTCTCCTTTTACGTGTTTTACGACGTTTTCCTCCACTTTTGGGCTCGGCCTCTGTGGTCTTCCCTTTCTCCTTGTCTTTTGGCGGAAGATTTTTTTTAATTAATTTATCTAATGCGGCCATATCTACTCCAGGCACTGGTTTGCTCATTACTCCTTGAATTTCTTTTATATAGGCCTCTATTTTAGTCTTTGCCTCCTCTTTATTATCAATATTTTCCAACTCAATTAAGTGTTCCATAATTTTTCCAAATTTTTCCATATTTTTTTTATCTCCAGAAGAGTTGCAACAAAAAGCACCTGATACGCTTTCTATCAAGGGTACCATACTTTTTGTAAATGCTTCTAACGCCTTTTGGCTTCCATTTTGCAATAAAGCAATGATTTGCTCGGGGCCAACTGCTACAAGTAGATCGGTGCCCATATTTGCAGCTATTGCCACAGCTTCTCCTATAATCGCCAATCCTGGTATAGGAATAATACTGAGAAGGAGTCCTATCATAGTAGCAGATAATTGAATTGCTAAAATAATACCCAATCCATTCTTTTTTAATTTTGCCCTTACAATTCCAATAAGAGCTGTTGGTACTTGATTTGGGTATTTTTTTAATAATCTCTGTAAATCAGCACGAGCCTTCATAGCGCCTGCGCTATCCTTACCAATAGCTTCTACAAGAGTTTTTAAAATGCTGTTCATGGCATTATTTTTATGCCCTTCATCATTCTTTTTAAGTTTTTGAAAATGTGCGAGGGTTTGTTTTTTTGATAATGTTCTTTTTTTCTTTTCTACTTTGTTTTTATGTTCTCCAGCGCCTTTAATCAGTTCATCATCAATATCTTTATAAAGTTTTAGTTTGGCTTTTACATCTTCCGTTTTATTTTTCTTTCTTTGAAATTTTTGATATAGCTCTTCTGCTATGTCTTGTGCGATCATTATTTTTTCATGAACTAAATCTTTTGCACCTCCTCCCTGTTCTTTCTTTTCTTTAAGTTCTTGTAACATATTTGCTTTTAATTTAATAGTTTTTTTGATTTTGGCTTTATCCTTCGTAATTTTCTTTCTTCTTTTTCGGTGCTCTTCTTCATTTAACTTTGGTACTTTTTTTCCAAACTTTTGCAATACTCTTGCAGCTTTTTCCTTTTTTTTTGACTCCTCATTTGCAGTTACAATATCTTCTAAAGCCTTTTTTAGTTTACTAGCAACGCTAGGATTAGCTACGAACCTAGTTGTCGCATCATTATAATCAATATAATTTTGAATTTTTTTAAAAAAAGATGGTTTGGGACCTTCTAGAGAATTTTTTTTTTGAGACATTTTTATTGTTGCCATTTACTTATATATTGGTGTTATTTTTTTTCAGCCATTTTTGAAAGCCGATGCTTTTAGATAAATTAAAGGAAGAACCTAAATATCCCTTTGCTATTTCATATGCTTTTTTTTCTTTTTCAGTAAGTCTACGTAATGGCATAGCTTCTTCACGGGTAAATTCTTTTTTTAAATCTACATCTATGTCAGTAGGTGTTTCACTTCCAAAGCTACTTTTTATTTTAGAAAGAAGGCTACCAAGAAATTTCTTTGTTCTACCACCATCAAATTCTTTTAACCTACCTGTTGTTATAGTAATGTTGTCGTAAACTGGATGAAGGTTGTCAGTACCGTCTTTCTTTAGTGGGTGAGATTTTGGTCGCATGTATCCTACAATATTACCAAGCTCCATATCTCCAATAGTAACAGTTTGATACTGAGGTGATTTTTTATCTGGAAAATAAGATAATTTAGCTCCTTCTTTAAAGTTTGAATTTAAAGCAAAATGATGCTTACTACCTTTTCCTGTAATAGCAATTAAAGAATCATTACTTGCAGAAGTCATTCCTTCTGGAGCAATATCTTTATCCCAATCCCACAATCTACGCTTATATAAATTAGCTTTATATCTTGTACCTTCCCCTCCACTTTTATTTACAAACTTGTTTACCTTTTCAGAACCTTTCATTGCGCCTGTATTATATAAAACTTTTCCTGTTTCATCACTTAGCATTGAACCAGTTTTACCTTCAACTTGTAAATTTTTTAATGCTAACTGCGCTTTACTGGGTACAGATATAGAATCATTTACTATAATTCCTTTCTTACCTTCTAGTCCACTAATGCTAATATCAGGAAATACTTCACCAGTTACATTTTCTTTTGTTGCAACGTCTACAAAACCAGCATTATCTCCTTTAGGTTTTACCATTAGTGTTTGTTTATTTTTTCCTAAAGCTTGTATAACTTTACCGCCAAGCTTAGCAAGACTACCTAAACTAAAACCTAATCTAACAAGAGGATCTACTCCTCCACCACTCGCAAACCCTAGTCGTCTTAAAGGGTCTTCCTTGTCCATGTAAGCTTCCCCAGCTTGTGCGTTGTAAGGTAGCCCTGTTAACTTGTCTATGCGTTCGTCAGGCTCGTCAGGGGCGTTAGGTACATCTACAACACCACCTGTTGCAAATCCTATTATTCGCCCCGTGTCAGGATTTATCATACGTTTTTTCATTTTAGCGTAAGTGCTTTCTCGAAAGTATTCAAACTTAGGCTGACCTTTTTTTATACTTTGAATTTGCCTTTTAGTATCACCCTCTCTTTCTTTATTTTCATCTAAAGGACTTAAACTAGTACCATTAATACTTTCTCTATACCTATCTAGTATAGTAAAAACCTCATGATACTCTCCAAAAACTTCTTTAGCTGCTTCTAATTTATCCTCAGACAAAGTTGTAGCTTTAAACTTACCCTCAAATAAAGTAAACAATTGATCTTTAGATATTCTAGCTCGTCTTTCTTCTAGAATATCTGCAATTTTATATTCGTTGTATCCAGGTAGTTGTTTAAAAGCTTTTAACTGTCTATAAAATTGTTGGTCGGCTTTAAATTTAGACGCTTGTTGTTTCATATAAGCATTACCAAACCTTTCAGCTTCTGCATCTATTTCTTTTTTATTAACAATTTTTCTACTTACAGATGGTAAATCAAAATTTATAGCACTAGAGTAAGCTCCAGCTTTTCTTTGAAGTATGGCATCAAAATTTATTTCTTTAATAGATACTCCAGTTAAGAACTCACCCATTTTAAATTTAGCTTGTTTAACTTCACCTGTTGTTGGGTTAGGGGTTCCTTTAACTGCTCTTGACGTATCTCTTGCATCACTAAGAAATCCAGGGCCTATTGCATAAGCTAAAAATTCCATAGCATCTACTAGAGTTGTATCAGGAGTACGGGATTCTATATCACGAAATACTGAACGCCCTTCAGGAGTTACACCTTTTTCATTTGCATAAGCATAAGTAAAATCTTTGTAGGCTTTTAATCCTATAGATTCTTCATGAGCAAATCTAAGTCCTTCGCTTACAGAATTAACAATAGCATCTTGTACTTGTTGTCTAGCAGAATCACCATTAAATTTTCCTTCGTGATAAGCGGATAGTACTGCATTAGCTGCTCCACTAAAATAATCATAAGGATTTAAATAAGTAGGATCTATGTAATAAAAAGAATCACCTGCTCTACCAATTATTTTATTACGTCTTTTAGACCAAGGAGCTTCTAGTATTGTCTGCATTGCTTCATTTTGATCTTTAGTCACATTCATTTGTGTGTAGCCATAAGCAGAAGCACCTAACCAACCTCCTTTTACAAGACTAAAACCGCTTAATCTAGCAACGCCTCTTTTCATAAGAACAGGATTACCACTTGTCATTTCAACAACACTACGCTCTAATATATTTGCAGATGTTCTAATAATTTCTGGCGTGTAACTTACAAAGTTTCCTGTAATAAAATCTTTTAATGATTTAAAACCAGCAGGAACTCCAGAGTCATAGTTAGGTAATTGATTTCTTACAAGTTTAGATGCATCATCCATTAACTCTTTTAATGGAGTATTAGGAAATGCTTTTTGTAATGTATCTAGTTCTGAAAACCACATACTCATTTTAAAGAAATTATCAACCTCAGCATAAACTTTTTGAGGCATGTCTAAAGGATCGTTACGTACTTGCTCTGGAAATTTATTTTCTTTTGCAATCCATTTACTATCAATTTGATTACCTTTTAATTCAATGCCAGATTTGTTTATTAAATTCCCAACTTTTTCTGTGAACCACATTGTAAACTCTGGCATAGTTTTGCCATCAGCATTTTTCATTAAAGCTTCCCACTCAGCAGATGCTAATTGAGTATTTGCAATTCCTTCTTTTTGAAAATAAGTATACATAGTATTCCATTGTTCACTACGCACATCACTTAATTGATTCTTAACTATAGAACCTGCAATCTTACCATTTTTCCAAGGAACCCAACCGTTAGCAGTGTACATTTGTGCGCCACCACCAAAGTTTCTCATTTGTGTTGTAGGATCAAAAACAGTTTTATTTTTTTGAGTAATAGTTTTTGCATATCTCCAAGAATTTACAACAGGATGGTCATGTAAGTATCTAGAAAATAAAAAAGTATTGTGCATACCTTCTAAAGACTTAGCTAATTCTGGAGTAGTGTAATAACCTTGATCAAGAAAACTACCTGTATTTGTAATAGGCGTTTCAAATCCTTTAGGAGCATAGTCTTTCTCTCGAAAGATATATTTACCTTCTGTATAGTAGCGATCTTTACTTGTAATTAATTTTCCTTGTTGTATAAAAGGAGACTTGTCTATTATCTTTTCATATTCTAGTTCTGTTAAGCCTCTAAGTATTTTATCGTTTACAACAATTTCAAGATCTTTAGGTAACGCATATATTATTTCATCTTCACCTGTAGCTGATCTAGTTTTTACTCTATATTTACCTGCGTTGTCTCCTTTCTTTACCTTCCCTAATACTTCACCAATTTTGTTAAACTCATCAAATTGTATAACAGCATAAGAGTCTTTAAAAACATCTTGTACACGAACTCCTATTCCTTTTAATGCTTCTTTAGGATCAATAGCTACACCTTTATACGCAAGCTCTGTCATTTTTTCATAATTTACAGTTGCTTTTATAGTAGATCTAACAACGTCAGTAGCTTCATCCCACAGTGCAGGATACCTAGGTTGTCCTCCAGCACCTAAGTCTGCTACAGCATTAAAAAACCTACTAGATTCAACTAAGTCTACTAATTTACTAGTAGTCTGTAAAACATTTACAGCAGGAGATTCAATCTCACCCATCAAAGCTCTAATTTCAGGTGGCAATACTTGCCGTTCCTTTAAAATAGACTCGTTAACTTTTTGAGCGTTGCTAGTACTTTGATTAAATGCTTTTTTATTTTTACCTAAAACTTTATCTATTTGTATTTTAGCATACCTAGCAGCAGCATCTTTCATTACTTGGCTAGTATTTTCATAGGAAATACCTTTGCCTTTTGTGCGTAACCACTCTTCTACAAAATATTTTTCTGCGTCTTGTACTACTTTAGTAGGAGGAGTCCAGCTACCTTGTGTATATAATTTGTAAGAACGATTAACATAACTACCAATATCTTTAAGTATTATTTCTCGCATTAATTCTTTTGAACTATCCATAGAAGTTTCTGTTATGAATCTTACTTGGTTAAGTTTTAAATATTCAGTCGATAAATCATCAATTAATTTTCTAGATTCTAAAATACTTTCAGCAACATCTTCAGATAAATTAAATCTATTAACTAAGTAACCTGCTCTTTCATCTAAAGGAACTTTTATTTTATCTAAGTTTATTTTAAGAGCTTCAGTAACATTTTCTAATTTAGTTAAAGCTTTAGTGCCTTCAGGAACAAGACCTTTTGTTGTAATTGGATCAGCAACAGAATTATTTATATACGAGTTTATATTGTTTTCTAATTTTATTGCTGCGTTATAAGCTTTATTACCACCTGCACGTACATTTCTTCTATTTGCTTGGTAAGCATCGTTTATTTGAGGAGTGTAGAATCCATTTATAGTAAGCCATCTTTGTTTTGTTCTGTACAACAAAGTTGGAGCTGCTTCTAAGACCGATGTATTGGTTGTAAAAGCTTGCTTTGTTATTTGTTGAACAGCTTTTTCAGTATCTTCTTTTACTACTGAAGGTATTTCTCTAGAAGAATCTATTGTTTTTTTCATCTCTGGTAAAATTTGAGATATAAGTTGATCTTCTTCAAGAGTAGTTAAAGAGTCTACTGATTTACTAAACAGTTGATTAGAGGTTTGGTTTAAAAAAGACACACTAAAACCTAAAATTTTAAATGCAGTTTGCAACCCAGTGGCTATTGCCCCATCTTGCAAAAGCATTTTAGCTCGTTTTTTTAATTCAGAATCATCTTCATCTGCTGCTAAATAATTAACTAACGGAGCTATTATATTATCTTTATCAAGATATTCTGAATTTTTTAATTGAGTTGCTAAAGTTTCATTTGGGTCAAATAAAATTTGAGCTGCTGGGGCAAAAGCTATTTCGCCTCTAGTAAGATCTTTTATAAAGTTTTTAGCAGCAACAGTAAATTTATTTTGAGGTTTAACAATATAATCACCAATAAATTTATTCATAGGATCTTTAGATGTAGCTATAGTTGTTCTTATATCTTTAGGTGTTTTAGAAAACAACTTAGTTTTTTCTAATACTTTGTAACTTCCTATACCACCTGCAAACAAAGTAGCAAAATCTAAAACATGACCTTCTAAACTTTCATAAGGTTTTACTAGACCAGTTTCTTTATCTACAATCTCTTCTGATGGAACACCAAATTGACTTGCTAAAGTATCAGCTACTTTACCAAATAATTTAATTTTAGAAGATTCAAGTGCCTCTGCTTTTTGTTTAATTTTTGGACTACTAGATAATTCTAAAGCACCTGTAGCCACATCAGTAAGTATATCAGGGACACCTGTAGTTGCTTTAAAAACAAAACGATTTATTTCTTTATTGCTTGTTAAATCAGGCTCTATACCTCTAATTTTACTTTTTAAAACATCGCTAACTAAATTTGCTGTGCCATAAAATCCAAACTCAGGTTCTTTCTCTTCTTCCTTTTTTATATAGTCGGGTACTTTAGTTTCAGTACCTAATGATTGTACTTCAGAACCCTCTACAGGCACACCATAAAAATTTTTAGATATTACATGGGGTGCTACTTTTTTAAGTACTTCAGACATAAATTTTAAACCTTATGATTTGGTAAATAAAGAATTAGAACTAAATAATCTATCAGCTGTAGAAGTACGAGTATTAGTTGGTGCTAATATATCTTTTAAAAGACTTTCAGAAGGTGCTTTTTCTTTAGCGTTAACTTTAGGAGCAAATGGATCTGTAGCTCTTATATCTTCTGGAAGCCCTTGGTCACGTAGAAATTGTTCAGCAGTTTTTTCTCTATTAAAAAATTGATTAACGCCAGCAACACTGTCTCGTAATAGTTTTTGAGCTGCTAATTTAGTTTTTTCTTGCCCTTGATGTTTTTTTAATATATCAAATTCTTCTTGAGTCATCTGGCTAGGTCTTTTACTATTGACAACAAAAGCTTCTCGTTGTGCTGTGTTAGTAATAATTTCTTTTAAAGGTTTTAAAGTTGATCTTTCTTCTGGATCTACAAAAAACATAGAATCATTAATGTCTTTGTCATAAACTACATAAGGTGCATTTGCATCTTTTAATTCTTGAGTCATTTTACCTACTAAACTTGATATAGCAGCCATTTTAGCAGCCTCTATTTCAGGTGCTTTTGATCTATACTGACCTTCATTTGTTATAGCAAGATACTCCATAGATGAAATCATAAAATCATACTGAGGCGCAGTTATATTTCTACTTGTTAAAGTTAGTGGTTTACCGTCACCATCAACAAACTTTTTAGCATCTATTATTGCCTTAAGCTGTGTCATGCCGTCACTTGTTAAATTTTTCATAGCCACAGCAAAGGCTTGTGTAGATGATTTACCTTGAAAATTACTCGCTAGTAGTCTACCGTCAGGATCAGCTTTATCTGATAAAGGTTTTCTTACTTCGTGGCTTTTTTTACCAGCAGCAGTTTCGTAAGTATAAACTGTTTGTTCGTAAAGACCACTATCGTCACTTTCTATAGTAGTCACTGCTGTACCAGTAGCTCCTAGCTCATTAAATTTTTTAATTAAAAGATTTTCTTGGAAAATTTCTCTTTGTTCTAAATTTAAAAGAGCTTTAGCATCTGCTGCAAAAGTAGTATTTATATTTTTTAAAGCTCTTTTAGTTTGTACAATACGAGCAAACCTTTTATCTTTCATAAGATCTTCATCGTTAGTAGCTATGTCATCTATAGCTCTAGATACTCTTTCATCGTTGTCACCTTTATCAAATATACTTTTAATTTTAGAAGTAACATAACGCCCTAAATTTTTAGGACTGTCCATTGCTTTAAAAGATAATTCTCTTACTTTTCCAGCAGGTATATTTTCTTCGTAAGATGTTTTAAGGTTATCATATTTGTTTACTAATAAAGAAAGGTAACTTTTACCATCAGCATCTTTACTTTCATCTAATGCTTGATAAATCATATTTTTAAAAACATCTTTATCTAAATCTTTTATTGAAAATCCAAGACCTTCCATACCTTCTATTTTAAGACTACTTAATTTGCCTTGGTTATTTAATTCTTGAATATATTCCATTCTTTTTTCTTCATTAAAATCTTTTTCAAATGCTATAAACTCTCTAGAGTGTCCTTTTTCTCGACCTGCTTTTTCGTGTTTAATCCAACTATTATAATCATCATCTAGTTTACTTAAGTCCTTCCTATATTTTCTTCTGTCAGGCTCCATAAATTTTTCTGTAGCTCTTCTTTCAAATGGAGTTACTAAAACACTTTCGACTGCTGCTGTTGTCCCTTTTGCTATAGGTTTAAAAAGACTTTCAGCACCTGCTTTTACACCTGCTGTAAACAAACCTTCTCTAAATAATCTGCCGTAGTCAGTTTTTTCTGCTGCTTTTCTTCTTGCTTTACCAGCGTCCCCGAAGGCTGACCCTAATGTTGATGCCACTATTCTTCTCCTCTAGACATTAAAGATGGTAGATTATCTATTTTTTCTTGCATAGGATTTTCTTTATCATCTTGTGGGTTTTTTATAGTTTGTAATTTATCTTTTAATATGCTACTATCTTCTTCTTCAAAAGAACTATTATAGTAGCCATCTAATGTTTCTTGTATATCTCCAACTTCAGGATCGTCATCATCTTCAACAATAGTAACTACAATGTTTTCTTTTTCCGCTAAGGAAATAAGTATGTAAGCTAGTGGTTCTGCTATTAGCATCATTAGATCAGGATTTATTTCTCCTTTTCTAAAACTTGAAACTAATATTAATTCAACAAGCTCCATTACAGTGACACCTTTTTCAAGTACATCCATAATTTCAAAATACCTATCTTCAGCAGTTACGTAATCAAAAAAATATTCAACTGCTTCTTGTTTACTTGTAAACTTTGGAGGTTTTTCAAAGGGTAAAGGAGTAGAAGGATCATTAGTTAAAGATTGCCCTGCAATTGGCCTGTCTGTTTTAGTTGCAAATTCACGTAACTCGTTTTCACTTATTTCCATTTGTATCTATCCTATTATTACTTATTACGCATAACCGTAACTAGGTGTATTTTGGCCTGACCATAATTGATAAGTTTCTGAATTTTTATTTAATAACTCATTCATATTAAAAGTTTCTGGCTGATGCCAATCATAAAATTTAGGTATTAATTCTTGATTACCTACTGTCCTAAGAGAATCTGCTGTTATTTCTTTTGAGTAAGTAGGAACATTCATACCAAAGGACATGCTTGGAGCTTCTGGAGTTCCTTGCATTGCAGTATTTATTGCTTGCATTCCTCCGCTTCCAACAGCACTTGTAAAACTTCCTTTAGTACCTGCAATTGCAGCTGTCTTTGTTCGGTTTAAAAGAGATTCTTTGTTAGGATCAAACGAAATTCCACTAGCTGTAGGTTGTGTCCTTAGTACTTCATTAAAATTATCTCTAGCAATAGTATCGTAATTAATTTCTTTTGTAATAGTAGGTTTCTTACCCGTCAAAGGATCTGCAACAGAATCTAAAGGATTATAAGTAACATACTCAGGAGAATAATTACCAGTTAGATAATCTTTTCCAATTTTTCCTACATCACCAAATGCACTTACTGTATCTCTACCAGCGTCAGCTATGTTACCAACAGTATTATCCAGCATACGTGAGCCGTACTCACCTAATCCAAAGCTATCTCCGCGTGTAAAAAAATCCTGAATTGTTCCTGCTCCTCCTTTTCCTGGAAGTGCCCGTCCCAAATATTTAACAGTATCACGAACAGAACTAGTAACCATTTTAGTTATATTACTAATCCAACTTTTACCTGTTTTTAAAGGAGCCTGTACCAGAGCTTTCACACCTGTCATTAACATATGAGTTGCTTTAGCTGCTGCTTGAGCTGCAGCACTAGCTTTAGAACCTACTGCAAAAACATTTGATAAGCTTTGCATTGCTCCTTGACCAAACGTACTTAAACCTGTCATAGCTGAATTCATCAATCCACCTGTAAGCCACATCATACCTATTTGACCTACAATACCAAATTTATTTGCAAACTTACCTACTGCTGCAAAACCTTTCATAACAGTTTTACCTACCCATTTAAAAGCTTTTCCAATAGCTTTTCCAATAGACTTAAATGGCTTTGCAATTGAACTTAACCAACCCATATTCTTTCTCCTTTATTCTTTATAAACCTATATCTAATAATCTTTCTAAAGAAGGGCCAATTACATCCCTTGCTCTTACAGAAGCTGCTGATTTACCTTTCATAACTTCTTCGTTACCATAAATACCAACTAGTAAATTTAATGCTCTTTCTTTATTAGACTCTAAAGTTGCTTGGGCAAAAGTTGCTTCATCTCTAAGTTTTTGCCATAGATAATTTTGTTCTGCTGTCGACATATTAAAAGCAAAATTAGATGCTGTTTGATTAGCAGCATTCTGAGCTGCAGTAGTTGCTGTATTAGCAGACCTTCGCCAAGCTATGTTAGATTGTTCTACAGCCTGTGCATTTTGAGCATTCCATGAGTCTGTTTTAAAATCTAAATCAGCGTTATACTGTTTAACTTGTGTAGATAATTGATTATTAAATTTCTCAGCATCAGTAGTATTCTGTTGATTAATTGCAGCAGTACGGTTAGCTTCTGAAGCATTAAATTGTGACATAGCAGTTAGCTGTGCTGCATTTTGCAACTCTATTTGCTGTGCTAAACTTGACATAAATTGATTAGTTTGATTTTCAGAAGTAGAATTAAATTGACTAGCTGCGTTTTGTGCGGCTTGATCTGATAATAACCGTTGCTGTTTTAATTGCTGATCAAGTATTGTAGCTTGCTGTGAATTATTTAAATTAGCCATATCCATTTGTAAAAAATTAGTTGCATTTGTAATGGCTAGTTTAGTTCTTTGATCTGCAGCAGCCATATCCATGCTTGCTAAAGCAGTAGCATTTTGAATTGCTGATTGCTGAGTAGCATTAAAATCTGTTACTGTCATTGTCTGCATAAACTTACTATTAGCTATTTCAGTTTGCTGTAAGGCATTGAACTTAGTTAAATCTATATTCGCAACTGTTGCTGCATTTTGCACAGCTCTTTGCTGATCCACATTTAACTGAGCTAAACCCATTTGGGCAGCTATCTGACCTTGTAGTTTATTAGTTTCTAAAAGCGTACTAAGATTAGCTAATTCTGTTTGCTGAGCTGCTGAAAGATTTTCTGAACCAGCCTGATTCAATGAACTTAAATTAGCAAGACGCATCTGTTGATCATTTGTAAGATTTGCCAAATCCATCTGTTGTTTAAATCCTGCGTTCTTAGCAAGGAAATCAGCAGCTGTTTGCATCTCTAAAATTCTTTGTTGGTTCTCTGCGGTTTGGTCAGCACCTGCAGCTGTCGCTTCTACTTGTAGATTAGCAAGAGATACTTGCTGTTCATTACCTAAGTTCTGAGCATTAGTAGCCTGTTGGCTTTGTAAATTTAATGTAGCAGCTTGCTGACGATTCTGTAAGTTCTGTAATGTTGCTTGCTGTGTCTGTTGTGCCGACAGCATTCCTGAATCTTGCGTAAACTGACTCTGCATAACATTCATCTGCTGAGCCATCTGAGCAGTCTGTGATGCACTAGTCTGTTGATTAGAAAGATTAGATAATCGTAATTGCATAGACTGTGTAGCTTGTGCTAAGTTAGCCTGTTGTTCATTACTTAAATTTTGTGCGGCTCTTTGCTGTAGTGCCTGTGCATTACTTTGTGCTATCGGCATTGCTGATTGTATGATTGCATTAAATAAAGAATCTCTAGCTACAGTAGAAGTATCTAGTCCTCTAGCAGCCATACTATCTACTATAGCAGATACTGCTGGTCTTGCCCATATAGGGGTTCTACCTTCTTCTATACCTGCTAAAAGAGTTTCCATTTGTGAAGACACTAGTGCAGATGTAGGAAGTGCTGCAATAGCAGCTTGTACTTCTACAGGTTGATTATCTATTTGTGCTGTTACTGTAGCAGGATCTTCTACAATAGCTGCACTAATAGATGTTGGTAAACCACCAACTTCTGCTACCATAGATACTGCACCACCTGTAGCAGCTACACCTGTAACTGTTCTTTGTTTAGATGCTTCGTAACCTACCGTATTAATAATCTGAGCAGCTTCTCCAGTATTAGCAGGTACACCCGTAATAGCTTCTCGTTGTTTCTGTTCAGCTTCTGGAGTAGTCGCTACAGTCACTGTCTGCCCCGTGACTGAATCCACCATAGATTTAGTATCCATAGTAAAGTCTTGTGCTTGCGCTTGTGCAGCGGCTTCCTGAGTGGTATCTCGCTGTGCTGTAACTACTTTATTAGCATCTGTAAACTCTGGCTCTGCTGCTGTAGCTGCCCCTTGAGTTACTGTACCTTGTGCTGCTTCTGTAGTATCTAAAGCACCTGCAGTAGCCGCTGTCATTGTATCTGCGACTATAGGAGTTTGTTTAGTAGCAGTAGCAGCTACGCCTGTTTGAGCAGTAATAGGTGCAACAACAACCTCATCTGGTGCTGTAATATCTTCTCTAGCAGCTATTTGTTGAGCAGCAGTAGTTTGTATAGCTGGGTCATTTGCTACTACAGCTGGCTTAAATACATTTGCTTTATTTAGTTGATCTTGTGCTGCCATATTGCTTGTTCCTGTGCCTTGTTGTTGGTTTACTTTTGCTTGGTATTCTGCTTGAGTAGTACTATCTGCAGGTGTTTCTTGATTTATTGTTCCTTCTTGAGTAGTTTGTCTTGCTGCTGCTGCTTTTGCGTCTGCCTCTGCTTTTAACGCTGCAACTCTATTTGCTTCTCTAGCCGCAGCTGCTACTCTTTCAGTTTCAATAGCCGCTAGTCTGTTTGCCTCAACTGCCGCTGCTGCAACTCTTGCGGCTTCTGCGACTCTTGCGGCTTGCGCTGCTTTTTCTGCTGCTACTTTTTCTTCTGCAGCTTTTGTCGCTTTCCAAACAAAAATATTGTCAGCTTGATTAGGGTCTACATCATTTACAATGCGACTATTTTGTTTATACCCAAGCTTACCACTTGATGTTGTTGGCTTACCTAAAAACCATATTCCATTTATTCTAAATCTTTCATAGTCTGCTGATGGTTTATGCCAGTTTCCGTCTGCATCTTGAGTTGTATTTGGAAAATAATTGCTCGCATATGGCATAACTACACGTTGTTGAGCAGTTGCAGTTACTGTTCCACCAGTTGTAAAAGATTGCCGAGTAACTAAACCACCAGTACGGTAGTCTTGTCTTGGAGTAAACCCAAGGTTTTGTAATGGGTCTACATTACCTCCTTGTTTAAATCCTAAAAGTTTTAAAGGATCTTCTGCATTTTTATCCATTAAACATATTAGCTAAAATTGTTAACATACTACCCGTTACCGTTATCACCACGAACCACGCTAGTTTTTCCCAACGAGCTGCGTGTGTGTGAGCT
>Ga0209425_10001320_pt1 | contig 28950 bp, 28 predicted proteins | sample COG_05_FD_184749 | JGI IMG/M metagenome (GOLD analysis project Ga0209425, IMG submission 184749) | Pelagic Microbial community sample from North Sea - COGITO 998_met_05 (SPAdes) (version 2) | ecosystem: Environmental > Aquatic > Marine > Neritic zone/Coastal water | place: Helgoland, sampling...
TAATAGCATTGATACCAAGTTCATAAATATCAGCTTTTTTTTTATAACTTTCTAGTTCTTTATTGGATGTGAACCCATCATTAAGAGTGGTATCAACTAGGTATCCCGAATTTCTGCTACTAGCACCCTCACCTGCTAATTGAGCATCTACTATAATTATTTTTTGATTTGGGTGCATTTGACCAAGTTTTCTTGCGGCTGATAAACCTGTATAACCAGCTCCTATTATCAGCCACTCACAATCGATATCATTAGTAATAGTTTTTATTTTTGGTCTTAAAGGTAAATCATTAATCCAAGCACATGAAGTGTCGTTAATTATTTGCATAAGAAAGAAAATTTTATTTTAGTTTGATAAAAATTATTTTTTAAAAAAATTTAATAAATTATCTGATCCATTGGCAAGTAAATTTGAGTCTGTACCGCAAGCAACAAAGTCAAAACCTATATCAATTGATCTTTGAACTAAATCTTTTCTACCAATTAATGTTCCAACTGATTTATTATTTTTTTTTATTTCTGATACCGCTTTTTCAATCAAAAGCCATAACTCTTTATTATCAAATTGACCAAGTATACCCATATCAGCTGATAAATCTGCAGGTCCTATAAATAATGCAGTTACACCCTCAACAGCTGCTATACTTGATATATTTTCAATTGAATTAACTGTTTCTAATTGTGGAATGAGACAGATATTTTCATCTATATTTTTGAAATAATTTTTATCTCTTGTGTAATCATTTCCTCTTTGTGACATAGCAACTCCTCTAATTCCTTTTGGAGGATAATGACATGCCATAACTGCTCTTTTTGCATCATTCATGTTGTTAACCATAGGAATTACAAGCGAGTTAAAGCCATAATCTAATAATGGTTTTATTTTAACTGGATCATTCCATTGTGGTCTAACTAAAACTTCTGATTTATTTTTAGCTTGTATTGCTTGAGCCTGAGATAATACGCTTTTCACATCATTCGCAGAATGCTCCATATCTAGTAAAATCCAGTCATAACCTGCTCCAGCAATTATATCAGCAGTAATTTCGCTACATAGATTAGACCATAGACCTATTTGCTTTTTTTTTTCTAATAATCTTTTTTTAAAAATATTTTCCATTTATAATTTTACATTTTAAAAATTTTATTTTGATTAAGAATATTTTTTGGATCAAAAGTTTTTTTAATTTTTTTCATTAATTTAATCTCTAGACTATCTTTTGTATCTAAAAAATCATCTCTTTTTAACAAGCCTATACCATGTTCTGCACTTACTGATCCAGAAAATTTTTTTACAAGATTATTAATTACTTTTTTAAGTTTTGTCTCATACTCATAGAAATTATTTTTTAGATTATCAGGTTCAATTAAGTTATAGTGAATATTGCAATCCCCTAAATGCCCAAATGTATGAAATTTAATACCTTTTAAAATATCATCTATTTCATTTTTTCCTTTTACAAAAAATTCATCTAGTTTGTCTAAGGGAATTGATATATCAAAACCAATTAATTTTCCCTCTAACTTTTGTGCTTCAGTCAAATTTTCTCTAAATTTCCAAAATTCTTTATTTTCTTTTTCGTTTTGAGCAATTATTATTTCACTATAAAGATTTGAACATTCATACAATTTTTCTTCTAATAAATTAATTACTTGAGTATCTAGATTATCTATTTGAATTTTAACTAAAGCATAATAGTTTTTAAAGTTTTCAAAAAAACTTTTTTTCATAAAATTATGCTTGATACATAAATCAAATGAAATTTGTGGTATCATTTCAAAACCTGTTATGGGGAATCTAAATTCTTTAGAAATATGCTCATAAAAATTTATAAGATTTTTCAAATTTTCAAAAGAAGCTATAAACGTAAAATAATTTTGAGATTTAGGATAAATTTTTAATATTGCTTTTGTAATAATTCCTAATGTACCCTCTGATCCACAAAATAAATCTTTTAAATTATATCCCGTATTATCTTTAACGACTTTAGAGCCTAGTCTTAATATTCTGCCATTAGACAAAACTACATCCAGAGCAAGTAAATTATTTCTTACAGATCCATAGTGCAAAACATTTATACCACCCGCGTTTGTTGATATAATACCACCAACCTGGCTAGATCCTGTTGAAGCCATTTCTAAAGGAAATAAAAAATCTTGTTTTTCAAGTGTTGAATTTAAATCATCAATTACAACTCCTGCATCAACCTCAACACATTTGTTTATAGTGTCAACATGATGAATTAAATTCATTTTTTCCATGTTAATTATTATTTCCCTTTTTTCTGTGGAAGGAGAAGCACTTGCTACTAGATTTGTATTTCCCCCTTGAGGTATAACTTTAACCTCATTATCAAAACAATATTTTAGTATTTCAGAAATATGATCTTCATTTTTAGGAAATACTACACATAGAGCTTTTTCATTGACTCTGCCACGCCAATCTTTGCTATATTTAATTATATCAGACTCATCGTCAATATAATTTATTGTTTTGCAAATTTTAGATAAATCTTCAAAAATTTTTTTTTTCATAGTAATTATTAATTTAATTTTATATAATTAAGTTGACTAGTTAACAATATTAAATTGATTTCATTTTTTAACTAAAGTAATCGTAAAATAGTCTTTTTATTTTTATGCAAGAAATATTAATTATACTCAAAACATTTATATCATCTTTTGATACTGTTGGTTTGATTTTAATCATAGCTCTAACATTAATAGGATCAATAGTAGCAGGGATGTCTGGATATGGAGCTGGGATACTTATAGGTGTTGTGCTGATGCCAATGGTTGGTGTAAAAAAAATTGTTCCCATAGTAACGGTCCTTACTTTTTACATAAATTTTTGGAGAATAATTTTATATTGGGACCATATTAATTGGAAAAAATCTATCTACTTCTCAGTTTTTGCAGCACCTGGATTATATTTTAGTACTTATTTTTTTTCTGTAGCATCAACTAAAACCTTAACATTGATTGTTGGTTTTTCTATTTTTGCATTGGTGGTGTTAAGAAAATTTTTTCTAAATTTAAATATTTATTTAAATAATAAATTGTTAGCTCTTTATGCAATTTTTACAGGATTATCCTTAGGGGTTATTTTAGGCCCAGGTTTAATGATACTTACAGGATTGTCTGCTAATGGTTTAGTTGGATCCAATTTAGTAGGTTCTAGTTCTGTAGCTGATTTAATTACAATAATTGTAAGATCAATACATTTTTATAAACTTGGTGTTATAGATTTAGAGATTTTCACAATTGGGAGTTTTCTGGGCATAATGTGCCTGTTTGGAACTTATATTGGGAAAAAAATTGTTGATAAGATTGGAAAAAAAGTACATCAAGCATTGATTGAATTTTTTATGTTATCTGGAAGTATAATAATGATTATTAGAGCTTTAACTTTGGATTAAATAGGAGCGTGTCCAACACTCATTCCACCACAAACATATAGGGTTTGGCCTGTTATAAATGATGCTTCGTCTGAGACAAAAAAAGAAATTGCACTTGCTACTTCTTCAGGTTTGCCAAATCTTCTCATTGGATTTTGGGTCATATACTTTTTTTGATAAGTTTTATTTTGACTATTATTTCTAATTTGTAATTCTGTTAAAATTGGTCCAGGTGAAACTGTGTTAATTGTAATATTAAATTTTGCAAGTTCTAAAGCCCAAGTTCTTGCAAAACCATATAAACCAGCCTTGGCAGAAGAATAACTTGTTCTTAGCTCTCTTCCTAAAGCTGCTCTACTTGCAACGTTTACAATTCTACCAAATTTTCTTTTTTTCATATTTTTTACTAAACCAAGTGACAATTGAATAGCAGGTCTTAAATTTAATTGAATTGATTTATCAAATGTCTTTAGATCTAAGTTTTCAATAGATTGTCCAAATGATGCTCCGGCATTATTAACAATACAAGTAATATTTAGTTTTTTTAATTGTTTAATTAACAGCTCAATCTCATTTGTATTAGACAAATCACATTCAATAAATTTACCTGGAAAGTTTTTAACTTTAGACCTCGCAACTCCAATAACATTATATTTTCTTTTTTTTAATAACCTACTAGTGGCAAGGCCAATTCCTCTATTAGCACCTGTGATTAATACAGTTTTCATTTATTTATATTCTATAACATCTTTTGTATTGATTTGGAATAATTTTATTTTTTGGTTTTAATTTTGCTAATTCTTTTAAAATAAAGTTTGGTTCATAAATATATTTTCTGGCATTTGAAATTAAATCAACATCATTATTATTAATTATTTTTTTTGCAAAATTGATATCGTTAAGCATACCACCAACTCTTACTTTTATATTACAGCTTTGTTTAATTTTTTTTGCTAATTTAAAATTAAAATTTGATGATGGTTTAAAATCAGTTTTTGATATTAATCCCCCACTTGAAACACATACATAATCAAACCCAATTTTTTTTAATTTTTTGGTTAAATAGATTGAATCTCTTAAATTTAATCCATTTTTAATCCAATCTTTTCCTGTTATTCTTGCTCCTAAGATTTTATTTTTTGGCCAATTTTTTCTAACTAATTGAGCTACTTCTAATAAAAATCTACATCTGTTATTTAAATTACCACCATATTTATCGTGTCTCTTATTTGAAATTGGAGAAAAAAATTGATGCAACAAATATCCATGTGCCATATGTAACTCTAAACAATCAATATTCAATTTTTTTGCCAATCTTGAAGAATTAACAAATTTCTGTTTTACAGTTTTTATATCTTTATCATTCATCTCTTTTGGATAAGGCCAGTTAGATTCTCTTTTAATTGATGAGGATGATATTGTTTTCCATAATTTTTTTTTCAAAGTTAAATTTGGTTTAACCCAAGGCAATTCGGTTGAACCTTTTCTCCCAGAATGTGATATTTGTAATCCAATTTTGATATCTGAGATCTTTTGGATATGTTGAACTAGTTTTTTTAAACTTTTAAATTGAGTATTATTTTCTAAACACATATCAAAATGAGTAATTTTTCCTCTTTTTTCAACAGCTGTTGCTTCTATCATTAATAATCCAGCTCCTGAACTTGCAAGATTTTCTAAATGCTTGTAGTGCCAACTTGCCGGGCTACCATTTCTAGATGAATATTGACACATAGGCGAAACAACAAATCTATTTTTAAGTACAACCTCATTGATTTTTTTTTTTTTAAAAATTTTTTCTTTCATTTGTTTATGATTTTTTTATTTTTCTTTTGCCATTTAAATTGTTTAGCAGAATAAAATACAATTATGCTAGTCAATAAAAGTAGAATGATAGACAAAGGTCTTTGTAATGTATAAAGAATTGGATCCCCCCTTGATACAACCATTAAGTCTCTCAAACCATTCTCTGCGATAGGACCTAAAATTAATCCCAATAATGCAGCACCTGTAGAAAAATGATATTTGTTCATCAAAAAACCTAAAACACCAAAACCCATCATTATCCATACATCAGTAATATTATTTGTATTTACATATGTTCCAACTATTGAAAAAATAATTATTAAAGGTGCCAAAAGACCTTTTGGCATAATTGTCAAATGAGCCATGCCTCTAGCCATTACTGCCGCAATAAAACCCATTAAAATGTTTGCAGCTAAAAAACCCCACATAACTGTATAAACAATTTGTGGATTATTTTTAAATAAGCTTAAACCTGGCTGTAAACCGTGAATGACAAGCGCTCCAAGAATAACTGCTGCGGAAATACCTCCTGGAATTCCAAGTGTGAACATCGGTATCAAAGAAGTGCCTGTTGATCCATTATTCGATCCCTCTGTAGCTGCCAGTCCTTTTATTTCACCTTTGCCAAATTGATCACCTAATTTACTTTTTTGAATTTCCCAAGCATAAGCTATCCATTGCGCAATACTTCCACCTGCTGCTGGAATTATTCCTAAAACTAAACCACATCCCCAGCCCCTAAACAATGAATTCTTAACTTTTTTTATTTCATTAAATTTAGGCCAAATATTCCAACTAAGTTTAGAATTTCCACCAATTGTCTCTTGTGCTTTTGACAATGATAATTCTAGACCTTGAGCAAAAGCAAATAATCCAACTATAGCAGGCATAATACCTATACCTGACGATAAAGTAGCAGACCCAAACGAAAATCTTGGAATTCCAGAATAAAGATCAATTCCAACGGTTGATAAAAAGATTCCAAAAAATCCTGATATTAAACCTTTAAAAATATGTCCAAATGAAATTGACGCTATTGCAGTTAAACCTAAAATTGCCATTAAGAAATATTCGGCAGGACCAAACAAGAGAGCTACTTCGGCTAAAGGAGGAGCTAACAAAAGTAAAACTAAACCACTGATTAATCCACCCAAGACACTAGCAAAAGTTGAAATTCTTATAGCCTGAATCGCTTTTCCCTTTTTTGTTAACTCAAAACCTTCAATGGCAGTTGCAGCAGAAGCGGATGTACCAGGTGCTCTTATTAAAATTGCAGAAAAAGATCCACCATACATTCCAGCAGCATAACAAGATACCATTAGTATAAGGGCTTCAGTTGGTGGAAAGTTAAATGAAACCGGTATTAATAAAGCTATAGCCATTGGAGGACTTAAACCAGGTATAGCACCAATTATTAATCCAATTAAAACACCTAAAACGAGACATGATAAAACACTTAATGAGAACAAATTACCAAAATAACTTAAAGCTTCAAAAATATACATTAAATTAAAAATCCCTTTGGTAAATTGGTTTTTAGGAAAAGACTAAAAAAAATATACATGAATGGAATAAGTATAATTAATGTAAAAAAAATTTGTTTTAAATTTTTTACACCTAAATAATAACTAGATATAATGAAAAATATTATTGTTGAAACAAAAAAACCTAAAAATAAAATTGATAAGACGTAAATAAAAGAAATCAATAAAATTATAGAAGGCCTAAAATTTATGGCAATTTTTTTTTTTGATTTATAAGTTTCTTTATTTTGAAAAAAATCTAATATTGTAAAAATAATAATTGAAATTGCACAAAAAGTTGGAAGTAAATTTGCATGATTAGTATATTCGATTGAAATATAAATTATAGCTAATGAGATTAAAAAAATAAAAATGTTTCTTATTATATGAGTATTTATCATCAAATATAAAGAAAGAGGCTAACATAATAATTGTCAGCCTCTCTTAAGTTAGAATTTAAAAATTATTGATTCCAATATTCAACAACTTTTACCATCTTTTCTGTGTTAGCTATAAAACTCTTCAAGTCACCTCCAGCCGCAGTCCAAATTCTACTTGATTTGGACATTTCGGCTAATTGATAACCAGGATTAGCTTGCGCTTTATTTATAGCATTTTTAAAAACATCATATTTATCCTGTGGTAAACCATTAGCTGCTATGAGAGTTCTTGCTGCAAATCCTAGATTTTCAACACCAGTTATTTCTCCAAAAGTAGGTACTGATGGTAAATACTCAGATCTTACACTATCAAGTACAGCAACTGGTCTCATTTTACCTTCTCTAATATAATTTACATAGAAAGAAACATTTCCAGCAACCATATCGCTTGTTCCTGCTAAAAGTTCTTGGATTTTTTTAGCATCATTATTTGCAAACACTTTTGCTACCTTAAACCCTTTGAGTTTTTTTTCAGCAAATGCCAAACCTTGATAATCATCTGAACCTATTGCAGTTGTACTTACTATAAGTTTATTTGGATTTTTTTCAGTATAAGCTAATACATCTTTTAATCCTCCAGTAAATCTTTCATCATCTGCCCTTACCAACCATAGACAAGGATCATAAGTTTGACCTCCTATAAAATTGAAATCTCCAACATTTTCAGTTCTTTTCATTTTAGGATCAAGATAAGCAAAAACATGTGGTAAATTAACTAATCCAATTTTGTGATCATCTTTTTTTGGATCCCATTTAGCCATTTGACCCCAAGCAACCCAGCCACCACCACCTGAAATGTTTACAACATTTACCGGTACACCAAGTTCCTCAGCTAAAAAAGGTGCAAATATTCTTGCACTTCTGTCAGTTCCGCCGCCTGCTTTCCATGGAACAACTAATTCTACAGGGCCTTTAGGGAAGTCAGCAGCTATGGCTGAAGATATCAAGAAAGAAACTGTAGATAAAATTAAAATTATTTTTTTTATAAATAACTTAATCATCTTTTATCTCCTTTGTTAAAATTTATTATAATAAATTAAATATATTTATAGTTGACATGTCAACTCGAATAGGATTTAATAATTATAATAAAATGGCATTCTGTGCCAGGGACAAAACTAATCTAAAATAAAAATAATTTAACTAAAACTTTATTAAATTAAGGTAATTTTAAACTTATGTTTGATTTTAATATAATTCTAATTTTAATTTTATTTGGGTGCCTATCTGGATTTTTTGCCGGACTCCTAGGTGCTGGTGGTGGAATGATAATTGTGCCAGCACTTTTTTTTGCTTTCAAACTTTCTGGATATAGTAGTGAATTATTAATGCATCTATCTGTGGGCACTTCATTAGCAATAATTTTTCCTACATCGATTATCTCAGCTTATACACATTATAAAAATGGAAATTTAGATAAAAATTTTTTTAAATTTTGTGGTTTTTTTATTTTTTTAGGAATTATTCTAGGAACCTTTTTTACATCATTTGTAAATACAATAAATTTACTTTCTTTATTTGCTATTTATACATTAATCTCTGGTGTTTTTCTTTTAATTAAAAATGATAAGGTAGATAAATTTAAAAATGAAATTTCAAATCCCTACAAAATCATTTATGGTTTAATTACTGGATTTTTGTCAGTTCCATTAGGAATAGGAGGAGCGTCAATAATGGTTCCAATCATGAAATTCTATAACTACTCTATTAAAATAGCTATTGGTACATCAGCCCATTTTGGAATTATAATTTCTTTTACAGGATTTTTATCAATGTTAATAAGTGGTCATTACTTTGCAGAGGTTAATGAGCCATACACCATAGGGTATATAAATCTTTTAAGTTTTATAATTTTTGTTCCAGCAACTTTATTGATGGCAAGAATAGGTGCAATCACAACATCTAAAATGAAAAAAGAAATATTAAATAAAATATTTGGTATGGTTTTAATTATTATTTCGATAAGAGCTTTTTATGAAATATATAATTTTTCTAATTAACGATCTAATGTGGTTAAAGCATCAAATTTTGACATTGCATTTACAAAATTAGAGTAATCTCTCTTTGAAAAAGAAAGTTTTTTTATTTTATTTTTTCTTTCTTTCTTAAAATTAAGAACTTGTACTGTCTTTATCAAATCTTCATCATGTAAGTTTTTAGTAATAAATACAATTTTTGATTGCTTATCATCAAATGGCCATTTATCCAATTTGATTGGTTCATGAAAAACTTTTTGTACAGCATTAACTAGGAGAACTTTATTCTCTACTTTAATAATACCTTTCATTCTTAAAAGATTATTGCTTTTAAATCTAGCTAACGCATTAAGCCACAATTTAAGTCCATCTTTAGTTATATCATGTTTAATATTAACAGATATGGATTTAACTTTTTTTGTCTCATTAACAAAATTTTTTTTATGTAAAAAACTTGTTTTATTTTTTAAAGTATTGTCTATTTTTTGAATTGTTAATTCTTTAATATTAAAATTTGTAAATATTTTTTTAATTTCATGCATCTTTAGTAAATTTTTATCTAAAACTTCTGCGTGTAAATTTAATTTTTTTAATTCTTTAATCACTTCTTTTTTTTTACTATTTTCACTAATGTCTGTTTTGCTGAGTAAAATTATATCTGCTGAAGTAATTTGTTTAAAATTTTCTAAGTGATTGTGTAGGTCATTTTGAAAATTTACTGAGTCAACAACTGTAATTAAAGATTTAAATTTTATTTTTTCAGAAATTATTTGGTCTGAGACTATAGTTTGAACAATCGGCACTGGATCTGCTAATCCGCTTGTTTCTATAATGATTCTATCAAATTTTTTTTTAAGTTTTAAAGTGTCATCTAATGTCTTTACTAAATCACCTGAAAATGAACAACATAAACAACCATTGTTTAATACTATTTTATCGTCACTTTTTTTTTTTATTAGATGGTGATCAATACTTATTTTACCAAATTCATTTATAATTAATAAAGTATTCTTAAATTCTTTGTAGTTTACTATATCATTTAAAATAGTTGTCTTACCACTACCTAAAAAGCCTGTTATAATTGTCGTTGGAATCTTTTGTGGCAATTTTAATCCATCACTTTCCATTCCCTATAATTAGTTGGGAATGGTTTTACATCATTGCCTTCAGATCTATCTACACAAATTTTTCCTTCTTTCAAAACCATTAGAATATTTTCACGTTTACCTAAAACTTCAATATTTTCTGCAGGGTTGCCTTTAACCAACACAATATCTGCTAATTTACCCTCATCTAACGTACCAAGCTCATCATCAATATGAAGTGCTTCAGCTGCATTTTTTGTTGTAGTCACAATTGCATCCATTGGTTTCATTCCCAAATCTACATAAATTTTTAGCTCATCAGCATTAGATCCTATATCTGGTTCAAAACCCATATCAGTTCCCATTGCTATTTTTACACCCGCTTTATAAAAAGCTTGAAAAGTTTTAAAACAGTCAGGTTGAATTCTTTTCATTTTTTCTAATGTAAAAGACGGGGTTCCAATCTCCCTTCTAATTTCAATAGCATGATCTGTTCTATGAGAAAGGGTTGGTGTTACTGGCACCTGAGACTCTACTAATTTTTCTAAAGAGTCTTGATCGTGAAATACCATATGTTCAATAGTATCTGCACCTGCTTTAAGAGCCATCCTATGAGCGTCTGGTGTAAAACAATGAATTGATGTGTAAGCGTGCAACGCATGAGCTTCATCACAAACTGTATCTAGCTCTTCTTGAGTATGATTTCTTACATCTGGTTCTTCTTTATCGGTACCCCCTCCTCCAGAAGCACAAGTCTTCAACCAATCCGCGCCTTCTAATAAATTTAGTCTTGCTAATTTTCTCATCTCATCAGGTCCGTCAGCTGTTGCATTAGGGTTTCTTAGAGATCCTCTGGGATTGATTAAGTCCAAATGAGAACCTGTTCCAACGGTAAAAGCTCCTGTTTTTAATCTAGGTCCTGATAAAATTTCGTTCTCAATTGAAGTTTTAACTGCTGTTGATTGAGCTGTTAAAAGCCCTCTATTCGACATTAGACCTAAATCTCTTAAAGTGGTAATGCCTCTATCTAAACAAAGCTGGGCATGAAATAACATATACATTTGTTGTAATTCTGGTGTTATTTCCCATTGAGCAACTCTGTAATTTTTAAAAGTTAAATTATTATACATACAAAGATGAATATGGCAGTCCATCATTCCTGGTATCGCACTTACTTCATTTCCTAAATCAATTAACTTATAGTTTTTATATTCTTGTAAATTAATTTCTTTATCACTACCTACTTTTTTGATAATTTTATCTTCTACTACGATTATTCCATTATCTATAGATGACCCATTTCCATCTATTAGTTTTCCAACTTTTATAATTTTTATATTGCTCATAGAATTTTAATTTTTATATTTATATTATTAACACATCAATACTTAATATAAATTTTATAAAAAGCAAATAATTAGTTAACTAGTCAACTATTCTTCTTAATATCTTTAATAATCTGTTGACTTTATTTAGTAATAATTTAATGTTCAGAATATGAACGAAAAAAAAACAAAAACTGAAGGAGCAACTAAAGCAGGATCAGGGAAATACTGTTTTCAAATGAAATCTCTGGATGTGGTTCCTGCTGGGACAGGCTATTCCACCTCTAAAGGTGGTGTGGTTGAAGGTGAAAGAATGCTTGTAGGTTACATTAATAAAGCAAAAGGTACTGGCTCAAGACCACATAGTCATCCTAATGAACAGTTTAATTATATTTTACAAGGAACTCTTGATGTTGAAATTGATGGACAAAAATTTTTAGCTAAAGCTGGAAGTGTCGTTTATGTGCCTGCAAATATGGAGCATTCAATGGTAGCAACCCCTGAAGAGGATGTAATTTTCATAGCTATTAAAGATCTTTCACACGGAATTATTGGCAAGGCGACTGATGGCACGATGGATGGTCCGAGATATATGTCTGGATTTGAGCCAAAATAAATTTGAAAATAGACTCTAAATTTAGGAATAAATTTCTTAACAATAGACCTACACATGAAGTTTGGGGATCCAAAGGTGGTGTTAGCACTATGGACCCTATTGCGACTACGGTAGGTATTAATATTTTAAATAAAGGTGGAAATGCAATTGATGCATCAGTTGCAATTGCTTCAACATTAGCAGTAACAAGTCCAAATTGGTCAGGTTTAGCTGGTGATAGTGCTTGGCTTTATTATAATCGAAAAAAAAACAAAACTTCTCATTTCGACGGTTACTCAGTTTGTCCAAACAAAATTGATGCAGATCGATTAAAAAAATATCTTAAATTACAAAATAAATCATTCATCGATAGAGAAGAGCCAGTCAATACTAGAAATGAGGGGATATTAACTTCGATGATACCCGGAACACCCTTTTTATTAGATTATGTTTGGCAAAAGTACGGTTCGTTTAAATTTGAAAACCTAATTAAACCCTCAATTAATTTAGCAAAAGATGGATTCCCTATAAGCAATTATCTTTATCAAGCATTCGAAGCTTATCATGAAAAATTATCAAAATTTAAATCAACAAATAAAATAATAAAAGATAATAAGAAAATAAAACCTGGGGCAACGTTCACTCAAAAAGATTTATCTGAAACGCTTTATAGATTTTCGAAAAACAGATCTAAAGAGTTTAGAAATGGCAAAACTATAAAAGAAATATTAAGATATTGTAAAAATAAAAATCCTTTTTTTTCTAAAAGTGATTTTAAAAATTATAAAGTAATTGAAAGAAAAACATTTTCAACCAATTATAAAAATTCTAAATTAGTTACATCAGGGATGCCTACAAGTGGTATTAATTTATTGCAATGCTTTATTCTATTAAAGAATTATAATTTAAAAAATGTAAAATTCATGTCTGAGAAATATATTGAAATTCTTATTTCTATTTTACAAAAAGTATTAAAAGATAGAAGAAAATATAGCTCAGATCCAGATTTTATAAAATTTAATCAGTCTGAATTAATTAGCAAAGAATATATAAAATCAATTGCAAATTTTTCAAAAGACAAAAATAAAAAAACTAAATTAAACTTAAAAGATGGAGGCACAACACACTTTTGTGTTTGGGATAAAAATGACAATATTGTCTCCGCAACACAATCGATAGGATATCAATTTGGTTGTGGTGAAATTGCAGATAAAACAGGTTTGTTTATGAATGATAGAACCTGGTGGATGACTTTAAAAAATTCTTTAAATAAAATAGAGCCTAATAAAAGATGTAATATAGGACATGCTCCTATAATCATCTTTAAAAATAATGAACCTTATTTAACACTAGGAAGTCCTGGTGGATTTGGAATAATACAGTATCTTTTTCAAGTACTTTCACATGTTTTAAATTATGAAATTGATTTACAAACAGCTATAGATTTACCAAGATTTAAAATAGCAAATAATTTTGAAGAAGTATTTTTAGAAAATCGTTTTGAAAAGTTAAATAAAATACTAAAAAATAAAAATTTTAATATCAATTTTTTTAATGAATGGACTGATATAGTGGGTGGTGTTGAAGGTATTGTAAAAAATTCTTATGGAAATTATTTAAATTGTTATGATGTGAGAAGAAATTCTCACTCAACTGGATTACTATAAATTTTAGTTGATATATCAACTAAATATATTATTGTACGAATAATGTTTTCCAAAATTATAGATAAAAGTGTTTGGTATGGTCCTGAAGAAGAGCAAAAAAGTGATTGGATTTATAAGTTAGATAAGGAAGATGTTAATGAAATTGAAAAACTTACTGAAAAGTTCTTATCTTCCAATAAATCACTTAAAAATTTAAGTAAAGACGATTTTTATTTCGAAAATCTTGAAAAGAAGTATTTAAGAAAAATTGATGATGAATTAAAAAATGGCAGAGGTTTTGCCTTAATCAGAGGGATGCCAATAAATGAATGGAAAAGAGAGAAAATAATAACCGCATATATGGGCTTATGCTCTTTTTTTGGGAATTTTAGGGTTCAAAATAAAAAAGGCCATTTACTTGGACATATCAAAGATTTAGGAAAAGATACCAAAAAAGATTTTACTGCGAGAGTATATGAAACAACATATAGACAAACTTTTCATAGCGATAGAAGCGACATAGTTTCGTTATTATGCTTAAATAAGGCAAAAAAAGGTGGTGAATCTTTATTGGTGAGCTCAATGACAATTTTTAATAAAATTTTAAAAAACAATCCTGAATATTTACCAATATTATTTGAGCCGTTTCCCCTTGACAGAAGAGGTGAGGAAGGTGGTAATCAAAAAGGCTACTCCATGACACCTGTTTATTATGAAAAGAATGGAAAAATATCATCATATTTTTTAAGACAATATTTGGAAAGTGCTACAAGATTTAAAGAAGTAACAATTTCTAACAAACAAAGAGAAGCTCTAGATATAGTTGAAAAATATGCAAATGACAAAAAACTATACATGAGAATGATGTTTGAGCCTGGAGATATACAGGTTATTTATAATCATACATTATTTCATGATAGGATGTCTTATGAAGATCACGAAGATCAAAATAGGAAAAGACATCTTTTAAGATTATGGATATCAGCTTATGGAGATAGAGAGTTATCAGATAAATACATAGATAGATGGGGAAGTATTAAAATTGGTGAAAGAGGTGGCGTGTTTGCAGAAGGTTTGGATATAAATGTTCCATTAGAAGCAAATTAATTCAAATTTAATGAAAATAAAAAATATCGCATTTATAGGTCTTGGTAATATGGGTTACTATATGGCCAGTCATTTGATTAAAAAGAATTATACGATTTTTCCACATGATATTAATAAAAATAATTTAAAAAATTTTTATAGTTCCACTAAAATAAAAAAAAAAAATTTCTTAGAGTCTGTTGAGAAAATAGATTGTGTAATTTTAATGGTGCCCTCTAGCAAGGAAGTGAATGAGATAATTTTTAAAAGTAATAAGCTCTCTCATAAATTAAAAAAAAATGCAGTTATAATTGATATGAGCACATCAATACCTACTGAAACTTTAAAAATAGGAAAAAAATTAAAACTCAAAAAAATTAAATTTTATGATTGTCCTGTTGCTGGAGGAGTGAAATTTGCAAAAACTGGTGAACTAACTTTATTTTTTGGTGGAACTAAGAAAAATAATGAAATAGTTAAAATTTTAAACTGTTTTGGAAAGATAATTTGGTGTGGTAAATTAGGTAGTGGTCATTCGCTTAAGGCACTAAATAATTTTATAAATGCTTCAGTTTTAAATACATATTTGGAAGCAATAACAACAGCTGTAAAATTTGGAATTAAAAAAGATTATTTAATTAATGCAATTGATCAAGCAACAACAGGTAAAAATCATCCTTATTTTAAAAAAATTAAAGATGGAATATTGCTGAAAAAATATAATTCTGGATTTACACTTAATTTGCTTACCAAAGATGTTTTGATTGCGAATAATTTGATTAAAAAATATGTTAAAAAAGCACCAATATCATCAAATATTCTAAAGCTTTTAAAAAAATCAAAACAAAAACTTGGAAAAAATTCAGATCAGTTAAAACTTTATAAAATGTGGTCAAATAAAATATGAAGAAAGTTTTGGTTTTGGGCAAAATCCACAATGCAGGTATAAGATATTTAAAAAATCTCTCTTATAAGGTTGATGAAGTAAGCGATCAAAACAATGATTATAAAAACATATTAAATTTATATGATGCTTTGATTGTAAAGATGACAAAAATAGATCAAGAATTTATTAATTTATCCAAAAATCTTAAAATAATCGCTAGACATGGAGTTGGTTATAATAATGTTAATCTTAATATAATTAATAAAAAGAAAATACCTTTGTTTATTATTGGGGATGTGAACTCAACCTCTGTTGCTGAACATACGTTTGGTTTAATAATTAATATTGCTAAAAAAATAAATTTTTATGATAATGAGGTAAGAGCGCAAAATTTTGAAATAAGAAATTCGTTTAAAAGTAGAGACCTCAATAAAAAAAATATTTTAATTTTTGGATACGGAAGAATAGGAAAAAAAGTAGCTGATATTTGCAACTTTTTTAATATGAAAGTTTTTATATATGATAAATTTTTAAATTTAGAAAACATATCTAAAAACGTAAATGTTGTTAAAAATATTAATGATAATTTAAATAATTATGATTTCATTAGTTTACACATACCATTTAATAATTCTGAAAAAGCTTTGATAAACAAAACTTTCTTAAATAAATTAAAAAGTGATTGTTCGATAATTAATACTTCTCGTGGTGATCTAATCGACGAAAAAGATTTAATTTATCATTTAAAAGAAAATAAAAATTTTTATGTAGGATTAGATGTATTTAATCCCGAACCTCCTTCATCAAGTAATGAGTTATTAAAATTAAAAAATACAATTCTTACGCCCCACTCTGCTGCATATACTGAAGAATGTCTTCAAGAAATGTCATTACATTGTGCAATTAATATCGAAAATTTTTTTAAAGGAAAGATTGATCAATCTAGATTAATTAATAAAGAAATTTATTCCTAATTAATCAACATCTGATGCATCTAATTTGATTTTATTAAACATCAGTGGAATTAATATAGAAAATATAGCTAAACCAAAGAAAATTAAAACAATAGGTCTATCAAAAATTTGAAAAAAATTACCTTGATTCATAATCATTGTTTGTCTAAACGACTCCTCCATTCTTGTACCAAGAACTACTCCTAATATCACTGGAGCTAGGGGATAATCACAAGACCTCATAAAATAACCTATTATCCCAAATAAACACATCAAAAATAAACTTAATGTAAGTTGGTCGCTAGAATATATGCCTAACATACAAATTATCGTTATTATTGGAAGTAATATGGCCATAGGAATATATAAAATTCTTACAAATAAACTTATGAGAGGCAGATTCAATATTAATAGAAAAATATTTCCAACATAAAGTGCTGCCACCAGACCCCAAACTACATCTGGTCTTTCAATAAACAACATTGGCCCAGCTTGAATATCTAACATAAGAAATGCTCCTAACATTACAGCAGTTGTTGCTGAACCAGGTACTCCTAAGGCTAACATTGGCACAAAAGCTCCTGCGCTAGCTGCATTATTTGCTGACTCTGGACCAGCAACTCCTTTGATTTCACCCTTCCCAAAATTTTCTGGATTTTTACTTATTTGTCTTTCTGTTGAATAAGAAACAAAAGATGCTATTCCTGCACCCGCGCCAGGAAGCACTCCAATCACAAATCCTATAAAGCCACCTCTAATGATAGACCAGAAACTATAAATAATTTCTTTTAATTTTATAAACACTCTATGTTTTAAAACTTCTCTTTTTTGATTAGATAGAATATTTTCAGAATTAATTATAACTTCAGAAATAGCAAAAAGACCTAAAGTAACTGATAAAAATTGTATACCATCCCAGAGTTCTGTAATACCTAAAGTAAATCTTTTTACCCCCATAAAATCTTCACCGATAGTCGATATCATTAAACCAAACACCATGGCTAAAAGTGCTTTAACCATCGAATTTCCAACAAGGCTGCATACTGCAGTTACTGCAAATATGTAAAGAGCTAGATACTCTGGTGCACTAAATTTAAGTGCCAAGTCAGCCACGAATGGTCCTAAAATCATTAAACCTACAACTGCTATTGTGCCTGCTATATAAGAACCAATTGCAGCAATGCACAAAGCAGCTCCAGCATTACCTTGTTTTGCCATTTCATGTCCGTCTAAGCAAGCTATGACAGCGGAAGTATCTCCAGGCACTCTTAACAGTATAGATGCCGTCGAACCTCCATACATAACACCCGTATAAGTTGCAGCTAACATAAATACAGATCCCAATGGATCTAGAACTAATATTATAGGTAGCATCATTGCTAAAGCACCCGCAGATCCAATACCTGGCAAAACTCCAACTACAGTACCCAATAAAGAACCAAATAAAGCATACATTAAATATTTAACTTGTAGAATGATTTTAAAACCATCCATTAAATTTATAAATATTGTATCAAACATCTAATATATCGCTTTCTTTAAATCTTCTAAAAAAGGAAAAATCTTATCAGTATCTACGAGCTCTCCCATAGGCATTTGAAAATTTAATCCATAATAAAAAATTATAAAAATACACAAAGTTATAATTGAACTAAAAATAAGTGAATATTTAATCGTTTTTTTTAAATATAAGATAAATAAAAATGAATAAAGAAAACTTGAAAAAATAAAACCAATAAGTTCAAACATAATAACAAAAATAATTGTTATAAAAATTGGTGCCATTTTTGAAAATTTATTTTTAATTATTTGAAAAGTTATTTCATCATTATCACTTATAAATTTTAAGCTTTTAAAAAAATATATAACCAACAAGAGAAAACCAAAAGTTGCTACTAAAATTGGAAAACTTGAAGGTCCAACTACATCTTCTCCAATTGTTTTTTCTAAACCAAAAGAAGAAATAAAATATATAATTAATGTAATTAAAAATATAGTTGCTAATAGATTTTGTTTGGAAAAAAATAATTTATAGAAGAACTTCATAATTATATCACCGTAACTTTAAAAAAGTTACGGTGATATTATAATTTTTTATTTCTTAATTAAATTTAATTCTGTACTTAATTTGAAATAAGCTGCATGCTCTTCAGATAACATTTTATCCAACTTAGATTGATGTATCGAAATAGGTGCTAAGTTATTTTTTGCAACGTAATCTTGGAAAGATTGAGTTTTAGCAATTTTTTTCATTAATTTACTGTAAAAGTTTGCTTGAGCATTTGAGTTTTCATTTGAAAACCATAAACCCCTATATTGAGCAAGTACAGTACCTTTGTAGCCAGCTTTTTTAAAAGTTGGTACTTCGGGCATAGATGGCAATTTAACTGATGAGGCTAAAATTCTCATTTTACCTGCTTTTACAAATTTAAATACTTGACCTGGGTTTTCTAGAATAAAATCTATATGACCACCAAGCAATTGTAAAACACCTTCATCATCAAATGGAGCATATGTTATATCAACACCCTTCTCCTCAGCCATCATTTTACCAACTAAAGATGCTACTTGACCAAAGTCACCTCCACCCTGAACAACTTTACCAGGGTTTGCTTTTGCCTTTTTAATTATATCATTTAAAGAATTATATTCTGAGTCAGCATTTACAGTTAACAATAAAGGTGAAACTACCATTGCAGAAATACCTTTGGCATTTTGATATCCAACTTCTTGTCCAGTTAAGATTACATTATTGATCTGTGATGGAGTTAAAACCTGCATAACATGAGGATCTTTATTTTTGTTTAAGACGTAGTTTCTAGCCTTACCACCTCTAGCTCCTCTTATAATGGTTAACTTCACTCCATTTGGTAATAATTTTTCTTGTTCTATAACCTTGATAACCGCTCGCGCAAATGCAACAGTTGATGAAGTTTCTTTAGCGTGTGCTACTATTTCAACCTCTTTAGTCGGCTCCCAACCCGCATTAGCAACCTGACCAAAACTTAAAAGTAGTATTGATATAGTAATTAGTATTTTTTTTAAATTTTTCATAATTACCTCTCTATTAAAATTATAATAGAAGCCTATAAATTAGAAGTTAACATGTCAACAAAAAATGGTTTGTTAACATGTCAACTAAATAATTAAAAAAGGCTTAGAATCTAAGGCTTTTTACATAGGATTTAAGATATTCTACTTTCCAGAAATTTATTTGAACTAATTGCAACCATTCTAGAATTTTGAGATAAATTTGAAAAACTATAGCTTTCTTCTTTTTGAATTTTAACTATTGAACCAACATCAACATCAAATTTTTTATTACTAATTTCGAATTTAAAAGCTCCGTCTAAAACATAAAAAAAATATTCATGATCTGATTTATCTTGTTTTTCATTATATTTTTTATTTAATTCATAAAATTTAAAATTCATTCTTTCACCTTGAATTGAAATAATATTGTTTCCTACACTGTATGGTTGTTCGATATTATCTAGAATTTTATAATAACAGTTAGGTACTCCATCAATAATGATTGATTTATTACCAGCCTCTGCTGTACTTTTTGCACCATGATTTTTTCTATCTTGTATCTCGCCTTTTTCAAATTTTTGATTTACCTCTTCAACGCTCATAGGTTTGTCTGGAAGTTCTTCATCTGCAGATACTCCAACAACTGTCCAAGTACAATCCTTAATATATAAATATGCACAAGGTTCATCTTCGGTAGCTTTCATAGAATGTCTTACATTAGGTGGAATTAAAATAAAAGTACCTGGGTGAACAATTTTTCGCTCTTTACCAACCACTGCATTAATCTTTCCTTTCAAGGCAAAAATTAAAAGTTCATTTGGATGGTAATGCAATTCAGAACCTGTGCCAGCTTCTTTTTGGTTTAAACAGTAGTAAACATACTTGCCCTCAATTATCGGAGAGGTTCCCGAGGATAAATGTGGGGTTAATTTTACTGATTTAAGTTCTTCAAATTTGTATACACTCATAATTATCTCCTTGTAGTTACACCATAAATTATTGTTATCAAAGCTAAAAATAAAATTGTTAAAGTGATTGGTCTAAATAAAACAATAGTCAAATCTCCATTGTGTATTGTTAATGCTCTATTTAAATTTTGTTCAATTATAGGACTCATAACAAATCCTAAAACAATTGGTATGGGTGGAATATTTACTTTCATAAAAATATAACCAAGAAAACCTAAAATAAGAGCCATTAAAACATGAGCTCCATAATTGCTATAAGAGTATGTTCCTATAATTATCAAAATCATAACAAAGCAACCTAATCTTTTTTTGGAGATACTTGTAACTTTTGCAAACAAATTTGTAGCAAAAAAACCTATACACAATAAAAATAAATTAGTGACAATTAGACCACCAAAAATTAAAGATATTAAATTTTTCTCATCAACAAATAAAAAAGGTCCAGGAACAACTCCTTTACTAATCATTAGACCAATTAATATCGCAGCAGCTCCAGAGCCAGGGATACCTAGCGCTAGAGTAGGAATTAATGTTCCAGCAACAACTGAATTATTCGCTGTTTCGGGAGCAGCTATTCCTTCATCAATCCCTGTTCCAAACTTATCTGATAGTTTTGACCATTTTCGCTCTTGAGTATAAGCAATCATTGAACCAATAGCTGCACCAGCACCAGGAATTGCACCAATTAACGTTCCAAGCAAGCTGCATCTTATCCAAGTTGGGATAAGTCTTTTTATAAAAGATAATCTAAAACCCTTATCTAGTTTTTGAAAAAAATTTTTTTTATCGATTTTTTTTTCATTTTTAGAGTCGACTAATAATTTAAATGCTTCAGGGCATGCTAATAAACCAATTACTATCACAACCAATGGAATTCCATCCATCAGATATGCTTGATCAAATACAAATCTCATACCTCCGAAACCAGAGGTTCCTACAGTAGCCAAAAGCAATCCCAAGCCTGTAGCAAAAAAACCTTTAGCAATATTTTTTCCAAAAAAAGTCCCTATAATTGATAAACCAAAAATCCCAAGTGCAAACATTTCACCTGGTCCAAATTTCAAACCAAAATAAGCAAGAGTTGTTCCAGATACTATAAAAATTAAAGTGCTAGTGAGTCCGCCAAATACGCCAGATATTAATGAAACCTGTAAAGCTCTTTTGGGTTCGCCTTTTTGTGCCATTGTATATCCATCAAGTATAGATATAGCATTTGCAGGTGTTCCAGGAGTTTTAATTAAAATAGCTGGGATTGACCCCCCATACTCTGCTGCAGAATAAACTGCTAACAGAAATATGAGAGAATCACTCGTACTCATTACAAAAGTGAGAGGAAATAAAATTGCAAGAGACTGAGCACTACCGAATCCTGGTAGTGCTCCTAGTAAGATTCCCAAAAAGACACCTGAGAGTATTATTAATACTGTAGTAAATGTAAAAAGATTTAAAATGAAGTTGGGTAAGTTGAGTAATATTTCCATATCAATAAATTAAAAATGGTAGAAATTTAAGAGAGAAAGGTATTCTTAAAAAAATTATAAAAACAAACCAAAAAATCATCATTGAAATAAAAGATATTAGAGAAGAATATAACATTGATTTTCCCAAATTTAAATCGAGCCTATTAACAAGTAAAACGAATAAAAAAGAAAATGTTAATATTTCAAAACCTATAAAATCTAAAAATAAAATATAGATTATTGAAATTAAAAATAAAAAAGTGATATCTTTAAAATAAATTTCTATATCTGTTTCTTTGTCATCACTTGATTTAAATAATGAAAATTTTTTAATTAAATTTTGTAATAGCAAAATTGAAGTCCAAAAGAGTAAAAAAATTAAAATAAGTCTTGGAAAAAAAGCATCGCCTGGATATCCAGGTAAAATAGATTTAGACATGTTTGTTGTTTCAAAAAATAGAAACACTAAAAAAAATAAAAAAAATAATGAAATGAATAAAACTATTTTTTTGCTGTTTATCTTAATCATGATGAAAACCGGAGCTAACTTATTAGCCCCGGTTTAAAAGTCTTAGATTATACCGTTAGCTTTCATGAAAACTTTAGCATCCTTCAAACTTTGTTGAAAATTACTAGTGATAGATTTTCTATCGTCTTCAAACATTGGTATAACGTGTGGTTGTTTTTTTATGTACGCTTGATAAGCCTCAGAATCAATTACAGCTTTGGCTGCTCTTGCTATTTCATCCATAATCTTATTAGATGTACCCTTCTTAACCATAAAACCTTGGAACTGATGTGGAATAGTATATTTTGCACCTAGTTCACCAATAGTTGGTACATCTTTCCATAATGGATGGTCAAGTCTGGTTTCATTCAATAAAGCTAGTGGACATGCCACACCTGATTTAATGTGTTTATTCCATTTTCCTGGTTGAGCAAAACCAACTCTTAAATGACCGCCGGCAATATCTTTTACAACACCACCCGTACCTTTGTAGGGAACAAATCTCATCTTAATTCCTTGATCATTATTTATAAGAATATGTTGTCTATGATGAAGTGATCCTGGTTTATTACTTCCCATTGAAAGTGTACCAGGATTAGACTTTTCAATTTTTATCAAATCTGACCAAGATTTTATTTCAGGATCATCACATCTAACTGCAATTGCATATAAATGACGCTCGACTTTAGCTACCATAGAGAAATCTTCAAAAGTTTTGGTGAAGTGAGGTAGGTTAAAGTAACCTGAGTGACTACCATTTATATGTAAAATAGTATGACCATCTGGTTTTTTGGAGTCTGTATACACAGCTCCTTCGTGATTAGCTCCTCCTGGTTTGTATAAAACAGTTATTGGAACTCCTAATCTTCCTTTTTGAGACATTTCATTAGCCATCATTTCACACCATGCAGCAGCACCTGATCCTGCTTTAGTAGAGCATATTAATTCAATAGGTTTTGTTGGAAAAGAATTGGCAATTCCTCCTAATGAAAGCAAGCTAATAAACATTGTTAAAAAAAAGAATTTATTTATTATTTTTTTCATGTTTTCCCCTTTAGTTAAAATATAAAAAATACTAACAAAATTTTGTTGACTTGTTAACTTATTTTTTAATTTAAAAACAATATAAATATAATTAGGTTTAAATAGTCTCTAATATAGTGTATTAATAAAAAACTGTTTAAAACCAACTAAAAAACAAATAAACAAGGATAATTAAAATGATTAATTTAGAAAATGCATTATCTATTGCCAACGAATGTATATCAATTGCAAGATCTACTAATGCAAAACCAATTGCTGTAGTTGTATTAGATAAACATGGAAATACAGTAGTTTCTCTAAAAGAAGATAATGCAAGTTTTTTTAGAATCAAAATTGCCAAAGGTAAAGCTTGGGGTTGTGTCGCGATGGGAGAGTCAAGTAGAGGTTTGAGCGAAAAAGCTAAAAACAATCCAGCATTTGTGAATGGATTAACAGTAACTTCGAAGGGCAGAATTTTACCAAATCCAGGAGCAATACCAATAGTAGATAATAATGAGATCATAGGTTCAGTAGGTATTAGTGGAGATAAAGGTGAGAATGATGAAAAAATTTGTATTGAAGCCGTGAAAAAAAACGGTTTTGAAACAAAATAATGATTAATCTTACAATAATAGGTCTTGGTAAATGGGGCCTTGAATTAGTAAAATCAGTTAACAAAAATAGCAAAATAGTAAAATTTAACTCTGTAATATCAAGAAACCCAGAAAGAATTAAAAAAGAAGCCAAAAAATATAAACTTTCAATTTATAAAAACTATAGCGAATTACTCAACAGTACAAAAATTGATGGGTTTGTCCTTTGTACACCACACAGCTCTCATGAAAAAGAAATTAAAAATCTTTCTATCTATAAAAAACCAATTTTTGTTGAAAAACCTTTAGCACTAGATGCTAAAAGTGCAAAGAATATTATTTCTATATGTAAAAAGAAAAAAATTCTATTGGCTGTAGGACAGAATAGAAGATTTTTAGAGACGTTCTTATTTTTAAAAAAACAAATCAAAAATAATAAAATTGGAAAAATAACTCACATTGAAGGTTCCTTTTCTGGCAAAAGTAGTTTCAAAGATAATAAGAAAAGCTGGAGAAACCAAATTTCTGAAACACCCCTGGGAGGAATGACCGGTAAAGGTATTCACATTACTGATCTTATGATTAATTTAAACGGTAAAGTTGAAAAAGTTTTAGCCAGAAGCAAAAAAATTTTAAAAAACTCAAAACTTGATGACTCAACTGATCTAATTTTGCAATTTAAAAATGGCACTATGGGATATTTAAGTACAATATTAGCAACAAATAAATATTGGGAATTAAAAGTATTTGGATCTAATGGATGGATAAAAATTTTTAATGAAAAGGAACTTATCCAGCAAATTGGAAAGAGCAAAATTGAAAATATTAATTTAAAATATACTAATATCGAAAAAAGAGAACTCGAAGAATTTGCAAAATGTATAAAATACAATAAAAAATTTTCAGTTGATTTAAGCGAGGTATTAGAAAATACTAAATTGTTTGAAGCAAGTATTAAATCTAAAAAATTAAATTCTAAATTTATTAAAATATAATTTAAATTAATTCAGAAATTTTCAATCTTTGGATTTTTCCTGAAGACCCTTTTGGTAATTCTTCAAAAAAATGAATTTTATTAGGTGATTTAAAATTTCCCAAAAGATTTTTGCAATGATTTAATATTTCTTCTTCTGAAGTATTACCTTTGGTTTTAAGAACAACACCAGCTTCAATTTTTTCCCCATAGTGATCACAAGCTACTCCGAATGCAGCTGCTTCTAGAATATTTGGATGCTGATAAAGCATATCATCAATTTCTCTTGGTGATATATTTTCACCTCCCTTTATAATTAATTCTTTAATTCTTCCCTTAACAAATACAAAATTATCATCATCCATCAATCCAAGATCTCCTGTTAAAAACCAATCTTTGTAAAAACTTTTTTTAGTTTCATGAGGATTTTTAAAATATTCTTTCATAACATTTTTTCCTCTCACGCAAATTTGACCAATTATATTTCTTTCAACTTCTTCATATTTCTCATTAACAATTCGCACATCATTTCCATAAGGTATGCCAGGAGAACCATATTTAATTGGATTTGGTGATGGAGGATTAGATAGTATTGGAGCACAAGTTTCTGTTAGACCCATTGTTTCTATCATTTTTATTTTGAATTTTTTTTCAAAACTTTTATGAGTTTCTGGAGCTAAAGCTGCTGATGCACTTCTACCAAATCTAATTGATGATATATCATAATTTAAAAATTCATCTTCTGAGTACTTATTTAGTAAAGACGATACAATTGTTGGTACTATACTAAACCATGTGCAATTAAATTCTTCTATATGTTTCCAAAAATTAGACGCTGAAAATTTTTCAGACAAAACTAAAGAACTATTACTCACCAAAGGTCCTATCACTGTTACAATTAGACCATTTATATGATAAAGAGGCAAAACACACATAGCTATATCAGAACTAATTAATTTATGTGAAATCTGAACATTTTTGCCACCATTTAAGACATTGTCATGTGTAAGCATTACACCTTTTGGTTTGCCTGTGGTTCCAGATGTGTACATTAATAAACAATTGGTTGATTTTTTTATAGGCACTAAATCTTTTTTTTTATTATCCAATGTGTTGATGAAATTATCTTTATCAATTTTAATTAATTCAATTTCACAATTAGATTTTTTAATTATTTTTTTAGCTAAGTCTAAATTTGATTTAGTTGAAAATAATATTTTAGATCCTGAATGTTGAATTATATAAGCTAATTGATCTTCACCAGCTACCAAATTTAGAGGAACTTGAATCATTCCAGAATACATAATGCCTAACATTAATTGAATTCCGCTCAATGAATTTTCCGTGAGTGTGCAAATCAATGATCCTTTTTTTTGTTTTTTTTCAATTGTTAAATAATAATTTAATTTTTCTAAATTAATTTCAAGTTTCTTGTTAGATATTTTTATTTTTGTATGTGGGCAAATTATAAAATCTTTATATGGATAATTTTTTGAATTAAAATTGGTATAATCTCTTACAGTATCTAGCTGCATTGTTTATTCTAAATTTTCTAATTCATTTGGATCGTATTTTCCACAATATTCTTTAAAATAGTCTTTAAGATTAGGTTCTTCACCTGGAATTAAATATGAAACTTTGGTGATATTTAAAAAATGTTTATAGTTTAAATTATTATCTATGGTGTTTTTTTGCCATGTTCCACATCCCATTGACAAAGAAAATGGTAATCCATTTGTGAAGCTTCCACCAGTAGCAAATGTATGTGCTTGGTTTACTATTACTCTACAAACAGGTAGATCTATACCTAGCTCAAGTATTCGATTGTCTATTTTAGTATGTATGCCTACTGAATGACCTATTCCTTGATAATTTAAAATATCTTTAGCTAAATTCTTTGCCTCATTAAAATTTTTAACTTTAAAAACTGATAATACAGGTGATAATTTTTCTCCTGAGAAAGGATAATTTTTGCCTACCCCACTTTCTTCTACCATTAAGATTTCCACATCTTCGGTGACATCAATTTTTAATTCTTTTGCAATAAATTTTGCTGATTTTGCAATTATTTTTCTATTAAGTTTTCCTTCAATCCATAAATTCTTTTGTAAAATATCTTTTTGATTTTTATTTAATAAAATTGCATTCTTTTCACTCATTAAATTTATTGCTTCATCGTAAATTTCTTCAACTAAAATTAAATTATTTTCTGATGAACAACTTGTGGCATTATCAAAAATTTTAGAACTTTTGATTTTAGATAAAGCCTCTTCTAAATCAGCGCTTTCATCAACTATTGATATAACATTTCCTTGACCAACTCCTATAGCTTTAGTTCCAGATTTTGAAGCTTGTATAACGTTATTTATTGAACCAGTTACAATTACTAAATCAACATTTTCCATTAACTTATATGTAAGTTCCTTTTTAACTTCACCACCAATTGTTTGAATTAAATTTTCAGGAGCTCCAACTTTTTTTAATTCAGAATTAATTAGCATTAATAAATCTTGAAAAACTTCAGCTCCTGCTGGTGATGGAGATATAATTATTGAGTTTCTTCCCTTTAATGCATTAATAATATTGTTGATTGGGGTAGCAGCCGGGTTTGTTGATGGCGTTACCGCTGCTACAACTCCTACTGGTTTTGCAATTTCAATAATTCCTTTTTTCTTATCTTCATTGATCACTCCAACAGTTTTTATATTTTTAAGATCTCTTAATAATCCAAGGGTTTTTCTTTTGTTTTTTAAAATTTTATGATTTGAATTTCCAAGACCTGTCGCATCCACTGCTAAATCAGATATTTTTTTATTATTTAATGGTTTACACAAAGACCAAGCAACAGCTGTTATTACTTCGTCTACTTCTTGTTGATTATATTTTTCAAAAACAAATTGAGCTTTTCTTGACTTAGAAACTAAATCTTTGATTATATCTTCTGAGGATTTTTTGTTCATTTAATTCTTACTTTATTAAAATAATTATATTATTAAAGTTAAAATCAGTAGTTTGTTAAAAATAAAAATTAATATATCATTCAATAATGCATATAAAAAACAAAAAATTCGAATTTGATACGAGTGTCTATAAAACTAGGAAAACTTTAGAAGATTATTCAGTTTATAATTACAATTTCATGTTCAAAATAAATAAACTATCAGCAAGAGTTAAAAGATATACTGTAAGAAATTTTAGAAAATACAATATAGGTAACCCTGAATTAGTTATATTAAGTTTGATTGGCCAAGTAAAAGATCAACTAACTATTAAAGATCTCACCACTGTGCATTGGATGGATAAAGGATTTATTAGTAGAGCAAGTAAAAAACTAGTTGAAATGAGGTTTATTAAAAAAGTAAATTTTCCATCAGATAAACGAAGGCATTTCTTTAAGTTAACTGAAAAAGGTAAAAAAATATTTAACGAATTACAAAATATAAAAATCCGTAGATACAAAAAATTATCTGAAAACTTTTCAGAGGATGAAATAGTTACTTTAAATAAACTTTTAGATAAAATGCTAATAAATTCTGATAAAAATTTTGTTAAATAAAAATAAATTTATGAATTTAAGGATAAAAAGCAATTAATATAAAAACTATAAAAAAAACAATTCCAAAACTTCTATTAGAACTTATCTTTATATCATCCATTTAATGACTTTTGAGGC
>Ga0209425_10001333_pt1 | contig 28825 bp, 22 predicted proteins | sample COG_05_FD_184749 | JGI IMG/M metagenome (GOLD analysis project Ga0209425, IMG submission 184749) | Pelagic Microbial community sample from North Sea - COGITO 998_met_05 (SPAdes) (version 2) | ecosystem: Environmental > Aquatic > Marine > Neritic zone/Coastal water | place: Helgoland, sampling...
TTTTGCTCACTAATCTTGACCCGTTTACTCTACATAAACACGCACAAAGCTTCGAGTTTAGAGGAAAAAACACTTTGACGACGAGGATAATGATGATGATGTCGACGAGGATGATGATGATGATGCCGACGACTGCGACGACGTCGTCGTCCAAGAACAACAACAAGAACAACAAAAATGATGATGCGTTTTTTAGTCGTCGCAGCACGAATACTAATGGAAAGAGTTCGAAGAAGATGGTTCGCGCGATGGCCTCGGGAGGAGAAACCACAGAAAGGGCGTTCGATCCTCGCGAGTACCGTCGTCAGCTCGGGAAATCCGATCAGTACACGCGTAAATTCTTGAACGACCCAGAGGCGAAGAAAACTATGGAAGATGAAGGCATCGGGTACTCGATGACTGGGTTGGTGGCGCAAATGAAGGAGAAAAACTTTGTCCACGTGGAAGGAGAAGTAACGGTGAAACTGGCGGATAGCTACGGTTTTTGCTGGGGCGTCGAACGCGCCGTGCAAATGTGCTACGAGGCGAGGAAACAGTACCCGACGGAGAAGATGTGGATTACGAACGAGATTATTCACAACCCGACGGTGAATATGCGTCTGAGCGAGATGGGCGTGAACTTTATCGAAGAGAAGGGTGGGGTGAAGAACTTCGAGCCGGTGCAATCCGGTGAGGTTGTGGTGTTGCCGGCGTTTGGTGCGTCTATTCACGAGATGAAGTTGTTGGCGGAGAAAGGCGTGTCGATTGTGGATACGACGTGTCCGTGGGTCTCCAAAGTATGGAACGCGGTGGATACGCACGCGAGGAAGGAGTTTACGAGTATCATTCACGGTAAATACGCGCACGAAGAGACGGTTGCTACCGCGAGTTTCGCCAAGACGTATTTGGTGGTGAAAGATATGAAAGAGGCGAGTTGGGTGTGCGATTACATTTTGAACGGCACGGCGACCAAGGAGGAGTTTATGGAAAAGTTCAAAAACGCGCACTCGGACGGGTTCGATCCGGAAAAAGATTTGGATGCGGTTGGTGTTGCGAACCAAACGACCATGTTGAAAGGAGAAACTGAAGCGATCGGCAAATTGTTCGAGAGAACGATGATGGAGAAGCACGGGGTTCAAAATTTGGGCGAGCACTATTTGGTCACGGATACCATTTGCGACGCGACGCAAGAAAGACAAGACGCGATTTACAAGTTGGTGGACGAAAAGCCAGACATCATGATGATTGTCGGTGGTTTCAACAGTTCAAACACCTCGCACTTGCAAGAAATCTCCGAAGATGCGAACATCACCTCCTTCTGGGTAGACACCGCGGATAGAATCGATACCGAAAACAACAAAATCTCCTGGAGAACCTCGCACGGCGAAATGCGAGAGACTGAAAACTGGTTGCCGGAAGGTAAGTTGACCGTCGGCATTACCAGTGGCGCGAGTACGCCGGATAAGGTTGTCGAGGACGTGTTAGAGGCGATCTTCGCGTCCAAGGCGAAGACCGCGGCTGGCGTGGCTCGATAAAAAGTAGAGAGAGAGAGAGAGAAAGAGAGAACGTTTTTAAAGAAAGAACGCTCGACGCCGCCCGCGACTTGACTTACTTGTGCATCATATATATATATATAACACGTACTTTAAACAGTAATAATACTCTCTTTACCGCATCATCATCATCCCGTTGAATTCGATTTTGCACCGCGCCATCCTCCCGTCGTATTTACTCCTTTCGCCACATTTTTCACCAAAACCTCCAGACTTTCCATGCACACATTCGCGACCGTCGAACGACACTCCTTGGACAACGGCGACCGGGGCCAAATCTACTGCGAATACATTTACGCCGAAAAAGACGACGAGTTCAGAAGTAAAAACGATAGAGATGACGACGGCACAAACATCGTGTTCCTCGTCGACGGCGTGTGCAACGACGGTTTCCAATTCGAAAAGTTCATCGAAAGGTGTTGCAGTCACAACTGTTACGCGATACGATACGATTACCGAGGCCACGGCCGATCGTCGAATTGCTCGAACGAGAAACCACTGACGGTGGAAACGTGCGTGTCGGACATGAAGAAAGTTTTAGAGCACTTTTACCGGACGCATCCGAATTTATTACTCAAAGAAGGAGCGTTAGAGGAGGAAAGAGGCCCAAGGAGGAAAAAGAGGCCGTGGTCTCGCAGACGACGAGTGACTTTAATTAGTTACAGCTTAGGCGCACAAGTCGCATTGAAGTTTGCGATCGAAGAAATAGGAAGCGTGAACGGGGTTGGAATCGTCAATGGGACGTTAGAGCCGGCTTTTTACGGGTTGTTTAGGTCAGAGTTTGTGAGCGATTGCGTCGTGGGAGCGTTGCGAAGGAGCGCTTCGTTCCAACTGTTCGTCGCGTTTTGGATCCGGATTTGTATGGTTTTACTCTCTTTGAACGGGTTTATCTCGTCTTTGTTGGCGTCGTATTTCGTCAAAGCGAGCGCGAAGAACTTCAAACCGTTTTGGACGCACGCCAGGCGCGTTCAAGCGCGATCGTACCTCTCTTTCCTCGTAGACGCGCACTCGAGAGAAGGCATGGATATTTTAGAGTGCTTGGGCTCTTCTTCTTCGCAGGTGGGAGGGGTAAAAAAGTCAGCGTTGCCTCTCTTATGCATCGTCGGCATGAAAGACACTTTGGTCAGAACACATAAAACAGTCGAAACCGTTCGACGTCTCGCCCCGGAATGCGACGTCGTCGCGGTCAAAGACGGTTGTCACGCGCTTCTCGTCCACGACGCGCACGCGGAAAAAACGGCGGACGTTTTGCTCGACTTTGTCAATCGGTGTTCCGTCATTAACAAAAGCGCAAAAACGATGACGACGAGCAATGTGGAATGGAACGATCTATATGACGACGACGAAGAAGCTTACGATCGGAAGACTATGAACGCCCTCTTAGCGTAATAATACAATACTTTAAAAATGAACAAGCAACGTGTTTAGGGTGTTAAAACCTAACCCTTTAACCGCGCCCCATTTCCGTCAAAAATCTTCACTTTTGCGGGGAAGATACACACGACAAACGCTGTTGCCTTCTCTCTTAAAATGAACCCGCGATTGGCGAAAGAGGACCGGAAATCCCCGCTCACGTTTTTCCTTTTGCTCTCGGTGACTTTGTTTCTCTGCGTGGCGGTGTTCGGACCGGACGGGCCCGTGAGGACTCGAGGATCGAATTCGATCGAATCATCAGCCGCGCGGTTGGGGAAAGGAAAAACATCGTCATCCTCGGCGAAGTTTAAGACGACGATGAGGACGAAGAAGAACGAAGTTAAAGAAGAAGAAGAAGAAGAAGAAAACAACAACAACGCGTCAGAATCAGAATACGCCCAAATAAACGCGTATTTCGCAAAGTTTGCGGTGAAACGAGACGAGGACAAAAAGAAGAATCATCGGAAAGCAGGAGCCGGAGGAGGAAGCAGCGGAGCGTCGTCGCTCGGAGGAATGAAAACCATCTCCGCGTTCGGGAGGTACTGGGACAAACAAGTACCCATGGACAACGAAATCAGAAAGAATCGAGCGAATTCGGACCGAGTGTCGGCGATTTTAATGCCACCGGAGTCGTCCTCGCACGCGTCGAGTTTGTTAGCGTTACCGAACGGGGACGTTTTGCTGGCGTGGTTTTCCGGGAAGAGCGAAGGCGGGGATAACGTTGGCATCGCGGTGAGTAAACTGAAGAAAGGGGAGACGAAGTGGAGCCAAGCGAAGTTTGTGAGCAAGGCGCAGCACCGGTCGGCGCAGAACCCGGTATTGATGAGGAATAATAATCCAAACGATAAGGAGGATTCGAAGCACGTGAGGATCGTGCACTCGAGTCAAGCCGCGTATGAAGGACAAGGGACGTCGGATATGAGGTCGTTGTTTTCCACCGACGGCGGGGAGACGTGGTCGAAACCAGTGGTCGTAGACCATAAGAACGGGGCGTTCCCGAAGAATAGCGCGATTCGAGCGTTGAATGGGGATTTGATTTTGCCGATGTATTACACGCCGAGCGGATTTTTTGACGCGTCTACGCAGTATTCCGAGTTGCAAACCTCCAAAGACGGCGGCGAGAGTTGGCATCCGCTGGTGGAGATGCCCGGTACGAGAGGGAACTTGGTGCAACCGACGATTGTGAGGTTGAATAACAACGACTTGCTCAGTTTCTTTCGATCGCGCACGGCTGATTTTATTTACGCCTCGAAATCGACGAACGACGGTAAGACGTGGACGGAAGCGAAACCGACCAAGTTTCCGAACAACAACGCGGGGATTCAAATGATCAAGCTGAGAGACTCGAGCAAAGATGTCCTAGTGCTTGTGTTTGATAACTGCAACGAAGGGAGGTTCCCGTTGTCTATCGCTTTGTCCGAGGATGGGGGTAAATCGTGGGACCACATTCGCGATTTGGAACCCGACGTTGATTTCGATCACGAGCAACCGAACAGAGACAAACACACCAACGACGGCGACGGCGAGTATTCCTATCCGTCCATCCAAGAAGACGGCATTCACGACGGGCTCATTCACGTCGCGTACACGTTCAGACGCGAAACGATTAAATATTCCGCATTTATGACGGATTGGATTAAAGATAACTCGGAAGAGGCAAAATCGATTGGGAAAGTGCAAAAGATTGCGGACACGTTCAACGACGCCGTGTATACGGAAAGAATCAACGGGAAGAGAAACGATTGGGAATTTGACGTTGGTTCCGATAACGACGGGAACCCGAAGACGGAATACATGTTACCGAACCCAGAAGAGTTGCCGCCGACGGAGTTGCCGTTATAACTAAACGAAGAAGAAAAAAGCACAAGTCAATTATTTTATAGCCATAAAGGAAAGATTTGAAACGTCTCTTCTTCTAAAACATCCAAGTAATAAACCACCAGATCATCATTTGTAATTCTATATACCTCTACTACACATCAAGACTGAAAAAGAAGAAGAAGAAGAAGAAGAAGAGAACAAAACTTAAAGCTCCAAGCTCTTCGCGAGCGCTCTCAGCTCATCCACTTCCATGCGCATTTCCACCATCCTGTGTCTTTGCTTGCAATCGCACCCTCGATTCCAGTGTTGCAAACACCGCGCAAACGATCTCCCAAACTCGCACTCGCACCTCACGACCGCCGCAAAAGGCATCGCTTTACACACGACGCAACAATCTTCCGGCCCATCCATTTCTGGGATGTTTTGACACTTGTAAAAGCGCAACGGATCGCCTTTGATAAATCCGTCGCCTCTCTGTTTCCCATTCAAAATCGATTGCCAATTCTCCAACTCGTCCGCCAACGTCTCTAAATCCGTTCGTAAAACTCTGGACATGTGCGCCATCCATTTGCCTCTCGATTTCGTCGTTTCAAATATTTTCTTCAAACTTTTCGCCGCGGTTACGACGACGCGGTCGTGCGCGAACACCGCGTTTCGTTTCCCGTTCCCTTTGACGTAGTTTCTGCACGCGACTCGGCCCATCTCGATCCAATCCACGGGTGCAAAGTTCACCGCCTCGCCGACGTTAAAACCGTGAGAAAAGCCGCTGTGATAGGCTCTCGGAAACGTCACGACGAAGTCTCCGGGCTTTTGCACCAACTTGACAATCTTAATTTTGTTTTCAATCAACTGCCCTGGAGGGACTAACATCGTGATGTGATGTAACTTGTCCGGATTTTCTTTAAACAGCGAAGGGACGGCTGTTTTCGCGATGGCTTCAAACTTTTCCGCGTCGCTTCCGGGAATCCCGTACCAGGTTTTCGCCGAACCTTTGTGCGCGTAATTCACGCTGGCTAAGTAATGATCTTCCACGTGCCAACAAAACGTCGCGAACAACATCCCGCAATACACCCACGGAGTGGTTAAACCGGGAATATCGTCATCCACAAACCTTAGCAAATTATCGGGATGCTTCGACAACTCAAACATATCCCACGGGTGTTTCTCCGTATCCTCTGGATCACCGCTAATCCCAGCCGCGAACCCGCTCTGAAACCGTCTCGCGTCCACGTCGCTGCCGTACTCTACTAAAACCTCGCCTTTTTTATTCACATTTTTCGTTTGAATCAAGCTCCCGCACTCCGCTTTCGCCTCGTTCGGATTGGTCTCCACAATTCTCCAATACTCGTCTTCTATTCGTTTGAGTAGATCGTCCTCGTCTTTGATATCTTTAAACGTCTCCGGGTGCGCTTCTTTATAATTCTCCTCGAACGTATCCGCCATTTCCTTATATTTCTCTAACCCGACGTACGTCTTCCCCGGCGGGAAACTCTCGCCCTGTTGTAACCTGTTCACGTTTTGATGTTTCGTTTCGACCAAACTCTTTTCTCCGAAACAGCACGCGCGGTTGAAATTCGGCGCGTATCCATCCGGAGGCACGATTTTACAAATCCCAAACGCTTCCGCTTTCGATTGAATCGAACAAATATACGCGATCGGGTCCTCGAATTCCTCCTCCGTGGGGTAAAATATCGGTGCTAAAGGAATGTCCGAGCCGTCCGTTCGACATCTGTTCGTGATGACTTTGGACGCTTTGATCGCCTGTTTGTTGTTATAACATGTTGTGCGTAATAATAGAAAAACTTGTTAATATTCACATTGTTTCACGTGTTTGAAAATCAAAATCATCATCATCCTTAAGAACAAGAACAACATCACGAGACAATCACACGAAGAAGGACGACAAAAACAGCGAGAGGACGACGTAAACGTAAACGACAAAAGTCCTCCTCTTCTCGAAAATTCAACGCTCTTTTCCTCGAGATGTAAGAGAACAAAAACACGACGATGAAAATGTTGTAAAAACGAATCCACGCGTACGTTTTGAATCTCGTGCGCTTCAAAGTCGTTATCGTACACCGCTTTCGGCGCCCGTCTCGCGCGTTTCGAACGGGCGCGAGGAATACGTTCCTCCTCCTCCTCGTTTACGAAATCGTTCTGTGTGGGTTTGAGTGGGAGGCCTTCTTCTTGGTCTTCGTCTTTGTCGTTGAGACTGAGCATTGTTTTAAAGTCGTCAAAGCGCTTTCGTTTTGAAGCATTTTCGAGTGGTGCTTTGGACGAGATGTGCGATATAAGCGAGACGAGAGTACTAAGCGTTCGAAATATGATGCGTGAATAATAATAGTGTTACACGTTCTCTTTAACTCTCTCTCTCGTACTGGTTACTCCTCTGTTTCGCTTTTGGCCAAAACGTAAGAAGAGTTTCTCTTCTTTTCGTCTCGTAAACTCTCCCGGAGCGACTTCGCGAGAACGAGCTCGTATTAAGGTCTGATCCCGCCGACGTACGCCACCGCGACGAGCGCCAAGACGACTAAGATAATATTCGCGAACAAATTCGACGGCATTGCTTTCCCAGGTACGCCGCCTAAACCGACCGATTCGTTGAGCAATTTCGCTCGCATTTCTTTCGAGACTCCGCCGGAGCTTTTTCTTTCGGGAGGTTTCGAAGACGACGGATCGTCGTCGTAGAACGAATCCGGAAATTCACGTTTTGGTTTTTCCGGTGGTGGGAGTAAATCGTCCAGAGATTTCATCGTCTCGTCCATGCTGTCGTTTTCCGGGTTCGCCCTTATCGTCGTTTTCATCCTCTCTCTTCTCGCGTTGGTATAAAAACTGCTCCTACTACTCCTCTTGTTTTCGTCAAAACTCCTCGCTTTTCTTCCGATGACGCTGACGCTGAAAATGCTGTCGTTCCCCGTGTTTAAACTCCTCCCTGCTTTCGCAACGAGAAATTTGGGAGAGTTTTGTTGCTGGTCGTTGTTCCTCCTCCCTCCTCGTGCTGTCCTCCTCCTCCTCCTCGACGCCAAAGAAGACGTCGTTTCCGTCCTCGTCACAAAGGAGCTCGCATTCGTATTTGTCGTCATTATCATCGTCAGCATTGGTGAAAAAATGAAGGCGAAACGAAGCTTTTTGCGTCATAAATATCAAACACAACATTTTATACGATGACAATCAACGATCACGATCAATTCACCGGCTTAAACGCCGTCCACGTCGCGGCTTCGGAAGGGAACGTGAAACGCTTGGTGGAGTTGATGGACGACGGGGCGGAGTTGGACGTTCCTGCGCTCGGAGGTATGTTTATTTCGTTTGTTTTTAGAGTAGTGTAAGACTTCATCAGGGATGAAAATTCTCTCGTAAATGTCTATTTTTTTTTGTAACCGAATTGTTCTACGCGATCTCGTGTGCGCGTAAGTCTCCTTTTGTCGTGTGATTTATCGCGAAGGAGAAAATCAACAAAAACGGAGATTTTCGAGACGATCGCATTTAGATGCGCGCTCTCGAATGCGAGTGAGGGTCGTTGAGACGCGAAGTCCTCGTCGGCGGCGCGCGATTACGAGAGACTTTTTCCTCAATCGCTTTTTGTGTGTTCTTCTCGTTCTTGTTGGTGTTCTGTTCTTGGAAAATCGAGAGGAAAATTTCAACCAAAAAACAACAAACTTTGAACGACAAACGTATTAATAATTTTTTTCTTAACTCTTTCTTTCTTTTATTAAAACAGAAAACGCGGGAAAGACAGCGGCGATGATTGCCGCCGGCGCCGGCCACGTGGACGTGCTCAAAGCCATGCAACGCGGTCCGTCCATGCTCGACTTGAAAGCGGCGGACGGGGGCACGCCGGCGATGTCCGCCGCCGTGCACGGATACAAGGAAGTTTTGGACTATTTGATTTCCAAAAATGTCGATTTGAACGCGCAAGACGAGGACGGTTGGACGGCGTTGCACTTTGCGGTGATGGCAAACGCGGCGAGTTCGGTGAAGGCGTTGTTAGCGGCCGGGGTGAGAACGGATATTAAGAATTCTGACGGGGATACCGCGGAGGGGTTAGCGCAAGGATCGAAAGCGGGGATTAAGAAGTTGTTCGGTAAAGGGGGATCGTCGAAGAGGTTGGACGGGGTAAAGGAAGGGAAGAAAGGGTGCGTTGTCATGTAAACGATGAACAACACGAAATGATTTTTGGGGGGGTTGAGAGGAGAGAAGGGATGATGACGACAGGACGCACGAGTGAATAATTTAATAATACACGCAGCGAAAAGAAATGTTTCTCGCGAGATTTAATAATACGAAAGTCCTGTAGAGTATGTTGTTGTTATTGTAGAGACCGCACACACATAGATAATAAAGACACGTGAATCATACGAAGGCGTTTTATTAAAACTCGTTCAGATTTCGTCCAGTAAACCTTTCTTCCCGTCCTCGGGCGGCGAAGGCGAGTCTACTTTTTCTTCCTCTTTTCCTTTCTTTGCTTTTTTCATGTCGCCGCCGCTGCTCTTCTTCGCGTTCTTTTTGCTACTACTGCTACTGCTGCTAGTGCTACGATTCTTACTACTGATGATGCTTTTTTTCTTGCTCTTCTTCGTTCCGGTTTCGTTGTCGTCGTCGTCGTCGCCGGTGTCCAAACCATCCGTGGGAATATCGAATAAATCATCGAGAGACATTGGATGCGATTCCTTCGGCTTCTCTCCTTCTTCTTGAACGTCGTCAGCGTCGCTATTTTTCTTGTTCGCGGATGATTTCTTCTTTGCTTTCTTCGCCGGATGAAGTTTCTTCATGACGTCGTTCTCAACAGTGTTCACGGTGTCGATGTTGGACTTCTCGCTTTGCTGCACGGCTTCGATCAAGTTCTCGAGAACTTCCGGATCGACCTCGCCGCTCTCGATCCGTCCTCTCAAATCGGCTTCGTTGAGAAACTTGTCGACGGAGTTCTTCGCGGCAGTTCTCGCGAGCCACTCGTCTTTACCTTTCTCCTCTGCGAGACTTTGTTCGACGGCGTTGAGTTTCTTTTCCAACTCTAGACGAGATAATACGTCGTCCTCGGTGATATCCGAATTTTCCGGCAACGCAACGTCGTCGGCGTGCGACCACAAAATGTCCTCGTCGTCCGAAACGCCTCGGACGTCGTTTACCATCGATCGCGCGATTCTGTGCGCAAAATCGTCCGAGGCGACCGTATCTCTCACGTTCTTCGACCACCCTTTTACGCCTTCTTTCTCTTTCAAACGCGCGATGAAATCTGAGACGGACAACTTGACTTCCTCGCGCGACATCGCGTTACCTCGCAAGTCCGCGTCAAAGTGTTGTCCGCGAAGAATGTCCTGCTCGGAAACGTCCTCGGTGAGCCCTCCCTTCTTTGACGAAGAACTCGATTCATCTGAATGACTCGTACCAGGCGACGTGCCTCCCCAAGGGTACCTAAACGGTGCGTTCGCGTTGTAATACGCGCCCGTCTTGTCTCGATCGTTGTTTTCCAGAATTCTGTTCTTATTCGCAATCTTCTTCGCCATTTCGCCGCTTAAACCAACCTTAGCGACAGAAGAGGAGGACTTAGCGTCATCGCTATCATCGAATTCGTTCAGAAGCTCAACTCTTTCAATCTGTAAGTTCGTCAATGTTTCGTTCAATCCTCTCAATTCGACTTGTTTGCGATCTTTCGGAAGCGTCTTGGAGTTTCTCACTTTTTGCATCAATTTCTTCGCCATCTTAATCTCGCGCTCGTTTACCGAAAGCGCCGCTCCAGCGCCGCCGTCTTTATCAAAGTTCTCGTCAAACTCCGAATCATCCTCTTCCTCTTCGTCCTCGCCCAGCTCTACATCGTCTTCGTCTTCCACTTCGTCGTCGATTCGAGAGTTCTTTTTCTTCCTCCTACTCCTCCCGCCGTCGTACGCCATCGGAGGAATGTACTCTTCGCCTCTGAAATACGCCAAGCCTCTCTCGTAATAATGCAACTCGGTGCCTAAAATAGTCGCTAAAACTACCACTAATACGAGTAACACGCAAACCGCAACTCTGGAAACCCACGGACTTCCAGAACACAACCACATCCTTCTGCCTTTTTCCAACTCTTCTTCGTCGGCTAATTTTTTTCTCGTCGCGAGAATTTCTTGCTTCTCCAGATCGTACAACTTTGCATTCATCGCCAACTGCTCTTTTTCCTTCCTCAGTTGCTTCTTACTGCTCTTCTCGCTGCTTTTCACCGAACTCTCTTTGCTCCCGTGCGTGCCTTTCTTCGTCTTGGCGCTTAGGCTTTCGTATTGCAATCGCTTCGCGACTTCGTCCTCGTCTTCGCTCGAAACCGACTGCGAACTCCGTCCGTCGTATCGCGACCGACGTCGCCGGTCTTCGTCGTTCTCATCTCCTATAATCGCGTCGTAGTTTTCTTCCTTCTTTTTCTTCGTCTTCTCCTTTGATTGAATCGTATTCGTGTGATTGCTTCCGTACTTCGCGTTCGTCTTTTTCTTTTTCTTGCACCCACACAAGCCTTTCTCGACGTCTTCGTTTTCTTCTGTCTCTTTTCCTCTCGCGTCTGCTTCTTCTTTTCCTCGACCGCGTTCGTGTAACGTGTTCCAACGAGGCACAGAGCTGCGAGAACTCGACGCGCCCATACTACTCTTTCCTCCTTTATTCGTGTGAATGCGAATTAAACGAACAGCTCTTCTTCTCGTTCAGTGGTACTGTTCCGCGCGTGAGAAGCCTCTAGAGAGTTCTTCGCGAGGGGAAATTCGAACGAGAGAGATGTGATATGAACACAACAACAAAAACAAAGAGCAGAGTTACTTTTAATTTCCGCACAACAACTCTCTTCTATTCGTTCGATGATGATTGAGAGGGTAAAAGTGATGCTCTCGATGTTACGCTCGTCGTCGTCGTCGTCGTCTTCATCGCGTTACTACTCTCTCGATTGTAGTAATGAATGAGTGTGTCGAGCAGGCCGCGGTTTTTCCAAAAGAGGAAGAAGGAAAGAGCGCCATTCTGTTTAGGGTTTGTACAAAACCCTAAATATAATTTAACAAAGGAGAGCCACGAAAAGAGAAAAAGTGTCTCTCTTTCGGAATAAAACGACCACAAAAGAATACGCTTCATTATTATAAGCGCGACGTTTATCATCATCATCATCAAAAGAAGAAGAGAAGAGCAGTATTCGATACGCTTTCACGACGACGACGATGGTGGCGTTTTCTTTGCGAGTACAACCTTCGTCGTCGTCGTCTCTTTTTTCTTCGCAAAATTCGTCGGTGAGAAGACAAAGAAGGAAGATGAGATTAGATAATGTCGTCGGCATCAGAAGCAGAAATCGGGCGAGAAAAGTCATGTCATCAGCAAAAGAAGAAGAAGACAAAGAAGAAGATGAACAAACTTTTATAGCGAAAACAGAACTGAATTTGGGACGGTCCGCCATGCTCGGTTTCGCCGCGACGACATATTTGGACGTTTCCACGAACGGGTTAGGTCCAATAGAGCAACTCATCGGAGAGGAGAAGAGTTTAGTCACCCACGTGGTCAACCCTTTGAACTTGGCGCGAGACGTGTTAGAGGTGACGGGGTTGTACGTGGAGAGCATTATATTGGTGTGGGTGTTTTTGAGCGGGGTTTTTTTACTCGCCGTCACGAGCGGGTTGAGGAAACCGTCGACGTCGACGATGAGCGGAATGTCGCGTCCGAACGGCGAGAACAGAGTAGACGCGATGGCCGGTATCGTGAAGTCCGCCTGGAGAGAACAAGTGAGAGAGAATAAAAAGTATGAAATTTTTAACGGGCGTTTGGCTATGCTTGGCATCACGGCGTCGTTTATCGGGGATTATTTCCTCGCGGAAGGGCCCATGGAGCAAGTGGCGCAAGAGTTGGGAGTGCCCGTCATCGACCAAGAGATTTTCGCGTTGGTGTTTCTCTCCGCGGCGAGCTTTTTGTTGGTCTCGACGTTGGTGAGAGTCGGGAGAAGAGCGCTGACGGAGAGCAACTGATTCCCTCGAGGAGACGATATTACTTACTTTTGCGCTGTATATTATACATGATTAAACTACTACCTACAAGGTACCTACAAGGTACGCGTGCTAATCGTCGCTATCGCTAACAATCAATTCGCCTCGGAATCGATTTGGATTGTTTTCACCGTCGTCGATATCCGAATCGTCGTCCGAGGAAGAAGATTCAATCATTAAATCGGGGTCGTCTTTTATTGCTAGAAGTGTCGTCGTGTTCTTTTCCTTTTCGATTTGAAAACTTTCATCCTCTAAGTTCTCTTTTTTCGAAGCGTTTAGCTGCTTTAATCTCTCCTCTTTCGCGTCTCGAAACCAATCTTCAATTTCCATCCCGGCGTCGAAGAAATCCGTCGGGTACCGAACGTTCGCGTTGAACATCTTTTCACCTTTGTGTTTGTGCGAAAAGTACGATTCGCACGCCGACTTATAATCGCCTCTGGAAACTTTCATCTCAATCTCTCGGTTCGCGTCTATGGAAATCTCTCGCTTCCATCGATGGTCGTTCGCGTTTAACGCTCGATACTGGTTCAAAGGCATCGCGAATGGACATTTCGCCGCGTGCGGTTCCATTTGAGACGTTTTAATCAACTTTTCGCAATCGTGTTCGAACTTTTCTTTCATTTGGCCTTCTAAACCAAAAACGTGTCTCAGTTGATACGTGTGTTCGTTTTGGTAGTTGCCCATGGCGCCGTGAGGGAACACCGCGGAGCGCCAGACTTTGAATATTTCTTCCAGAGGTAAACCGATACCTTTTAAAAACAAGTTCAGCTCGTACCGTTTGAAATGTCGAAGATGTTTTTTCACGTGCAACTCGTCCATGACGTCTCTCATGCACGGCGGAAACACTTTCGCGTGCGCTCCAGTGGCGCCTTCTTTGATAACTTTCAACGAACGTTTCAACTCTTTCGATGGTTTTCTCGAGTGGTACGTTTTCATTTTCCCGTTTTCGTCTTCGTATTCTAACATTATCCCACCGCCGCCACCTAATCTTTGCTTCTTTCTTCTCGAGTCCCTTCGGACGACTCCCCAGTTCTCGGTGCCACCGTATTTCAAATTCTTCTTATTCCCAGCGGTCGCATTCTTCATTAAAATTTTGTTCCTTTCCAGTAAATGTTTCGTCGCGAGCGCCATCAACGGGTGAACCTCGCCCCCGTCCTCCTCGTCCACGTCCGGTCTCCACACTTTCAACCGGTCGCAAACGTCTTTTAAACCCACATCGAAGGCGTTATTTGCCAACGCGAACCGCTTCTCTCGAAACGCGCGTTCTAAATCTTCCTCTAAATAGTCCTCGTACGCCGCGAACCAAACGTACGGCACCAGTCTCTCTCGAACCAAACACTGACCTCTCTTCATAATCGTTACTTTCCGCGCGCGTATCAGTCGTCGACACTTTTCGAACGGAAACCAATAACATCTTTCCTTCTCTTCTTCTTCGTGTTCTTTGACTTCTTTTTCTTCGTCGAAAAGAACGCCGTCTTCAAAGTCAACTTCCTCGGGCAATCCTCGAACCGCGTTTAATCTCACCCGTTCTTCGAACAAATCCACCTCCCTCGCTTTCAACCACTCTCGCATCATTCTCGACGAATCGCACAGGGCGATTTTCAAAGTCTTCCTCGACAAGGCATCTTTTCTCTTAAACGCTTCGTCGTTTTCGCGAGCATTCTTTCCATCGACATCATCATTTTCACCACCATTAAAAGAAGAAGAAGACAACAACGACAACGACGAAGACTTTGAACGATGCAACGAAAGCACGATTTCATTTCGAACATCCTCCGACGCGAGCGAAAATCTGGCCGTTTCTAACGCGTGATGCGTCGCCAGTCGCTCTCGAGCGAGCGCGTCCAGCTCTTCCACCGTTACGTATGATCGCGTTAAAGTTTTCTTCATAGCATCATCGCATCCTCCTCAAAGGTTTCTTCTTCGCACTCATCTTAAAGAGAGGAGCGTGGTAAAAGTCTCTCTTCATTTTTCTTCTTCTTCGCGTCTTCTTTCTGTGTCGTTTTTGTGTGAAAGCGAGGAAATTTGAACGCATCGAGGGGGTGCTCAAATTTGCTCTAATTTAGGGTTTCATAGTCGATCTCAATTCTTTCTTTCTCTCATGTGTTTTGGATAATCTTCTCTATCGTGTGTCCTCATATATAGTACTCCTTTTCTTGTCACATCAAACGACGGGCTTTTTGGGTGCTTAATAAATTAGTTTATAATAGGTATAAAATGGCGTCTTTATTCTCTGTGTGCACCACGACTGCTGCTGCGATGAACGCGGTGGTGATGAACGCTTCGCGACGAAGTTCGTCTTTGTTTTCATCGTCATCATCATCATCATCATCATCATCATCGATGAGATCTTCTTCTTTCCCTGGAACGAGTTTGAAGACGAGTTTTAAGTCGCCATCAAAGTCTATAAAAATGGAGCAAAAGAGAAGAAGAAGACACGACTCAGGACTCATCGTCACGAACATGGCGGCGGGGGATAAAGTGGACGATTTGAACATCAAAGCGTCCGAAACGAACGTCTCGGAGACGAAATTAGGAGGCGACGTGAGACAAATATTGGGCTTTAAAGGCGCGAGTACCGAGGACGTGCCGGTTTGGAAAATTCACATTCAGTTGACGAAACCAGGGACGTGGGTACCTTTAATTTGGGGAGTCATGTGCGGTGCCGCCGCGAGCGGGCATTACGAGTGGAATTTAGACAACATCGGGAAGGCGTTGTTGTGCATGACCATGTCCGGGCCGTTTTTAACCGGGTACACGCAAACCATCAACGATTGGTACGACCGAGAAATCGACGCGATTAACGAACCGTACAGGCCGATTCCGAGTGGTGCGATCAGTGAAACCGCCGTGAAAGCACAAATTGCGGTTTTATTGCTCGGTGGTTTGGCGTGCGGGTGGCAGCTGGATCAGTGGTGCGAACACGATTTCCCGGTGATTTTCTTGTTGACAGTGTTTGGGAGTTGGGTGTCGTATATTTATTCCGCGCCGCCGTTGAAGCTGAAAGCAGAAGGTTGGAAAGGATGCTACGCGCTCGGAAGTTCGTACATCGCGTTGCCGTGGTGGGCCGGTATGGCTACGTTTGGTCAGTTGACGCCGGACGTGATGGTGTTGACGGTGTTGTATTCCATCGCCGGTTTGGGCATCGCCATCGTGAACGATTTCAAATCCATCGAAGGCGATCGAGCGTTAGGTTTGCAAAGTTTACCCGTCGCATTTGGGGTTGAAAAAGCGAAGTGGATTACGGTTGGAACCATCGACGCGACGCAATTGTTCGTCGCTTTTTATTTGAGAGGCATTGGCGAAGATTTTTATTCCAACGTTTTGTTTTGCTTGATCGCGCCGCAAATCTTCGCGCAGTTCAAGTTCTTCTTGCCGGATCCGATTAAAAACGACGTGAAGTACCAAGCCGCGGCGCAACCGTTTCTGGTGTTTGGTCTTTTAGCGACGGGTTTGGCGTGGGGGCACCACGTGAACATGCTCGCCGCGTAAATCATCAACAAAACGATGGATTCAAAATATGAAATAAACGAAACGCGTGAAAGACATTCATAAAATACACACTTCATATACACACAAGACGACACCTTTTGGATCCTCTCTTTTTTTACAACTAGTACGATAATAAATATGGCACGTAAATAAGCACGCCCACGATGTGACCACCATCGCTTCTTAATCATCTCTTCTTCCACCCACTCGTTTGAGGAGTAGTGTGAACAGGTTTCTCTTTTTTCTTTGAAGAAGCGAACGAGGAAGAAAAGCCGCCCAGCGCGAACGCGACGACCAATCGCCCGAGCGTCGGCAACAACTTGGCGCCATACTCGGTCCCTAAAATCGTCTCCACCATCCCTCTCTTCAGAACTTTCGGCGTTTTATACCCCGGATCTTTCGACAGTCTCAAATATTTCTTCCCACTCGGTACTTTCACGACTGAAAAGTCCCCTAAAACTACCTGCGCGACCTCGTCCGGCGTGGACGGCGTCACGCACACTTTCTCGCCTCTCTCCCAATTCGCCGGCGTCGCCACGGGATACTCGTCCGTCAACTGTAACGAGTCCACCACTCGTAAAATCTCGTAAAAGTTTCTCCCCGTCGTCGCCGGGTATAAAATCGTCGCGCGTAACTTCTTATGATCGTCCACGATAAACACCGCGCGACACGTCAACGGTTGCCCTTTCTCGTCTTTTTCCTCCGGGTCCAACATGCCAAATTTCACCGCCAACGCTCTCTCTTCATCCGCTAAGATTGGGTACGAAACAGTGGACGTGGTTTTCCCGCAATACCCGCTCGCGTCGATATCTTTGATCCATTTGCGGTGCGACTCCGCGTTGTCGCAAGATAACGCTAAAACTTTGCAGTTTCTTCGTTCGAATTGCGGTAAAAGTTTCGCCAACGTCCCGAGTTCCGTGGAACACACCGGGGTGAAATCACTCGGGTGCGAACATAAGATGGACCAATGTTCGTCGCCGACGTGATCGTAATAGTGGATTTGACCGACGGAGGAGTCGCAGGAGAAGTCTGGGACAGTATCGCCAAGGTTTAACGGCATTTTCTTTTCGATGTGTAATACGTTTACGACGAATTTGTGGAGAAAGAGTTTACGTTTGTTTGTTCTGAACGATCCCCTTTTGTGTATTTATACGCGTAGAAGAAATATTCCTCTCAGATGGTGGTTCTTTAGTATTAGATATTCGTTTATTCTCAAGAAGAGAGAAAGGACTACGATGCGTTGCTATTATTAAGAGACGACTACATTTTACTGGTAGATTTCACTATCGAGTCTTCCCCCCCTCCTCCGCCGTCTTCTCCCATTTCTTCTTCTTCGGCGGCTTCCGCTCTCAACATCTCCAAGGAGAGGCGTTTCAAATCTTCCACGCGAACGAATCCTTCCTCGTCGGATAAGTCTTTTAAGAGCTCTCTCAGTTCACTCTCCGCGTCTTCGCCGACTTCGGTGGTTTTGCACACGTTGGTGACGTTTAGGAGTTCTTCGAGACTTATGATGCCGTCGTTGTCGGCGTCTAGGAGTTTGAATTTTTCGCCGATGGCGGTTTCCGCCGCGGAGAGTTCGCTTTCGACTTTTCGGAGCATTTCGTCGACGCGGGCGGAGACGTCGTCGGCGATTTTATCCGTCAAGGAAGCTTCCTCTTTGGAGTGGAGACTCGCATCTTGCTCTTCCTCGCGCATCTTTTTCAACTCTATCGGCGATGGCGCGAACGGATCTTCGTCGTAAAACGGATCGGCACTTCCACCGTCACCCGCGCGCATCGCTCGCAACTCCACCAGCTCGTCCTTTCGTTCGGTGTAAGCGTCTAACTTTTGCTCGACTAATTCCGTGAGCATGCGTCTTTCGTCGCTCACGCCGGAGGTATCTAAAACCATAGCCAACAACCGAGAGAGTTGCGCGCGACGTCTGGACTTTCGAGTTTGCATTTCAAAGTCTGTTTCTTCGTCTGTACAAGAATCCACCTCGGAGCGTTTGGTCTTCTGCATCGCGTCCGCGACTTGTTTATCCTGTTCTTCGAGTTCAGCGGAGGAGAGCGAGGTTCGCGAAACGACTCTCTGAGCGTCCGGCGCGCCGGAGACGAGCATTTTCTCCATCTTTGCTGTCGTAGATATCGCATCTTCTTCTGCACTTTTTATGGCGTCTAAGCCTTCATCAACGACACGCTTGGGCGATAACGACTCCGAAGGTTTCGTCGCGTCTTCTGACACCATTTCCATCTTGGCGACGTCCGCCGAAGAAGCTTCTTTCGTCGCGATGACTTCCTTTTCTCTTTGCTGCTGTTGCTGTTGCTGCTGCATGAGAAGCTGCTGTTGAAGCAAGTGCGAAGTCGTTGATTTTCTCGCATTCACCCAGAACCTTTCGGAATATTGCATGCCTTGTAAATATTTGTCCATCGCCGCTTTTGCCTCTCTCTTCGCCTCTTCCGCTTCCCACTCGAGCAACGCATCTCGACCTCTCACGTTAGCCCAAAACCGTTCCGAAAACTGCGGTCCAGACAAGTACAAGCGCATCTTCTCCTTCATGTACGCTTCCGCTTTCAATCGTTTTTCTCTCGCTTCCGTATCTTTGGCTTCTTGTTTGATCGTCTCTTCTTCTCGCATCAAATACTCCAACTTTTTCTTGTACTCCTCGCTGCTGGACTCGTGCGCCATCGCCGTCTCGACGGAGACCTGCGTGACCACTTCTTCCGGTAAACTCGCCAAAGTATCCGTGATATCCTTCAACGTCGCCGTTTGTGTGTCCTCTTCCTTTGCGTGCGTGATTAAAAACGCACGACTTAGAATCAACAGAGAACTCGGCAAATTATTTTGCAACGATAACTCCAGCCAGTCCTTCAGTTGCCTTTCCAACTCTTTTCTATCTTCCTCCCATCGCATCCCTCGAGTTCTCGCGGCTGATTTCAACTCCTCGTCCGATAAACCTTCAACGCCTTCTAATTGAATCAGTCTATCGTCTTGTTTAATCTCTCTCAACTTATTTCGTAACTGAAACCGTAAAAACGTATCCGTCCCATACGGCGATATGCCGACAAATTTACACATGTTCACCAATTGCGTCCGGTTGATGTTATCCAAGGTAAAATCGTCGTTAAACAACTTGGCAAACCGCACGATCTGCTCATTCGTCACCGCTTTACCGCTTCTCACGGCGTTCATAAACTCGTACAGCGCGTCCGCTTTCTCTCGTTTCACCCCCGAACTGCTATGTTTCAACCCTTTCGCCATGACTTTCACCGTATCCTGTAAAAATTTCGCCACCTCAATTTTCGCTTTCAGTTTCCGCTTCAGCTCCTCCTCGTGTTTTAACTCGTCCCTAAACGTACTCGGTAGCATGTTTGGAAATAGCTTCAGCGCGACGGGTAAAAATATTTCCATAAACGGCACCAACACGAACACCGCGAACGGCACCAACCGAAACACGTCCGCGGTCGTCCTCGTTAACTGTCTTCGCTCGCGTCTCGTTAACGTCTGCCCACCCATGAGTTTAAAACCGAGCCTACTGGCAATTTTCACTTCCACCCACAACAGTTTCGCGCCGGACCAATAGTGCGCGAACTCGTGCTTCGCGTGCTTCCACCCGGAACTCAAAGTCACCTTCCACTCGCTCGGCGACTGCCTCAGCAACTGCACCGAATACGGCCCCCAACTGATCACATATTTCGTCACGTTCGCGACCGCTTGGTACGTTCTCTTTGCGAAATGTATGTGTTGTTCCCGTCGCATCATCTCGATTTCAAATCTCGCGCGTTTGAGCGCGTTGACGTCGACTTTCGGTTTCGCCTCCTCCGCTATCGTTGTCGAAGAAGAAGAAGAAGAGGAAGGATTTTTTTGTTGTCCAGAAGCTGAGGCAGCCAACGTCGATTCGTTCCTACTCGTCGTCGTTTGTTTCCCATCGACCGTTGATGATGCCTCCGCGGAAGATGAAGACGCTCCTCCGGCGGCTGCAAATCCACGGTTGTGTTGTTGAAAATCTTCGTTCATAAATCTATTCTCCCGTCCGCCTCCAAATCGCCGTCGTCGTCGCGACAACGATGATACCGACGACGAGGACGTATCTCTCGGATGAATCAAAACGGTGCAATAATTAACATCAATGCCATCATCTTTTGTTGTTCCGGAAGAAAAGCAGCGTTGATGATTTTCTCCTCCAGAAAGACAGCGCGGAAGAACAAAAGATGACGACGACGAGCTCCTTCCTCCTCCTTCTCTTCTGAGAGCATCGAAGACGTAACACGCGACGACGGAGAACGACGTTTCCTCTCTCTTGCCGCCGCCGGTGAAGGCGACAAGGAGAGGAGTTCTTCGGCGCATGGAGTGAAGTACTGTGTGCGGGAAAGCGTGTTTTTGTGTGGAGTGACAAAGCGTTGTTTCTCTCTAAAATACTCAATGGTATATAGTAGTAATATGTAGGTTATCGCGACGACGACGAAAAGACTTTGGTTAAAGTCACTCTCTGGCTTTCGGTCAGATCGTTCGCGACGGCATCGAGAAGTCCACCGGTGGTACTTTGTAACCTTTTAAATCCTTCCTCTAAGAAAGGGACGAGTTCGATGTCGTCGATCGGGTCGTCTTTGTCGTCGGCTTCTTCGTCGTCGAAAAAGTCGCCGTCGAGCAAACCTTTGAGCATGATTTTTTCAAAGATGTCGCCGGACCAGCCGGTGGGCTCGTCGTCGTCGTCTTCGTCGTCGTTTTCGTCGTCGTCGTCGAATTCTTCGCCGTTTAAGCCACCACCGCCGTCGTCTTCTTCCCACTCATCCGCTTCCAACTCTTTCGCTTCGGCCAAGGAATCCGCGAGGAGACTGATGATTTTCGAAGGCGCGGAGACTTGCGTGAACTGTTCGGGACCGGTTTGCTTCGCTCGAGATCGCGTTCGGATTGTTCCCGGGGGTAACTCAACTTCTATTGGTCTACCCTTGAGAACGATGGAGCCGTCGATTAACGTCGGATGTTGCGTGGCTAAGATGAGCCCGAGCGCGGTCGAAGTCAGTTTCACGTCGAATCGACCGTGGACGTCCGGTTGGCCTTCGCACCATTTTTTAAGGACAAACTCAAGTTGCGTTTTGCTGTTTTCGTTTTCCGGAGACGGTTGAATTTCGCGCGAGGCGAGTAAAGTAACCAACGCGTTCGCGTCCACATGCGCTAAGCGAGCGAAAATACACAATAACGAAGCAATCAACATTGGACGAGTGGCGGTCTGTAATCGAGCGCACACCGCGTCGCACATTTCTGGAATCATCGGACCAATGATGGACGGTAATCGGCGAATCATTTGACCTAAAAGAGGCGCGACAAACAAAGCCGCGCCTTCTTCGCAGTGCGGCTGTAACGAAGTCGCGCACGCGTCTAAATAAGCTCGAGAAACTGACGAGGGATCTGACCCACCCCACGATAAAATCGCTTCGCCTTTCGCCGCTCTCAGAAAGGCTTTCATCGCGTCTAAAGCGTTTTGGACGATGCCGACGTCGTCCGATGTTTTCGCGAGCGTCGCAACGTTTTCAAAAGTGGCCACAAACGCACCCCTGGCGACGTTTTCGTCCACGCACGCTTTCAACAAACACGCCAAAATGTCCAACGACGCTTCGACCAACATTTCCGGTTGTTCCTCCGGCGTTCGAAACACTCTCGCCAACTCGGGAACGAGTAACTGCGTCAATTCCGCGTTACATTTCGGTTGATTCGCCAAAGCTTGTATGACATCTCTCGCGGTTGCACCTAAAAACGGGTCCCGAACGTTCTCTGCCCAAATTCTCATGATAGCTGGCGCTAACAGCGAAAGCCATTGCAACGCCGCGTCGCCGTCGCAGTTGACGACAATCAATAAAGCTTCCAGAATGAGCACTAACGCTTCCTCGGTCGCGTCAGTTAAGAGGTGGCCGAGACCTTGGTACACATCACCTAATCGCGAGAGTAGTTTTTGGACTTTAACTTGATCCTCCGCGCTAATTTGATGTTGTTCTCCTACTTCTTTTTCATCCTTCTTGCTCTTTTGCGTGGATTTGATCGCCATCGGTACGAAAGCGATGAGTGAGCGACATGCCCCTATTTTTACCGGAAACTGCGCGCTTTGATCGTTCAGAGCGTTCACGCTCGCGTCTAAAATCGCATTCGCACCTTCCGCCGACGCCGCGGCGGCTAAACGACTGGCTGTCCACAACGCGCGCCCTTTCAAAAACGGATTGGAGGACGTAGGGGTTGCCGTGAATTCGCTCCGGATAATCTCATTCAAAAAAGCGTTACAATCGAACGCGGGACTCATATTTTTTCCTCTGGCCTCTTTATCTTGCTCTACTAATTCATCCGAGACGCTTCCAACGGCTAACAAAGCCGCCTCTCTGCGTCGCCACCAGTTTTCGTCGTTGTTATTTTGCTCCTCAAAGGACTGCGAGAAAAGTTCGGCGACGACTTCCGCAAAAACGACGTAAAAGATTTTCGAGAACTTGGCACACGCAGTAGCTAAAAATATCCCACTCGTCGCTCTCACGGATTGGTAATCGTCCTCTTCGTCCGCGACGAATTGGTTCACGTCGTCTTCCCACGTCTCTAACTGGTCGTCCGTGGTTAACGATGTCGCCACCGCGATAGATACCAAACTCTTCAGTCTCGGTTGAATACAACTCTTCGCAATCTTCGTGCTTTCAATCATCGTCATCGCGAGTTCCATGCACTGAGTCACGACAGCGGCGTTGGAAACTTTATCCCCCATATCATCCTCGCAATCGTCCAACGCGTCCACCTCCACGCCTCTGCATTGCACGTACCTATTCGCGGCTTTTTCAAAGACGTGGAAAAATCGCTCCACGCACCCTCCGAACGTTTGCTCGGAAACCACTTGCCCACCAGTAATCTCCTTCCCGAAATACTGAACCGTCGCTTGCATCGCTTTCAACGCGGACAGTGTCAACGTGCACCCACCCGCGGTCTCAAACACGTCCGAGCGAAACTCAAAAATGTTCCCGTAGGCGACAAAATTGCTCTCCAGAAACGGCTTCGCCGCCTCTTTGATCTGAAACCGAATTTGATCGTCCCCAATCATCCCAAGATTCGAATAACATCCCCTCGTTACGTCTAACGCTCGACACTTCACCATGGTCATCTGATCCTTGTCGATTCCGTTTAAACCATCGTCCGAGGCTTGTAACAACCCGAACAAATCCGGAAACAACTCCGGGACCAGTTTCGGTAACTGCCGTTCCTCTAAATCCCCGCAAAGCATCGACATGCACCTCAAAGCGCCGTTTACGTGGTCCACGTCTCTCTTCTCTCGTATGGGAACTAATAATTCCCCAAGCAAACCTTCCCACTCTTCCGGCCAATCGTGCGTGGCAATCTGCGCGATGACCAGCGCGCACGCAGTTCTCATTTTTGAATCTTTCATTCGTAAACCCGCGCATATCTTCCCACGAATTGCCATCTTTTCTTCCACCGAAGTCATCGGCTCGCCTTCGATAAAAAAATGTTCCCCGACTTGCCATCGTTCTCTGACGTATTTCTTTAATAAAAGCGCCGCGAGTTGTCGAATATCCATTGGAATGTTGAGATGATGATGTCCATCAACAACATCATCCAATCCAAACGCCGTTCGGCAGAGTAAATCCCCGAACCCAAAAACCGCCCCGGAGGATTGCACCATCCTTTCCGCATCTTTTCTCGTGCGTTCGTCCGGAGACACGCACGCGGTCAGGAGTTGGATTAATTGTTGCTGTTGCTGTTGCTGTTGTTGTTGAGCGAGAGCATCGCCACCACCATCCGACATGATGATGAGCGCTCTGATTTGTTCCCCAAAAGAGTGATGTTTTTTCGTTGAGAAATTTGAAAAATTCACCTAAAAAAATTGTTTAGGGTTTTAGCATTTTTTTTCTCCTTTAGGGGAAATGTTGTTCAACGCTGCAAAACGAACACCATCCGTATACGATGGAGGAGAAGGCGCGACGAGAGAAAGAAGAAATTCGCCTGGCGTTGGCGAAAGCGTACTTCGAGTCTAAGATTGAAAACACCGACGACTTTTTTGCATCTCTTCTTCTTTCCTCTTCTTCTTCTTCTTCTTCGGATTCTTCTTCTTTGTTGAAGAGCAACAAGAATGAGATTCTCAAATTGTGGAGAAGTGCACTTCAAGAAGAGCACGAGGGCGGCGAGAAAGAGAAGGTCGACGACGACGCGATGATACGAACGGCTCTGAGAGAAGTGTTTGAGGCGAAGTTTACTAATAAAAACGAAGATGCCCCGGGGAAAAAGAGACAGAAGAAGATTTTTGATGATGGCGAGCAAAAACAGCGAGAGGAACAAAAACAACGGTTTTGCTTCCTGGAGCAGTTTGTGCGAGAACGCGAAGAAAACGTGCAAAAGTTAAAGCGAGACGTGTTAGAAGAAGAAATGTCGCTGTTGAAATGGCGAGAACAGCGTGTGCGAGAGAAGAAGAAACACGCGGAAAAACGTCGAAGAGTGGAGGAGAGTTCGGGGTTACCGTACGTGCCGGAGCTGACGAAGCCGACGAAGGCGGAGTGCGAGAGGTTCGTGCGAGAAGTCGAGGAAGGGTTAGAGAAGAAAGAATACGCGCCGCAGTTTCGGGAGGTTTTAGAGCGGGTGAGAAAAACGATGGAAACGAAGAATGGTGGGAGTGCGATGGTCGAGACGGCGGCGGCGGAGTACGCGATGTTACATTTAGGCGGGGCGAAATATCGCGCGAAGAAGTTCGCGTTACCCAGGGCGGAAGAAGAGGAAGAGGAAAAGACAGGGGAAGAAGAAGAAGAAGAAGAAGAAGAAGAAGAAGAAGAAGAAGCAAAAAGAAGAGCACTGCAGTGCGAACGAGAGTTCCAGTTAGAGCTCGAAAAATCGAGAAGGGTGAACGGTACTGGTGAAAAGAAAGTCGGCGCCAACGCCAACGTGGTTACGCATGAGCGGTGGGAAGGTCGCATGAATTCAACAAGCAAGTCCGATGCGTTAAATCACGGAAGTGATGTAGAATATTTAACGTATAGAGATGTCATTCCGAACATGAACAAGGTCGATGGCGTCGACTGGGAAAAGTGTGGGCGACTCGGCGAACGCGTCGTCTTCAACGTTTTGATTCAGAAATATCGAGGCACGAACGTATCCGTGAAATGGATGAACGAGATGGAGGAATCCAACTCGTTTTATGATATAATGCTGACCGATGGCGATTCACACGCGAAAACGTTCATTGAAGTCAAAGCGACTCGATTTCGAGATAAAAACGCGTTTGAGATTTCACCGTGGGAATGGGATTTCGCGGTGAAACCAGAAGTTGCAGATAGGTATCAAATTTGGCGAGTGTTCGGTATAGGAGATGGTGGAGACGTGAGCATTGTCGTGATACACAATCCCGCGCGATTAGTGCGCGAGAAGAAGATCGGGCAAGCGTTGATCATTTAAAGTTGTAAATTATTAACTACTGGTAGCTATTTTTTTGATTTTGGTGTTCCGAAACTGTGATTGATATCTCATCGAGCAAGGCGGGAAGTTCGAACGCATCCTTCACGTCAAAATCGCCTATTTTCTCTCTGCGCAGTTTAACTAAATGACCAACGGTACCCATTTTTTCGCAAAAGTCTTCCGCTAACGTTCGAACGTACGTGCCTTTTGAACACGTGACTTCGAAATCGATCAAATGCGTTTCGTTTTCAGTCTCTCGTCTTTTTATAGAAAACGCTCCCACGTGAACCGGTCGCGGTTTCCTTTCCACCGTTTTGCCTTCTCTCGCGGATTCGTAGAGTCGTTTACCATCAACGTGCACGGCAGAGAACATCGGTGGAATCTGCTCGATGTCGCCGATCAAACTCGCCCTTGCAGCCTCCATCGACGCCTCGTTCACAATGTCCTCGCCAAACGGTTTCGTTTCTATGACTTCGTTATCCGCATCACCCGATGCCGTCTTCTCGCCTAACTTAATCGTCCCAGTATACGTCTTCACCTTCGCTTGGTACTCATCCGCCAACTTTGTTGCTCTACCGATGACAACAATCAACAACCCAGTCGCCATCGGATCCAATGTACCGCAGTGTCCAATCTTCTTCACCCCCATTTTCTTACTCATAGATTTGATTTTCGCGCACACGTCGAACGAAGTCCACTCTTGCGGTTTATCCACCAAGAAAACTAATCCATCGCTTTGATCTTGCGGAAAATTCGGCCCTCGCCATTCGAGAACCGTCGGCCTTCGGTTGAGCGTTTTCGATACCTCCAAAGGAGGTCCCCATACTTTCTTTGGCGTGTACGCTCTGTCCCCGCCGTTCGCGCGTGGCGCTTCTTCCGAGGAGGAAGAAGACTCATTTGAGCTGCTCGAAGACGCGCATACAAATCTCTTTCGCGGCATCGCGCCGTCATCGCATTTCCTGCGATAAAAGATAACCGACGATGATGTCGCGTAACAACTCGTCGTCGCTCGTCTCAGCGCCAAGAGCTTCGTCGCCGTCATCTTCAAATCCTAATCACCTAAACCAAGGGAAGTTGTGATGCCTTTCACAGAATAGACACTTTGTTCCTCTTCCTTTCCTTGACGATTTCCTCTTGCTCTTTCTTTCTGCACTCTTTATACGTCTCGTAGAGTTCTTTGCAGACGATGCGTTCGTTCGGGTATTTCGTTGAACCTGTTTGTTGTTGTTCAGAATGAGTTAGTTAAACGGTTTCCAATTTTGGTAGAAGTGACTGCCCGCTAAACAATACTACTACTCGCGATACAGAGAAAGAGGGAGAGAGAGAGAGAAAAAAGAGAGAAAAGGAACTTCAACAGAAAACGCACAACGCAAAGCGGCTACTCTGGCGTCTTCGCACGACGACTCCGACGGTTTGGAAGTTATTCCCTGGGTTTGTTTCCCCATTCAATTTTGAGAAAGTGCTATGGAAACTTTATGAGGATTTTGCAAAACGCGCGAGGAATCGGCACACCTCAGTCTCTGTCTTCAGTCTCTGTCTTCTCCCCAATACAACCACCCGAGCAACATCCAAAAGAGACAGAAGAAGGCGAAGGATAGAAGTATGAACCACCATCCGCGGAGCCATCCGTTGGACGTTTCGATCCACGTCGGATAGTTATCACGAACGAACACGTACCTGTACACGCGTTGACTCAACGGTATCGCTCGTCCGTCATCTTCTGTCGTTTGCGTCGCTTCGTCCCGTTCCATTTTTCTTCTTTTTCTCCTTCTTCTTCTCTTTCCGAAGAAACTTATAACAACCTCGTTTATTTCGTATCTCTCGCTCTATATCTCACGCACCGGTGTAAGCGACAATGATCCAAGAAATAAGAGCGATAAAGATCAAAGTCGCGGTAAAACACAGCAAAAACGCCCAAAACAAGTGCCAACGTCGTCTTTCGAGCACTCCTTGTCTTAACAATCGCGTGTTTTCTCGAAAGCGCTCCGCGCTGCCCCGAAGTCTTGCACTTTTTCTTTCTATTCTTTCCAATCGATCAGTCCGTCTCGCCGCGTCGATCACCGCTCGGTGAATTGAATTCTCAGCTTCGCGCAACTCCCTATGCGTCGCGTTGAGTTGGTTTTCCTCGTCGTCTTCGTCTTCTTGGATTTCTGTCGTCTTAGCTGTTGTTTTCTCTCGTTCTTCGCTCTTTTTCTCGGAGGCGGAGGTCATTTTTTGTGCGTATTTTTTCTTTCCTTTTATATTACTATATGTTTTTAACATCGGGGCTATCGCGCTAGTTTACTATGTTTACATCATTTCATTCGGCGGCAAGTTTTGCGTCCTTTTCGCGCTCTTTGTCCTTTTCGTCGATATCTGTTTTGATGAGATGAGAGAAAGATGGTGAGATGTTTTGAAAATCTTCGATTCGCAAAATAAATTTTGCGCAGCGCACGCGCAATGGCATCGGTGTGAGCACTAATGTCTCCATTAGAAGCTTCCAGATGGTTTCCACAGTTTAAATTCGGATGTCCCTATCTGATTTGATCGTCACGCGCCATTTTTGATGGTGGGAGAAAAAATAAAGACTACTCTAAACACGTACCTTTTAACATCTTCTCCTCTTCTTCTTGCGCGGCGATAGCCTCTGCGATTTCGCGCTTCTTTTGCCTATCGACTTGCTTTTGACTCATCTTACGTATAGGGTAATTTCGACCTTCCTTCTCACGTATTTCTTTCGCGCGTGCTCGTAATCTTTCTACCCACTCGGCTAACGCGTCTAAGTCGGCGTACTTGCGTCTGTTTTCGTTCAAGTCGTCGCGTAAATCGTGAAACTCGTGCATCCAGTGACCGACGATTCCGTGTAAGTGACCAAAAACAATCTTTGGCGCGGTTGGATGCTTACGACAAATGTCTATGTATTCTAAAAATACTTGAAAAGAATGGTCGTTTTCGAGCGGGTAGGGCGGTTGGCCCTCGGACGGATTCGGAGCGAACGGTGGGTTGGAAAATAACGTCGGATTGCCGAGAAGCGGCTCCGCGGAGAGGTATCCGTCCACGCCCGTGTACTCGAGACACTCTTGCAACTCTTGGTAGTTTCGAACGCCGCCGTTGGCTAATACCGGAACTGATACTGCCTCTTTAATAGCTTTGATGAAGTCCCTGTTTGAGCGCGAGCGAGGTGATGGTCAGCATTTTTGAAGGTAG